>ERZ777003.1751-NODE-1751-length-29809-cov-5.884889_pt1 | contig 29809 bp, 24 predicted proteins | sample MGYA00374956_ERZ777003 | MGnify/ENA primary metagenome ERZ777003 (study PRJEB29302, sample SAMN06268252) | bioreactor metagenome | isolation source: Joint BioEnergy Institute, California, USA | place: USA:Joint BioEnergy Institute, California, USA | collected... | reverse complement strand
CGCTGCACAAGGCCGAGGGGCCGGCGCTCGGGACCGTGATGCTGCTCCACGGCGGCGGCTGGAAGGGCGACCTCGGCGCCGGCGCGGACGACGTCATGCGCGAGTGGATCGACCGCCTCACCGGGTGGGGGTGGGACGTCGCAAACCTGGGCTATCGCAGCGGCGTGGACTCGCTCGCCGACGTCTTTCTCGCCCTCGACCGGGTGCGCAACCGCATCGGGCCGGACGAGCGCTTGTGCCTGTTCGGCGGCTCCGCCGGCGCGCACCTGGCGCTGACCGCGGCCGCGCGCCGCGGCGCGGAGGTCGACTGCGTCGTCGACCTGCTCGGGCCGCCGGACCTGGTCGAGTGGGGCGAGAGACCTGCCGCCCAGATGGGCCGCCGGCTCGCGGTCGAGACCTTCGGCGAGCGTCATCTCGCCGAGCTCAGCCCGATCAACATGGCCGACCAGATCGAGCCGCCCGTGCTCGTGGCCGCCACGCCCTGCGACGTCTTTATCGACATCGCCGCCCAGGAGCGCTTCGCCGAGGCGCTCGAGGCCGCGGGCAACGACGTCACCTACCAGGTGATCGACGAGGGCGAGGACGTCCCGCTCGCGCACTGCAACGTGGAGGCCGCCTCGTTCGACGAGTTCCTCGCGGTGGCCGAGCGTTTCCTCGCCGGCGAGCCCACTCCGGACGCGATCGACGACGAGGAGTCCGGCCCGTGGCTTCTGGTTGCGCTGGCAGTCGTCGCGGCCGTCGGCGCCGGGGGCATCGCCGCATGGCGCACGCGGGGCCGTTGAGGGCTACTTCATTCGCTCGCGGATGAAGTCCTGGAGCGCCTGGATCTGATCGGAGAGGTTGTCCTTGATCAGCTCGCCGAGGTCCGTGTTCTGGCCCGCGTCGGTGACGAGCAGCACGAGGCTGGCGATGATCGCCGCCAGGATCGCGATCAGGGCGAGCACGAGGATGCCCCGGAACAGGCGGCTCATGAACGAGCGGCGCGGGCGGGACTGGGCCGGCGTGATCACCGGGCGCGGCATCGGTCGCTGCGCGGAGCGGCGCGCGATCGTCGGGTTGGGGGCGACGGGAGTCGCGGGGTCGGTGGCCATCCGCCGCGTCTCGTCGGTCTTGAAGCCGACGCCGAGCGCGCTCGTGGCCGCCTCGCCCGGGTCCGACGGCTCCCGCCCGGCGAGCCCGTCCTGCAGGGCCTGGGCGAGCTCGCGGGCCGAGACGTAGCGCGTCTCGACCTCGCCCTCGAGCGAACGCAGCACCGCGCGGGAGAGCGTCTGCGGCACGTCCGGGTCGTAGGAGGTCGGCGGCAGCGGGCGCTCGTTCTCGCGGCGGATCGCGAGCTCCGCGAGCGTCGAGCCCTCCCACGGCAGCCGGCCCGTGAGCAGCTGGTAGAGGACGACGCCGAGGGCGTAGACGTCGGACGCCGGCGTGGCCTCCTCGCCGCGGGCCTGCTCGGGGGCCAGGTAGGCGGCGGTCCCGACGACCGAGCCGACCTGGGTGAGGCGCGTCTGCGCGCTCGCCCGGGCGATGCCGAAGTCGGTGAGCTTCACCGTCATCTCGCCGGTCGGCGGCTCGTGGGCCGTGGTGTCGCGGTTCACGCGGCGACCGACCGGCCCGCCGATCACCATCAAATTCCCCGGCTTGACGTCGCGGTGGATGATCCCCTGCCGGTGCGCGTACTCGAGGCCCGCGCACGCCTGGACCCCGATCTCGACGGCGATCTCGGGCCCGAGCCGGCCTCGCGTCTGCAGCAGCTGGGCGACCGACTTGCCCTCCACGTACTCCATGACGATGTAGTGGCGGCCCTGGTCGACCCCGGTGTCGTACACCTGGACGATGTTCGGGTGGATCAGCTTGGCGACGGCGAGCGCCTCGCGGCGGAAGCGGGCCACGAACTTGTCGTCGTCGGAGAGGTGCTCCGCGAGGATCTTCACGGCCACCGTGCGCTCGAGCACGCGGTCGGTCGCCTTGTAGACGGTCGACATGCCGCCCGAGCCGAGGCGGTCCCCCAGCGCATAGCGATCCGAGATAACGGTGCTCGCCATCAGTTGCCGTCCTCGCCTACGCCGCCGCTCGGGCCGACGCCCCCGCCTTGGCCGGCGTTGGAGCCACCCTGATTCCCACCCTGGGTCGTGTCGCCCGTCTCGGGCGGCGGGGAGACGGCTCCGTCGTTCTCGTCGGGCGTCGTCTCTTCCGTCGTCGTCTCCTCGGTCGTCGTGGTCGTGGTCGTCTCGACCTCGGGCTCGGTCGTGGTCGTCGTCGTCTCGTCGGTCTCGTCGATGCCGGAGTCCTCCTCGCACTCGCCCGCGGCGAGGTTCAGGAGCTGGACGGCGGACTTCGCGAGCGCCCGCTTGACCTCGCGGTCGACTCCGGACAGGTTCGAGACGTCGCTGCGGAACGCCTCGACCTGCGCGGTCGCCTCGTTGCACGCTCCCTGCGAAACGTTTTCCTCGACCGCGTCCAGCCGAGCGAGCAGCGCTTCGGCGTCCGTTCGTGGGATCGTCTCGTCGTCGGATCCGCACCCTGCGATCGCGGTAGCGGCGAGCGCTCCGAGCACGAGATTTCGCACCGCCCCTGGCATCGGGGCGATACTAGTAATCGCCTTTCGACCCTCCGCCACGGTGCTCATTGCCCGACGTAGAGGCGCCGCGCGAGGTGCTCCGGCAGGTCGGTCGCCATGATCGAGTTGGCCGCCCGGTCGATGTCGTACTCCACCCGGTGAAACGACGCGGTCCACCGCTCCGTGTCCAGCTCGAGCCAGGCCGCGCGGGGGTCGCCGTCGCGGGGCTGGCCCACGCTGCCGGGGTTGATCAGCCAACGGTCGCCGCTGACGTCGAGCATCGTCCCCGCGCCCGCCTGCGCGCCGCGCGCCTCGACCTCGTCGCCGTCGTCGGAGCCCACGACGAAGAAGAGCGCGACGTGCGAGTGGCCGACGAAGCTGATCCGCCGGCGTTGGGAACGGATGCAATCCGCCGCCTGATCCGGCCACAACACGTACTCCCACACCGGATCGCGGGGCGACGCGTGGTAGAGCGCCACCTCGGCCTCCTCGTCCGCCGGCTTCAGGCTGCTCAGGTACTCGACGGTCTCGGGCTTGATCGTGTCCTGCGTCCAGCGGACGGCGGCAGCCGCGGCGGGGGAGAAGGTCGAGGCGTCGAGCGCGTCGAGCACCGCGAGGTCGTGGTTGCCGACCAGCGAGCGGGCGCAGTGCTCGCGGACGAGCGCCGTGCACGCGTCCGGGTCGGCGCCGTAGCCGACCACGTCGCCGAGGCACCAGGTCTCGTCGACGCCGACCTCCTCGAGATCGGCGAGCACCGCCTCCAGGGCGGGCAGGTTCGCGTGAATGTCGGAAACGATCGCCAGGCGCATGGGCGGAGCGGGAGGGGGCGGACTATCGTACGGCGCGGATGAGGTTCCCTCCCCGCTCGACCGGCGCACGCATCGCCGGTGCCGCGGTCGCGATGTTGCTGGTCGCCGAGGGTGCGGTGTGGCTGCTCGGCCCGCGCGAGGAGATCCCGGACCCCGTCCCCGTGGACGCCACCGACTACCTGCCCGCCGAGCAGATCGCCCGGGCCGAGGATTTCCGGACCCCTCAGCGCTGGCTCGCGATCGGCGGACTCGCGCTCGAGGCCGGGGTGCTTGCGGCCGTGGCGCTCGGCCGCCCGCGCCGGTTCCGCTCTCTGCTCGACCGCCTCGGCACCCGGCCGATCCCGGGTGCCGCCGCGGTCGGTGCGCTGCTGGCGGTGCTGACCACGGTCGCGACCCTGCCGACCCGCATCGCCGCCCACGAGCGCGCGGTCGATGCGGGCCTGTCGACGCAGTCGCTCTCCTCGTGGGGCTGGGACGTCGCGCGGTCCGCGGGGATCACGGCGGTGATCACCGCCGGCGGCACGGCGCTCCTGATCGCGTTCGTGCGCCGCTTGCCGCGGGGATGGTGGATTCCCGGCGCGGCCGTCGTCAGCGGTGCGGCCGTGCTCTTCACCTGGATCGCGCCCGTCGTGCTCGCGCCGGTGTTCAACGACTTCGACCCGCTGCCGGAAGGCAGCACGGCCCGCGCCGACGTGCTCGAGCTCGGCGAGCGCGCCGGCGTCGACATCGGCGAGGTCTACAAGATCGATGCGAGCCGGCGGGGGACCACGCTTAACGCCTACGTCGACGGGATCGGGCCGACGAAGCGCGTCGTCCTCTACGACAACCTGCTCGACGGGGCCGAGCGCGCCGAGCTCAATTCGGTCGTCGCGCACGAGCTCGGCCACGTGTCCCACAACGACATCCCGCGCGGTCTCCTCTTCGTCGTCATCGCCGCTCCGCTCGGCCTTCTCTTCGTGCGGGAGCTCGGCGGCGCGCTCGCCCGCCGCGGCGGCGCGGATCCGGCCTCGCCGGCCGCGCTCCCGGCCTACATGCTCGCGCTCGGGATCGCCGCGTTCGCGATCGGGATCCCCGGCAACCAGCTCTCGCGCCAGGTCGAGGCGAGCGCGGATTGGTTCGCGCTCGAGCTCACCGACGACCCCCGGGCCCTGATCGGAGTGCAGCGCGAGCTCGCCGAGGCGAACCTCTCGGATCCCGACCCGCCGGCCGCGTTCACGGTGCTCTTCGGCACCCACCCGACGACCGCCGAGCGGATCGGCGCGGCGCTCGCCTACGAGCAGACGCGGTAGGCGCGCGCACGCTTCGTACTATCGGGGCGTGAAAACGACCTTTGCCTCCGATCCCGTCGGTGCCCTTCGGGGGGCGGTCGAGCGGGTAGCGGCGGGCCTCGACGGGGCCGATGTCGCGAGCCGGCTCACGCTCGAGCGGCCGCCGAAGCCCGACCTCGGCGACTACTCGACCAACGCCGCGATGCTTCTCGCCCCGACCGTGGGGTCGCCGCCGCGAGAGGTCGCCGAACGGCTGCGCGACGCTCTCGGCCAAGAGCTCGGCGAGACGGCGGAGAGGATCGAGGTGGCGGGGCCCGGCTTCCTCAACCTCTTCCTCTCCGACCGCTGGCACCGCGAGGCGGTGGCCGGCCTGCTCGGCGCGGGCGACCGGCTGGGCCGCAGCGAGGCGGCCGCGGCCGAGCGCGTCCTCGTCGAGTTCGTGAGCGCGAACCCGACCGGCCCGGTCACGGCCGCGAGCGCGCGGGGCGCCGCGTACGGCGACTCGCTCGCGCGCCTGCTCGAGTACACGGGGCACGAGGTCGCGCGCGAGTACTACCTGAACGACGCGGGCACCCAGATCGACCTCTTCGCCGCCTCGATCGCGGCGCGCATGAAGGGCGAGGAGCCGCCCGAGGACGGCTACTCCGGCGAGTACGTCGGCGAGCTGGCCACGGAGCTGGCCGAGGCCGGTGCCAGCCCCGACGATCTGGACCAGCTCGCCCGCCTCGGCGTCGAGGCGATGCGCAAGCGGATCCAGGAGACGCTCGAGCGCTTCGGCGTGCACTTCGACGTCTGGTCCTCGGAGCGCGAGCTGCGCGAGTCGGGCCGGGTGGAGGAGACGATCGACGTGCTGCGCGAGCGCGGCCACGTCTACGAAAGCGAAGGCGCCGTCTGGCTGCGGACGACCGAGTTCGGCGACGACAAGGACCGCGTCCTCATCCGGGCCAGCGGCGACCCGACCTACTTCGGCCCGGACATCGCCTACCACCGCGACAAGGTGAACCGCGGGTTCGACCACCTGATCAACGTCCTCGGCGCCGACCACCACGGCTACGTCCCGCGGATGAAGGCCGCGCTTGCCGCGCTCGGAATCGACCCGGACCGCTTCGAGGCCCCGATCATGCAAATGGTCAACATCGTCGAAGGCGGCGAGCGGGCACGGATGTCCAAGCGCAAGGGCGAGTTCGTCACGCTCGACGAGCTCATTGCCGATATCGGAACCGACGCCACCCGGTTCTTCATGCTCCAGCGCAGCCACGACACGACCTTCGACATCGACCTCGAGCTCGCCCGGAAGGCATCGCAGGACAACCCGGTCTATTACGTGCAGTACGCGCACGCGCGGATCGCGAGCATCCTGCGCAAGGCGGCCGACGAGGGCGTCGAGTTCGATGCGGACGCGGACACCGTCCCCGAGGCCGCGCTCGCGGCTCCTTGCGAGCCGTCCGAGCGAGCGCTCGTGCGCCGCCTGCTCGAGCTGCCCGGTGAGATCCGCGAGGCTGCGGAGCGCCGGGCCCCCCACCGGCTGTGCGCGTACGGGATGGCCACGGCGGCCGACTTCCATTCCTTCTACCGGGACTGCCGCGTGGTCGGCGCCGAGCCCGAGGTCGAGGCGGCTCGCCTGTCTCTCTGCGTCGCCGCCAAGCGGACGATCGCGACGACCCTCGGTGTTATCGGCGTCAGCGTCCCGGACCGGATGTAGATTGCAACCGTGGCAACGAACCCACTGCCACTAGGGGGCCAGGCGACCGCGGAGGTCGCGGCCAAGGCGGTCCCGGCTGCCTTCCCCGGCGCGAAGCGCCGCGAAAAGGCGATCCTGCGCCTGCTGCTCGCCTCGGACCTCGTGGCGCTGCTCATCGCCTACGGCGTGATGACCGCGGCCAACGTCATCGACGACCGGCCGGCGATCGACCCCGAGAACGTCGTCGCGTTCGCCCTGACGATCCCGATCTGGCTGCTGCTCGCGAGCGTCGTCGGCCTCTACCGCCTCTACGGCGAGCGGGTCGACCACACCTTCGCCGACGAGGCTCTCCCGGTGTTCATGGTCGCCACGGTCTGGTCGTGGTTCCTGCTCGGGATCGATGCCGGGCTCGACCTGGACGAGACCCAGCTCTACAGCGCGGGCGTACTGTGGGGCGCCGCGATCACCATCGTCCTGTGCGCGCGGGCGCTGGCCCGCCGGCTCGCGGTGAGCCGGGAGTGGTTCCGCCAGCCGGTGATGGTGATCGGGGCCAAGGACGAGGCGAACCGCGTGCTCGAGCGGATCGGACGCCACCCCGAGTGCGGCCTCGACCCGGTGCTCGCGCTCCGCTTCGATCGCGGCCGGGCGACCCTGCACCCGGTTGGCGAGGGGGCGAAGGACATCACCGCCCCGCCGGAGCAGGCGGCCGGGTGGGCGCCGCGGCCCGACCACTTCGCCGCCTGGGTCCGCGAGCTCGGGCTGCAGCGGGTGATCGTGACCGGGAAGACGCCGGGTCTCGGCGACCGGGCTGAGCTCGTCAGCGCTCTGTCCGCCGCCGGCATCACCGTCGACGAGGTTGCCGCGGAGCCCGAGGCGCTGCTCTCGACCGCGGTCCTGCACCACCTCGAGGGGCTGCCGGTGGTGACGATCCGGCCGACCTCGATCACGCGCGGGGCGCTGGTCTTCAAGCGCACGCTCGACCTGTGCGTCGCGACCGCCGGACTCATCGTCCTCGCCCCGCTGTTCGCGTACGTCGCGATCAGGGTCAAGCTCGACTCGCCGGGGCCCGTGCTCTTCCGCCAGCTTCGTGCAGGCCGGCGCGGCGAGCCGTTCGAGCTCCTCAAGTTCCGCACGATGGTCGACGGGGCGGAGCAGATGCGCAGCGAGCTGCGCGCGAACGGAAACGGCGCCGCTCTGTTCAAGCTCCGCGACGACCCGCGGGTCACGCCGCTCGGCGCCAAGCTGCGCCGTTGGTCGATCGACGAGCTCCCGCAGCTCTGGAACGTGCTGCGCGGCGACATGAGCCTGGTCGGGCCGCGCCCGCTGCCGCTCGACGAGGCCGCCCTCGCGGAGGCCCGGTACGCCGGACGGACCTCGGTGCGCCCCGGGCTCACCGGGCCGTGGCAGGTCCACGGGCGCAGCGACATCCCGTTCGAGGAGATGCTGCAGCTCGACTACACGTACATCGCCGCCTGGACGATGCGCGAGGACCTGCGCCTGCTCGCCCGCACGTGCGGGGCGGTGCTCCGCCGCCGCGGCGCCTACTGAGGTCGCTCGAGCAGCAGCATGTGGCCGTCGCTCGCCGGCTCGCGCTCGTCGAGCACGCTAAGCCCCGAGCGCTCGGCCGTCTCGCGCGGCCACTCCGCCGGCAGCGGGTAGCGGCGGATGAAGCGCCGATGTCGCCGGGGCAGGAGCGGGTCGGGCAGGAGCATCACCGCCTTGCGCAAGAGCGATGGCCTGCGCGTGTCGAAGTGGAGGACCGCGCGGCCGCCGGGCCGCAGCACGCGCGCCGTCTCGGCGATGTAGGCGGCGACGACCTCGCGGTCGGGGATGTGCTGGAAGACCTGCATGGAGAAGGCGAAGTCCGCGCACGCATCGCGGAGCCCGCCCAGGTCGGCGCCCGAGCTCACGGTCAGGCGGACGTTGTCTGGGACGTAGCGGCGGGCGAGCTCGATCATCTCGGGGGCGATGTCGAAGCCCTCGACGACCTCGAACTCGCGCGCGAAGTGCACGAGGAAGCGGCCCGCTCCGCACCCGATCTCGACCATCCGCTCGCGGCGGAGATCGGGCCCGGCCCAGGCAAGCACGTCCTCCGTGCGCTCGCGGCCCTGGGCGTAGAACTCCTCCGGCGTCCAGTCGTCGCGGTTGGACGCGACGTAGAACATCGCGTCCTCGCGCGCGAACTCGCGCCAGTGGTCGCGCATCTGCGCGACCGGCTCTCGATCGCCTGAGGCCACGCACCAATCATCTACATTCACCGGCCGTGAGGGATCCAGGAACCTTGGGGCGGGCCGCCTCGTGAGCACGCCGGTGGCCGAGACGCCCGTCGCGATCCTCTGTGGGGGCCGCGGCACGCGGCTGCAGGAGCGCACCCACGCGATCCCGAAGGCGCTCGTCGAGATCGGCGGCAAGCCGATCGTCTGGCACGTCATCCAGATCTACGCCGCCCAGGGCTACCGGCGCTTCATCCTGCTCACGGGCTACCTCGGGGACCAGGTCGAGGATTTCGCCCGCTCGGAGGAGTGGCCGGACGGCGTCCAGGTAGAGGCGCTCGACACCGGCCTGCAGACGAACACCGGCGGCCGCCTCGCGCGTGCCGCCGAGCGGCTCGCGGGTTCGCGGTTCTGCCTGACCTACGCGGACGGGGTCGCGGACATCGATCTCGGCGCCGAGACGGAGTTCCACGAGCGCCAGGGCGCGACGGTGACGATGACCGTGGTGCGCCCCTACTCGCAGTGGGGCGTCGCGATCATCGACGACGACGACCGGATCACCGGATTCACCGAGAAGCCGCGCCTCGACCAGTGGATCAACGGCGGCTTCATGGTCTGCGAGCCGGCCTTCCTCGACTACGTGGAGGAGGACTCGGTGCTCGAGCGCGAGCCGCTCGAGCGCGCGGCGGCGGACGGTGGACTGGCCGCGTTCCGCCACGACGGCTTCTGGGACTGCATGGACACGTACAAGGACGCGGTGACGCTGAACGACCTCTGGGAGGTCGGCAACGCGCCGTGGCGGATCTGGGACGACGAGCGGGCGCTGCGGCGATGACCGTTTCGCTCGTCACGGGCGGCCGCGGCTTCGTCGGCGGCTGGCTCGCAAAGGCGCTGCTGGAGGCGGGGGAGACCGTGGTCTCCTTCGACCGCAAGCCCACCTCGGACCGGCCGACGACGATCGGGATGCTCGGGATCGAGGGCGACGTGATCCAGGTGACCGGGAACCTGACCGACGGGCCCGGGATCGCCGAGGTCCTGAAGGAGCACTCGGTCGACACCGTCTACCACCTGGCCGCCGAGACGATCGTCTCCACGGTGCAGGCCTCGCCGGTCGACGGGTTCGACGCCAACGTCCGGGGCACGTGGACCGTGCTGCAGGCCTGCCTCGAGCACGGGGTGGAGCGCGTCGTCGTCGCCTCCTCGGACAAGGCCTATGGCGCGCACGACGAGCTCCCGTACCGGGAGGACTTCCCGCTGCAGCCGACGGCCCCGTACGAGGCGTCGAAGGCCGCGGCGGACCTGATTGCGCGCAGCTACTGGCACAGCTACGGGCTGCCGGTCGCGGTCACGCGCTTCGCGAACATCTACGGGGGCGGTGACCTCAACTTCTCGCGGCTGATCCCCGAGGCGGTGAGCGCGGCGATCCAGGGGCGGCCGCCGGTGCTGCGCTCCGACGGCTCGCCCGAGCGTGACTTCCTCTACGTCGAGGACGCGGCCTCCGCCTACCTGGCGATCGCCGGGGCGCTCGACCGCGACGAGGTGCGCGGCGAGGCGTTCAACGCGGGCGGCGGCCGCGCATACAAGGTGCGCGAGGTGGTGGCGATGGTCGCCGAGCTCGCGGGTACCGGCGTCGAGCCCGAGATCCGCGGCACGGGCAATCCCGAGGGCGAGATCGACCGCCAATACGTCGATCCGACGAAGCTCGCCGAGGTCGTCGGCTGGCGCCCGCAGGTCGAGCTGCGCGAGGGGCTCGCGCGGACGATCGAGTGGTACCGCGAGCACACGAGCGACGGCGCCCTCGTGCCGCCGCCCCGCTGAGCGGGGTCGCGGAAAGCGCGCTCCCAGCGGGCCGGGGATCTGTCACAGCCCGCTCAAAGGACCTCTACCATCGCGCCCATGGGCATGGACAGCTCCGGGGACAACCCGGCGAACGCGCAGGAAGCGGGGCCCAGGGGAGACGGGGTGGCGAAGCTGCACGTCCTCGCGGTCGGGACCCTGTACCCACCGCACGCGATTGGGGGCTTCGAGGCGATCTTCCGGGACGCTGTCGAAGCGCTGCGTGCCCAGGGGCACACCGTCAAGGTGCTCTGCTCGGACTGGACCGCGAACACCAACGGCGCTCCGGCCGACCGGGACGCCGTCCGGGAGTTGCGGCTCTACATCGACGGCGCCTTCGACGTTCGCGACGAGAGCCGAGACGAGATCCTGGAGCGCGAGCGCCACAACCGCGAGGTCGTGGAACGCGTGCTCGGGGAGCTCCAACCGAACGTCGTGCTCCTCGGGCCGGCGTACGGCCTGCCTCTCAGCGTGATCACGCAGATCACCGAGGCGGGGGTGCCGCAGATCGCGTTCGTCGGCGACGAGTGGCCCAAGGACGCGCCGAAGACCGACCCCGGCCAGGGGCTCATGGGCCTCACGTCTCGCCTCCTGCGCCGGTCCGCCCGCGAGCTCGGCGGCCGCCGCTTCCACTACGGGGACGTCGATCGCTGGGTATGTGCTTCGGGGCGCATCGCGGACGTGGTGCGGCGCGCAGGCGCCGATCCGGCGACCGTGAGCGTCGTGCACCCGGGGGCGGACACCAGGCGCTTCACCCGCCGCGATCCCGGGCCCTGGCGCGGGCGCCTGCTGTGCGCCGGCCCGCTGCGCGACGGGAAGGGCTACGAGTTCGCGATCCGCGCGCTCGCCGATCTGCCGAAGTGCACGCTGGTGATCGCCGGGGCCGGCGATCCGCGGGTGGTGGAGAAGCTGACCAAGCTCGCCGAGGAGCGCGGCGTCGGCAGCCGGGTGAAGCTGCTCGGAGAGCAGCGCGAGCGGCTGCCGCAGCTCTACGGGGATGCGGATGCCGTGATCTTCCCGTCGGTCGCAAGCGAGGGCTGGGGACTCGTTCCGCTCGAGGCCATGACGGTCGGCCGGCCGGTCATCGCGACCGCCGTCGGCGGCCCGAAGGAGTACCTGCGCGACGGCGAGAACGCGCTCGTCGTCCGGCCCTCCGATTCCGATGCGATCGTCGCGGCGGTCAACCGGCTCGCCGAGGACGAGGGCCTTCGCAAGAAGCTCGTGAAGGCAGGCTCCGCGACGGCCGGGAACTATCGATACGATCGCTTCCTCGACGAGTTGACGGGAGCCGTGGTTGCGCTCGGCAACGTGCCGGGGGTTCAGGGAGAAGACAAGAGCGTGAGCGAACCACAAGAGGAACAGACGGCCGCAAAGCCAGCCGACGAGACCGCGGTCCACCCGGCGAACAACGGCGAGCAGCCCGGCGCCGCCGTGCCCGGTCCTGCCCAGACCGCCCAGTCGTCGACCCCGCAGGCCCCGCAGCCGCCCAAGCCGGCGCCCGCTGCCGCCGCTGCGCAGGCGCCCGGCGCGGTGAGTCAGGCGCCCCCGTCCCCGGCGAGCGCGCCCGCGCCGCCCAAGCCGCCGCCCGCGCCGCCCACGCCCGCCGGCGAGGGCGAGCAGAAGCCTGAACCGCCGAAGCCGCAGCAGACCGAGCACAAGCCTGAGCAGCCGAAGCCGCAGCAGGCCGAGGCGAAGCCCGAGGAGAGGAAGCCCGAGGGCGACAAGACGCCGAAGCTGCCGGGCGCGCCCACGCCGCCCCCGGTCAGCAAGCCGACAGCCCAGGGCCCGAACGCTTCGTCCGCTCCGGCCAAGGACACGGAGGCCCCGGAGATCGACGACGAGGACCTGCCCGAAGCCGAGGAGTGGCTGCCCGAAGGCGCCGAGCCGCGAGAGCCGGACGCGTCCGACGTTCCGGCCTCGAGCAAGACGGCCGAGTGGCGTGCTGTCGCTCCGCCGCCACCGCCTCCGAGTGCCCCTTCCGCGCCGCCCGCGCCGCCGACGCCGGCCGCCCAGCGGGCGCAGGCCGCGGCGCCCGCTCCGCAGCAGGTGAGCGCCGGCGCAGACATGGACCTCGTGTCGCGGCTCGCGGCGCTCGAGGCCAGGGTCGCCGAGCTTTCGACCTCCGCGGTCGCCGGGATCGAGCGGAACGCCTCCGAGATCGCGACGCTCGAGGGCCGGGTCAGCGAGCTTGCGACTTCCGCCATCGGCGCGGTCGAGCGCAACTCCGCCGAGCTCGCGGGCATCGAGAAGCGCGTGGGCGAGCTCACGCAGAGCGCCGTCTCCGGCGTCGAGCGCGAGGAGTTGACGGCGCTCGAGCAGCGCGTCACCGAGCTCGCGAAGTCCGCGGTCGAGGGCGTCGAGCGCAACGCCGCCCGGTTGTCAGCGATCGAGACGCGCCTGAACGAACTTGCCGCCTCCGCGGCCACGGCCCGCGAGCACCAGGGCAGCGAGCTCGGCTCGCTGCAAACGCGGGTCGGTGAGCTCGCCGCGTTCGCAGAGCTCCGCGGCGAGGCGCTCGGCCAGCGCATCGACGAGATCGAGCGGCTCGTGCGGGGCTCGGACTCGAGCTGGGCGAAGGCGCTCGAAGAGGTGGCGGCCCGCCTGGAGCGGGTCGAGCAGCTCGCGGCGGAGACGTGGGAGCGCGAGGTCGTCGCCGCGCACGTTCCGCGCGCGACCGGCGCCGACGCCGTCGCCGACCTCGAGGGCATGGCGAAGCTCAACGAGGCTTCGTTCGAGCAGCTCCGTGCGTACGGGCTCTCCGGCACGCAGGCGGCACGCCTGCTGGCGGCGCGCGAGGCGCGCGGTGGCTTCACCTCGGTCGACGAGCTGGAGTCGATCCCCGGCTTCCCGCCGGCGCTGCTCACGGAGCTCAAGCAGCTCGTCGAAGGCTGAGCACGCGGGCCGGTTCGCGATGAGCCCGAGGCGCGTGCTCGTGGTCCTGCACGAGGGCGAGCTCGGCGGCGCCTCGCGAGCGGTGCTTCGCTGCGTGCCTGGCCTGGAGGAGCGCGGCTGGAGCTTCACGTACTGGGTGCCGCGCCCGAGCGCGCTCTACGACCACCTGGCCGACAGCGGGGCGGAGGTCTACGGCCGCCCGCGGCCGATCGCCTACAGCCTCGCCGCGCTGCGGCTGCGGCCGGGGGCGGCCCGGAGGCTGGCCGCCACGCCCGGGTACGTCGCCGCGTTCACGCGCCTGCTCGGCCATGTGCGCCCGGCGCTTGTCCACGCGAACTCCCACACGACCCTCGTCGACCTCTGCCTCGCCCGCATGCGGGGGTTCCCTGCGATCTTCCACGTGCACGAGATCTTCGGCCAGGGTCGAAAGTGGGACGCCGGCCGCAGGCTTGCCTTCTGGGCGGCGCGCGACGTCGTCGCGGTCTCCGACGCGTGCGCGGCGGCGCTCGCCGTCGGCGAGCACCGGGCGCGCGTGGTGCGAAACGGCGTGCCGATTCCCCCGGAGCCGGAGCCGCGCCGCGAGGCCGGGCCGGTGACCGTGGGCACCGTCGGCGTGATCTCGAAGCGCAAGGGCACCGACGTCTACGTCGAGGCGGCCCGCATCCTCCGCGGACGCGTGCCGGAGCTTCGGTTCGAGCTGGTAGGCGCGCCGACCGACCCGCTCGATGCCGAGTGGGCGAAGGGGGTGCTCGCCGGCGCCGAGGCGGCCGGGGTCACGCACATCGAGCGCGCCGACGTCGCAGCCAAGCTCGATGAGTGGGACGTGTTCGCGCTGCCGTCGCGCCGCGACCCGTTTCCGCTCTCGAGCCTGGAAGCGATGGCGCACGGGCTGCCGGTGGTCGGGGCCGACGTCGACGGGATCGGCGAGCAGGTGACGCCCGAGAGCGGCGTGCTCGTGCCGCCGGAGGACCCCAAGGCCCTCGCGAACGCGATTGCCGATCTCGCCGCGCGCTCGCCCGAGGAGCGGGCGGCGATGGGGGCCGCCGGCCGCAAGCGCGTGCTCGCGGAGTTCACGATCGAGCGGCAGGTGGAGGCGTTGGACGCGGTCTATCGGGACGCGGTCGGGGAGCGATGAGCAGCGGCGAGCCGGCGCTGGTCGCCGATTACCTCATCTTCTTCCGCGGGGCCGAGCGCACCTTCGCCCAGATGGCGGAGTGCTGGCCGCAGGCGCCGATCTACGCGATCGCCTATCGCGCGAACGCTACGGAGGGGCGCTTCGAGGGCCGGCACGTGCGGACCTCGTACCTGCAGCGGATCGGGCTCAACCGGCACTGGTACCGCTACGCGCTCCCGCTCCTGCCGCGTGCCGCCGAGTCCCTGCCGGTGGGCGGGCACCGCGTGATCGTCTCGTCGAGCTTCGGCTTCGCCCACGGGGTCCGCCCGGCGTCCGGGGCAGTGCACGTCTGCTACTGCCACTCGCCCTTCCGCCAGGCCTGGCACGAGTACGACCGCGCCGTGGCGACCACGCCGCGGTTGGCGCGCGGCTACGCGGCGCGTTCGCTGCGGCGTTTCCGCGAGTGGGACCTCGAGGCCTCCGAGCGCGTCACGCACTACGTCGCCAACGCCGAGATCACCCGCCAGCGCATCGCCGACCTCTACGGGCGCGAGGCGCCCATCCTGCACCCGCCGGTCGAGGTCGAGCGCTTCCATCGCGGCGAGCCCGAGGACTACTTCCTCTTCGTCGGCGAGCTCGTGGCCCACAAGCGCGTCGAGATCGCGCTCGAGGCCGCGCGCCTCGCCGGCCGCCGGATGGTCGTCGTCGGCAACGGGCCCGAGCTGAAGCGCCTGCGCGCCGCCTTCGGCGACGTCGGCACGTTCCTCGGCCGCATCGACGACGCCGCCCTCGCCGACGTCTACGCGAAGGCGCTCGCCCTCGTGATCCCCAACGTCGAGGAGTTCGGGATCGCGGGCGTCGAGGCCCAGGCCGCAGGCCGCCCGGTCCTCGCCTATGGCCGCGGCGGGGCGAGGGAGACCGTGATCGACGGCGAGACCGGCGTGCTGGTCGAGAGCGGCGAGGCCGCGGACTTCGCAGAGGCGATGCGCGAGCAGGACTTCACCCGCTTCGACCCGGACCGCACCCGGGCGAACGCGGAGCGCTTCGCGCCGGAGGTCTTCCGCAAGCGCCTGCGCGAGCTGGTCGCGCAGGCGTGCCGCGAGGCGGGCCTGGCGCCGCCTGCGGCCTAACGGCGCCGCGCCGCGTGCGCCAGCGCCTTCTCGTACACGCTCGCGTGGAGCTCTGCGAGGCGGTCCAACGTGAACTTCGTCGCCGCTCGCTCGCGGCCCGCTGTTCCCATGCGCCCGCGCAGGTCGGGGTCGGCGAGCAGGCGCTTGATCGCCGCGGCGATCGCCTCGTAGTCGCGCGGGGGGACGACGAGGCCGGTGACGCCGTCGTCGACGAGCTCGCGGACCGAGCCCACGTCGACCGAGACGACCGGCTTACCCACGGCCATCGCTTCGAGGATCGCGGTCGGCATGCCCTCGGAGTGGGGCCAGGAGGTGAGGACGAAGACGTCGAGGCCCTGGAGCAGGTCGAGCGCGTCGCGGCCCGGGTCGACGAACTCGAGCGCGTCCGGGCGCCTCAGGCCGAGGCTCGCGGCCTCCGCTTCGACCGCCTCCATGTGCGGGGCGTGGCGGGGGCTCGGCTCGCCGAGGACGCGGAAGGCGGCGTCGGGGTGGTCCGCGCGCACGCGCGCCGCGGCGCGGACGAAGTACTCGTGGCCCTTCTGGGGCTGGCGGACCCCGAGCGTGCCGACGAGCGGCGCGTCCGGGCCGACGCCGAGCCTCGCGCGCGCCGCGTCGCGGCGAGCCGGGTCGGGAGCGAGGTCCGGGTCGACGGGCGGATAGACGACCACCAGCCGGTCACCGAACCCGGTGGCGCCCGGGTGTTCGCGGGCGACGGCCTCGCCCCAGCTCGCGAGCGCGTCGGCGCGGCGGGTGACGTAGGGCATCGTCAGCCGCCGCAGCGCCATCGGCGCGCGGGTATCCAGTAGCTGCCAGGCGATCGCGGCGCCCTCGCGGCGGGCGGCGACCGCGGGTTGCAGGTTGATCACGGCGTGGAGCTGGACGACGTCGACCCCGCGCGAGCGGATCGCCTCGCGCAGCGAGCGGACCTCGCGCCGTAAGCCGGCGATCGTCTTCAGGTTCGTCAGCGGGCCCGCGGTCCCGCGGAAGCGCACGAGCGGCAGCCGCACGACCTCGACGCCCGCGGCCTCGATCCGCTCGGCCGCGGCCTCGGCTTCAACCGGAACCGCAGCGATCGTCTCGTAGCCCGCTTCGCGCAGCCCCGGCGCCAGGCGCACGAGCTGGTTGTGCGCGCCGCCGAAGACCGGTCCGTGCATCACCGAGAGCACCCGGTGCGGTGTTGCGGCGGCCATCGCCGCGGGAGGCTACCCGGGGTGCGGTCGCAAGCGGCGACTACGCTGCCCTCGCCGCGATGGAGAAGACGCCGACAGCCACCGACGTCGCCGTCGTCGTGCCCGCGCCGGGAGCGGAGGACCGCTACGCGGCGCTGAACGACGCCGCCGCCGCGCTCAGCGCCGAGTGGCTGTGCTTTCCGCCGCCCGGCCGCCGGCCCTCGGACCCGCCCGCGCCGCCGCCCGGCGACGTCGACGCCCGCGCCGAGCCCGACGGGACGCTGCTCGTGCGCCGCGCCTGGTTCGAGAGCCTCGGCGGGTTCGCCGAGGGCCTCCGCGCCGGGGCCGAGCTCGATCTCTTCCTGCGGCTCGAGGCGATCGGCCGCCGGGTCGATGGACGCCCGCCGGTGAGCGGCGCGGCGGCTCGCTGGATCGCCCGCGCCCACCCGGATCACCGTCCGCCGCGGCGCCTGGCGGATCTGTGGGCATGGATCGCGGGCGACAACCGGATCGCGGCGCGCCGCCGCCCGCCCGCGCGAGCCGCCTCGCCCGCCCTCGTCGTCTTCACCGACGCCTTTCCCGCGCGCTCGGAGACGTTCATCGCCCGTGAGGCCGATGCGCTCCGCGCGCAGGGGTGGAGCGTGCGGGTCGAGTCGAGCGCCCGCCCGACCCGCGCCGAGCGCTCCGTGGCCCGCGCCGGCCGCGTGGACTACCTCGAGGACGAGCCCCCGCTGGGCGCCGTCCTCGACCTCGTCCGCCTCGCCGTCCGCCATCCGCTGCGCTGCCTCGCCGACCTGCGCGAGCGGCGCCGCTGGCGAGCCGAGGAGGTCGTCTGGCCGCTGCGCGCCCTGGCGCCCGCCGCGCGCCGCCTCGCGGCCGCAGGCGAGCGCCACATCCACGTCCACTTCGCAGGCCTGGCCGCCCTCCACGCGATGCGGATCGCCCGGATCGCCGGCGTCTCCTACAGCGTCGCCCCGCACGGCTACGACGTCTTCGCCCGTCCGCGCAACCTCCCCGCGAAGCTCGGGTCCGCCGCGTTCGTCGCCGCTCCGTGCGCGTACACGGCCAACCACGTGCGCCGGGTCATGCCCTCGGCGAGGCGCGACGACGTACACGTGGTCGTCATGGGCGTCGACGGCGACGCCTTCAAGCGCCGGCGCCCTTATCCGGGAGGGCGCACCGTGGGCGCGATCGGCCGCCTCGTGGAGAAGAAGGGCTTCGGCCACCTGGTCGAGGCCGTCCGCCTGCTCGGCGACGACGCGCCCGACCGCGTGTGGATCGCGGGCGACGGGCCGCTTCGCGGCGAGCTCGAGCGCGCGATCGCCGCGGCCGGGCTCGAGGCCCGGGTGGAGATCGTCGACGCGTGGGGGACGGACGCCGTGCGCGAGCTGCTCGAGGGAACGGACCTGCTCGCGATGCCGTGCGTGGTCGCCGCCGACGGCGACCGCGACGCGATGCCCGTGGTGGTGAAGGAAGCGCTCGCGATGGAGATCCCGGTCGTCGCGAGCGCCGAGGTCGGCCTACCCGAGCTCGTCGAGCCGGAGTGGGGGAGGCTCGTTGCGCCCGGCGACCCGAGGGCGCTCGCGGACGCGATCGCCGAGCTGCTCGCGCTGCCGCCCGAGACGCGCGCCGCGATGGGCGCCGCCGGCCGCGAGCACGTCCTCGCGTACTGCGATGTGGGCAAGGAGGCCGCGAAGCTCGCGGGCCTGATCAGTCCCCTGCTTCGAGGTTCCGCCGCTCGCTGACGATGTAGAGCGGCCGGCGCTTCGTCTCGTCGTAGATCCGGCTGATGTACTCGCCGATGATCCCGAGGGTGATCAGCTGGACGCCGCCGATGAAGAGGATCACGAACATCAGCGTGGAGACGCCCTCGACGTAGAAGCCGAGCAGGCGGTTCACGATCACGTACGGGATCCCGAGGAAGGCGAAGAACGAGACCACGAACCCGACCACGGTTGCGACCTGCAGCGGCACGTGGGAGAAGGACGAGATCGCGTCGAGCGAGATCCGCAGGAGCGTGCGCCAGCGGTAGCGGGTGTCCCCGGCGTAGCGGGGGTCGCGCTGGTAGGGGATCGAGCTCTGCCGGAACCCGACCCAGACCGTCATCCCGCGCATGAACCGGTTGCGCTCCGGCATCTGCTTCAGCGCCTCCACCGCGCGCTTGGAGAGCAGCCGGAAGTCGCCGACGTCGGCGGGGATGTCGAGCTCGGCGAGCCGGCGGAAGAGCGCGGAGAACCAGCGCGCGGTCACGAGCTTCAGCCGGCCCTCGCCCTCGCGGTGCTCGCGGACGGCATAGACAACGTCCGAGCCGTTTCGCCACTCCTCGATCAGTTGCGGGATCAGCTCGGGCGGGTCCTGCAGGTCGGCGTCGATCGTCACCACCGCCTCGCCGCGGCAGTGGTCGATCCCCGCGGCGACCGCGGCCTGGTAGCCGAAGTTCCGCGAGAGGTGCACGACCCGGACGCGCTCGTCCTCGGCCGCCATGCGGTCGAGCAGCTCCTGCGTCGAGTCGGTGGAGCCGTCGTTGACGAGGACGAGCTCGTAGTCGACGCCCTCGAGCGCCTTGCGCACGCGCTCCCAGAAGACGGGGAGGATCTCCTCCTCGTTCAGCACCGGCGCGGTGACGCTGATCTCCGGCGAGGCGCTCACGAGTCCGCCGTGCGCTTGACCGCGATGCGGCCGGTGTAGTCGATCCGCGACAGCAGGGGCCGGTTGCCGACCTCGGCGAAGTACTCCTCCACCGCCTTGCGCGCGCCGGCGTAGTGGCCCCAGTCGTCGATGATCAGAACGCCGCCCTCGGCCAGGCGGGGGTAGAGGGTCTCGAGCTCGTGCTTCGTCGAGGCGTACCAGTCGGTGTCCAGGCGCAGGAGCGCGATCTTCTCGGGCGCCGCGCCGGGAAGCGTGTCCTCGACCTTGCCCGGGACGAGGTGGAAGCGCTCGTTCGGATAGCCGGTCGTCTCGAGGTTCGCGCGCACCACCTCCACGGGGATCCCGGCCCACTCCTTGCCGGCGCGGTTCAGTATCCGCCACCGCTTGTGGATCGAGTAGCCGTCGTACGGCGACGGCTCGTCGGCCTCGCCGGGCTCGGTCATGCCCGTGTAGGTGTCGAAGAGGTAGAGGTCGCGGCTCGTGTCGCCCTTCGCCTGGAGCTGCAGGGCGGCGGCCATCATGCTCCCGCCGCGCCACACCCCGCACTCGACGATGTCGCCCTCGATTCCGTTCTCGACGATGTAGGCGACCGCGTCGCACAGGGCGGCGATGCGCGGAGCGCTCGTCAGCGTCTGGCGCCTGACCTTGGCGACGATTTCGGCGATGTCGTCGTCCAGGTCAGCCGGGATCGGGGTCCCGATGACGTACGAGATCCGCCACCGCCACCCGGCGGCCAGCTTGCGAAGTGTCTTCATGCGCGGCGCGCGGGAGGCCATGGGCTCGCGGTATTCATAGCGGTAGGGTCGCCGGGCAATGCTGCCCGCCAGTGCCCAGCGCATCGCCGCTCTCCTCGATCCGGGGGCCCTCGTCCTCGATGTCGGGGGCTGGGCGCACCCGTTTCCGCGCGCCGATTGGGTGCTCGATCTGATGCCGTACGAGACGCGCGGCATGTACGGCGAGCGCAGCCCGGAGCCCGAGCGGTTCAGCGCGGACACCTGGATCGAGCGCGATATCTGCGACCACGAGCCGTGGCCGTTCGAGGACGACCAGTTCGACTTCGCCATCTGCTCGCACACGCTCGAGGACGTGCGCGATCCGATCTGGGTCTGCTCCGAGCTCAATCGCGTGGCCCGCGCCGGCTACATCGAGGTCCCCTCGCGGCTCGAGGAGCAGGCCTGGGGCGTCGCGGGCGACTTCGTCGGCTGGTCGCACCATCACTGGCTCTGCGACGTGGAGGACTCGCGCATCTCGTTCGTCCTCAAGCCGCACGTGATCCACGGGATCTCGCGTTACTACCTGGAGGCGCCGCTCGGGAGCACGCTCACGCCCGAGGAGCGGGTGCAGACGATGTTCTGGGAGGGCGGGTTCGAGTACGAGGAGCGGATCTTCTTCGTGCACGACGAGCTCGACCAGTACCTCGCCGGGTTCGTCGACGCCCACCGCGAGAGGCTGGCGAGCCGGGTGCCGCAGCCCTCGCTCGGCGCCCGCGTACGCCGCCGCCTCAGAGCATTGGGTGGCGGTACTTGACGCTGTTGCGCACCGCCGCGTACATCTCGGCGACGTCGCACGCCGCGTAGTAAGGCGCCATCGCCACGCCGCCGCCCTCGAGCTTCGCCCGGGCGCGCAGCGAGCGCAGCCACGGCAGCGCGAGCCAGAGCTTCGCCGGCCACAGCCGCCGCGGGAGCAGCAGGCCCAGCAGGGCGCGGGCCAGCCACAGGTGCGTGTGCTTCCAGAAGAGCGGCGTGGCGAAGTGCGCGCGGCGCAACTCCGGGTGGCGGGCGTAGGCGAGGAAGTCCCAGCCGGCGCAGACGCGCAGCTTGCCGATCGGGCCGAGCTCGTTGACGGCGTGGTGGACGAGGGCCCGCTCGTCGAAGACTCCCTCGAAGCCGCGGTTGATCGCGCGCCAGGCGAGGTCGGAGTCCTCGCCGCCGTGGACGCGGCCGAACGCCTCGGTGTCGAAGCCGCCCACCGCCTCGAGCACCTCGCGCGGGTAGAAGATGTTGCAGGTCTGGAAGGCGGCGTCGTACTCGGGCACGCGCACCGTGCGCGAGAAGGGGCCGAGCCGGTCGATCTCCTCCGGGTCCGGTTCCGTGCGTCCCTGCACGATCGCGCCGGGCGAGTGGGCGCAGGCCTCGAGGCCGTTGGCGAGCCAGTCGGGAGCCGGGACGCAGTCGTCGTCGGTGAACGCGATGAGCGGCGCACGGGCCGTGCGCCACCCGTCCTGGCGCGAGGTCGCGCGCCCGCGGTTCTCCTCGTGGCGCAGTACCCGCAGGTCGAGGTCGCCCGCCGCCTGCGCTTGCGCGAGCACCTCCGGGGTGCGGTCCCGCGAGGCGTCGTCGACGATCACCACCTCGAACTCGGCCCGGTCGAGGGTCTGCGCGCGCAGCCCCGCGAGCAGCCGCTCCAGGCGGTCCGCGCGGTTGTAGGTGGCGACGACGACGCTCACGCGCGCCGTCCCGTCCGTTGCCTTGTGCCCGGGCATCGTGGGGCGAACGCTACGGCGTGGAACGCCGCCGGGACGGCGAGAATGCGCCGGTGGCAACGCCAGTGCCCCAGATCAGCGTGATCGTGCCCGCCCGCGACGCGGCCGGCACGATCGAGGCAACGCTCGCCGCCCTGGCGGCGCAGGACGTCGATCGCCCCTACGAGGTGATCGTCGTCGACGACGGCTCGAGCGACGACACCGTCGAGATCGCGCGCGGGGCGGCCGGGGTCAAGGTGGTGACGCAGCAGGGGGCGGGGCCCGGCCCGGCTCGCAACCGCGGCGCGGCGGACGCCGCCGGCGAGGTCCTCGCGTTCACCGACGCCGATTGCGTGCCGGCCCCGGACTGGCTGCGGGCGGCGCTCGCGGCGATCGGCGAGGCGGACGTCGTGCAGGGGGCGGTGCGGCCCGTGCGCGACGTGCGGCCGATGCCGTTCGACCGGACGATTTCCGTGGACGGGCGCGGCGGCCTGTACGAGACCGCGAACCTGATCGTCCGCCGCGACGCCTTCGAGCGGCTCGGCGGCTTCGAGGACTGGCTCGGGCCGGTGCTGGGAAAGCCCCTGGCCGAGGACGTGTGGTTCGGGTGGCGCGCGCGGCGCGCGGGCATGCGGGTGGCGTTCGCCCCGGACGCGGTGGTCGAGCACGCCGTCTTCCGGCGCGGACTCGGTGAGTTCCTGCGCGACCGGGCGCGCGTCACCTACTTCCCGGCGATCGTCAAGCGGATCCCCGAACTGCGGCGCGAGCTGCTCGTGGGGCGCCTCTTCCTGAACGCGCGCACTGCCGCGTTCGACCTCGCCCTGCTCGGCGCGGTTCTCGCGCTCCTGCTCGGCTCGCTCGTCCCGCTCGTCGCGGTGCTGCCGTACGCGTTCATGCTCGTCCGCGGTGCGGTGCGCTGGCGCGGACGGGCGCCGATCGCCGCGTTCGGCGAGCTCCTCGCGGACGCCGCCGGGGCGGCTTCGTTGGTGGCCGGAAGCATCCGCTACCGCGCGCCCGTACTCTGAGCAACTCGTGCGGGTGCTCAGCATCGGCAACCTGTATCCGCCCGCGTCGGTCGGGGGATACGAGCTCGTCTGGCAGTCGTGGGTCGCGCACATGCGCGAGCGCGGGCACGAGGTGTCCGTGCTCACCTCGGATCACCGGGCGGCGGATACGGAGCCGGCAGCGGATGTCCATCGCGACCTCCGCCTCTACTGGTCCGATCACGAGTTCCCGGAGCTGAGCCGCCGCGAGCAGCGCGAGCTCGAGCGCCACAACGCGGAGGTGCTCGCCCGCCGGCTCGACGAGGATCGGCCCGACGCTGTCGCATGGTGGGCGATGGGCGGGATGTCGCTCTCGCTGCTCGAGCGGGTGCGCCGCCGCGGGCTACCGGCGATCGGGGTCGTGTGCGACGACTGGATGCTCTACGGGCCGAAGGTCGACGCCTGGGCGCGGCGCTACGCCGGACATCCGCGCGCCGCTGCTTTCGCCGAGCGCCGCACCGGGCTCGTCGCCCGCATCGAGCTCGGCACTGCCGCCCACTGGCTCTTCCTCTCGGAGACGGTCCGCCGCCGCGCCCGCGAGGGCGGGGTGGGGCTCGGCGACTCGGAGATCTGCAACCGGGGTGCGGACGACAAGCTCTTTGCGCCGGCGCCCGCGCGCGAGTGGTCGGGGCGGCTCGCCTACGTGGGGCGGATCGACGAGCGCAAGGGCATTGCCACCGCGATCGAGGCGCTCGCCGAGCTGCCCGGAGCCGAGCTCGTGGTCGACGGCGCCGGGGACGAGCGCCACGCCACCGAGCTGCGCGAGCTCGCGGAGCGCCTCGGGGTCGCGGAGCGCGTGCGGTTCCAAAACAGCGCTCGCGAGGACGTGCCCGGCGTCTACGCCGATGCCGACGCCGTGGTCTTCCCGGTGACGTGGGACGAGCCGTGGGGCCTCGTGCCGCTCGAGGCGATGTCGGTCGGCCGCCCGGTGGTCGCGACCGGCCGCGGCGGCTCGGGCGAGTACTTGAACGACCGGCGCAACTGCCTGCTCTTCGCGCCGGGCGACGCGGGCGCACTCGCTGCGGCGGTGAGGGAGCTCGCGGGTGATGCGGAGCTGCGGGGGCGGCTGGTGCAGGCCGGTTACGAGACCGCCGCCCGGTTCAGCGAGCGCGCCTTCAACGAGCAGATCGAACGCGCCGTGGTGCGCGTGGTCGCCGCGGGGCGGGGCGGGGTGGCGTGATCGGCCGGCGTCGCCGCCACGAGCCGCCGCCCGATCCCTCGGAGGCATCGGTCGGGCCGGTTGGGCTGCCGGCGGAGCCCGCGGGCGTCGGCGGCGCCGCGGAGGCCGGGCCGCTCGTCGAAGCGGAGACGGCGCCGCCGGTTGGGGCCAGGCGCCGGGCGGCCGCGCGCGGCATGGTCATCAACTCGGTCTTCTTCATCGGGCTCGGCACGCTGCAGCTGCTGAAGGCGGTGATCGTCGCCCGCTTCCTCTCCGAGGAGGAGTTCGGCGTGTGGAGCATCGTCTTCCTCGCCTTCGGCTTCGTCTTCGCGCTGAAGGCCGTCGCAATCGGCAACAAGTACGTCCAGCAGGAGGAGGCCGATCAGGAGGCCGCCTTCCAGAAGGCGTTCACGCTCGAGCTCGGCTCCGCCGTGATCGCGGTGGCGCTCATGGCCGCGCTCGCACCCCTGCTGGTCGCCCTCTACGACGAGAGCCAGCTGCTCGCGCCGCTCCTCGTTCTCTCGCTCACCATGCCCGGCCTCGCGCTCCAGGCGCCCGCCTGGATCTTCTACCGGCGCATGGACTTCCTGCGCCAGCGCCTCGTCACCGCGGTCGACCCGGTGGTCGCCTTCGTGCTCACGATCATCCTCGCGGCAGCCGGGCTCGACTACTGGAGCCTCGTGATCGGGCTGGTTGCCGGGGCCTGGGCCGGCGGGATCTTCGCGCTGGCCGTAAGCCCGTACCGGCCGGCCCTGCGGTTCGAGCGCAGCACGCTGGCCGAGTACGCCTCGTTCTCCTGGCCGCTGCTCGTCGCGGTCGCGTCCGGACTGATGATCGCCCAGCTCTCGGTCCTGTTCGGAAACGAGGCGCTCGGGCTCGCCGGCGCGGGCGCGATCGGGCTCGCGGCGACGTTCGCCGCGTACGCGGACAGGATCGACTCGGTGATCACACAGACGATCTACCCCGCGATCTGCCGCGTCGTCGACCAGCGCGCGCTGCTCCTGGAGGTGTTCCTGAAGTCGAACCGGCTCGCGCTGATGTGGGCGGTTCCGCTCGGGATCGGGCTCAGCCTGTTCAGCGGCGACCTGATCGAGTTCGTGATCGGCGAGCACTGGCGCCCCGCCGAGATCCTCTTCGTCACCTTCGGGATCACGGCGGCCGTCAGCCACATCGGCTTCAACTGGACGGCCTTCTACCGCGCGATGGGGAGGACGAAGCCCGAGGCCGTGGTGACGGTGGCCGTGCTCGCGGCCTTCCTCGCGGTTACGACGCCGCTGCTCTTCGAGTACGGGCTCGACGGGTTCGCGGCGGGCACGGCGGTGATGGTCTCCGTGACGGTCGCGGGCCGGTGGTACTACCTGAAGCGCCTCTTCCCGGACCTCGAGCTCATGCGCTACGTCGTCCGTGCGCTGCTGCCGACCGCCGTCGCGGTCGCCGTGATCCTCCTGCTCCGCACCGCGACGGACATCGATCGCTCGCTCGGCCTCGCACTCGCCGAGCTCGCGCTCTACCTGGCGATCAACGCCCTGGTGACGCTGCGCTTCGAGCGGCCCCTTCTGGCCGAGGCCTTCTCCTACCTGAAGCGGCCGTCTACTTCCGGCAGTGGAACACCACGTGGCGGACCGAGAACCCCTCGGTCGAGCGAAGCTTGAAGCGGCCGCGCCGGTCCACGTGGTCGAAGCCCGCCGACCACAGCATCCGCTCCCACGTCTTGATCCCCGGCAGCCAGAAGACGACGGCCTTCTCACGGTCGGCCAGGTAGCGGGAGGCGGGGATGGGGAGGAGGCTCATCAGCGGGTCGTACTCCTCCGCGGAGATGAAGGTGCCGGTGCAGAGGTTGGCGATGCGCTCGAGCGCGAGCAGCTGGTCGCGCAGGTGGATGAGGACCGAGGCGCAGAAGACGAAGTCGAAGGTGCCGAGCTCCTCCGGGGTGGCGTCGTAGATGCTCAGGTTGCGGCGGTCGACCCGTGAGCCGAGAAGCTCGCGGGCGATCGCGAAGCCCTGCCCCCGGGGCTCCTCGGGGAACGTGTCGGGCCGCCGGCGCGGGGGCCAGTCGAGGTCGCGTTCGTCGTCGAGGTCGAGCGCGACGACCTCGGCGCCACGGCGCTCCATCTCGAATGCCCAGAACCCGTCCCAGGTGCCGACCTCGAGCGCCCGCATCCCCTCCATGCGCTCGGGGAGGCCGTAGTGGTGGGCCTGGGAGCGCAGGTCGAACCAGCCGTCGGTGACGAACCCCGGCTCGAGCTCGAGCGTGTGGTACCAGCGGATCTGCTTCGCGCGCTCGAGCAGCTCGGCGCGCCGCGCGGGGTCCAGCCCCGCGCGCGGGCTCGTCGTTGCGGTCTCGTCGCCGGCCACGCCGGGAGCGTAGACGCCACTACCATCGCCGCGTGCCGACCTCCGAGGACGTCGCGGCGCTGGACGTCAGCGTCGTCATCCCCACCTATGCGCGCGAGACCCGCCTCGCCTTCGCGCTCGAGGCGCTTGCCGGGCAGACCCTCGACCCCGATCGCTTCGAGGTCATCGTCGTGCGCCCGCCGGGGGCGAGGGGCCCGCTCGCGACCGCGCCCGAGGATCTGAACGTCCGCTTCGTGGAGGCGCCGCAGGCCTCGCGCCCGGGACAGCGCAACGTCGGCTGGAGGCTTGCGGATGGCCGCCTGATCGCGTTCACGGACGACGATTGCCGTCCGACCCCTGAGTGGCTCGAGCGGCTCCTCGCTGCCGCGGACGGCGATCGCGTCGTCGTGCAGGGCCGTACGGAGCCCGATCCGGACGAGATCCACCTGCTCCACGGTCTCGCGCGCAGCGTCCGGGTCGAGACCGCGTCGCCCTGGTACGAGACCTGCAACATCGCCTATCCCCGTACGCTCCTGGAGGAGCTCGACGGGTTCGACGAGCGGTTCACCGGGCTCGGCGAGGACACCGACCTCGGGCTGCGCGCCATCGCCGGCGGGGCGGAGGTCCGCTTCGACGAGAGCGCGCTCGTCCATCACGCCGTCGAGGCGCAGCCGCTCCATGTCGCGATGCGCTCGGGGTGGGGGAAGTGGACGACGACGCCGCTCGTCTATCGCGAGCACCCCGAGCACCGCCGTCACCTCTTCGCGGGCGTCTTCTTCAACCGCACCCACGCCGCGGTGTGCGCCGCTCTCGCCGGCCTGCTCGTGGGGCGACGCCGCCCGCTCCTCGGCGCGGCGCTCGCCGCACCGTTCGTCGCCGAGAGCATCGACACGGCGAACATCGGGCCGCGCGGCCTCGTGCGCCAGCTCATCCACCTGCCCGCCCGCTTCCTGCGCGAGCTGGCGATGGTCGCCGGGATCGTCCGCGGCGCCATCCGTCACCGCACGCCGATGATCTGATGCGCGTTGCGTTCATGCACCCGACCTTCTGGCCCGAGGTCCGCCGCGGCAGCGAGCGCGTGATCGCGGAGCTCGGGGCGGAGCTCGCCCGGCGCGGCCACGAGGTCACGCTGCTCACGACCCACCCTGGTCCGCGGAGCGTGAGCGAGGAGGGCGGGATCGTCGTGGACCGGGCCCGGCGCCCGCCGGCGCTCTCGCCGCTGCGCTTCTACGAGCACTACGTGGAGACGCTCCCCGCGGCGCTGCGGCGGCTGCGGCCCGGGGAGTTCGACGTCGCCCACGCGTTCTTCCCGACCGATGCGTTCGCGGCGGCGCTACGGCGCGAGCGAGGTGGCCCGCCGTTCGTCTTCTCGATCCACGGGATCCCGACGCGCCGGTACCTCGTCGCGCGCCGCTACCGGCTCGAGATGCTGACCCGCTCGATCCGCGCTGCCGGTGAGCTCACGGTGCTCAGCCGGGCGGCGGCGCAGGCGGCGCGGCGCTACCTGCTGCGCGAGCCGATGATCGTGCCGGGCGGGGTGGACCCCGGGCGCTTCGAGGGAGACGGGAGCCGAGCGGCGCAGCCGACGCTCCTTTGCGCCTCGAGTCTCGCCGACCCGCGCAAGCGGGGGGCGATGCTGATCGAGGCGTTCACCCGGCTGCGCGAGCGGGTACCCGAGGCGCGCCTGGTGCTCGCCGGGGGTGGGGACATGCCGGCCTACGGCGCCGACGGACTCGCCCTGCCCGAGGGGGTCGAGCGCGCGAACGCGACCACTACCGAAGAGCTCGCCGCCGCCTACGGAGAGGCGTGGGCGACCGTCGTCCCGTCGGTGGAGGAGGCGTTCGGGCTCGTCGTGCTGGAGTCGCTGGCCGCGGGGACGCCGGTGGTGGGCGCGCGCTCGGGCGCGATCCCGGAGCTCCTCACGGCGAAGGAACACGGTCTCGCCTTCGAGCCCGACGACCCGGCGTCGTTGGCCGGCGCGATGGAGCGGGCGCTCGAGCTGGGGTTCGAGGACGATGCGGTGGCCGCGCGGCGCGAGCGGGCGCGGGAGTTCGCGTGGCCGCGGATCGCCGATGCGTTCGAGGAGATCTACGCGCGGGTGACGGGGGTCTCGTGAGCAAGGCGGACTTCGTTACGGGAGCGTTCGCGTTCGCGGTCGTCCTCGGTGGGGCGGGGATCGCCGCGACCGTGGTCGTGGGGCGCCGCCGTGCGGCGGACCTCGCCGGGGTCCCGTGGCTGGTGGCCTGGCTCACGGTCGCCGCCGGCTTCGTCTTCGTCGCCCACATGCTCCCCGGGATCGTCGGCGGGCTCTCGAGCGCGAGCGTCGTCGCGACCACGGTGATGCTCGTCGCCCTGTCCACGCTCGTCCCCGAGCGGCTCGCGCGCCCGGCGCCGGCGCCGGCGCCGCGGCCGGCGGTGGAGCCGCGATGGGTGCTGTGGGTCGGGCTGGGGGCCGTCGGCGTGGTGGCCGCGTACGTCGTGGGATGGGTGCTCGTGCACGCGGAGGAGGCGCTGGCCCAGCCGGACGTCGTCTCCTTTCACCTGCCGAACCTCGTCGCGTGGATCAAGGAGGGCTCGGTGTGGGGGATCCACGACTGGATCCCGAACCGGGCGCCGGGCAACTACCCGCAGACGGGCGACGTCTACATGCTCGCGGCGATGCTGCCGTGGGAGAGCGACTTCCTCGTGCGGTTCGTCGGCCTTCCCTTCCTCGGCCTCGCCGGTCTCGCGACCTACGCGGCCGGGCGCGAGCTGGGCGCGCCCGTGGGCGTCTCCTCGCTCACCGCGGCGGCGCTGCTCGCGATGCCCGCGGTCACCTACATCGCCCTCCAGGGGCTCGCGGACCCGGAGATGCTCGGGACGTTCGCCGCGGGCGGGTTCTTCCTCCTGCGGCATTGGCGGACCCGCGACGGGTTCGATCTCGTCCTCGCCGGGATCGGCCTCGGGCTCTCCTTCGGCACCCGCTGGTACGCGGTGGTGGCGGTTGCCGCGGTCGTCGGCGTCTGGGGGATCGCGTCCCTGGCGCGCAAGCGCCCCGGCGTGTGGCGCGACGGCTGCGTGCTCGTCGGCCTGGTGGCGCTCCTCGGCTGCTTCTGGCTCCTGCGCAACTGGATCGAGTCCGGCAACCCGGTCTTCCCGGTGAAGGTCGCGCCGTTCGGGATCACGATCTTCGACGCGCCCCCCGACACCTACCGCGAGCTGCACGGGGCGACGCTCGCCCACTACCTCACCGATTACGAGGCGGTCCGGATCAACATCTGGCCGCGCTTCCTCGACTTCATGAGCTTCACCGCGGTCCTGCTGTGGGTCGGGATCGCGCTCGCGGCCCTGCGCGCCTTTCACCGCCGCGAGCCCCTGTGGGGCCACATCCTCGCGCTCGCCGGGATCGCCGCCGTCGTCGGGATCGTTTACATCGGCACCCCGTACACGGGCGCCGGCCCCGACGCGCGCGACGCCTACACGAACTCCCGCTACGTCGTCCCCGCGCTCGTCTGCGC
>ERZ777003.1750-NODE-1750-length-29813-cov-15.545904_pt1 | contig 29813 bp, 25 predicted proteins | sample MGYA00374956_ERZ777003 | MGnify/ENA primary metagenome ERZ777003 (study PRJEB29302, sample SAMN06268252) | bioreactor metagenome | isolation source: Joint BioEnergy Institute, California, USA | place: USA:Joint BioEnergy Institute, California, USA | collected... | reverse complement strand
CCGCCGCAATGAGCTCCTAGTCGCGGCGGCGCGGGCGCTGCCGGTCCCCGCCGCCACGCGGGCCGCGGTCGCCGTTCTGGCGCGGGCCGCGGTCGCTGCCGTTGCGCGGGCCGCGCCCGCTCCCGGCCGCCTGGCGGTCCTCGGCGCTCTCGCCGGTGAGCAGCGCCCGGCGCGACAGGCTGACCTTGCCGGTGCCCTGGTCCACGCCGATCACCATCACGTTGATCTCGTCGCCCATCTTGACGACGTCCTCGACGTTCTCGACGCGGTTCACGTCCAGCTCGGAGACGTGGACCATGCCGTCCTTGCCCGGCACCAGGTTGACGAAGGCGCCGAAGGGCATGATCCGCACCACCTTGCCGAGGAAGATGTCGCCGACCTTGATCTCGCGCGTGAGCGCCTCGATCATCGAGACCGCGCGCTCGGCCGCCTCGCCGTCGGCGGTGGCGATGAACACCCGCCCGTCGTCCTCGATGTCGATCTGCGCGCCCGTCGCGTCGGTGATGCTGCGGATCGTCTTGCCGCCCGGGCCGATCAGCGTGCCGATCTTATCGGGGTTGATCTGCAGCGTGATGATGCGCGGCGCGAACGGCGACATCTGCGGGCGCGGCTTGTCGATCACGGCCAGCATCTTGTCCAGGATCTGCAGCCGCCCCTCGCGCGCCTGCTCGAACGCCACGCGCATGATGTCGTAGGTGATCCCGGTGGTCTTGATGTCCATCTGCAGCCCGGTGATCCCCGTAGCGGTGCCGGCCACCTTGAAGTCCATGTCGCCCAGGTGGTCCTCGACGCCCTGGATGTCGGTCAGGACCTTCCAGCGGCCGTCGCTCCCGGTGATCAGGCCCATCGCGATCCCGGCCACCGGCGCCTTGATCGGCACGCCCGCGTCCATCAGCGCCAGCGTGCTGCCGCACACCGAGGCCATCGAGGACGAGCCGTTCGACGACAGCGTCTCGGAGACCAGGCGCATGGTGTAGGCGAACTCCTCCTTGGGCGGCAGCACCGCCAGCAGCGAGCGCTCGGCCAGCGCCCCGTGCCCGATGTCGCGCCGCCGCGGCGAGCCGAGCCGCTTCACCTCGCCGGTGGAGAAGGGCGGGAAGTTGTAGTGGTGGATGTAGCGCTTGGCCGGCTCCACCCCCAGCTCGCTCACGCCCACCCGCTGCTCCTCGCCCGGCGCCCCGAGCGTCGCGATCGTCAGCACCTGGGTCTGGCCGCGGGTGAACAGCCCCGAGCCGTGGACGCGCGGGATCACCCCGACCTGGACCGTGATCGGCCGGATGTCGGTCGGCCCGCGCCCGTCGACCCGCTCGCCGCGCTCCAGGATCAGGCGGCGGACCTCCTCGTACAGGATGTTCTCGAAGGCCGTGTCGACCGCCTTGGTGCGGGCCGCGATCTCCTCCTCCGGCTCGTCGGCGGTGAAGTGGGCGATCACCTCCGCCTTCAGCTGCTCGGTCTGCTGCTCGCGCACGGCCTTGTTCGGGTTGCTGATCGCCTCGTACAGCCGGTTGCCCATCCAGGCCCGCACCGCATCCTCGAGCGAGGTGTCGGCCGGCGGCGGGGTGAACGGCCGCTTCGGCTTGCCGGCCAGCCGCACCAGCTCCTCCTGCAGCGCGCAGAGCTGCTTGCAGATCGCGTGGCCCTCCATCACCGCCTGCAGCATCACGTCCTCAGGCAGCTCCTTGGCCCCGGCCTCGACCATCAGCACGGCGTCTTTCGTGCCGGCCACCACCAGGTCGAGCTCGCTCTCGGACATCTGCTGCATCGGCGGGTTGATCACCAGCTGCCCGTCCAGGTAGCCGACCTGCACCGCGCCGACCGGCCCGAGGAACGGGATGTCGGAGATCGCCAGCGCCGCCGAGGCGCCGATGATCGACAGCGGCGCCGGGTCGTTGATCAGGTCGGTCGAGAAGGTGGTGACGATCACCTGGACCTCGTTGCGGTACCCCTCGGGGAAGAGCGGCCGCAGCGGGCGGTCGGTGAGGCGGGCGGTGAGGATGGCCGACTCAGCCGGCCGGCCCTCGCGCCGCAGCACGCTGCCGGGGATCTTCCCCACGGCGTAGGTCCGCTCCTCGTAGTCCACCGTGAGCGGGAAGAAGTCGACTCCCTCGCGGGGCGTCTTGGCGCCGACGGCGGTCGCCAGCAGCACGGTGTCGCCGTAGCGAACGGTGACCGCGCCGTCGGCCTGCTCGGCCAGCCGCCCGGTCTCCAGCGTGAGGGTGCGCCCGGCGATCTCGGTGCTGACCGAGTACACCTTGCGTCCGTGAAACTCGGTCGTCTCAGTACGTATCTGAACCTCTGACATACGTTTCTGTTCCTTACGATGAGCCGTCTCTGCGGCTCTTCTGAGGGCCGTTAGGCACTGGAGGCCGCTTCCGAGAGGGGAAGGCCGAAGGCAGACGCTGGGGCATCGCCCGTGTGGCTGTTCGCTCTCACCCTCGGCTCTCGGCCGCGCTCTCCAATCCCTAACGACCCGCCTACATACGAGTGGCCTGCAACACGCACGAGCCCGGGGAGCTTCCTCCCCAGGCTCGCAGAGTAGATCTTACGCACGGGGCAGATAGTGAAGCGAGGACGACGAGAGGAAGTGTATCCAGTGCTAGCGACAGTCGTTTCGTCATCCAGTCGCTCACCCATTGTCTCCTAGCGCCGCAGACCCAAGCGGTCGATGAGCGCCCGGTAGCGCTCCTTGTCCTTGCCGCTCAGGTAGGCCAGCAGCCGACGGCGACGGCCCACCAGCTTCAGCAGACCACGCCGCGAGTGGTGGTCGTGCGTGTGGATCTTCAGGTGTTCGATCAGCTGGTTGATGCGCTCGGTGAGCAGCGCAACCTGCACCTCAGGTGAGCCGGTGTCGTTGCCGTGCACCTGGTAGTCGCTGATGATCGTCGTCTTGTCTTCTTTGTCGAGCGCCACGGATTACTCCTTACTAATCGCGAGCAGGCCGGCGCAGCCTGTCGTTCGCTTGTTGCAAGCCATGCCGCATTATAGCACACCTTCGTCCAGCTTGCACGCCGTTGTGCTCACCTTTTCTGCTGGCCGGGCGGCGTGGCGAATCCGCGGCGCCTCAGAACCCGACCTCCACAATCGTCCGGCCGGTGCGGTCCTGGAAGAAGCCGACGCCGTCCTGGATCAGGCCGACGTAGAAGCCCATCTTGGTCTCCTGCTGCAGCACGCGCACCCGCCCGATGATCTCGGCCTCCTCGCCGGGCATGAGCAGGTCCTCCTCGAACGGCACCCGCCACTGCTCCGGCGGGCGCGGGCTCAGCGCCCAGCGGTAGGGGTAGCGCTTGGCCGCCCCGCCGCTGTTGGCGTCCCAGTCGACGCCGATGCGCCAGAAGCCGCCCGACTTGGCGGCGTAGCGGCCGTCCTCGATCGAGGAGAACACCTCGTCGGTGGTGTACTCGTAGCCGGACGGCGGGCCGTAGGTGCGGATCGGCACGTCGCCGGTGTTCTTGACCCGCATGGTGACGGTGATCACGTCGCCGAGCATGATCGCCTGCGGCGCCATGTAGCTGTAGGTGATGGTGACCTCCGGCTGGCCGGCGCCCACCACCGAGATCGCGCCGCGCTTCTCCACCAGGTTGCCGAGCCGGTCGCGCGCCCGCACGAGGTAGGTGTAGTCCCCGTTCGGCAGCAGCGCGCCGTCCACCGTGCGCCCGTTCCAGACGAAGCGCTGCAGCACCGGCTCGACCTCCTGGCCGCTGATGAACGGGCAGAGCGGGTTGCAGCCCGGCCCGATGATCTCGATGTCCACCGTCGCGGTGACGACCGGGCGGAAGGTGATCTCGGCCACGTCGTCGATCGCGTCGGCGTTGGGCGAGATCGTCGTCGGGTAGGCCACCAGGTTCTCGATCTGCGGCAGCGGCGCGTCGGCGGCGACGATCGTCAGCGGCAGCTCGCGCTTGGCCCGCTCGCCGTCCGCCGCGGCCGCCTCGACCACCACAGTGTAGCTGCCGCTCGGCAGGGCGCGCTGCTTGATCTCGGGGTCGTCGGTGGGCGCCGTGCCGTCGAAGCGCAGGGTGTAAGGCTCGGCCGACGCCTGGCGCGGCTCGTCCTGCCGCAGCACGTAGCGCGCGCCCGCGGCGTCCTCGAGGTACACGGTGACGCTCGCCGGGCGCCCGATGGCGTAGCTGATGCGGACGGTCTCGCCGGCGCCGGTGGCGTGCAGCTCGGGCGCGGAGAGGGTCACCTCCCCGAGCAGCGGGCGCGCGCCGCACGCGGCCAGGGCCAGCAGCGCGGCGGGGAGGACGAGAAGCTTCGCGAGAAAACGGATCATGCAGGGGAGCCCTCTGTTGCGTTTGTCCTTCTATCGTAGCGCATGATCGGGCGCGGCGGCATGTGCCGGGCGACGATCTCGGGCGTGCAGGTGGTGTGCGACGCGCCCATAGCCCCGCCGCTGCGGATCGGGCGCCGCGGTGGCTGAGGGTGCGCCCCGCACGCCGTACACCCGCCCGCCGGACGGGCGGAGCGGGGGTTCGAGGCGGCGCCGCACGACGACGGGCATCCCTTTCGCGCGAGCGGCACGAACAACAGCGCTCCGGCGCTACGGCGCCGCGCCCTCCGCCACCGGCGCTCCGGGCGCCCCCGTGCGGTAGCGCCGCCCGAAGAGCGCCAGCGCCAGCGCGCCGAGCGTCACGCCGAACCAGAGCGTGCAGAAGCGGATCAGGATCGTGGCGGCGGTGGCCGGGCCGGCCGCCATGGGCACCAGCAGCACCAGCAGCCCGGTGCTGGAGGCCTCGGAGACGCCGAGGCCGCCCGGCAGAAACGAGACCAGCCCGAACAGCGTGGACGCGGCGAAGACGAAGGTCGCCACCAGCAGCAGCCGCAGCGCCTCGCCCTCCACGCCGACGCCGCGCAGCACGTAGTAGAACGCCAGGCACTCGCCGAACCAGGACACCAGGCTGATCGCGGTGGAGGGGAACAGGACCCGCCAGTTCAGCAGGGCGCGGGTGCTCGCGTAGGCGGTCTGGAGGCGCGGCACCGCCCGCTCGCCGAACGGCAGGCGCGCCAGCACGGCGCACAGCCGGTCCACCAGCGGCTGGGACTGGAGGGCGGCTAGCCCGGCGACGGTGAGCGCGAGCAGGGCCACGAAGGCCGGGCGCGCCGGGGCGTAGAGCGTGAGGCCGGCGCCCATCAGCAGCAGCATCGCCAGCCCGTCGGTGATGCGCTCGGCCAGCACGATCGGCGCCGAGGCCGACAGCGGCGTGCCGTTGATGCGCCTGAGCAGCGCGCTCTTGAGCACCTCGCCGACCTTGGCCGGCGTGACGGCCATGAGCATGCCGCTGGTGAAGAGCAGCACGCTGTCCCAGCGGCTCACCCCGTGGTGCATGCGCATCGCGCGCAGGTAGTAGTCCCACTTCAGCCAGCGCAGCGCGTAGTTGAGCAGCGTGAAGCCGAGCACGGCCGGGAGCACCGTCCACTGGAAGGTGCTGAAGCTCCGCGAGACGTCGCGGATGTCGCTGATCAGCCCCAGGCCGATGGCCACGCCGAAGGCCAGGACGAGCGATATGAGGATGCTGCGGCGCAGATTGGTCGGCACGACATTCCTACTGATGCTGCACCAGTTCCACCAGCACGCCCAAACAGCTCTTGGGGTGCAGGAACGCGACGAGCGTGTTGTGGATGCCGGGGCGCGCCGCCTCGTCGATCAGCTGCACGCCGCGGGCCCGCAGCGCGGCGAGCGCGCCGGCGATATCCTCCACGCGGTACGCGATGTGGTGCATACCCGGCCCGCGCTCGGCCAGGTACTTCGCGAACGCCGCCTGCTCGGAGGTGGGCGCGATCAGCTCGAGCATCTGCCCGCCGACCCAGCCCACGGCGACGGCCGTGTGGCGCTCGGGGAGGTCGATCCGCTCCCACTCGGAGATCTCGAACGTCCGGCTATAGAACTCGACGGCCTCGTCGATATTGCGCACCACAAAGCCGATGTGGTCGACGTGTGTGAACATGGCGGCCTCCTCTCAGCAGCCCGCAAGTGTAGCACCTGCCGCCATGCCAGTCAACCGGGCCGGGCTCTGCACGCGGCGCGCCGCATTTCTGGTAGGATAGCACCGCGAACAGTTCTGCTGGGCTCCGCTGCTGCGGGGGCGCAGCCATTCTCTCTGCGGGAGCGAGACGGCGGTGTGACATGCTGATCATCGACGCACACCTGGACCTGGCCTGGAACGCGCTGCAGTGGAACCGCGACCTGCTCCTGGCGGCGCACACCATCCGCACGCTCGAGACCGGCCTGCCCGGCAAGGCGCGCGGCCTCGGCACCGTCGCCCTGCCGGACATGCGCCGCGGCCGCGTGGCGCTCTCGTTCGCGACGCTGCTGGCGCGCTCGACCGGCCGCCCGGTGCCGCACGTCGACTTCGGCTCGCCGGCGCAGGCCCAGGGCGTGGCCCGCGGCCAGCTGGCCTACTACCGCGCGCTGGAGCGCATGGGCCAGGCGCGCGTGATCGGCGACCTCGGCGCCCTCGAGGCGCACTGGGAGGCGTGGCGCGCCTGGGAGGCGGCCGGCGCCGCGCCGGAGAGCGCCCCGCCGCTCGGCTTCATCATCAGCATGGAGGGCGCCGACCCGATCCTGGCGCCGGACGAGCTCGAGGAGTGGTGGCGGGCCGGCCTGCGGCTGATCGGTATCACCCACTACGGCCCCGGGCGCTACGCCGGCGGCACCGGCACCGAGCTCGGCCTCAGCGAGCTCGGCGTGGCGCTGCTGGCCGAGATGGAGCGCCTCGGCGTCGTGCTCGACCTGACCCACTGCTCGGACCAGGCCTTCTGGCAGGCGATCGAGCGCTTCGGCGGGCCGGTGATCGCCAGCCACAACAACTGCCGGGCGCTCGTGCCGCACCAGCGCCAGTTCGACGACGACCAGCTGCGGGCGATCATCGCGCGCGACGGCGTCATCGGCGCGGCGCTCGACGCCTGGATGCTCAAGCCCGGCTGGGTCGCCTCCGAGCGCCCCAACCCCGCCAACCCGCCCGTCTCGCTCGAGGATGTCGTCGACCAGATCGACCACGTGTGCCAGCTGGCGGGCAGCAGCCGCCACGCGGCGATCGGCACCGACCTGGACGGCGGCTTCGGGCTGGAGCAGGTGCCGGCCGACCTCGACACGATCGCCGACCTGCAGCGCCTGCCGGAGCTGCTGGCGCGGCGCGGCTACGCCGAGGCGGACATCGCGGCGATCATGCACGGCAACTGGCTGCGGCTGCTGCGCGCCGCCTGGAGCCGGTGAAAGGGAGCCTGGCGGGCCGCAGGCCACCACACCGCCCGGCCCGCGGGGGCGGCGGAACAAATAAAGGATCGGTGGAGGCCGTAGCGGCGGCCCGTCGGGCGTCGCTGCGGCCTCCGCACCATTCTGAAAGGAGCTGGTCATGTCGTACGAGGCGAAGCTGCAGGCGCTCGGCTACACCATCGAGCCGGTGGAGCTGGACACCGGCCGGTTCGTCCAGGCCGTCCGCACCGGCAACCTGATCTACACCGCCGGCCAGGTCTCGCGCTGGGGCGACCGGGAGATCAAGGGCCGGCTCGGCGAGGACCTGACCGTCGAGCAGGGGTACGAGGCGGCGCGCTTCTCGGCGCTCAACTGCCTGCGGGCGGTCAAGACGCTCGCCGGCTCGCTGGACAACGTGGTGCGGGTCGTCAAGGTGCTCGGCATGGTCAACGTCGCGCCCGGGTTCGACAACACGCCGGGCGTGATCCACGGCTGCAGCGACCTGCTGCTGGAGGTCTTCGGCGAGGCCGGCCGGCACGCCCGCAGCGCCGTCGGCATGACCCTGCCGTTCAACTACGCGGTCGAGATCGAGATGATCGTCGAGGTGCGCTGAGGGAGAGCTCCGATGCAGAGCCTTTGGAACGAGGACGAGGCGGCGCGCTGCGCGGATACGCTTGCGCTGCGGGTGTACTCCTCGCGCCTGCTCGGGCGCGACCCGAGCCTGGTGCTGCACGGCGGCGGCAACACGTCGGTCAAGGCCAGCGCGCCCAACCTGTTCGGCGAGCAGGAGGAGATCCTGTACATCAAGGGCAGCGGCTGGGACCTGGCGACGATCGAGCCGGCCGGGTTCGCCCCGGTGCGGCTGCGCCCGCTGCTGTGCCTCGCCACCCTGGACGCGCTCACCGACAGCCAGATGGTCAACGAGCTGCGCTGCGCGCTCACCGACGCCTCCGCGCCGACCCCGTCGGTCGAGGCGATCCTGCACGCCGTCCTGCCGTACCCCTGGGTGGACCACACCCACGCCGACGCGCTCCTGGCGGTGATGAACTCGCCCGGCGGCGAGGAGCGCGTGCGCGAGATCTACGGCGACTCGGTGGTGATCATCCCCTATGTGATGCCCGGGTTCGCGCTGGCGCGGGTGGTGGCCGAGCAGTTCCCCGCCCAGGCCCACGCCGGCACGGTCGGGATGGTGCTGCTCAAGCACGGCCTGTTCACCTGGGGCGCCTCGGCCCGCGAGTCCTACGAGCGCCACATCGAGCTCGTGACGCGCGCCGAGGAGTACCTGGCGGCCGCAGCGCGCGTGCATGGCTCCGCGCCGATCCCGGAAGCTCCGCAGCCGGCGCGCGGCGACCCCGTCGAGCTCGCGACCATCCGCCAGGAGGTCTCGCAGGTCGCCGGCTTCCCGGTCATCATGGCCACGCACAGCGACCCGCAGTGTCTCGCGTTCGCCCGCCGCCCGGACGTGGCGCAGCTGGCGCTGCAGGGCTGCGCGACGCCGGACCACGTGATCCGCACCAAGCGCGTCCCGCTCATCGGGCGCGACGTGGCCCGCTACGCCGAGGAGTACCGGCGCTACTTCGAGGAGCACGCCGGGCAGGCCGGCGGCAGCGGCGCATCTGGCCCGCCGCTGGTCATGCTCGACCCCGCCCCGCGCATCATCCTGGACCCCGAGCTGGGCATGCTCGCGATCGGGCGCACGGCGCGGGACGCGGCGATCGCCGAGGAGATCTACCGCCACACGATCGACATCGTCCAGCGCGCCGCGGCCCTCGGCGGCTACGAGGCGCTGCCGCCGAAGGACCTGTTCGACGTCGAGTACTGGGAGCTGGAGCAGGCCAAGCTGAAGCGCCAGGGGGCGCCGCCGCCGTTCGCCGGCGAGGTGGCGCTGGTGACCGGCGCGGCCTCGGGCATCGGCCGGGCCTGCGTCGAGGCGCTCCGGGCGCGCGGGGCGGCGGTGGTCGCGCTGGACCGGAGCGAGCAGGTGGCCGAGCTGCGGCGGCGCGAGGTGCTCCCGATCACGTGCGATGTGACCGCGGGGGCCGAGCTGGACGCCGCGCTGGAGGCCGGCGCGCGCGCGTTTGGCGGGCTGGACATGCTGGTGCTCAACGCCGGGATCTTCGGCCGCAGCGCCCCGATCGCCGCGCTCAGCGACGAGGAGTGGGAGCGGACGATGCGCGTCAACCTCGACGCCAACCTGTCGCTGCTGCGCAAGGCCCACCCGCTGCTCAAGCGCGCGCCGCGCGGCGGGCGGGTGGTCGTCATCGGCTCGAAGAACGTGCCGGCGCCCGGCCCGGGCGCCGCGGCCTACTCGGCCTCCAAGGCGGCGCTCACGCAGCTGGCGCGCGTGGCCGCGCTGGAGTGGGGCGGCGACGGCATCCGCGTCAATGTGATCCACCCGAACGCGGTGTTCGACACCGGCATCTGGACCGAGGAGGTGCTGCAGGCGCGCGCGGCCAGCTACGGCATGACCGTCGAGCAGTACCGGCGCAACAACCTGCTGCGGGTCGAGATCACCAGCCGCGATGTGGCGGAGCTGGTGGCGGAGGTGTGCGGGCCGCGCTTCGCCAAGACCACCGGGGCGCAGATTCCGATCGACGGCGGCAACGAGCGGGTGATCTGAGGGGGACATCGGCGGCCGGGCGACCACCGGCCGCTGCCCGTCAGAACGGCTGCCCGAGCCTGAACGGCCGCCCGTCGAAGATCGCCGGCGGCTGCGGCGGCGCCCACGGCAGCCCGAGGTTGCCGAGGTTGCCGGTGCGCCCGGCGGCCGCCAGCCGCTCGACGCTGAACAGCCGCGCCAGCGTCTGCTCGTCGTAGACCAGGCTCATGGCCGCGTACCAGCTCAGGCCGTCGCGCTTCTCGAAGTGCCAGTACTCGAGCGCCAGCAGCTCGCTGCGCCAGTCGAAGGTCTCGCGCTCCTGGGCGGCGATCCGGCTCCAGCCGTGCTCGGCCGCGAGCGCGGTGAAGTCCACGAAGTAGCCCGCCGGCGGCGCGAGCAGCTCCCTGGTGCGCGTGTTGAACACCGGGGCGAACAGCGGCGCGCCCTGCGTGCCGTCCTGCCGCGCCGCGCGCAGGTACAGCCGCCAGAAGAGCCGGCCCGAGCGCCACTCCGGCGTGATGTACAGCACCTGCCGCCCGTCCGCGCTGTAGTCGAACAGCGTGTCGAACGCCCGCCCGGCCTTGTGCCAGCTCGTGTACGAAGAGGTGCCGCTCTGGAAATCCACCGCGCGGCCCGCCTCGCTCAGCCGCGCCAGGAAGTCGTGCCCGCTGGCCTCGATCACCGCCCGCCGCAGCGCCATGAACGACGGCTGCACCGCCGCCGCCAGCCGCGGCATCCCGCCCGACCGCACGTCGCCGAGGTCCGCGAACCCGCGCGGTATGTCGTCGAGCGACGGCGGCTCGGCGGGCGTCGGCAGCGGCCGCCCCGGCTGGATGCGGTCCGCGCTCAGCAGCGGGGCGCGCGCGCGGGCGCTCCACTTCGGCCCGCCGTAGCTGTGGTTGCTGCCCACCAGGAACACGCCCTCCTCCAGGCCCGGCCTGGTGATCAGCACGCCCTGGCGCGATGAGAAGCCGCGCCCCGGCGCGCGCCAGAACCCCACCGCCAGCAGCCCGCCGCTCGGCGTCCACGACGGGTCGCTCAGGCTCCGGTCGCGCGGCCCGGCCAGCTCCTCGCGCCCGGTCACCAGGTCGACGACGTGCAGGTTGCCGCTCCCCTCGCGGTCCGAGATGAACGCGATCCGGCGGCCGTCGGGCGACCAGGCCGGGCTGTGGTCCGGCGCCGGGTGGTCGCTCAGGTTGATGAGCTCGCCGGCCTCCTGGCCCGGCCCCGGGCGCAGCACGAGCCGGTACACCTCCTGGTTGCCGTCGCGCCACGAGGCGAAGGCGATCTGCCTGCCATCCGGCGACCAGGCCGGCTGCGCGTCGGCCGCCGGGTGGTCGGTGAGCCGCGTCACCGCGCCGGTCGCCAGCTCCAGCGTGTAGATCTCCATGTTGCCGTCGCGCGTGGAGACGAAGGCGATCTGCCTGCCATCCGGCGACCAGGCCGGCTCGCCGTCGTAGGCCGGGTGGTCCGTCAGGCGCCGCCGGCCGGTGCCGTCCGCGCGCATGACGAACAGGTCCCAGTTGTTCTCCTGGCGGCTGGCGAACACGATCTGCGTGCCGTCCGGCGACCAGGAGGGGCTGCGGTCCGGCGCGGGGTCCGCGGTGAGGTTGACGATCGAGTCGCCCGCCAGGTCGCTGCTGAAGATATCCTCGGCGCCCTGCTCGCCGCGCGCGGCGGCGAACACGATCCGGCCCAGCGCCGGCGCCGGGGCGAAGGGCGCGACGGGCGGGGCCTCGGCAGCGCGGGCCGGCGGAGCGGCGATCATCGGCGCGAGCGCCGTCAGAAGCAGGAGGTGTCGGAGGGAGCGCATCATTTCTTCTTGGCAGCCGAAAACGGCCTCAGTATAAACGAGCCGCCCGGAGGGTGTCTACGCCCCCAGGCGGCTCGCAGATAAGAGGTTGATGAGGAGTTGCTACTTCACCATGGTGACGTTCAGGACCACCGGGTCCTCGTCCTCATCGGTGATCACGAACCCGTCCTGCGCCACCGGCTTGTAGCCCTTGGCCGCCACCAGGACCGAGTACTCGACGTTGCGCTCCAGCGGCTCCTCCAGCGCGAACCGGCCGCGCGCGTCGGTCACCGCCGAGGTGTAGATCAGCTCCTCGTTGAAGTCCTCGTCGGCGAACTGCTCGATGGTGACGCCCGGGTACAGCACGACGAACAGCGCGCCCCGGATCGGCTTCCTGGTGCGCTTGTCGGTCACGGTGCCGGTGACCTCGACCACGTCGGCCACGGTATCGGTCGCCTCGCCGCCCACCGTGATCTGCCCGGACACCACCGGCACATCGTTGACCAGGAAGGTCACGCCCCACTCGCCGTCCGGCATGACGCCGCTCTTGGCGGTGAGCGGGTAGGTGTAGATGTCGCTGCTGCTCGAGGGCTGCAGGGTCTCCTCGTCGGCGAAGACCTCCTCGCCGTCCAGGGTGAAGATCGTGACGATCGTGGTGTTGCGCGGGGCGCAGCTGTACTCGAAGTACGGCTGGATCCCGGCCACGCCGCTCGGGTAGAAGTCCACGTTCGGCTCTTCGTCGCTGCTGTACCAGGCCACCTCGCTAGTGGCCCGGAAGGCCCGGCAGACGCTGACCGCCGCCTCGGTCACGTGGGCTGGGAACGCCGTCGCCAGCGCGAGGAGCACGGCCACCACGCCGGTGGCGCGGGTGAGAATGCGGAGCATGGGTGCTGCCCTTTCTAGAACGTCAGGCTGGCGAGAAAGCGGTCGAACAGCGGCTCGGCGTCGCCCATCCGGTCGGCCGGGCTCGTCAGGGTGACGACCACCGTCCGGCCCCCGTCTGCGATGAGGTAGTCAACCCCCTGGACGACGCGCGGCGCGCCGCCCAGCAGGCCGCCCTCCTCCACATACACGAAGTGCTGGGCCCGCGCCGGCCGGCCGGCCACGCTGGCCTCATCGGTCTGGGTGACCTTGTAGCCGAGGAACTGGCGGGCGCGCTCGCCGGCGAGCTGGGTGGAGACGGCCTTCGCGTCGGCCACGGGCAGCGCGCGCACCACGAACGATGCCTCGGTGCCGAGCGTATCGACCGCCCGCAGCGCCTCGCCCTCGCGCGTCGCGTCGCTGAACGCGGCCGGGTAGGCGCCGGCGAACCCTTCGCGGCTGAACGCGGTGGTGGCGTTCGCCGTGCTGCTCCACATCAGGCCGCCGGCCAGCAGCAGCGCGGCGAACAGCGCGACGACAATGGCGTTCGCGCTCCGGTCGCCGACCGCGGCGTCGGCAGCGGCGGCGCCCTTCCCCTGCAGCGTGCGCGCGATATCGCGGCGCACCAGCGCGAAGACCACGCCCGTCACCGCCACCGCCAGCGCCCCGGCCAGCAGCAGCCCGCCGAAGGCCGGCAGCCCGCCGGCCGCGCCCACGTCCACCGCGCCGGCGTCGACCTGGCCGCGCAGCAGGACGAAGGCGCCGCCCAGCAGCGCGGTGAGCAGGAAGCCGGCCGGCAGCCACCAGACCGGCTCGCGGTCTAGCTTGGCGCGGCCCAGGAAGTAGCCGAGCAGGCCGCCGAAGGCCGCCTGGGCCAGCGCCACCTCGGCCACGAAGACCTCGCCCGGGCCGAGCGCGGCGCCGCCGCTGGCCAGGATGAACTGGATGTTGAGCGCCGTGGCCGCGCCGAGCGCGGCCGCCGTGCCGTACACCACCCCGTCGGTGCGCTCGTCGAACTCCGGCGAGTCGAAGATGAAGTAGCGCACGGCGGCGTACACCACGAACGCCTGCACCGCGCCGATCACCGCCACCGAGCCGAGCGCGGTCGCGGCAGCGCTGGCGTAGAGCCACTCCTGCACCCGCAGCACCTGGTCGGTCAGCGGGATGCCGATCGCCCCCATCAGCGCCAGCCCGATGACGAACATGCGCGCCACGTTCCCGACCGGCTCGGGCTCCAGCCGGTCCTGCTGATAGAAGACGAACAGCCAGATCGCGGCGGGCACGAGCGCCAGGAGCAGCCCGACGAGCTGGAGCGCCCCGGCGTCCAGGCTCGGGCGCAGCCCGGCGTCGATGGCGACCACGGCCGCGACGAAGACGAGCAGCCCGACGACGGCGATCAGCTCGGAGCGCCAGACGCTGTTGCGCTGCTGCGCGGCCTTTGGGACGTGTGCTGTCACGTGAACCTCCTAAGTGTGCGACGGTAGACCGGGACGCGAGGGCCTATTACGTTTTCGGTACCCGCGTAATGTACTCAATCCTCCCTGGTGACAGCTCCCTCTCAAGGCTGAATCGAGGTGCGAAACAGGGCTGAATTGTGTGTGCGCTCGCCTCCAGCGCTCGGTGGCGCCGGCCCGCAGGCGGCGAAGGAGTAACCGCAGGGGTTGAGGTACGGCTATGGGGAAGGCGTGGAGGTTCTCAGGACCACCGGTGGCCCTCCGCCGGGAGGCGTGACGGGCGGCCGGCCGAGGCCGCTTCCTGCAGGGAGATTCAGGGGTGGCTTCGCCACCGCCAGAGGCGTGGGGGCGAGGCGACCGCGTCGAGGAGCGCCCAGGCCTCTGCATCCGCGCGCCCCTCGGCCACGCCGCAGCCGTACTCGCGCAGCGCGTCGGTGACGTCGAGCGGCAGCCCGCAGGCTGCCGCGAGGAGCGCGGCGGTCTTCCTGGCGCGCAGGATCGGGCCGCTGGCGATCCGCGCGATCGGCCGGCCGCGCAGCTCTTCGGCCAGGCGCGTGGCCTGCTGGCGGCTGCGTTCGGTCAGGTGGTGCGGCAGGTCACGGTTTGGAGGTCACCCGCAGCAGGTTGGCTGTGCTCTCGCCGTGGCGCGCGAGATGATCCTCACCGCTCGCGTCCCGCGAGCGAGTCGCCGAGCGGCGTCGGCAGGCCATCGATGCTGTGCGCATTCTTCTCGCGCCGGTACGCGTCCAGCCCGTCCTCGCCCTTGCGCTGCGCCCAGCGCACCAGCGTGTCCCGCTGCCCGACGTACTCCATCAGCGGCACGGCGAAGCCGCAGGATGTCTGGACGCGGCTGATCTCGGCCACGACGATCTGGCGCGCGCCGGGGATCTCGGGGAACAGGCCGATCAGCTCCTCCCACTCGCCGTCGCCCGGCAGCACCGTCCGGCCCCGCCCGTAGAGCCGCAGGATCTTGGGCGGCCCGCCGAACGCGCAGAACATGAACGTCACCCGCCCGTTCTCCGCCAGGTGCGCCGAGGTCTCGTTGCCGCTGCCGGTCAGGTCCAGGTAGGCGACGCGCCGGGGCGTCAGTATCCGGAACGTGTCGAGCCCCTTCGGCGACAGGTTGACGTGGCCGTCCGCCGCCAGCGGCGCCGTCGCGACGAAGAAGAGCGGCTGCTCGCGTATGAACGCCGCCAGATCGTCGGTGATGTGCTCGTACAGCTTTGCCATAGGTACCGCCCCTCCAATCTTCGCATTGGGCCTCGGCCACCGATCACCGCGCCATAAGCATACTGCATGTGCGGGCCGCGCGGCTATAGGCAACAAACTTGATAAAGTTTATGCTATACTAGCGGCACTCAGCAGCGTTAGCACTTCGGGAGAGACATCATGGCCTACCAGGATCTCGCCGCGGGCGCCGCTCGGCCGGCGCTCCCGCCATTCGACCGGACCGCCCTGCGCGTCAACCAGGCCTGTATCGTCGCACTGGTGCTGATCGCGTTCCTGCTCGACCTGCCGCTGCTCGCGGCGTTCGTCGCCCTGGTGATGGCGCTCGGCACCGCCACGCCGAAGCTCGCGCTCTTCCAGCGGCTCTACCGCGATATCTTGCTCCCGCGGGGCGTGCTGAAGCCGGACGTCCACCAGGAGGACCCGGCGCCCCACCGCTTCGCGCAGGGCATGGGCGCGGCGGTGCTGGGGCTCGGCGTGCTCGCGCTGCTGGCCGGCGCGCCGCAGGTCGGCTGGGCGCTCGCGCTGCTCGTCGTCGTCCTGGCGGCGGTCAACCTGGTGTTCGGCTTCTGCGCCGGCTGCTTCGTCTACTTCCAGCTCGCGCGCCTGCGGCGCTAGCGCCGATCGTTCGCCTGCGGCGGAAGTGATGCCGCCGCACGTTCAGCGCCCGCCTGCCCCCTGCGATGCCCGTCCAGCGGCTCGCGACTCCAACTTGCGGGCGCGCTCGATGGACCGTCCGTCCTGCGGGGTGGCCGGAATGGAGCCGTTCGCACGCCCGCCGCGCCACCCCGCTGCCATACGCCGCCGCATCGCGGCGGAGAGAACCCTGGAGATGCTCGAGCGCCTCGCCATCCTCGCCTTCCTGCTCGCCGCGGCCCTGCTGGCCTGGGCCGGGCTGCGCCTTTGGCGCGCCGCGCGCCTGCGCCGTCTCGCCTCGGAGTCGCCCTTCGCCGGGCTGGTCCCGCCGGGCCGCCCGGCGGTGGTGGCCTTCTCCACGCCCACCTGCGCCGAGTGCCACTCCCGCCAGTTGCCCGCGCTCGCCCGCCTCACAGCCGCGCTCGGCGACGGCGCCGTCGTCACGACCCTCTCGGCGCTCGACCACCCCGAGCTCGTCGATCGCATCGGCATCCTCACCGTCCCGGCCACCGTCGTGCTGGACGAGCGCGGCCACGTGCGCCAGGTCAACCTCGGCTTCGCCGACGAGCGCCGGCTCGCCGCACAGCTCCAATCTGCGAGCAGTACTGGTGTAGAATAGCAGCGCCCGGCGGCGGCTCGCCGCTGCGCTGTAACACCAGAGCTCGCGAAAGGAGCCCGCCGATGACCGACAGCTTCGCGCCCGATCGCTACGACCGCATGCAGTACCGGCGCTGCGGGCGCAGCGGCCTGCTGCTCCCCGCCATCTCGCTCGGCGCCTGGGAGACCTTCGGCGGCTACCGCGGCGCCGACGTGGCCCGAGAGTGCCTGTTCCGCGCCTTCGACCTCGGCATCACCCACTTCGACTTCGCCAACAACTACGGCACGCCGCCCGGCAACGCCGAGGTCGTCTGCGGCCAGTTCATCAAGCACATGCCGCGCGACGAGCTGATCATCTCCAGCAAGGCGGGCTACCGCATGTGGCCTGGCCCCTACGGCGAGTGGGGCTCGCGCAAGTACATCATCGCCAGCTGCGACCAGTCGCTCCGGCGGATGGGGCTGGAGTACTTCGACATCTTCTACTCCCACCGGCCGGACCCGAACACGCCGCTCGAGGAGACGCTCGGCGCGCTCGACACGCTCGTCCGCCAGGGCAAGGCGCTCTACGTCGGCGTCAGCAGCTACAGCGGCGCCCAGTTCGCCGAGTCGGTGCGCGTCTGCGAGCGCATGGGCTACGCGCCGATCACCATCCACCAGCCGGCCTACAACATGCTCAACCGCACGATCGAGTGGGACCTGCTGCCGCACACCGAGCGCGCCGGCACGGGCGTGATCGCCTTCGTGCCGCTGGCCTCCGGGCTGCTCACCGACAAGTACCTCGGCGGGGACATCCCGGCCGAGAGCCGCGCCGCCCAGCGCTGGGGCGCGGAGTGGGTCGAGAAGAACCTGACCCCGGAGCGGCGGGCGGTGCTGCGCGAGCTGAACGAGATGGCCCGCGCCCGCGGCCAGACGCTGGCGCAGATGGCGCTGGCCTGGATCCTGCGCCTGCAGTCGGTCACCAGCGCGCTGATCGGCGCCTCCAGCGTCCAGCAGATCGAGGAGAACGTCGCGGCGCTCGCCAACCTGGAGTTCAGCGAGGAGGAGCTGCGCCGGATCGACGAGCTGACGAAGCGCCAGCCCTGAGGTGCCCGCATGCCCCTGCTGCCCGAGAACCTGATCGACGTGGCCGCTGCGCTGCGAGGCGCGCAGGCCAGCGGCCCGATCTGGAGCGTCAACAGCGAGCAGCTCAACGTGAACCTGGTGCGCCTGGCGTCGGGGGAGGAGATCGCCGAACACGTCAACGCCGAGCTGGACGTGCTGCTGGTGGCCCTCGAGGGCGCCGGGGAGCTGCGGGTGGACGGCGAGGTGGTGCAGCTGGGGGCGGGCATCGCCGCGCTCATCCCGGCCGGCAGCGCGCGCGGCCTGCGCTGCACCCGCGGGCCGCTGGTGTACATCACCTGCCACCGGCGGCGCCCGGGGCTGATGCCGACGTTCCCGGCGCAGCGCTGAGCTGGCTGGAGAATCAAGAGCCCTCGACCGGTAGGGCCGAAGGGCTCCGCGCTGGTACGGGAGGCGGGAATCGAACCCGCGACTTGAGCTTGGAAGGCTCTCGCGTTACCACTACGCCACTCCCGCGCGCCAGTAGATTCTACCGACCGCGCCGCGATTCGTCAAGCTCGAACCGACAAAAGTGGGTGTCATCACGTAAGAGATCGCCATGCTCCTCTGCCTCACCCCGAACCCCGCGATCGACCGCGTGCTGGTCGTGCCCGGCTTCCGCAACGCCGAGGTGTGCCGCGTCACCGAGCGCCGCGACCTGGCCGGCGGCAAGGGCCTGAACGTCGCCCGCGCGGCGCGCACCCTCGGCTTCCCCGCCCGCGCCTGCGGGCCGCTCGCAGGCGATACGGGCCGCACCATCGCCGCGCTCGCCGCCGCCGAGGGGCTCGACGCCACCTGGGCCTGGCTCCCCGCCGGCGAGTCGCGCATCTGCGTGCTGGTCACCGACCCGCAGGCGCACGACACGCTGACGATCAACGAGCCCGGGCCGCACCTCAGCCCCGAGGCCTGGGAGCTGGTCGCCGCCCACATCCGCGGCGCCGCCTCCGACGCCACCGCGCTCGCCTCCTCGGGGAGCCTGCCGCCCGGCGTCGCTCCAGCTGCGTTCCTCGACCTCCTGAGCGAGATCGGGGCGGCGCGCCCGGTCTACCTCGACACCAGCGGCGCCACGCTGGCCGCGGCGCTCGACCGCGCGCTGGCCATGCTGAAGGTGAACGCCCACGAGCTCGGCGAGGCCCTCGGGCGGTCGATCGAGACGCCCCAGGAGGCCGCCGAGGCCGCCCGCGCGGTCCACAAGCGCGGCCCGCGCACCGTCGTCGTCACCCTGGGCCGCCACGGGGCGGTCGCCGTAGCGGGCGAAGAGGCCTGGTGGGCGCTTCCGCCGGCCATCGCCCCCGTCAGCCCGGTCGGCAGCGGCGACACGCTGCTCGCCGGCGTCGCTGCCGCCACCCTGCGCGGCGCTTCCCTGCCCGACGCGCTGCGCCTGGGGGTCGCCTGTGGCGCGGCCAACGCGCTCGTGCTCGGCGCCGGGGTCATGCACAGCGAGGATGTCGAGCGCCTCCACGCCGCCACCCAGCTGACGCGGCTCTGAGAGACAGGAGGTACGCGGTGCGGCCCTCCACGAACCGCCCCAAGGGGCCTGCCCTCAGGCCCCGCTACGCACCGTCCTGACGGATGAGCCGATTGTGATAGTACTCCTGAACGTTCTGTCATCACGACAGGTTGTCGTTGTTTTATCTACTACAAGGCGTCGTACAACGGCTGATCGTCCCGTTCGCCTGCACATCGGCTGATACCGCCCTCCAATCTCCCCTGCGCAGGGCATCTCTCGCCCGCTCGGAACCCCACCGCAGGCCGTCCTGATGCGGCCGAGCCCCGGCGCCGCCACCCGGCGTATGGCGCCAGCGGACAGGCGCGCCGTGAACTCCCCGCCGCCGCGCGATCACCCATCGTTCATCTCGCCTTTCTATACTGCGACTCAGTTACGAGACCCGCATCGCTGCTCCATCACTCCTATGGGCTCGAACGGGATTCAAAGGCGCTCCGTGCCGGGCCACGCGAGCCAGCACTCACGAGGCTGGACTATGACTGCATGCGAACCACTCACGCCCATCACGTACAACTGCAGCGGAGAGGAGCAGCGACCGGCTGAGAGCGAGGCCGCGATCATCGCTCGCGCCAAGGCCGGCGACGCGGATGCGATCAGCATGCTGTACGAGCGCTACGCGCCGCAGGTGCGCCGCTACGCCGCGTCGCGCCTCGGCGACCCACAGCTCGCCGAGGATGTCTGCAACGACGTGTTCGTCAAGGTGCTCGAGGGGCTCAGCCGCTACGAGGACCGCGGCTGGCCCTTCTCGGCCTGGCTCTATCGCATCGCCTACGCCCGCACCATGGATATGCTGCGCCAGGCGCGCCGGCGCCCGTCGGTGCCGCTCGACGAGAGCAGCTCCGGCGCGCTCGAGGCCCCCGACGAAGCGATCCTGGCGCGCATCTCGTACCACGAGATCAAAGGCGAGATGCGCGTGCTGACGCGCGACCAGCGGCTGGTGCTGCGCCTGCGCTTCGACGAGGACCGCAGCCTGGCCGAGATCGCGCAGTCGCTCGGCCGCAGCATCGGGTCGATCAAGGCGCTCCAGCACCGCGGCCTCACCCGCCTCGCCGAGGTCCTCGCCGACCAGCGCAACCCGGCGGTCGCCGCGGTCTAGCGCGCGCCGGCGGGAACGCTGCCAACGCTGCGACGAACGATGCGCGGGTGCCCCCGGTGTCCGGTGCCCGATGGCCGCGCCGGAGGCACCCGTGCAAGCCCATCTCTCCGCTGCCCATAGGCCGCCCTGCCACAGCCGCTGGCTCACAAACGCATCCACCGCCAAGACGAGCGTAGCGGCGACAGACGAACGGCGGGGCGGCTGCGTTCTGTGCTCTGTCGCCCTCTCGCCCACCAGAAACCCCACCAGATACCCACAATTCGCCACGCATTTCCCCCAAAACCCTTGACACCCGCCATACAGCACGTATAATCTCGGTTGTGGGAGGTGTAAGGGCGTATGGATCGGGACACGTTCGAAGAGATCGTAGCTGAGGCGCTCGACGAGCTGCCTGAGGAGTTCGCCCGGTATCTTGAGAATATCGAGATCCACGTCGCACCGCGCCCCACCCGCGAGCAGCGTCGCGCGGCCGGCATCAAACCCTGGCAGACGCTGTACGGGCTCTACGAGGGCATCCCGCTCACTGAGCGCGCCGGAGGCTATCCGCTGCTGCCCGATACCATCACCATCTTCCAGGAGCCGCTCGTGCGCGATTTCCCCGGACGGGACAGGCTGCGCGAGCAGGTGCGCCGAACCGTTCTGCACGAGATCGCACACTTCTTCGGGATCAGCGATGAGCGCTTGCGCGAGCTCGATGCATACTAGCCTCGACGACTGAAGCTGCCATGCGCTATGGACGCCTCCCGTTCGGAAATCTTGTGCTGGCCCTGATCTACCTCGCCGCCCTCACCGTGTGGGCGGCGCTGGTCGCCGATACGGTCGACCTCGCCCAGCAGGCCGCCGCACCGCCATCCTTCCCAACCCCAACTGTCGCCCCGCCGCCGCAGACGCCGTCCCCGGCGCCTGAGCGCCCCGCCCCGCGCCCCAGCGCGCCGAACAGCCCGGTGCTGCAGAGCGTGAGCGTCGAGCCGCCGTCGACGGGCGGGCACCACCCGAAGACCGGCCGCTACATCGCCGCCTGGCTGCCCGACTCCTTCGGCTCGGTCAACCGCCAGTCGTTCGAGGCCAACGCCGATATCCTCGACGAGATCAGCCCGTTCTGGTACTCGCCGAACTCGCGCGGCGGCCTGTCCTTCGGCCGCGAGGCCCGCGACCAGACCCTCGTCGAGCTGGCGCGCAGCAAGAACGTCCTCGTGATCCCGACCATCCACAACGTCGTCACCGGCCCCGACCCGGTGCCCGGGATCCTGAGCAATCCCACCACCCGCAGCCGCCACGTCCAGCTCATTCTCGACGAGGTGCTCACCTACGGCTACGACGGGATCGACATCGACTACGAGTTCCTCCACGCCAGCCTGCGCGAGGAGTACACCGCCTTTATCTTCGAGCTCGCCGACGCCCTGCACGCCCACGGCAAGCTCCTGACCGTCGCCGTCCACGCTAAGGACTGCGACATGTGCGGGCTGGGCGGGTTCCAGGACTGGGCGGAGATCGGGCAGGTGGTGGACCGGCTGCGGATCATGACCTACGACTACCACTGGCGCGGCGGCGGGCCCGGCCCGGTCGCCCCGGTCTACTGGGTCGAGCGCGTCGCGAACTACGCTAAGACGGTGGTCGATCCGGCCAAGGTGGTGATCGGCGTGCCGTTCTACGGCTACAACTGGCCGAACAACGGCAGCGAGTCGGCGCGCGGCCAGACGTGGGAGATGATCGACGAGATCATCCGCGTCTACGGGCTGAGCGTGAACCTGCTGGAGCGCGACGAGCATGGGCTGGTGCAGGAGAACTGGATCACCTACACGACGCGCGACGGCACCCGGCGCACGGTGTGGTTCGCGACCAGCAGCGGCCTGGATGCCAAGCTGCGCCTGGTGCAGAATCTGGATCTGGCGGGCATCGCGATCTGGCGGCTCGGCGGCGAGGACCCGCGCAGCTGGGAGGTGATCCGCAACCGGCTGGTGGAGGATCCCTTCGAGTCGCAGCGCATGCTCAACCAGCTCCTGCCGGAGCACTAGCGGCGCTTCGTTGTCATAGCCCTTTGGAGAGAGGCTTGGCCCTCAAGAGCGCGACAACGCCGCCGGAGGCGGCGATCAAGGCAAACCAGCGCGAGGCCGCGCGTATGTTCGAGCGCGGTGTCGCGGCGGCGCGCGGCGGCCAGCGCCGGGTCGCTGCCGTGCTGCTGGCGCGCGCGGTGCAGCTCGACCCGCAGCACGAGCTCGGCTGGCTGTGGCTCTCGGGCGTCCTCGACGATCCGAACGAGATCGCCTTCTGCCTGCGCTCGGTGCTGGCGCTCAACCCCAGCAACACCCGCGCGAAGCAAGGGCTGGCGTGGCTCGAGGAGCGCAACCTGCTCGGCCCCTCCTCCTCGGCCGGAACGTCCGCCGGGCTCAGGCCGGTGACCGCTGGCCTCGCGCAGCGCGCCGAGGAGGCCTCGCAGCCCGCCGCCGAGCTCACCGGGTGGCGGCGCTGGCCCGCCCAGCTGCTGCGGATCGTGGCGCGGCCGCCGCGCGACGAGCACGAGGCGGTGTACCACGGCGAGTCCTGGTGGGTGAACTGGCGGCGCTCGCGGCGGGCGATGAGCCGGGCGCGCCTGGTGCTGTGGGTCGTCCCGCTGCTGCTGCTGGTGCTCACGCTGGCGCTGAACGTCGTGCTGCGCGGCGCGGTCGAGCGCAACGTCGCGCTGGCGCAGGAGGCGGCCGCCCGCATCGCCGCGACGCCGGTGCCCGTCCCGACCAGCGCGCCCATCACGATCCTCCACGCCGAGCTCAGCCCGGCGCGCGATGCCCGCGTGCTGGCCTACCTCAGCGCGATTGAGGCGCCGCGCAGCCGCCTGCGCGATGCCATCCAGTCCTACCGCAACGCCACCAGCCAGCCCGGCGGCTCGTCGACCGCACACGCCACCGCGGCTCGCCGTCTGCGCGAGCAGATCGACATCTCCTACCGCGCCATCGAGAGCATCAGCCCGCCGCCCTCCCTCGCGCAGGCCCACGCCGAGTACCTCGCCGGCCTGGCCAAGGAGCGCGCGGCGCTCGACGAGATCCTGGCCTTCTACGGCAGCTTCCGCGTCGAGCTCGCCAACCGCGCCGCCCTGCAGATGGAGGACGCGGCCGCCCACCTCGACCGCGCCCGCGCCGCCTTCGACGAGCAGCTCGAGGCCATCCCGGCCCGCGAGATCCAGCCGCAGAGCATCCGCTAGCGCAGCGCCGCACGACTCCTGGACCAGGACGTGCGCGGCGGAGCAGGCGTCGTCCTCCCAGACCCCTTTTTTGGCCGAGCTGCGGGACACGGATCCGCGGCGGGCCGCACACCCCGCAACACCTGTTACCATGTGCGGCGTCCGCGCGACGATAGATACACAGCAGTCGCACATAGAAAGGAATTACGGAATGGACGACCGCAGCATCTCATTCCTGAAGCGGCTTCTCGCAACCCCCGGCCCCTCGGGGGACGAGGCCGCCGCCGGCCGCGTGTGGCGCGAGGAGGCCGAGGCTTTCGCCGACCGCACCTGGGCCGATGTGCGCGGCAGCTCCTACGCCGTGCTCGACGGCGGCGCGCCGCGGGTGCTGCTCGCCGGGCACATCGACGAGATCGGCCTCATGGTCAGCTATATCGACGATGACGGGTTCCTGACCTTCCAGCCGCTCGGCGGCTGGGACTCGCAGGTGCTTGTGGGGCAGCGGGTGCGCCTGCTCGGCAAGCAGGGCGAGGTGGTGGGAGTGATCGGCAAGAAGCCGATCCACCTGATGAAGCCGGACGAGCGCGAGAAGGTCAGCAAGATCGAGGACCTGTGGATCGACATCGGCGCCGCCAACCGCGCCGAGGCCCAGGAGCTGGTGCGCGTCGGCACAGTCGGCGTGATCGACGCCCAGGTCTACGACTTCCCGAACGGCCGGCTGGTCTCGCGCAGCATCGATAACCGGATCGGCGCGTTCACGGTGCTCGAGGCGCTCCGGCTGCTGGCCCAGGACCGCCCGCAGGCCACGGTTGCCGCAGTGGCCACGGCCCAGGAGGAGATCGGCCTGTTCGGAGCGAGCGTCGCGGCGTTCAGCTTCGAGCCGCAGGTGGCGATCGCTGTGGACGTGACCTTCGCGACGGACCACCCCGGCTCGAACAAGAAGCAGCACGGCGACGTGCGGCTCGGCGGGGGCCCGGTCCTGTCGCGCGGCTCGGCGAACAGCCCGGTGGTGTTCGAGATGCTGGTTGCGACGGCCGAGCGCGAGGGCATTCCCTACGCCGTCCAGATCACGCCGCGCTACACCGGCACCGACGCAGACGCCATCCACGTCTCGCGCAGCGGCGTCGCCACCGGCGTCATCTCCATCCCCAACCGCTACATGCACTCGCCGAACGAGATGATCCAGCTGGCCGACGTCGAGAACGCGGCCAAGCTTATCGCCGCCTTCGTCCGCAGCCTCACGCCGGACACCGACTTCGTGCCGCGCTAGGCGATCGGCAGCGACTTCTGGTCGGGGAGCGGCCACGTTGCCCCGGCCAGAAGTGATCTGCTGAGGCTCCAGCGCGCCACGCGCTCAGGAGGCGCGGTGCAGCGCCGAGCTCACTGCATCGAGCAGGTCGTTGAGGTCGAACGGCTTGGGGATCACGCCGATGGCGCCCACCTCGCGGCCCCACTGCCGCGCGTCCTGCGCCGCGGTCATGACCAGGAGCGGTAGATCGATCCCGCGCTCGCGGAGCGAGTGTGCGAAGCCCCACCCGTCCAGCACCGGCATCCGCATGTCGAGCAGCACCAGACGTGGCAGCGCCTCCTGAACTGCCGCCAGCCCCTCGGCGCCGTTGGAGGCCGTTCGCACCGCGTATCCCTCGTCCTCCAGCACCTCCGCCACGGTCATAAGGATCGAAGGGTCGTCGTCAATAACCAGAATGTTCGACGGCATTCGTCTCTCGCGTGGTGTTTGTCTCAGGTCATCGTATGGCCGAGGGGGCAGGCCGAGGCTGAGCAGCGAGCGCGCCGGCGAGCAGCTGATGTTCAGACTCGGGCATGGCAACCACCGGACGGCCTGGAGGTCGTCTGGAGACAGACCAGCGGGCAGATCGCCCTGAGAGCTTCCGGATGACTCATCGCCGGTGTCGATGGGAGCACGGGGCGCAGTATGTGCCCGACGATCTGTCGTCAGTGTAGACCATCCGGCGATAACTATCAAGATATATGCCGGTAGGAATCGGGCATGAGAACGCCGTGGTCGACCCTCGTGTACACAGTGAAGCTCAGCCACCGGCGGCCGGGCTATTTTCCTCGGGCCATTTCTCCGCGATCAGCCGGGCGACGCGGCGGTTGTGGGCGGTGTACTCCCGCTCCGCGCGCTCCTTGTCGCCCGGCACGTTGGGGTCGTAGCTGAAGAAGTCGAGCATCGCCTCCAGGTGCGTCACCTGGCCATCGCTATCGATCCGCACGTGGCGGTCGTTCGTCATCCGGTGTGTCGCGTAGAAGTCCAGGTAGTCGCGGCCGCCCTCCTGCCCGAAGCGGTAGCGGATGTGCCAGCCGGCGGCGCGCAGCACGCCCGAGGCGCGTGTCTCCAGCGCGCGCTCGGGCAGCGTGATGCCCCAGTGGGCGAAGTAAGTGTCGAAGGCCGCTTTGATCGCGCTCACGAAATGTCCCTCCTGCCCGGCCTATGGCGGCGTAGCCTGCGAGGGATGGGGTTCGCACCAGCGGCACAAGGGCCGGCCTGCCGCCGATGTTCTGCGGTGCACGCTGGCGTATTCGCCGCAGGCCGTGGTCTTGTTCGTACTACCGGCTCCAGCGCAGCTCGCTCATCGCCTCCGGCTCAGATTGCTTCCGAAATTGTGCCCCGGCCGCCATGCAAAAGGACGCCGCACCTGGTATACTGCCAGGGTACGGCGCCCTACTGTGGCGCGGGCGGTGCGACTCGAACGCACGACCAGCGGTTTAGAAGACCGCTGCTCTATCCACTGAGCTACGCCCGCACTCTCGCGCCAACTATAGCACATGCTCCCGACCGCGACAAGGCCGGCCGCCTTTTGACTCTGCCCGCAGAATAACTTGACACATAATGCCGCGTGTGGTATTATTTGCTTTCGCAAATTGAAGGAAGAGCCGGAGAGGGAGGAGGCTCATCCCCCATAACACATGCGACCATCCGCATGCGCCGCCGGGCGCACCCTGCCCGGAGGCTTGCTATTGTCACGAACGTCGATCCCGCGGTCCTAGGCCCACAGCCGGGCAGGAGCGAGGAGAAGGCGTTTCGTGTTTTCGGCATGTTAGGAGCCAGTAGGCAGTAATCAGTGCGCAGTGGTTCAGTACACCCCCTCGTCGGCCTTGCGCAGCCGCGCTGCCGGACGCCGCGTACAGAGCCACTGATGACGGACTACTGACTACCTACCCAAGTGCGAGGTGCCCATGCCCCCCTTGACCCAGAGTGTTGTCCTTCAGCCGCTGATCATGCCCAACGATCCAGGCGTCGATAGCCTGCACCGCGAGAAGATCCAGCGCTACTCGTTCGCGCACATCCAGGATGCGATCGCGGTGCCGACGCTGATCGAGACTCAGATTAACAGTTTTGAATGGTTCCGTAAAGAGGGGCTGCGGGAGCTGTTCGACGAGATCTCGCCGATTACGGACTTCACCGGCAAGAATATGGAGCTGCGCTTCCTGGACTACGCGTTCGGGGAGCCGCGCTACGATGAGTACGAGTGCCGCGAGCGCGATATGACCTACGCCGCGCCGCTGCGCGTCAACGTCCAGCTGCGCATCCTCACCACCGGCGAGCTCAAGGAGAGCGAGATCTTCCTCGGCGACTTCCCGCTGATGACCGAAAACGGCACCTTCGTCATCAACGGCGCCGAGCGCGTGGTCGTCTCGCAGCTGATCCGCTCGCCCGGCGTGTACTTCAAGGAGGAGAAGGACCCGACCAGCGGGCGCGCCCTGCACTCGGCCAAGCTGATCCCCAACCGCGGCGCCTGGCTCGAGTTCGAGACCAACAAGCGCGACGTCATCTCCGTCAAGGTTGACCGCAAGCGCAAGATCCCGGTCACCATCCTGCTGCGCGCCGTGCTCGGCTGGCAGGCCCAGCCGGACGGCACCGGCCAGTGGGCGCCGGACAACGAGCTCGACCAGCGCGGCCGCGACGAGGACGTGCTGGCGCTGTTCGCGCACATGTCGCCCGAGGAGCAGCAGTACGTCAAGGTCACGCTCGACAAGGACCCGGCGCGGCACACCAAAGAGGCGCTCATGGAGCTCTACAAGCGCCTGCGCCCCGGTGACCCGCCGACGCTCGAGAACGCGCGCTCGCTGCTGGAGAGCCTGCTGTTCAACGCCCGCCGCTACGACCTGGCGCGCGTCGGGCGCTACAAGCTGAACAAGAACCTGTGGGAGAAGGACAGCCGGCCGGAGGTGCGCGCGCAGGCGCCGGACCTCAAGGTGCGCGTGCTGCTGCCCAGCGACATCTTCAAGATCGTCGAGCGCATCATCCAGCTCAACGTCGGCGTGCCCGGCCTGCACCCGGACGACATCGACCACCTCGGCAACCGGCGCGTGCGCACGGTGGGCGAGCTGATCCAGCAGCAGTTCCGCGTCGGCCTGCTGCGCATGGAGCGCGTGATCAAGGAGCGCATGTCGCTGCAGGACCCGGAGACCGCCACGCCCAACGCGCTGATCAACATCCGCCCGGTGGTCGCCGCGATGCGCGAGTTCTTCGGCGGCAGCCAGCTCAGCCAGTTCATGGACCAGACGAACCCGCTGGCGGAGCTGACCAACAAGCGGCGCCTGTCGGCGCTCGGCCCCGGCGGCCTCTCGCGCGATCGGGCTGGCTTCGAGGTGCGCGACGTGCACCACTCGCACTACGGGCGCATCTGCCCGGTGGAGACGCCCGAGGGCCCGAACATCGGTCTGATCGGCACGATGTCGACCTTCGCGCGCGTCAACGAGATGGGCTTCCTCGAGACGCCCTACCGCAAGGTGTACCGCGAGGTGCTCAACGCCAGCGAGTGGGAGCGCCAGGGGATCCTGCTGCGCGACGTGCGCGATCTGCGCACCGGCGAGCTGATCGCCGCCCGCGGCAGCCGGGTCGACGCTGAGACGGCGCGGCGGATCACGATCGCGCTGCTGCGCGGCCAGATCCTGCGCGAGGATATCATCGACCCGAAGACCGAGGAGGTGATCGCCGAGGCCGGCACCGAGGTCAACCGGGCGCTGGCGGAGCGGATCGTCGAGACGCCGCTCAAGACGATCAAGATCCGGCCGGTGGTCTCGCAGGAGGTCGACTACCTGTCGGCCGACGAGGAGGAGAAGTTCGTCATCGCGCAGGCCAACGCGCCGCTGGACGAGCACAACCGCTTCCTGGAGGGCGTGATCTCCTGCCGCTTCGCGGAGGACTTCGTCAACGAGCCGGTGGACCGCATCGACTACATGGACGTGTCGCCGAAGCAGGTGGTGTCGGTCTCGACGGCGCTGATCCCGTTCCTGGAGCACGACGACGCCAACCGGGCGCTGATGGGCTCGAACATGCAGCGCCAGGCGGTGCCGCTGCTGCGGCCGGACGCGCCGATCGTCGGGACGGGCATGGAGTACCTGGCGGCGCGCGACTCGGGCCAGGTGGTGGTGGCGCGCGGGGACGGAGTGGTGCTGTCGGCGACGGGCGACCGGATCGTGGTGCTGGAGGACGACGGCACGGAGCGCGAGTACCGGCTGCGGAAGTTCATGCGCTCGAACCAGGACACCTGCATCAACCAGCGGCCGAGCGTGGTACGCGGGCAGCGGGTGAAGGCGGGCGAGATCATCGCCGACAGCTCCTCGACCGACAACGGCGAGCTGGCGCTCGGCCAGAACGTGCTCGTGGCGTTCATGCCCTGGGAGGGCGGCAACTTCGAGGACGCGATCCTGGTCTCCGAGCGGCTGGTGCGCGAGGATATCTTCACCTCGATCCACATCGAGAAGTATGAGGTCGAGGCGCGCGACACGAAGCTCGGGCCGGAGGAGATCACCCGCGATATCCCGAACGTCGGGCAGGACAGCCTGCGCAACCTCGACGACCGCGGCATCATCTACATCGGCGCCGAGGTGCAGCCGAACGACATCCTGGTCGGCAAGATCACGCCGAAGGGCGAGACGGACCTGACGGCCGAGGAGCGGCTGCTGCGGGCGATCTTCGGCGAGAAGGCGCGCGAGGTGAAGGACTCGTCGCTGCGGGTGCCGAACGGGGTGCGCGGCAAGGTGATCGACGTGCGCGTGTTCACGCGCGAGGACGACGTCGAGCTGCCGGTGGGCGTCAACCAGCGCGTCGACGTGCTGCTGTGCCAGAAGCGCAAGATCTCGGCCGGGGACAAGATGGCCGGGCGCCACGGCAACAAGGGCGTGGTCTCGCGCATCCTGCCGATCGAGGATATGCCGTTCCTGCCGGACGGCACGCCCGTTGACATCATCCTGAACCCGATCGGCGTGCCGAGCCGCATGAACATCGGGCAGATCCTGGAGACGCACCTCGGCTGGGCGGCGGCCAAGCTGGGCTACCGCGTCGCGACGCCGGTGTTCGACGGCGCGAACGAGGAGCAGATCAAGGAGTGGCTCAGGCGGGCCGATCTGCCGGAGGACGGCAAGATCACGCTGTACGATGGGCGCACCGGCCTGCCGTTCAACCAGCCGGTCACCGTCGGCTACATCTACATGCTGAAGCTGGCCCACCTGGTGGAGGACAAGATCCACGCCCGGTCGACCGGCCCCTACAGCCTGGTCACGCAGCAGCCGCTCGGCGGCAAGGCGCAGTTCGGCGGCCAGCGCTTCGGC
>ERZ777003.1749-NODE-1749-length-29823-cov-5.982196_pt1 | contig 29823 bp, 26 predicted proteins | sample MGYA00374956_ERZ777003 | MGnify/ENA primary metagenome ERZ777003 (study PRJEB29302, sample SAMN06268252) | bioreactor metagenome | isolation source: Joint BioEnergy Institute, California, USA | place: USA:Joint BioEnergy Institute, California, USA | collected... | reverse complement strand
GCTAGGCCGGGATACGCATCTCCTCCGCGCGCTCGAGCTCGAACGCCTCGAGGGGGATTTCCGGCCCGTCGAACGTCTCTTCCAAATGCTTGTGCGAGGGGCAGTAGTCACGACCCGGCAGCGGCTCACGCTGACACGGGGTGCCCTTGCGCGTATGGGCGCGGCACTGGCGCTCGACTCCGTCGATGCCGGCCTCCTCCGGGAACTTCTCCATGAATTCCGCGGCGAGCGCGAGGTTGCGCTCGATGACACACCAAACACGCTGCTGCTCGGAAAGCGGGAAATACATCCTGATCTCCGAGAAAAGGGTCCGAGCCGGCCGCGCGAAATAACGGCGGTCGGCGGTGAGGCGCCGGATGACTGCCTCACATGCGTCAAGCACGAGCTGCTTGTTCTTGCACCCGGTCGGGTCTCGCTCGTCCTCAACGACGTACGGTGCGAGCTCGCGATAGATCGAGCGGCTGAACTGATACATCGTTCCCCTGTCCTTTCCTGTCCTTGGAGCCCCCGGTTCTTCCTTGCGTTCCTTGGGGCGCGCTGGGCGAGTATCGCCAGTGTTCGTCCGATTGGCAAGGCCGATTGGTTAAGCCTGGATTAACCGAAGGATTGACAGTTATCTCCTCCGATCGGAGGAGAACCTATATCCACCGATCGAATCTGACCTCGTCGTCGGGCCCGATCACGGCGTGCGCGTTGTCCAGATCCGGGTCCGGGAGCGGGAAATCGCGCCTGCGGTGAGTTCCGCGCGATTCCCGCCGCGCGAGCGCCGATGCGGCGATCATGCGCGCCAGGGGGTAGGGATCGTCGAGCAGCTGCTCGAGCTCGGAAGCCGTGCGCCTGGGCCCGGCGAGGCGCCAGACGGCCGTTCGCGTGGCCGTCGTGGGCGGTTGAAAGCGCCACCCGCCGTCCTGCGGCGGCGGTGAGGAATCCTCTTCGGCGACGGCCGCCGCGGCTGCGCGGGTGCCGAAGACGAAGCACTCGGTGAGGCTGTTCGAGGCGAGGCGGTTGGCGCCGTGCAGGCCCGTGCACGCGCACTCGCCCACCGCGAACAGGCCGCGTAGCGTCGTGCGGCCGTCGAGGTCGCAAGCGATGCCGCCGATCAGGTAGTGCGCGGCCGGGGCGACGGGCACGGGCTCGCGGGCCGGGTCGAGGCCCGCGGCGCGGCAGGTGGCGAAGACGTTCGGGAAGCGGGCCGGGTCGAGCTTGCGCAGATCGAGCCAGACCTCCTGCGTGCCGTCCGCGTCCATCCGGTCGAGGATCGCCGCCGACACCTGGTCGCGCGGGGCGAGCTCGTCGGTGAACCGCTTGCCCTCGGCGTCGAGGAGCGTGGCGCCCTCGCCGCGGACCGCCTCGGTGATCAGGGCGCCGTCGTGGTCGGACCCGGGCAGCGCGAGCGCGGTGGGGTGGAACTGGCAGAGGTCGAGGTCGGCCACCTCGGCGCCGGCCGCGTGCGCGATCACCGCACCCGCGCCGATCGCGCCCCACGGGTTCGTCGTCCGGCTCCACAGAGCCGCGCCGCCGCCGGTCGTGAGCACGGTCGCGCGGGCGGCGACGTCGCCGCGATCGGTGTGAACGCCACCGCAGCGCTCGCCGTCGCTTCGCAGGGCGGTGGCGGACGCCCCCTCGAGCACCTCGATCGCGCTCTCGGCGGCGACGAGCTCGGCAAGGCGCGAGGTGATCGCCCGGCCCGTCTCGCTGCCCCCGGCGTGCACGATCCGGCGCGCGGAGTGTCCGCCCTCGAGGCCGAGGGCGAGCTCGCCGTCCGCCTCGCGGTCGAAGCGCACGCCGCGCTCCTCGAGCTGGCGCACCGCGGCGGGCGCCTCGCGCGTGAGCTCCTCGACGGCGCTCGTGCGGCAGAGGCCGCGCCCCGCGGCGAGCGTGTCCGCGGCGTGACGGTCGGGCGAGTCGTCCTCGGCGAGCGCAGCGGCGAGGCCGCCCTGCGCCCAGAAGCTCGAGCTCTCGGCGAGCGGCTTGCGCGAGACCAGGACCACCCGTGCCCCTCGCTCCGCTGCCTCGAGCGCGACGTGGAGGCCGGCGGCGCCGCCGCCCACGACAACGACGTCGCACTTGATCTCTGCTGCCGCGCTCACGGGCCGGTTACCGTAGTGCGCCGTGGGTCTCTACGTCTTTCATCCCTCGTCACACCGGCACGACACCGGCGCCCACCCGGAAAACGCAGGGCGCGTGGCGGCGGTCGAGAAGGCGCTCGAAGACGCCGATTGGCTCGGGCTCGAGCGCCTCGAGGCCGTCGCGACCACGCGCGAACAGCTCGAGCGCGTCCACACGCCGGAGCACATCGACCGGATTCGCGAGATCTGCGAGGCGGGCGGCGGGATGCTCGACATGGACACGGTCACGAGCGCCGAGTCCTACGAGGCGGCGCTCCACGCCGCGGGCGGGGCCGCCGACGCAGCGCTGCGCCTGCTTGCCGGCGAGGCGAAGTTCGCCTTCTGCGGCATGCGCCCGCCCGGCCACCACGCGGAGCGCGGCAAGGCGATGGGCTTCTGCCTGTTCAACAACGTCGCGGTCGCCGCTGCCGCGGCGATCGCCGAGGGCGGTGCCGAGCGGGTCTTCGCCCTCGATTGGGACGTTCACCACGGCAACGGCACCGAGGAGATCTTCGCCGCCTCCGCCGACGTCTACTACGCCTCGATTCACCAGTGGCCGCTGTATCCGGGCACCGGCCCGGCCGAGTTCCGGGGGACCGGCGCGGGGGAGGGCTACACGCTCAACCTGACGGTTCCGCCCGGCGCCGGAAGCGACGAGTTCCTCGCGCTGGTCCAGCAGGTCGTGGTGCCGGCTGCGCGCGAGTTCGAGCCGGGCCTCCTGATCATCTCCGCCGGCTACGACGCGCACCGCGACGATCCGCTGGCCTCCTGCCTCGTCGATACCGAGGCCTACGGCGACATGGCCGCGTCGATGCGCGACCTCGCCCGCGAGCTCGAGGTGCCGGTGCTGGTCTGCCTCGAGGGCGGCTACTCGCCGCGGGCGCTTGCCGACTCCGTCGTCGCCACGATCGAGGCGCTCGCCGGCGATCGCGAGCCGCGCACCGCGCCGGCGGCGGCAGCCGAGCCGCACATCGCGCGCTAATCGACGCTGAGCCGGCGCTTGACCTGGTCGAGGAACTTGCGCGGGAAGCCCGGGACCGTGTCGAGGTCGTCGACGCTGGCGAAGCCGTCGCCGTCCTCGCGGTAGCGGATCACGCGCTTTGCCTGGGTGACCGACATGCCGAGCTCGCGGAGCTGCTCGAAGCTCGCGGTGTTGATGTTGACGAGGCCCTCGACCGGCGCGGCCTCTTCCTCGGGCTCGCCCTCGTCCGTAGCCTCGGGCTCCTCGGCGACCTCCTCGGTGGGCTCCTCTTCGGGCGCCTCGGCCACGACCTCGGTCTGCTCGTCCCCGGGGGCCTCCTCCGCCTGATCGGAGGCAGCCTCCGGCCCCGCATCACCTTCTTCTTTGGTGACCCAGGCCGGCGGGGCTATTTCAACTTCTTCTTCGCCGGGAGCCCCGCCAAGCCGTTCGGCCTCCTCGGCGAGTTCGGCTAAAGAAGCCGAACGTCCTCCGTCGGGTTCTCGTTCTGGTTCCGGCTCTTCGGCGACCGCTTCAGGGGCTTGCGCGGGAGCGGCTTCATCGACCGGCTTCCCCGGCTCTTCGGGCTGCTCGACATCCTTGTCCTTCTCCTTCCCCTTGGCTTCCTCTGCCTTCAGGGCCTCGTGTTCCGCCGTCTCGTAGTGGTGGATCGCAACCAGCGCGATGTCCTCCTGGACGCTCGAGGCGGGCTTCTTCCCCTCGATGCCGGCCGCGCTCAGGGCCTCGATCACCTGCTTGCTGGTGAGGCCCTGCTCCTTTGCGATCTCGTGGATCCGCTTCTTCACCGACTGCTCGGCTGCCTCGGCGACCTCGGCGACCTTCGCCTCGGTCGCGCGGAAGCGCTGCTCGCGCTCCTGGTCGGCCTCGCGCCGTGCCTGCACCGAGGCGGCGACCGCACGCCGTTCGGCCGCGGCCGCCCGGCTGTTCGCCTCCTCGAGCTCGCGCCGGACCGCGGCCAGCTCGGCCTCGAGCTTGGCGCGCTGGTCGGCGAGCTCGGCCTCGCGCGCCTGCAGGCGCTCGGCGTGCTCGGCCTCGACCGCGCGGCGGGCCTCAGCGACTTCGCGCTTGACGCGGGAGTCCGCTTCCTTGGCCAGGCGCTCGGCCTGCTCGGCAAGTTCCTTTTCGCGCTGGGCGGCGGCCTTCTGCTCGGCCTTCGCGACCGCGTCGCGGATCTGCGCGGAGGCGCGGCGCTCGCCCTCCTTGCGCAGCTCGTCCGCCTGGCCGCGTAGCCACTCGGACGCGGCGGCCCGGACCTCGACCTCGGTCTTCGCCGCGCGCTCCTCGGCGACCCGCGCGTTCTCGGTGGCCTCCTGGAGCGAGCGCTCGGCCGCGGCCAGCGCCTTCGACTTCTCGGAGCGCTCGCTGTTGAGCTCCTTCTTCAGCTCGTCGACGCGCTTCTCGACCTCGGCCATCGCTTCCTGTGCGTTCTTCTCGGCCTCCTGGCGGGCGATGCGGACGCGCTCCTCGGCCTGCTCCATCGCCTGCTTGCCGATGCGCTCGGCCTCGGCCTTCGCCTTCTCGGCCTCCTCCTTGGCGCGCTCGGCCTCGGCCTCGCGCTCGCGGACCCGCGCGTTCGCCTCGCGGGTCGCCTCGCGCTTCGCGCGCTCGCGCTCCTCGGCGACGCGCGCCTCGGCCTGCTCGGCGAGCCGCTTCGCCTCCTCTGCGAGCTCCTGCTCGGCCGCGGAGACCCGCTCCGCCGCGGCCAGGGCGCGCTGCTCGATCTCCGCCAGGCGCTTGTCGGAGCTCTCGATGATGCGCATCTTCTCCTCGCGCTCCGCATCGAGCTCCTCCTGCACCAGCCGCAGCTCCGCCTCGTAGCGCTCGTGCGCGGCCTTGCGCGCCGCCTCGATCTCCACGCGGGCCTTCTCCTCGGCCTCGCGCTTCGCGCGCTCGACGTCCTTCTTCGCCTTCTCCTGGGCCTGGCGCCGGGCGCGGTCCTCGATCTCCTTGCGCGTGGTCTCGGCGGACTGCAGCGCCATGTCCTCGATCTCGCGCCGCGCGTCCTCGGTCGCCTTCTTCGCGCGCTCCTCGACGGCCTTCTGGGCCTCGGCCTCGGCTTCCGCGCGGGCCGCCTCGGTGGCCTCGCGGATCCGCTCGTCCATCTGGGCGCGCAGCGTCTCGAGCTCCCGCTGCAGCTCCTGGGTCCGCAGCTCGACCTGGCGGGCGACCTCCTCGCGGGCCTTCCGCTCGGCCTCCGCCTGGGCGCGCTTGGCCTCGGTCGCGCGCTGCTCGGCGTCGCGCACCTGGGCAAGGGCCTCCTGCACGGCGGTGTCGGCGGAGGTCGCCTTGACCGAGGCGACCTGCACCTGCTCGGCCGTCGCCGGCTCGCTCTGGGCCTTCGCGGCCGCGGCCTTGGCCTCGGCGACCTCGGCCTTCGCCCGGGTGGCCTCCTGGCGGGCCTTCTCGGCCTCGGCCTGGGCGCGCTCGAGCTGGGCGCGCAGCTGCTTCGCCTCGTCGCCGGACCGTGCCTCGAGCTCCCTGCGGACCTGCTGCTCGATCTCCGCGCGCAGCTTCGTCTCGGTCTCGCGCCGGGCGGAAGCGACGGCTTCCTCGATCAGGGCGCCCGTGTTCTTCTCGGCCTCGGCGAGCTGGGAGCGCAGCCACTCGGCGGCGGCGGCGCGGGCGCGGTCCTCGGCGGCCGCGCGCGCCTTCTCGGCCTCCTCCTCGATCTGCTTGCGGGAAGCGGCGACGGCCTCGCGCTCCGACTCTGACTTGCGCGCCTCGGCGAGATCGGCTTCGACCTTCTTCGCGCGATCCTCGGCCTCCTGTGCGCGCTTCTCGGCCTCGGCAAGCTTGCGCTCGACCTCCTCGATGCGGATCCGCGCGTCCTCCTTGGCGCGCTCGAGGTCGTCCTCGAGGGCGAGGATCTCGTCCATCGCGCGTTCTTCCGCCTGCTGCGCGGCGCGCTCGGCGGCGGCGCGGATGCGATCGAGCGTGCTGCCTCCCTCGGGGAGCTTCGGGGGCAGGCCCGCCCCGCTCGCAAGGGGTGAGGCCGGTCGCGGGGGGGGGGGCGACGCCGGGGGCGGGGCGGGGGGGGGGGGGGGGGGCGGCGGGGGGGGCGGGGTCGTCGGCGGCGGCATGCTCATGTCGACCTGGGTCGACGGTTGCCGCCGCTCGGCCGGGGTGGTCTGGGCCGGGGGCGTCTGCGCGGCGGGCGTCGCCTCAGCCGGAGCCTGTTCGGCGGGAGGCGGCGTCGACTCCTCCGAGCTCTGCTCGGAGGTGGTGTTCTCCTCGGCCCCCGTGGCGGGAGTCTCCTCCTCGCCCGAGTCCTTTCTGAAGAGTCGGCGTCTTGCCATCCGGCGAGACTCTACGAAAGATCGGATCGGAACCCACAGTGCCGCCGGCTGGCGGGCGCCCGCGGGGGAGGATCTTGCAGGGCCCGGATACATCCGTAGCGGATTGTTTTGCCGCGGATCAAACGAGGTACCATGTAAAGGGCATGGAAAGCGCGATGATCGAGAAGCAGGCCAAGAACGGGAAGCCCGAGGCGTCCCCGGGCGTGGAGTGCCTCGGCAACAACCTGAGTTGGCTGCTCTCGCAGGCCCACTACGCGCTCGCCAGCGAGGTTCACGAGGCCTTCGCTCCGCTCGGAATCACCGGGCGCAGTTACAACGTCCTCGCCACCGCGATGACCGGCTCCTACACGCAGACGGAGCTCGCCGAGCTCGTCGGGCTGGACAAGACGACGATGGTCGTGACCATGGACGACCTCGAGAGCCAGGGGCTCGCCGAGCGTCAGCCGGCCGAGCACGACCGCCGGGCCCGCGTGATCGCCGTGACCCCGGCGGGCGAGCGCAAGGTCGCCGAGGCGCGCGCGGTCATCGAGCGCATCCAGGAGGACGTCCTCTCGACCCTCCCCGCCCGTCAGCGTGAGGCCCTCCTGCGCGGCCTGGGGGAGTTGGTCTGCAACCGTCTGGGCGGGTCGGCCGGATGCGCGCCGCTGCGCCGGCGCGAGCCCAAGTAGCCGCAGTCGCCATTCCCCCGCCCCTCAGCGGGGGACGCCCGTAAGCACCCGCTCGCGGGCGCGGACGATCGCCGCCACCGAGGCGTCGACGTCGTCGAACGTCGTCTGCCAGTTCGAGACGGAGATCCGGATGCACCGGATGCCGCGCCAGGTCGTGACGCTGAGCCAACACGTGCCTTCGCGCTGGATCTCGGCCACGATCTCGTCGGTGCGCTCCGCGTCGTCGGCGACCCGCACGAGCGTCTGGTTCAGGCCGTGCGCGAGGACCTCCACGCCGTCGGCGCCCGCGAGCAGCTCCGCGAAGCGGTCCGCGCAGTCGCAGGTGCGGTCGACGAGCTCGGCGACGCCACTTCGGCCCAGCGCCCGCAGCGCGGCGTAGACGGGCACCGCCCGCGCGCGCCGCGAGAACTCGGGGTTCCAGTCGACCGGCTCGCGGACCGGCTCGCCCTGCTGCAGGTAGCTCGCGGCGACGGTCATCGCGGCGCGGTGCGCGTAGCGATCGCGAACGAAGGCGAGCCCGCAGTCGTATGGCACGTTCAGCCACTTGTGGCCGTCGGTCGCCCACGAGTTGGCGTCCTCGCACCCGCGCAGCAGGTGCCGGCGCCGCTCGCTGGCCGCGGCCCACAGCCCGAACGCGCCGTCGACGTGAACCCAGGCCCCGGCTTCGCGGCCTAGCGCGCATACCTCGGCGAGCGGGTCGATCGCGCCCGTGTTCACGTTCCCCGCCTGCGCGCAGACGATCGTCGGCGCCTCGGACTCGCCGAGGGCGGCGGCGAGGGCGTCGGCGCGCATCGCCCCGGTTTCGTCGACGTCGATCGGGACCACGGCGTCGGTGCCGAACCCGAGCAGGCGCAGGGCCCGGTCAAGGGTGACGTGGCGCTCGGCGCCCGCGAGCACCCGGACGAACGGGGCGCCGACGAGCCCGCCGGTCTCCACGTCCCAGCCCGCGTCGGCGAGGACGCGGTGGCGCGCGGCGGCGAGCGCCGTGACGTGCGCCATCTGGCAGCCGGTGACGAATGCGAACGAGCTGCCCGGCGGGAGCCGGAGGAGGTCGACGAGCCACTCGCCCGTGCGCTCCTCGATCGCGGCCGCGCTCGGAGTGGGGCTGGCGAGCCCCGCGTTCTGGTCCCAGGCGCTCACCATCCAATCGGCGGCGAGGGCGGCCGGCAGGGCGCCGCCGATGACGAACCCGAAGTAGCGCGGCGAGCCCATCGCGGTGACGCCGGGCTCGGCCTCGGCTACCAGCTCACCGAGTACCGCCTTCGGGTCCGCGGGGCCGTCGGGCAGGCGCGAGGGGAGCGCGTCGCGGACCTCCTGGGGGCTGAGCTCCGCCCGGACCGGCCGCTCGCCGAGCGACTCGAGGTAGGCCGCCGCGTGCGCGGCCGTGGCGTCGAGTAGGTCTCGGTAGACGTGCATCGGGGTCCGCGCCCAGCTTCTCACCGGACGCGGACCCCGGCAAACGCGCCTCCTTATGGCGCTATGCGGCCTCCGAATAGGCGGCCTCGAGCTCACCATCCTCGGCCGCCTGCGGAGCTGTGATCGGCTTCAGCAGGGTGATCGCTGCAGCGAGCGCCACCGTCAGCAGCCCGGCGGCGACGATCCAGGCCACCCGGTAGCCGCCGGTGAGCGCCTCGGCCGCCGACTCGCCCGCGCCCAGGAGGTTCTCCGTGCGCGTGGTGGAGAGCGTGACGAGGAGCGCGAGGCTCAGCGCCCCACCCACCTGGATCGAGGTGTTGATCAATCCCGAGGCGAGGCCCGAGTCGCTCTGGCCGGCGCCGGACATCGCCAGGGTCATCATCGACGGGAACGAGAGCCCCGCGCCGGCGCCCATGAGGATCATCGTGGGCAGCATGTCGATCGCGTAGTTCGCGTCGACCGGGATGCGGGCGAACCACACGACCCCGGCGAGCAGGAAGCTCAGTCCCGCGATCAGCGTGGCGCGCGCGCCGAAGCGCATGATCAGCGGCTCGGCGAACCGGATCGACATCAGGCCGATCAGGACGGCGACCGGGAGGAAACCCAGGCCGATCTCGAGCGGGCCCCACCCGAGGACGCGCTCCATGTAGAGGGCGCCGAGGAAGAACACCCCGAAGAGCCCCGAGATCATCAGCGCCTGGATCAGGTTCGCGCCGCGGACGTTGGCGTTGCGGAAGATCCGCAGCGGCACCAACGGATTGGCCGCCCGGGACTGGCGGATGAAGAACCCGGTCAGCAGCGCGAGCGAGACCGCGCCGAGGCCGAGCGTGTGAAGCGCGCCCCAACCGTAATCCGGCACCTCGACGACCGTGTAGACGCCGAGCATGAGCGCCGCGGTGAGCATCGCCGCGCCGAAGAAGTCGGCACCGTCGCCGAGGCCGATCCCACGATCGCCCCGGACCAGCCGGATCGCGAGCAGGGCGGTGGCGAGGCCGATCGGCACGTTTACGATGAAGATCCAGTGCCAGTTGAGGGCTTCGGTGAGGACGCCGCCCAGGAGCAGGCCGATCGCGCCGCCGGCCGAGGCGACGAAGCTGTAGACGCCGATCGCCTTCGCCTGATCCCGGGGCTCGGGGAACATCGTGACGATCATCCCGAGCACCACCGCCGAGCTGAGCGCGCCGCCGACGCCCTGGAGGAACCGCGCGCCGATCAGCATCTCCTGCGACTGCGCCACGCCGCAGAGGAGCGAGGCGAGGGTGAAGACGGCGATACCGACCATGAACACGCCCTTACGGCTCAGCAGGTCGCCGAGCCGGCCCGCGAGTAGCAGTAGCCCGCCGAACGGGATCAGGTAGGCGTTCACGACCCAGGCGAGGCTCGACTGGTTGAAGCCGAGGTCGTCCTGGATGGAGGGCAGGGCCACGTTCACGATCGTCTGGTCGAGGACGATCATCAGCACCGCCGCGCACAGGATTACGAGGGCGATCCATTTCGACCTGGCATCAGCCTGGGCGCGTTGCGCTGCGCTCGTTAGTGCTTCTGTCATGTGTTCTCCCGTAGAAGATCGGTTCGTTCGCAAACGGACTTTATCAGATTGTTTTGTACGGAATCATTTTCTAGGAGAGAGTTGCCTCCCGCGAGCGGAGCGCTGCCGGCCCGAGCGCCTGGTTGCCCTCGAACACGTTCCGGGGGTCCCACGTGGCTTTGACCCGGGTGAGGCGCTCGAAACTGCCCTCGGTGAACCCGGCGCGGACGCGAGCCGCGCCCTCGTCGCCGAGGAAGTTCAGGTACGCGGCGCCGGAGGCATAGGGCGCGAGGTCCTCCCGGAAGGCGCGGCCCAGGGCGACCATCCGCTCGTCGTCTGTCGCGTTCTCCCACAAGAGCAGCGGGTGGACGACGAACCGGGCCTCCCGTCCGGCAAGCGGCGAGCTCTCGGCATCCGCCCTCGCAACCGCGCCGCCCCACGGGACGATGAAGATCTGGGACGGGCCTGCGGGTAGCTCGGCGGCACGCCGGTCGATCGCCTCGATGGCCTCGTCCGGTAGCGAGTCCAGGTTCTCCGCCGTCCAGTAGTTGCGGTAGCCGGGCGGGTCGTCGATCGAGCACTGGAACTCCGCGTAGGTCGTCGGCTCGAAGAAGTCCGCGGCGGGCGGCCCGAACTCCCGGAGCGGGCGCAGCACCCGCTCGCCCTCGGCGACCGGCCCCGCGTACATGCCGGCGATCATCACCGCCGGCTTGTTGTGGAGCTCGGCCGGGACGTCCGGTTCCTCCGGCGCCGTGATGTAGGCGAACGCGAGCCCGAGCTCCTCGGGTGCGTCGAGCATCAGGTCGCGGAAGAGGCGCAGTGCGTCCTGCGCGCGCTCCGCGGGGTGTAGGACGAGGCCGGCGAGGATCTCCCGCTCGAGCGGGTGGAGGCGCAGCTCGAGCGACGTGACCACGCCGAAGTTCGCGCCGCCGCCGCGCAGCGCCCAGAGCAGGTCCGGGTTCTCGGTCTCCGAGACACGCACCAGATCGCCGTCCGCGGTGACAACGTCCGCCGCGACCAGGTTGTCGCAGGCGAGGCCGTGCTTGCGCTCGAGCCAGCCCGAGCCGCCGCCCATGGTCAGCCCGGCGACGCCGGTCGTGGAGACGCGGCCGCCCGTGGTGGCGAGGCCGTGCGCCCCGGTGGCGCGGTCGACGTCTGCCCAGGTGGCGCCGCCGCCGATGCGGGCGATCCGGGCGTCGGGGTCGACCTCGACGTCGCGCATGCCGCGCATGTCGAGCACCAGGCCGTCGCAGAGCGAGCGGCCGGTCACCGAGTGACCGCCGCCGCGGACCGCCACCGGCAGGTGGTGCTCACGCGCGAACGCGAGCGCCGCGATCACGTCGTCGGGCGCCGCGCAGCGGGCGACCAGCAGGGGCCGGCGGTCGACGGCCGAGTTGAACAAGGTGCAGGCGTCGGCGTACTCGGGGTCGTCGGGCCCGTAGAGGCCGCCGCGCAGGCGGAAGTGGAGCTCGTCGATCGCGGTCGCGGAAGGGGTTGCAGGCATGTCGTCCTCCTCGTCGTCGTGACGCGGGCGAACCTACGTCCGCGGGGAGGGCCCGACTTCGCCAGTTCCGGCCAACTGACGCGAATGGCCGGAACCGGCAGTGCGGCTCAGATGAGGCCTTCGCGCGAGGCGTAGGCGACCGCGGCGGCGCGCGACGGCAGGCGCAGCTTCGTGCGCACGTTGGCGACGTGGCGATGCACGGTGTGGGGGCTGACCACGAGCCGCTCGGCGATCTCCGCGTCGCTCAGCCCCTGCGCGACGAGCCGGAGTACTTCGAGCTCGCGTGGCGTGAGCTCGCCTGCCGGGCCCTGCGCCGTTTCGTCGGGCACGCGCGGATGGCTCGCCACGCCGAGCCGCTCGAAGGTCTCGCGCGCCGCGGCCGCCTCGGCCTCGGCGGCGTCGTCGCGGCCGAGTTCAGCGAGCGTGCGCGAGAGCTCGGCACGCGCCTGGGCCGTCTCGTAGGGGGCGGAGGATTCCCCGAACGGGTCGATTGCGTCCTCGAGGTTGCGCCGCGCGTCTTCGTGCGCGCCCCGCAGCCTCGCCACCTCGCCGCGCACGAGGTGGACGCGGCCGCGCACGTACGCGGTGGCGATTCCCCCGGTAGCCCGTGTGAGCTCGGCGAGTGCGTCCTCGGCGGCACCGAACTCGCCCGCCGCCGCGCGGGCGCGGGCGAGCAGCTCGAACGCGGGCACGCGCTCGAGTGGCGCGCCGTCGCCGATACGGCGCAGGACCCGCTCGGCGATCTCGGCGGCCTCGGTGGCGCGCCCTTCGTCGAGCGCCAGCATGCCGAGCCCGACATCCCCACGAGTTCGGTCTCCACCTACGCCATCGGGGATGAGGGTGGGATCACGCTCGTTCCGGGCTCCAGTGCCCCGACCGGGAATCAATCCCTGGGGATCACGATCACCCCTGACGGCCGTTACGTGTACGTCTCGGCCCACAGCTCCGGCGTCGTCTACGGATACGCCGTAGGGGCGGACGGGCGGCTTGCTGCGGTCCCGGGCTCGCCATTCTTGACAACACTCTTGCCGGGGGAGCTGGCGGTGACGCCCGACGGGCGTTACCTCTACGTCAACAGTGGCAGCGTTGGCGGCATCCATGCGTTTGCGATCGCCGCTGACGGCAGCTTGTCGCGCTTGCCCGCCTCACCCTTCCCAGCCGCCCCTGGTGTCGGGATCGCGATCACCCCCGACGGCCGTCACCTGTATGCGTCCGAAAGTGAGGCGGGTCGGATCGCTGGATTCTTCGTTGCTGCGGACGGAGCGCTCGCGCCCATTCCGGGTTCCCCGTTTGCGGTCGAGGACGAGCCCTACGGCCTGGGGGTCACCCCGGACGGGCGCCATCTCTACGCCGCGAACGACGCGACAGACAACGTCTCTGGGTACGCGATCGGATCCGACGGTGCTCTCTCCCCGGTCCAGGGATCGCCATTTCCTGCAGGGCTCTCGCCTATCTTCGTTGCGACAGCCGCCGACCAGGGGCCGATCGCCTCGTTCAAGGCGACCCGCGAGCGGGTCGGAACGCCCACCTCGTTCGACGCATCGGCATCGAGCGATCCGGACGGAACGATCGTCACCTACGCGTGGGAGTTCGGCGACGGCAAGCGCAAGACCACTTCGTCGCCCACGACGAAGCACGCTTACAGGAAGCCCGGGAAGTACCGGGTGACGCTCACGGTCGTCGACGACCACGGCTGCTCCACCGAGCGCACCTTCTTCCACAACAACGTCGACTGCAACGGCGGGCCGGCGGCGCAGATCAAGCAACGAGTGAAGGTGAGGGCGCTGGGCCGCTGCGCCGGCAAGAAGGTCACGCTCCGGGCCAAGCCAGGCCAGCGCAAGGTGAAGGGAACGAAGGGCAACGACGTCATCGCGGGCACCAAGGGCCCCGACGTGATCGACGGCGGCAAGGGGCACGACCTGATCTGCGCGTTCGGCGGCTCGGACAAGGTCACCGGCGGACCAGGCAACGACACGATCAAGGGCGGGGGTGGCGGCAACGACCGCGTCTCCGGCGGCCCGGGGGACGACACGCTGATCGGCGGCAAGAAGAACGACAAGCTCCGCGGCAACGCCGGCAACGACACCCTCCTCGGCAAGTCGCGCAACGACGTGCTGATCGGCGGGCCCGGCGACGATCGCCTGAACGGCGGACCGGGCAAGGACCGCTGCGTCGGGGGCACGGGCAAGAACCGCGAGAAGGCGTGCGAGCGCTAGGGAGGCGGGTGGATCCCGGGGTCGTCAGGCCCTGGGATCCGCCCGGCGCTCGACTTCGCTCGCGAGCTCGACGCGGTTGGTGATCCCGAGCTTGGCGTAGATGTGGGAGAGGTGGGTCTTCACGGTCGCTCGTGAGATGAACATGCGCTCTCCGATCTGAGGGTTGGTCAGGCCGGCGGCCGCGTGGCGGGCTACCTCCAGCTCCGTTGGCGTGAGGCTCTCCCAGCCCCCCGGCGGCCGCTTGCGCTTGCCGCGGGCGCGCCGGATCCACGCCACCGCCTCCGCTTCGCTCAGCGCTTCGCCTCGCGCGTGCTCGGCGTCGAACTCGTCCGGGATCGCTGCCCGGACGCTCGCCGTCAGCTCGTCCAGCTCCGCCAGCTGGGCCGGCCAGGGAACCGGGCCGCGTTCGCGTCGCACGCGGCTCGCGCAGCCCAGGATCCGAGCCGCCTCGGCGTGGCCTGCGAGCCCCGCCGCCACCCGCGCCAGGCCCTCCATCGCCGACGCGAGCTCGAGGTACAGGCCGTCCTCGAGGACGACCGCAAGCGCGGAGTGGTGCAGCTCCTCGGCGCGCGTGAGGTCCCCGCGTTCCGCCGCAAGGCGACCCAGGACCAGTTCCGCCTGCACGCCGTTCCACCGGTTCCCGAGCGCGAGGGCGGCTTCGCGCGCGGCGGTCGCGTGGGCGTGTGCCGTTTCCCGATCCCCGACGAGCCGGCTCACCTCGCCGAGGACGGCCTGCGCCCACACCAACGGCGGCGCCGGGGCCCCGAAGGCGCCGCCGACGACCGCCTCGAGACGTCGCGCCGCGTCGTCCAGGCGGTCCAGGCCGGCCTCGGCGAGGGCGATCATCAGCTCGATCCAGGAGAGGTAGTAGACGCCCCCGCCGGTCAACAGCCGATCCCGGATCGCCAGGGCGTTCCGCAGGGCCTCCTCGGCGCGGCCGGCGGCCACGTCCAGCGCGACGGTCATCCCGCGTGGCGCGTCCGCGGCTACCGGGTGGCGGATCTCGCGGGCGAACGCGATGGCCCTGTCGAATCGCTCGCGCGCCAGGTCGTGCTCGAGCGTCGCGTAGCACGCGCTCCCGGTCACGAAGTTGGCGTAGGAGGCGGTCTCCCGGTCGCCGACGCCCTCGATCAACTCCCAGTGCGCGGCGAGGCGATTTTCGCCCGGCCGGTGCGTCTGCTGGAACCAGTCGAGCGTTGCGAGCTCCATCAGGGCGCGCGCCAGCAGCCAATCGTTGCCGGCCTCCCGCCCGAACTCGACCCCGCGCTCGAGGGTGTGGCGGGCGTTCGGCGTGTCGGTGAACACGACGAGCTCGCACATCACCCCGAGCGCGTAGCCCGCCGCGCCGTCGGCGCCGAGCTCATCCGCCATCGCGAAGGCTCCGGACGCGAGCTCCCAGGCCCGGGGGAAGTCGCCCGTGTTCTGGGCAATCAGGGCCAGGCTCGCGAGCCCCCTCGCGCGCAGGGGCGAGGGTGCCGGGTCGGCGGCCTCGAGCGCGGCCTCGACGGCACGGCTGCCCTCGCGCAGGCGCCCCGAATGCCGCAGCCAGAACGCGAGTGCGTCCGCCAGCCGCAGGGCCCTCTCGCCGTCGGTTGCGATCGCGTGGTCCAGCGCGGCGAGCAGGTTCGCCGCCTCGCGTTCGAGCGCCGCGAGGACTTCGGGCTGTCGCGGGCCCAGGACAAGCTCGCGTTGCCGCTCGGCGAAGGCGAGCACCGCGTCGAGATGGCGGTCGCGGAGCGCACGGGTCTCGCCGGCCTGCTCCAGCTGCTCGACGGCGAACTGGCGGACAGTCTCCAGGAGCGAGTAGCGGCTCGCGGCGTCCACCTCCTCGACGCCGACCAGCGAGTGCTCCACGAGAGCTCCGAGGAGATCGAGGAAATCGTCCGCGCCTTCGTCGGCGCAGACCTCCTCCGCGAGCTCCAGCGTGCACCCGCCCGCGAACACCCCGAGGCGGCGGAGCAGTCGCTGCTGCCGATGGTCCAGCAGCTCGTGGCTCCACGCGATCGACGCGCGCAGCGTCCGCTGCCGCGACTCCGCAGAGCGGGTCTTCCTGCTCGCGAGCGCAAGCGCGTCGTCGAGCCCGGCCGCGATCTCCGGTGGGGAGAGCATCCGGATCCGGGCGGCGGCGAGCTCGATGGCGAGCGGCATCCCGTCGAGCCGCGTGCAGATCTCGGCGACGGCGCCGTCGTTTTCGGGGGTGAGCGCAAACCCGGAGTCGACCTCTCGGGCGCGCTCCGCGAACAGCGCGACGGCTTCCGACTCGGTACCTGCCCTGCGGCCGCCTTCGGGCGGCAGGGACAGCGGCGGAACCCGCCACTCGGCCTCCGCGGCGATTCCCAGCGGCGCCCGACTCGTCGCGAGCACCGTGCACTCGGGGGCTGCTTCGAGCAGCGACCGGGCGGCCTCGGCGCTCCCGTCGAGGAGGTGCTCGCAGTTGTCGAGCACGACGAGCGCACGGCGGGCCGCGAGATACGCCGCGGCGGCATCGAGCTCGGATTGATCGGGCCGCGGCTGGACGCCCAGCGCCAACACGAGCGCGCGTGGCACCGCCGCGTCGTCCGCGAGCGGCGCCAGCTCGACCCAGTACGCCCCGCCGGGATACCGCTCCCGCAGGCGCGTCGCTGCTTCGAGCGCAAGCGTCGTCTTGCCCGAGCCCCCGGCGCCCGTGAGGGTCAGCAGCCTGCGTCGCCCGAGCTCGTCGCCGATCTCCGTCAACTCGCGCTCGCGACCGATGAGCGAGCTGATCCTGCGCGGGAGCGCCCCCGGTGCCGGCTTCGCCCCGGTGCGGGGCGGTGCCGTATCGGGCTGGGTACGAGGCGTGCTTGCCCCCGGTCGCGAACTCACCCTTGTGCCCATTCTGACCCACCCCGGCGCCGATATCGGCCAGGTGGCCGATGTTGTGGGGGTCGTCCCCGCGTACCGTCGGCCCATGCCCGACTACGTGACCCTCGATGTGATCGACCGCCCGCCGGGCGGCGTCCGCAGGGCCTTCGGCGCGATCAAGTCCTTGCGCCAGGCCGACCTGCCCGGGATGCGCGGCCTCGTCGCGCTCAGGACGGGAGCGTTCGTCCCCAGCGGGATGCCGGCGCCCACGATGCGGCGGATGGCCGTGCTCGCCGCCTGGGATGCTCCCGACGCCGTCGACCCGCGGTGGCCCGGCACGCTGGACGAGATCGGCAGCGAGGCCGGGGAGCACTGGCACCTCGAAGCGGAGCTGGCGCGCGCCGCGTTCTCGGCGCCGTGGAGGGGGTGGATGCCCGACATTGACGGCGCCCGGCAACTCGACGACGACGAGCCGGCCGTGATCCTGATCTCGGGGGACCTGCGCGCCCGGTACGCGCCGGCGTTCTATTGGAACGGGGTCGCCGCCGTGCGCCAGGCGGCGCGCCAGCCCGGCTACCTGGGCGGTCTGTTCGTCACCAGCTCGCCGCTCAACACGACCTCATGCAGCTGCTGGCGCACGTACGCGGACGCCCGGGCATACGCGTTCGGGCCCGGCGGCCACCGGGTCGCGATGCGCCGTGACCGCAAGGGCGCGCATCACAGCCGGGAGTACTTCATGCGCCTCCGCCCGCTCGTGGAGCGCGGGAGCCTCGCGGGTGCCGCGCCGCTCGCCGACGTGCTTGCGGCGCGGCGGGTCGCGGCCTAGAGCGGCGCAGGACCGGTATCCGGGTCCGGCACGACGGCCACGACGCCCTCCAGCTCGCCGCCCAGGGAGCCCGACGGCCCGCCCGGGCGCAGATCGACGGCGGCGCACAGATAGGCGTACGCCTCGTTGTCCGGCAGGCCATGGGTGTGCACGAGTAGCTCGAATGCCTGGCGCACCGCGGCTGCGCGCGCCTCCGGGAAGTCGACGCCCATGCCGACGCAGACCGTGTCCGTCCCCACACGGAGTCGCGGCAGGGTCAGCCGCGACTCCGTGTCGAGGTCGATGCGCACGGTGGCGACGCCGGCCGCTTCGAGTCCGACGAATGCCGGCTCTCCCTGGCCCATGGCCGCGTGTAGGTCTCCGAGGGAGAGCAGGGCGTTCGGAGCGGCAACGGGCAACCAGAGGACCGCCCCGGGAGAGAGCTCGCGCAGGTCGAGGTTGCCGCCGGTGGGGTAGACCGGCCGCATCGTGGAGGCCGTGCCCTCGGCTGGAGCGACACCGATGCAGCCGATCATCGGCGCGACCGGAACCGAGAGGCGTTCTCCGATCCGGATGCGCCCGTCCACGATCGGCGTCTCGGCGACCTGGATCCCCTCCGTTGCCCCGCCCAGCGGGCCGAGCCCCTCCATACGCACGGCCCACGCGCGATCGATTGCGATGTCGAGGACCTCGATCCGCAGTGCATCGCCCGGTTCCGCTCCGCGGACGGCCACCGGACCGGTGACGGCGTTGGCGAGCTCCAGGTCGACCGAATCGGGTGCGGCACCTGCCGCCAGCCGTTCGAAGATCTCGCCGCTCGTCCGAAACGCGACCGTCGCGCCGGGATCGACCACGCATGCTGGTTCGATCGCCCGGTCGAACCGTGTGGCCTCACGCTCGACGACGGGGACCTCGCTCGTTTCCCTCTGACCCGTACCGGCCACAGCAGCCTCCTTCTACGCGTTTCCAGTGAGTGCGATCCCCCGTCCGGGCGTTACGGATGGTCGGCGCGAGTCCATGCGCCGACTCGTCACACCGTGCGCTGCAAACCGGCACGCCCGCGTCTGGATCGGTCACACGGGTCGCGACAGCATCGGATGCGTCAGCTCGACGGAAGGAGTCCGATGCACAACCTCTATGCGCGAGCCCACGTCGCCGCGCTCGACGGCGCCGATCTGCTGCGCCGGCGCCTGGCGTCCGAGCGGGGGCAGGGGACGGTCGAGTATGTCGGCCTGATCCTGCTCGTCAGCCTGCTGATGGTGGGGATGGTGGCGGCGATGAAGGGCTTCAACGGCAAACAGGGGACCGAGCTCGCCGAGGTGATCATCACCAAGGTGAAGCAGGCGGTGAACGCGATCACGTTCCGGTAGGGACGGTGTCAGGCGTGGTTCCGCGGAGCCGCGGTTGCGGTTCCGCGGGACCGCGCCCCGAGGCTTGGCGCCTCGAACGGGTCACGCCGATTTCCCCAAGTTGCGGGATTGGCGTGCGGGCAAGGCTTTCCGTTGCCGCGGCCGCGCGTCAGGATCACGACCGGCGCGGGCGGTGCGGAGGAAGGTGTTCGTGGCGCAGACCCAGGTTGGATTGGTCCTAGGAGGCTCGGAGGGCCCCTTCGCGCGAGGCTCCTACCTCACGAACGGCGATCAGCTCTTCCGGGTCGTCTCGAGGGTGATCATCGATCGCCAGGTCTTCGTCGAGCTCGAGGACTGCGCGTCGCTCAAGACGATGATGGTCGCCCAGGCCGAGGTCGCCGAGCTTCACCCGGTGCGTTCCGAGCCCGCCTCGGTCGCCTGAGCCGGGCGACCCTGGTCGCTGAGATACTGCGGCCGACATGGCCGAGGGGAGACATGCACTTCTGGCGGTGCTGGTGGCCGCGGCGGTCTCGGTCGGGGGCCCGGCGCTCGCCAGCGGCTCAAAGGGCGGTGGCCAGCCGGACCCTCACAACGCGACCTTCGAGGAGGTCGTCGACTACTACGAGTCCGGTCGCTTCGCGAAGGACACGGCGCGTGTGGCGAAGCGCGCCCGCAAGTTCCTGCGCAAGCGCCTCGGCGGCAAGCCGAGCCGCGGTCACCACGCGATCGTCTTCGACATCGACGACACGCTGCTTTCGACCTACGAGTGCCAGCGAAAGCACGGCGACTTCGGCTCGACGGAGCTCGCGCTCTGCCTGATCGAGGAGACCGCCCAGACGACGACCGGCGCCGGTCCGGGTCTCCCGCCGATCGAGCCGGTGCGGCGGCTCTACAACCTTGCCCAGCGCCTGCGGGTGCGCGTCTTCCTCATCACCGGGCGGCCCGAGCTCCTGCGCCGGCACTCGATCGACAACTTGAGGGCCCGGGGCTTCCGCGGGAACTTCAAGCTGACGATGCAGGACACCGTCGGCTTCCTCGACAACACGCTGAACGGCAAGTCGCTCGTCCCCTACAAGGCGGGAGAGCGGGCGAGGATCGAGCGGTCGGGCTGGCGCATCCTCGTCAACATCGGCGACCAGCAGTCCGACCTCGACGGCGGGCACGCGCGGCGGACCTACAAGGTCCCGAACCCCATGTACTTCACGCCGTAGAGGCGTCACCGTCCGCCCGGCGCGCATCCCGCTCACGCAGCACGGGCGAACGGTGGTGCTCACACCGCCGCGGCGGCCTCCCGCGCCAGCCGCGCCGGCGTGTCGTCGTCGAACTCGGCGAAGAACGCACCGACCGAGTCGACGAGATGGTCCATCGACTCTGCCGCGAACAGAGTCTCCTGGTAGTGGGTGATGTCGTAGTCGATCGTCCCCATCTGGTGGAAGTCGATGGGGCGGATCTCCATGCCCCGGAACTCCTCGATCTCGCCGTAGCTCGAGAGGATCCCGGCGCCGTACGCGCGCAGCTCGCCGTTCTCCCAGACGACGCCGAACTCGATCGTGAACCAGAACACGTCGGCGACGAACTGGACGCCCTCGTCCGTGTGGGAGCGGCGCGCGGCCTCGCCGGCGAGGCGGTTGAGCTCCGCGAACTGCGGGTCGGCGAGCAGGTTCGCGTGGCCGATCACCTCGTGGATCAAATCCGGCTCGGGCGTGTAGAGCGGAGCGGAGGGGTGGCGGATGTACTGGGTCGAGTGGAACTCGCGGTCCGCCAGGGAGCCGTAGAACTCCTTCACCGGGACGATCCCGGCGGCCGGCACGTAGTGGAAGCCGGTAAGCGGCTCGAGCCGGTCCGTCACCTCGTTGAGCTGAGGGATCCGGTCCTCGGGCAGCGCCAGCGCCTGCTTCGCCTCGAGGAACGCCTTGCATGCGTACTTCGCGTGCTTTGGCGCGAGCTCGCGCTGGACCGTGCGCCAGACCTCGTGCTCCTCCTCCGTGTAGGCGATCTGGGGGATCGGCTGATCGGGCGACCACTCGAGTGCCGCGGAGGCGATCTCGTTGCGGCGCTGCTGGTAGGCGGGGTCGGTCTTGCCGGGGTGGTCGTCGGCGAGGTGGACGGTGACCGTGCCGTCCTCCGACTTCGTGACCGGGGAGTAGAGCTGTGCCTCCTCGAACATGGGGGACCTCCTTGTCAGCCCGTCGTGGAGTCCGCGACCGGCGACGGTGCCTGATCGCGCCACGAATAGGCGTAAGCGGGGTCGTCAAGTTCACGGGCGAGTTCGGTGAGCCGCAAGGGCCGGAACGTGTCCCACATCACCGCCAGCTCCTCCGTCCGGCGCATGCCGAGGCTCTTCTCGACCAGGCCGGGCTGCGGGCCGTGGGGCAGGCCCGAGGGGTGCACGGTGACGGAGCCGACCTCGATGCCCTTGCGGCTTCCGAACTCACCCGAGACGTAGTAGATGACCTCTTCCGACTGCAGGTTGGAGTGGTGGTACGGGATCGGCACCGCCTGCGGGTCGTAGTCGAGCTCGCGCGGGCAGAACGAGCAGATCACGAAGTTCGGCCCCTGGAAGGTCTGGTGGACCGGCGGCGGCAGGTGCAGCCGGCCCGTGCGCGGCTCGAAGTCGTGGACGTTGAAGGTGTAGGGGTATACGTAGCCGTCCCAGCCGACGACATCGAACGGGTGGTAGTCGAGCGTGTAGCGCTGTAGCCCGCCGCGCACCCGCACCGTCACCTCGTGTTCGCCGTCCTCGCGGTGGGTCCGCAGCTCGACCGGCGGGTGGAAGTCGCGCTGCGAGTACGGCGCCGACTCGAGCAGCTGGCCGTAGCGGTTGCGGTAGCGGTTCGGCGTCTCGAGCTCGCCGGGGGTATGGAAGACGAGCCACGTCTGCGGCACCGAGTCCATCGCGAACCTGTAGGTGGTCCCGCGCGGGACCACGATGTAGTCGTGCTCGCGGTAGGGGACGTCGCCGAAGATCGTCTCGAGCGTGCCCGAGCCCTCGCAGACGAAGAAGAGCTCGTCCCCCTCGCCGTTGCGGTAGAAGCCCTCGGTCTCCTGCGCCGGACGGCAGAGCGAGACCTCGAGGTCGCCGTTCCACATGAGGCAGCGGCGGCCGGTGACGAAGTCGCCGCTCGGCTCGAGGCCGCCGGTCTCGAGGTGCCGGTGCACGTGCGCGTCGGGCACCCACTCGGTGTGTTCGATCGGGGTGAACCCGCCCGCCTCGGCGATCCGGCAGGGCGAGTTAAGGTGGTAGAGGATCGACTCGTTGCCCGAGAAGCCCTCGTAGCCCATTACCTCCTCGACCAGCAGCGGGCCGCTGCCGTTCGACCCGTTCGAGTCGCGGAACTGGACGTGGCGCTTGGCCGGGATCTCCCCGAGGGTCGCGTAGCGCATCAGAGATTCCCCCGCCGCTCCTGCTCGCGCTCGATCGCCTCGAAGAGGGCCTTGAAGTTGCCCTCCCCAAACCCGCGCGCGCCGTGTCGCTCGATCACCTCGAGGAACACGGTCGGGCGATCGCCGATCGTCGCCGAGAAGATCTGCAGCAGGTAGCCCTCGTCGTCGCGGTCGGCGAGGATGCCGAGCTCGGCCAGGTCCGCCAGGTCCTCGTCGATCTCGCCGATCCGGCCCGGCAGCTCCTCGTAGTAACTCTGCGGCGTGTCGAGGAAGCGCACGCCGCGCTCGCGCAGCGCGCGGACGGTGGCGACGATGTCGGTGGTCGCGAGGGCGATGTGCTGGGCGCCGGGGCCGCCGTAGTACTCGAGGAACTCCTCGATCTGCGACTTGCGCTTGCCCTCCGCCGGCTCGTTGATCGGGAACTTCACCCGGCCCTTGCCGTCGGCCATCACCTTGGACATCAGCGCCGAGTACTCCGTCGAGATGTCGCGGTCGGTGAAGTGGATCATCTCGGTCATCCCGAAGACGCGCTCGTAGTAGCCGACCCACTCCTCGAGCCGCCCGAGCTCGACGTTGCCGACGATGTGGTCGATGCCGACGAAGAGCCCCGCTTCCTCGAGGCCGTCCGCGACCGCGCGATAGCCGGGCATGAACGCGCCCTCGTAGCCGTTGCGCTCGACGAAGGTGTGGAGGGTGTCGCCGTAGGTGGCGATCGTCGCCATCCGCACCGTGCCGCCGTCGTCGCTTTCCTCCCACGGCTCGCGCACGCCGCGCGCGCCATGCTGGACGGCGTAGCGGTAGGCGCGCTCGGCGTCCGGGACGCCGAGCGCGATCGTGCGCACGCCGTCGCCGTGTGCCGCGACGTGGCGGGCGATCTCGCTCGTGCCCAGAAGCGGGGCGGTGAACACGATCCGGACTCGGCCCTGCTCCAGCACGTGCGAGGACCGGTCGCGCACGCCGGTCTCGAGACCCGCGTAGGCGGTGCGCTTGAACCCGAGCGCGTGCTCGAACCAGTACGCGGCCTGCACCGCGTTGCCGACGTAGAGCTCGACGTGGTCGATGCCGAGCAGCGGCATCTCGTCGGTAGGGGCGGCAGCCGGGGTCGCAACAGCTTCCGTGGTCACGCGAACTCCTCTCCTCGCTGGCCGGGGCTTTCATGATCACCCGTCGATTGGCCCGCCTCAATGCCCCTTCATTGCGTCCGGTAGGCTGCCCTGGCAACAATGGACGAAATCGACCATCGAATCGTTGCGCTCCTGCGGGAGAACGCCCGGCGCTCCTTCCAGGACATCGGCGAGCACGTCTCGCTCTCGGCTCCGGCGGTGAAGCGCCGGGTCGACCGGCTCGAGGCGCGCGGGGTGATCCGCGGCTACTCCGCCAACGTCGACCCGTCGGCGATCGGCTGGAATACCCACGCGTTCGTCGAGCTCTTCTGCGAGGGGCGGATGTCGGGCGAGGAGGTGAGCGCCGCGGTCTCCGAGCATCCCGAGGTTGAGGCCGCCTACACGATCGCCGGCGCGCCGAGCGCGATCCTCCACGTGCGCGCCTCGGACACGCAGCACCTCGAGCAGGCGCTCGAGCGGATCCGCGAGACGAAGGGCGTCGTTCGCACCCAGACGCAGGTCGTGCTCTCGACGCTGTTCGAGCGGCGCGTGATCGACGGGTAGCGAGGCCGCTACTCGGCTTCGTCGAGCTCGTCCTCGCCGCTTGCCGGCGTGAGCCCGCGCCGGCGGAGCCACAGCTCGAACATCGGGTCGGTGAGACGGGGCTTGCCGCCGTGCTGGATCACGTCCGCGTCGTCGACCATCGCGGCGAGCGCCTTGCCGATGCTCGAGCGCTTGATCCCGACGGCGTTCGCGGTCTCCTCGCTGTAGAGCGGCGAGCTCACCACCGCGAGCGCCCGGGCGACGCGCCGCTCGTTCGCGGGCAAGGCGCTCCAGATCGCGCGCATGAGCCGGCTCGTGTCGGCGACGGCGCGGTCGAGGGCCGCGACCCAGGCCGCCTCGTCGGCCTCCTCGCCGCGCTTCGTCGCGTCCCAGAGGTAGTGGGCGAGCATCATGCTGCGCTGCGGGTGCCCGCGCGTGAACTCGAGCAAAGGGGCGAGCGCGGCGCCCGGGTCGCGCTTCGTCCGCTTGAAGCGCTCGGTCACGTAGGCGCCGACCTCGTCGATGGGAAGCGGCGCCAGGTCCTTCGGCACGGCCTGGTCGAGGAGCGGCCGCTTCGGGTCTGCGAAGAGCTGCTCCATCACCCCTGGTGCCGATCCGGCGAAGGCGTACGTCGCCGCCTCGGTCTGGTGCTGGATGACGCTGCGGATCTTGCCGTCGGCGCCGGGCACCGCGAGCACGTCCTGGATCTCGTCGAAGGCGATCAGGCTCGGCGTGCCGTCGCGCTCGAACAGGGCGGCCGGCAGCTCGAGCAGGCGCAGGAGCACGGACTCGGAGTCGACGTGCGGGTTGCGCTGCAGGGTCGCGGTGAAGCCGCCGCCGCCGAGCGAGAGGCCGATGTCCCAGCTGCGGAAGATGCTCTCGACCCGCCTGCGGATCGGGCCCTTGAGCCGCTCGTAGCCGCGCTCGATCCGCACGACGATCTCCCCGATCGAGAGCACGTCCTGCAGGTCGACGAGCACGGTCGCGATGCCCTCGCGCTCCGCCGCCTCGAGCACCCGCCGGAGGAGCGTGGTCTTGCCGTAGCGGCGGGGCCCGACGAGGCGGAAGGAGTGCCCGCCCTGGGCGAGCGCCAGGAGCTCGTCCGCCTCAGGATCGCGGTCGATCATCTCCTCGGGCGGCAGCGGGCCCGAGAAGCGGAAGGGGTTCAGGTCGCGCGTGGCCATGCGCCACCGATCATAGCCTTGCCGCAGAACGGAAGTAGACGATTTCGCAGAGAAAAAGTATGCGAAACGGCAGGACCGAGGTATGCGATCAGGCCACAGGATTCTCGAGCCGACCGAGCCCGTCGGCCTCGAGCGCGACCACATCGCCCGGCTCGAGCCACCGGGGCTCGGCGCCCGGCTCGGGCTCGAACGGGCCGAGCTCGAGCAGGCAGCCGCCGGTGAGCGTCCCCGAGCCCAGAATGTCGCCGGGGCGCAGGCGCGTGTCGCGTGCCGCGTGCGCGAGGAGATCGGGCCAGCCGAAGTGCTTCTCGGAGGCGTCGCAGCGCGAGAGCTCGACGCCGTTCACCTCCACGCGGGCCGCGATCCGCAGGCGGCCGTCCTCGTAGGGCAGCTCGTCGGGGGTGACGATGAAGGGACCGAGGCTCGTCGCGAAGTCCTTGCCCTTCGCCGGGCCGAGCCCGACCGTCACCTCCCGGCGCTGCACGTCGCGCGCGGACCAATCGTTCATCAGCGTGAACCCGGCGATGCCCAGCTCGCCGCCCTCCGCGGGCGCGCCGACCACGGCCGCGATCTCGAGCTCGAAGTCGAGCTCCTGCGTCCCCGTCGGCCTGCGGATGGGCTCGCCCGGCCCGAAGATCGCCGCGGGGTTGGAGAAGTAGAAGGCGGGCGCCTCGTACCAGTACGGCGCGATCTCCTTGCCCCGCCGCGCGGCGCCGGCGGCGACGTGGCCCTCGAACGCGTAGAAGTCACGGACGCTGGGCGGCTCGGGCACCGGCGCGAGCGGGGCGACGTCGGCCAGGGCGATCGTCTCGCCCGTGGCCTCGCGGCCCTCGCCGGCCAGCCACGCGAGCATCGTGGGCGCCGCCAGGACCTCGACCGAATCGCCGTCGATCCGCCCGACGAAGGTGCGGCCATCCCGATCGGTGAGGCTCCCGATTCGCACGCCGCATCAGCTTGGCAGACGCCGGGGGTCTCGCATACAAGGTCCGGGTGAAGCCGGGCAAGCACCGCTTCAAGGTGCGCGCGATCGACGCGGCCGGGAACGTGGATCGGACGCCGGCGAAGGCGAGGTTCAAGGTCAGGAGATAGGCTGGCCGCGCTGACAACGGGAGGGGGGCGAGGAGGGCACGATGGTGCTTAGGCGGTGCGTGGCGGTGGTCGCGGGAATCGCGGCATGTCTCGGCGGCGCGGTTCCGGCAGCGGCTGCGGTGACGATCGGGCAGTCGCCGGTCTCGACGGGAGAGGCGTGGGCGTGCGGTCCCGCGCTTTACCTGCAGGGGGCCGCCGAAGGCGCCGCTTACAGGGTCCCGTCCACGGGCGTGATCACCCGGTGGCGAACCTCCTTCGTCGGCACCGCGGCGTTCGCGGTCGCCCGCGCCGATCTCCCGCCGGCGGACCCCGCTGCGCGGCTGATTGCGCTCGACGAGCGGACAACCGGGGGCGCGGGGGGCGAGTTCGACGTGCGGATCCCCGTCCAGGCCGACGACGTCATCGGCCTCCAGCTCACCGCGGAGGGGCTTCACACCGGGTGCTTGAACGCCACGGGCTCGGGCCTGGACATCCTCCTCGTCGCGGAACCGCAGGAAATCGGCGCTCCGTTCCAGATCGCATCGGGGTCCGGCTTACGCCTCAACGTCGAGGCCGACGTCGAGCCCGACACGGACGGCGACGGGTTCGGCGACGAGACGCAGGACCCGTGTCCTGGCGCCGCCGGCGCGAACGGTTGCCCGCCGGCGTTCCCGGACACCCAGGTTCCCGAGACCAAGCTGAAGAAGAAGCCAAAGGGCAAGACGACAAAGCGCAAGGTGAAGTTCAAGTTCACCTCCGACGACCCGGCCGCGACCTTCGAGTGCAAGCTCGACCGCAAGCCGTGGAAGGCGTGCAAGTCGCCGAAGAAGGTCCGGGTGAAGCCGGGCAGGCACCGGTTCAAGGTGCGCGCGATCGACGCGGCGGGGAACGCGGACAAGTCGCCCGCCAAGGCGAGGTTCCGGGTGGTCCGGTAAGCCGCGAGCCGCTCGTGGCAGACTGCGCGCGTGGCCCGCAGCTACGACCGCACGAACGCGGACATCCGCCCGGTCTCGATCGAGCCCGGGTTCGTCCGCACGGCGACCGGCTCCTGCCTGTACGAGCAGGGCGAGACGCGCGTGATCTGCACGGCCTCGGCGACGACCTCGGTGCCGAAGTGGCTCGAGGGCCAGGGCCGCGGCTGGGTCACCGCCGAGTACGCGATGCTCCCCGCATCCACCGGCGAGCGCAAGGAGCGTGACTCGAAGCGCGGCCGGCCCGACGGGCGGGCGACCGAGATCCAGCGGCTGATCGGGCGTTCCCTGCGCGGGGTCGTCGACCTGACTGCGCTCCCCGACGTCTCGATCTACGTCGACTGCGACGTCCTTCAGGCGGACGGCGGCACCCGGTGCGCGTCGATCACCGGGGGCTACGTGGCCCTGCGGCTCGCCACCCAGAAGCTGCTCGAGGACGGCGTGATCGAGCGCGACCCGCTGACCGGGTCGGTCGCCGCGATCTCCTGCGGTGTGGTCGACGGCGAGCTCCTCTGCGACCTCGACTACTCCGAGGACTCCCAGGCGGAGGTCGACGCGAACATCGTGATGACCGGCGACGGCGGGCTGGTCGAGGTGCAGGCGACCGCCGAGCGCACGCCGGTCTCCCGCGCGTCGCTCGACGAGCTGCTCGGGCTGGGCGAGGCGGCGATCGCGAAGCTGCGCGAAGCCCAGGCCGAAGCCTGCGGCGGCCTGCCGGACTCCTGATGAGCGCCGCGCCGCCGCGGCGCCTCATCGTCGCGACGCGCAACGACCACAAGCTCCGCGAGCTCGGGGAGATCCTCGCCGGCGTGGAGCTGGTGCCGCTGCCCGAGGACGTCGAGCTGCCGCCGGAGACGGGGGAGACCTTCACCGAGAACGCGCTGATCAAGGCGCGCGCGGCCCACGAGGCGACGGGCGCGCCCGCGATCGCGGACGACTCCGGGATCGCGGCGAGGGCGCTCGGCGGCAGGCCCGGCGTGCACTCGGCCCGCTTCGCGGGCGAGAACGCGACCGACGAGGAGAACCTGCAGCTCCTGATCGACTCGCTGCGCGACGAGGAGGATCGTGCGGTGGCCTACGTGTGCGTGATCGCCTACGTCGACGCCGACGGCAACGAGTCCACCTACGAGGGGCGCTGCGAGGGCGAGCTCATCCTCGAGCCGCGCGGCACCGGTGGCTTCGGCTACGACCCGGCGGTCGTGCCGGTGGACACCGGCCCCGGCGACAACCGGACCATGGCCGAGCTCGCGCCCGAGGAGAAGCACGCGATCAGCCACCGCGGCCGCGCCGCCCGTGAGCTCGCGGCCGCGCTCGGCATCGCCGCGGAGCCGCAGCCGTGATCCGCACGAAGTCCGGCGCGGCGGCGCTCTCGATCGCCTCCAACTCGGTGCTGATCGCGCTCAAGCTCGCCGCGGGCGCGATCACCGGGTCGATCGCGATCCTCACCGAGGCGATCCACTCGGCGATCGACCTGCTCGCGTCGATCATCGCCTTCGTCTCGGTGCGCAAGGCCGACGAGCCCGCCGACGCCAACCACCCCTACGGGCACGCGCGCATGGAGAACCTCGCCGCGGCGATCGAGGGGATGCTGATCCTCGTCGGCGCCGGGGTGATCATCTTCGAGGCGACCCGGAGGCTGGCCACCGGGTCGGAGGTCGAGGACCTGGGCGTCGGCTTCGCCGTGATCGGGTTCTCGATGGTCGCGAACATCATCGTGTCCACGTTCCTCTACCGCCGCGCGCGGGTGCTCGACTCGCCCGCGCTCGAGGGCGACGCGGCCCACCTGCGCACGGACGCGCTCACCTCCTTCGGCGTCTTCGCCGGGCTGGTGCTGGTGGAGGTCACCGGGGAGCCGGCCTTCGACTCGATCGCCGCGCTCGTCCTCGCCGCCGTCATCGTCGTCGCCGGGATCCGGATCCTCAGCCGCTCGAGCCGGGTGCTCGTCGACGAGTCGGTGCCCGCCGCCGAGCTCGACCTGATCGAGGAGGCGATCGCCGAGGAGCGCGCGCACCACCCGGAGATCGCCGGCTACCACAAGCTCCGCGCCCGCCGGGGTGGCGCCAGGCGCCACATCGACCTGCACCTGCAGTTCCACTCGGGCACCACGCTCGAGGTCGCCCACGACCTCGCCCACGAGGTGCGCGGCGCGATCGAGCGCGCGCTGCCCAACTCGGAGGTCCTGATCCACGCCGAGCCGGAGACGTCGCTGCGCCCGCCGGAGGAGGAAGCCTCGGGCCCGTACCGCGCCGGGTAGGGCCGCTCAGAGAAGGTTGACGGCAGCCGAGGCGCCCACGAACGCGACCACGATCGAGTAGCCGGTGTAGCCGCTGATCGCCAGCAGCAGGGTCGCGATCGCGCACAGGCCGACCACGGTCAGCCACGATGCTCTGCCCAGGTTCACGGCCGCTATTGTCGCCCACGTGGCCGACGCACCGGTCAAAGCCGCCCCGACGCCCACCGAGGCGGCCCTCGCGATCGCCCGTCTCGAGGCGATGTCCGCCGACGTTCGCGGCGCCGTCGTGCTCGGTCCGGACGGCTCCGCCCTCGCCGCCAGCGGCGAGGCGGACGTCTGGGAGCGCGCGGCGCGCGAGTTGCTCGCCGCCGCCGACGACGCGGCGGGGGAGGCCGTGACCCACGCGCACGTGGGCACGGAGGACGGCGAGGTGTTCGCGGTGCGCGCGGGCGGCCTCGCCCTGGTCGCCGCCACCGAGCGCTTCACGCTCGCCTCGCTCGTGTTCGCCGACATCCGCGCGGTCCTGCGCGACCTCCTCTGATGCCTCCGAAGCCGCACCGCGCGCTGATCGACCGCGTCTCCGGCTACGCGGACGAGGCGGCCGCCTACCTGCGCCGGCGCCGCCAGACGCGCAAGCCCTTCGCC
>ERZ777003.1748-NODE-1748-length-29830-cov-22.575181_pt1 | contig 29830 bp, 30 predicted proteins | sample MGYA00374956_ERZ777003 | MGnify/ENA primary metagenome ERZ777003 (study PRJEB29302, sample SAMN06268252) | bioreactor metagenome | isolation source: Joint BioEnergy Institute, California, USA | place: USA:Joint BioEnergy Institute, California, USA | collected... | reverse complement strand
GCGATCGAGGCGCCGGTGCCGGTCCAGCAGCAGACGACGCCCTGGTCGGCGCGGCCCTCGGCGACGTCGCGCGCCGCCGCCTCGCTCGCCCAGGCCCAGTCGTCGCGCTCGTCGGGGCTGAGCGCGCCGTGCGTGATCACGTCGTGGCCGCGCTCGCGCAGCTCGCGCACCACCGCCTCCGCGACGCCCACGAGCTCATCCGCTGAAACCGAGATGCGCACGCCACAAGCTTATGCACGCCCCGGCCCCCCAGCCGAGCCCGAGTGAGGCGGATATGTACGACATAGCCGAACAAATCCGCCTCACATCGAGGTGCGCCCCGAACTGAGGCGGATATGTGCGATATAGGCGAACAAATCCGCCTCACTCGGGGGGTGGAGCGGTTTCGGGGTCTACAGGTCCCAGCCGAACGAGCGGCCCGCGATCCGCTCGAGGCGCTCGACGTCGGGGCGGAAGGCGGCGGCGAGCCGCTCGCGCAGGTCCGGGGGGAGCTCGGGCTTCGGCGCCTCGCCCTTGTCCGGGTCGTGCACGACCTTCTCGACGAGCCAGCGCAGGCGCTCGGGCAGCCGGTCGAAGTTGCGGTCGAGCGCGCGGAGCCCGGGCAGGCGGACGGCGCGGTCCATGAGCCGGAAGCCGCCGGACTGCTTGCCGCTGCCGGTCTCCCACTCGCGCTGGAAGTGCTCGGAGCTGAAGGTGGTGTCCACCCCGACGAAGTCGAACACCTTGCGCATCGTCGCCTCGCGCTCGCGCGCGAGCTCCTCGCGGCCGACGATCAGGATGCGGTCGCGGTCGAAGGCCTCCAGGTAGGGCTCGAGCTGGTACGCGTAGCGGCCGCGCTGCACGTACGCGGAGCGCTCGTCGGCCACCGCCTCCTCCAGCGGCCGGTCCTCGTACCCCCCGTTCACGTTGTGGAGGTAGTGCGAGAGCAGGCGGTCGATCGGGTGGCGGACCATGTAGACGAGCTTCGCGTCGTCCGGGAGGGTGGCCGCCATGCGCTCGGCGACGCCCTCGAAGAACGGGCGGTTCGTGTAGTGGGGCGAGGTCTCGCCGCGCACGGGCGCCGACGCGTCGAAGTGGCAGCGGTACCAGTCGGTCCCCAGCCCCCAGTTGAGCTCCTCGACGAAGAAGTTGAGCTCCTTCGGCCGCGACATCACGACCTCGGGGTGGAGGTTCAGGTAGTGGTGCATGCTGGTCGTGCCGCACTTGAGCCCACCGATCACGACCAGGTTCGGCAGGGCACCGCCGGCCCCCCGGAAGCCGCCGCGGGCCGCCTTGCGCCGGTCGGCCGCGAAGCGCTCGTGGGCGCGCGCGACCATGCGCCGGTCAGCGACGTCGACGAACTCGCTCTCGCTCGCGGCGCGCTGCTCCACGGCCGGAAACGCTAGCTGGTCGGCAGGGCAGCGGCCGGGAGCCGCCGCGCCCGCCCGGCTACTTGGCGCCGAGCTTGGCGGCCGCCTCGCGGAAGTTCTTGACCTCGGCGGTGGGCTTCGCGCGCCCGGAGAGCTTCTCGCCCCGGCGGTTGACCCAGATCACCGGGACCTTCATCTTCAGCAGCGGCACCACGTCGGTGTCGTAGCCCGACGTGATGTGGACCCAGCCCTTCTTGCCGCCGATCCGGCGCGCGCACTCCTTGAAGTGCGCGGGGTCGGGCTTGTAGCTGCGCACCTGCTGCGCCGTGACGACGATGTCGAGGTCCGTGCGCAGGTGCCGGCGCGAGTAGCCGAGCAGCTTGTCGTCGATGTTCGAGACGATCCCGACCTTGTAGCGGGCCTTGAGCCGGTCCATGGCCGCGTTGGCCTCGCGGAACGGCGGCCAGTAGGCGACCGAGTCGGGGAGGAACTGGGCGCGCGAGGGCTCAAGCTCCCAGCCGAGCTCGCCGGCGACCTTCACCGCGGTGCGGCGCAGCACCTCGGCGTACAGCTCGTAGGAGCCCGACATGATCTCGGCCTGCACCTCGAGGAAGCGGTCGATGAACTGCTGCTCGTCGAAGGTGAAGCCGTCCTTCGCGGCCTCCTTCTTGAACGCCTCGAGGATCCCCTTCTCCCAGTCGATCAGGGTCCCGTAGCAGTCGGTCGTTACCCAGGTGATGTCCTTGAGCTTGGGAAGCGGCATGCGTAGTTAGAGAAGACTTGAACCCTGGTTGAAAAGCAGCGGCGCAGCATTATGACAAGTGGCTGAGAAAGCCTGAGCGGTGCTGCACCGCCGCGCGCACCTCGATAGGCTGCCGACCCGCGCGCATTCCGCACGGCGGGACGGCCGGGGCGCGCTCGACACGGACAACCTCATGGATCTTCTCGAGTACCAGGGCAAGAAGCTGTTCGCCGAGCACGGCGTCCCCGTGCCGAGCGGCAAGCACGCCGACAACGTCGAGGACGCGGTCGCGGCGGCGAACGAGATCGGCTACCCCTGCGTCGTCAAGGCGCAGGTCGCAATCGGCAAGCGCGGCAAGGCCGGCGGCATCAAGATCGCCAAGGACGAGGCGGAGGCCCGCGCCCACGCCGAGGCCATCCTCGGCATGGACATCCGCGGCTTCACCGTCTACGACCTGTGGATCGAGGGCGCCTCGGACATCGCGGCCGAGTACTACGCCTCGATCGTCCTCGACCGCGGCGAGAAGAAGCTCCTCGCGATGCTCTCCCGGATGGGCGGCATGGACGTCGAGGAGATCGCCGAGCGCGACCCCACCGCGATGGTCAAGCGCCACCTCGAGCCCGGCAAGCCGCTCGACCTCGAGCTGGGCCGCGAGATCGCCCACGAGGCGGGCATCGACGAGGACGTGGTCGACCAGGTCGCCGAGGTGCTCGGCAAGCTCGCCGAGGTGGCCGTCGCCGAGGACGCGACGCTGATCGAGGTCAACCCCCTGATCGTCACCGCCGACCGCCGGGTCGTCGCCCTCGACGCAAAGGTGACGATCGACAACAACGCGCTCTTCCGCCACCCGGAGCTCGCCGAGCTCAAGGACCGCTCGTCCGAGGACCCGCAGGAGGCGATGGCCAAGGAGAAGGGCCTCACCTACGTGAAGCTCGGCGGCAACATCGGCATCCTCGGCAACGGCGCGGGGCTCTGCATGTCGACGCTGGACGTCGTCGCCCAGGCGGGCGGCAAGCCGGCGAACTTCCTCGACGCGGGCGGCGGCTCGAAGGCGGACGCGATCGTCGACGCGCTCGAGGTGATCACCTCCGACCCGAACGTCGACGCGATCCTCTTCAACATCTTCGGCGGCATCACCCGCTGCGACGAGATCGCCAAGGGCATCATCGAGGCGTCGCAGCGCACCGAGATCAAGGTGCCCCTCGTCGTGCGCCTCGACGGCACGAACCAGGAGGAGGGCCTGCGGCTCCTCGCCGAGGCCGACCTGCCGAACCTGCACCAGGAGAAGACCATGCTCGGCGCGGCGAAGCGCGTCGTGGAGCTGGCGAACGGCTGAGGAGCGAGCGATGAGCATCATCGTCGACGAGAACACGAAGCTGGTCGTGAGCGGGCTCACCGGCCGGGAGGGCAGCTTCCACGGCCTGCGCAACCGCGACTACGGCACCGACGTGGTCGCTGGCGTCACCCCCGGCAAGGGCGGGCAGGACGTCGATGGCATCCCCGTCTTCGACACGATCAAGGAGGCCGTCGAGCAGCGCGGCGCCAACACCTCGATGATCTTCGTGCCGGCGCGCTTCGCCGCCGCGGCGATCGACGAGGCGATCGACTCGGGCGTGCATACGGTGATCGCGATCACCGAGGGCATCCCTGTGCACGATATGCTCAAGACCTACTGGAAGGCGCGCGAGGCCGGGGTGCGCCTGATCGGGCCGAACTGCCCGGGCGTGCTCTCGCCCGGCAAGGCGAACGTCGGGATCATCCCGGCCCAGTTCTTCGACCGGGGCAAGATCGGCGTCGTCTCGAAGTCCGGCACGCTCACCTACCAGATCGGCAACGAGCTCAAGCAGGCAGGCGAGGGCAACTCGACGATCGTCGGCATCGGCGGCGACCCGATCGTGGGCTCGGACTTCATCGACATCCTCAAGCTGTTCGAGGAGGACCCCGAGACCGAGCTGATCGTGATGGTGGGCGAGATCGGTGGCGACGCCGAGGAGCGCGCGGCGGAGTTCATCGCCGAGCACATCACGAAGCCCGTCGTCGCCTACATCGCGGGCTTCACGGCCCCGCCCGGAAAGCAGATGGGCCACGCGGGGGCGATCATCTCCGGCTCCTCGGGCACCGCCCAGGCCAAGAAGGAAGCGCTCGAGGCCAAGGGCGTGCGCGTCGGCACCTCGCCGACGGAGACCGCGCAGATCGCGGTCGAGGTCCTGCGCGGCGCCTGAGCGGCACGGCCCGTCCTCTGAGTGACCCCCGTCACTTAGCGGCGGGGGCCGCCCAGTAACCTGCTTCGTCGGCCCCCGGTCCCCATCCCCCTGGAGGCGTCCCTGTGTCTGAACTTCTCGCTCGGCTGGCGCGTGCGATCAGCCACCACTGGAAGCGCAGCCTGCTGATCGCGATCGCCGCGATCTTCGCCCTCGGCGCCGTCATCGGCGCCGCCGGCTCGCCCCCGCCCGACGACTTCGAGGTGCCCGGCGCCGAGTCGCAGCGGGCCTACGACCTGTTCACCGAGCACACCCCGGCGCTCGCGGGCGCCGACGCCACGATCGTGTTCAGCGTCGAGGACGGCACCCTCGCCGAGGGCGAGCGCCGCGAGGCGATCGAGTCGACGCTGGAGAAGATCCGCGGGCTGCGCGACGTCGCGGTGGTCACCGACCCGTTCGACGAGCGCGAGCCGCGGCTGTCGGAGGACGGGCGGATCGCGGTCTCCGACGTGCGCTACTCGATCGCGCCCGAGGACGTCGAGCCGGAGGTCGGCGAGACGCTCGAGGAGACCGCGCGCACCGCGGAGGCGGGCGGCGTCGACGTCTCGATGCGCGGCATCGTCGTCGACATCGCGAGCGAGCAGGAGGCTCCGGTCGGTGAGCTGATCGGCGTCGCGATCGCGATCGTGCTGCTCACGCTGCTCTTCCGCTCGCCCGCGGCCATGGGCGCGACGATCGTCGGCGCGTTGCTCGGCGTGATGGTCGGCCAGATGCTGATTGCGGCGCTCTCGCGGCCGCTCGGGCTGCCCGAGTTCGCCGGGGTGATCGCGGTCATGCTCGGCCTCGGCGCGGGCATCGACTACGCGCTGCTCATCATCGGCCGCTTCCGCGAGCAGATGGCGGCCGGGGACTCGCTGCGCGACGCGGCCGCGAAGGCCGCCGCCACCTCGGGCTCCGCCGTGGTCGCGGCGGGCCTGATCGTGATGGTCGCGATCGCCGGCCTGCTCGTGATCGGCATCCCGCTGATCGGCAAGCTGGGCGTGGGCGCCGCGATCGGGATCGCCGCGGTCGTCCTGTCGGCGATCACGATCCTGCCGATCATGATCGGCGCGCTCGGGCGCTGGCTGCGCCCAAAGAAGGCCGAGCACGTCCGGCACTCCGCGTTCTTCGAGCGCTGGGGCGAGGCGATCACCCGGCGCCCGTGGGTCGCGATCGTCAGCGGCGTCGTGGTCCTGCTCGTCTTCGCGATCCCGGTCCTCGACATGCGCCTCGGCCTGCCCGACGACGGCAACCAGCCCGAGTCGAAGACCCAGCGGATCGCCTACGACAAGCTCAGCGAGGCCTTCGGCCCCGGCTCGAACGGGCCGTTCCTGCTCGCCGTCGACCTGCCCGACGGGCAGGTCCCGCAGGCGGAGCTCGACGGGCTCGTCGAGGCGCTGAGCAGCGTCGACGGGGTCGCGGGCGTGAGCCCCGCCGAGGTGAGCGAGGACGGCGAGATCGCGACCATCTTCCTGGTGCCGGAGACCTCGCCGCAGGACGAGGCGACGAGCGACCTGCTCATCGAGCTGCGCGAGGACGTGATCCCGGCCGCGACCGAGGGCACCGGCCTGCAGGTCTTCGTCGGCGGCAACACGGCGAGCTTCGAGGACTTCTCCGACAAGGTCGCCGAGCGCCTGCCGCTCTTCATCGCGGTCGTGATCGGCCTCTCGGTGCTGCTTTTGATCATGGCCTTCCGCTCGCTGTGGATCCCGCTGGTCTCGGCCGTGTTCAACCTGCTCTCGGTCGCCGCCGCCTACGGCGTCGTGACCGCGGTTTTCCAGGACGGGATCGGCGCGAGCCTGATCGGGGCCGACTCGAACGTCCCGATCGTCTCGTTCGTGCCGGTGATGCTCTTCGCGATCCTCTTCGGGCTGAGCATGGACTACAACGTGTTCCTGCTCTCCCGGGTCCACGAGGCCTACAACGAGGGCGACACCCCGCGCGACTCGGTGATCCACGGCGTGGCGCGGATCGGCAAGGTCGTGCTCTTCGCCGGGCTGATCATGGCCTCGGTGTTCCTGGCCTTCGTCACCCAGCCGGACATCATCGGGAAGATGATGGGCCTCGGCCTGGGCCTCGCGATCCTGATCGACGTGCTGCTCGTCCGGCTCGTGATCGCGCCCGCGGTGGTCACGCTGCTCGGGGACCGCGCCTGGCGGGTCCCCGGCTGGCTCGACCGCGTGCTGCCGCGGGTCTCGCTCGAGGGGCATCTGGTCGAGAACGTCGACCCGCGCGGCGAGCCGCTCGACCCGGAGTTCGCGACGCCGAGCCTGCGCGGCAACGGGCGCCCGAGCGCCGACGGCGCGCGCCCGGAGGGCGTCGCGGAGCCGGAAGGGGCCCGGAAGTAAACTGGCGCGCCGATGGCTTCTGACGTGATCTCCTTCGCCCGCGGCGCGCCCAGCGCCGACATCCTGCCCGCCGAGGCCGTGCGCGAGGCGGCCGCGACCGCGCTCGCCGAGGACTGGCAGCGCGCCCTCTCCTACGGGACCGGGCGCGGCCACCCCGGCCTCGCCGAGTGGATCGCCGAGCTGCACGGGATCGACGCGGAGCGGGTGATGGTCACGAACGGCTCGATGGAGGCGGCGTCGCTGCTCTTCCAGCACACGCTCGAGCCGGGCGACCGCGTGATCGTCGAGCAGCCCACCTACGACCGCACCCTGCTGCTCTTCCGGCGCGCCGGCGTTGAGCTCGTGCCGGTGCCGCTCGAGTCGGACGGGGTGGACGTCGAGGCCTTCGAGAAGGCGCTCGCCGGCGGACCGGTGAAGCTCGCCCACATCATCCCGAACTTCCACAACCCGGCCGGCTGCACGCTGTCGGTGGAGAAGCGCGAGCGGCTCGTCCAGCTCGCGGCCGAGCACGGCTTTCTGATCTTCGAGGACGACCCGTACCGGCTCGTGCGCTTCGGCGGCGAGGAGCGCCCGACGATGCTCTCGCTCGACCAGGCGGACCGCGTGATCCACGCCTCCTCGTTCTCCAAGACGGTGAGCCCGGGCGTCCGCATCGGCTACCTCGCCGGGCCGGCGGACGGGATCGCCCGCCTGGCCAAGCGCGCCAACGAGACCTACATCTCGCCGAACATGCTCGCCGAGTCGATCGTCTGGGAGCTCTGCCGCTCCGGCGGCCTCGAGCGCAACGTCGAGTTCGTGAACGGGGCGCTGCGCGACCGCCGCGACGCGCTCGTCGAGGCGCTGCGCGAGCACCTTCCCGAGGCCGAGTTCGTCGTCCCCGAGGGCGGCTACTTCCTCTGGCTCACCCTCAACGAGGACGCCGACACCCCTGCGCTGCTCGAGGCCGCGAAGGACGAGGGCGTGAGCTTCGTCGCAGGGCCCGACTTCCTGATCGAGGGCGGCCGCAACGCCCTGCGGCTCTCGTTCGCGAGCGTCCCGCCCGAGCGGATCGGCCAGGGCGTCGCCCGCATCGCCCGCGCGCTCGAGCGCCAGCGGGCGGGCGCCGCGGCCTAGGCGACCCGCCCACCCGGGCCCGGGCGCCGCGCTCGGACTCGGGTCAGCCCGGTCCGTTGCCGAGGCGCCCCAGGACGTTCAGCCGTGGTCGTCGAAATCCGGCGACCAGGGCTGAACGTGCGCCCGGGCCACCCGGACGTTCAGCCCTCGTAGTCGAAATTCGACGACTAGGGCTGAACGTGCGGTTTGGGCGGTGTCAGCGGCCGTAGCGGTCGCTTGAGATGACGAGCTGCTCCGGCAGCGGCGGCCGGGGCGGCGGGGCCGGGTTGGCGCGGACCGAGACCGTCTCGGCGATGTTGCGCTGCACGGTGTGCTTGCCGTCGCCGGCGGCGATCACGATCTCGTCGTCGGTGACCGAGTCGATCGTGCCCTCCATGCCCGGGTGGATCCCGGTGCCCTTGAGGTAGCGCAGGATCTCCTCGGCCTCGTTCTCGAAGCGCAGCACGGTCACCTTCGCGCCCACCTCGCAGTCGGCGAGCAGCGAGCCCTCCTCGCGGATGCCCTCGACGATGGGGTGGCCGTGCGGGCAGGTCTGCGCGTCGCCGATCGCGGCGAGCATGCGCTCCTCGAGCACCGGCGACATCGCGTGCTCGATGCGCTCGGCCTCCTCGTGGACCTCGTCCCACGGGATGCCGAGCACGTCGGTGAGGAAGCGCTCGACCAGGCGGTGGCGGCGGACGATCGCGGCCGCCTCCTTGCGGCCCTCCTCGGTGAAGCGCAGCGACTTGTCCTCGTTGCGCTCGACGTAGCCGTCGCGCTCGAGGCGGCCGATCATCTCGTGGACGGTGGGCGGAGACAGCTGCATCGCGCGGGCGATGTTGGCGCCGGTGATGGGGAGCCCCGCCTCCTCCAGCCAGAACATCGACTGCAGGTACTCCTCCTCGGCGACCGTGGCGTGCTCGTGAGCCATGGCGCGATCTTAGTCGGAGGCGGCGGGGCCCCAAGACGGGGCCCCGCCGAACCGCGGGAGGGGATGGGCCGGCCCCTACACGGAGCGCTGGTAGGCGCCCACCGCGCGGAGCGCGAACCAGCCGCAGAGCAGAAGCACGACGACGAGCAGGCCGGCGCGGGCGGCGATGAACCCCCAGTCGCCGCCCTCGAGCACCGCGGTGCGGCTCGCCTCGATCGCCCAGTTGAGCGGGTTGAAGTCGGCGGCCGTCTGCATCCAGCCCGGGATCAGGTCCTTCTGCATGAACGCCGTCGAGATGAACGTGAGCGGCAGCTGCACCGCCGACAGCAGCGCGATCAGCGACTCCTCCTTGCGAATGTAGAGCGCGAGCCCGTTGGAGAGCGCGCCCACGGAGCAGCCGAGCAGCACCGCCATGACGAGCATCACGAGCACGCCGTCGACGCCGCCGGGGAAGCTCGCCCCGATGATCAGCGCCAGGGCGATCATGATCAGCGACTGGACCAGGATCACGACGGCGCTCTGCATCACCTTGCCGGCCACCAGCGCGGCGCGCGCGAGCGGCGAGACGAGCAGGCGGTCGGTGACGCCCCGGTTGAGGTCCTCGATCATCCCCATGCCGCCCCAGCTCGCGCCGAAGAAGGCGGTCATGATGATCACGCCCGGCACGAGGAAGTCGACGTAGGAGCTGGTCTCGAACCCGGGGATCTCGACGACGCTCTGGAAGAGCTCGCCGAAGAGCAGCAGCCAGATGATCGGCTGCATGAGGGTGACGGCGATCCACCAGGGCTGCCGCCACAGCGCGAGCAGCTCGCGCCACATCATGTAGGTGCCGTGCCTGAGTGCGAGTGCCATCAGCGGTCCTCCTCTCCGCTTGAGTCGCGGCTCGCCTCGGCGTCGGCCTCGGCGAACGCGCGGCCGGTGTAACGCAGGTAGACGTCGTCGAGCGACGGGCGCGAGACGGTCACGGAGGCGACGCTCACCGACGCTGCCTCAAGCGCGGCCATCACGCTCGGCAGGGCCGTGGCCCCGTTCCCGACCCGGGCGCGCAGGACCGTGCCCTCGACCAGGACGTCGCGGACGTCGGGGACGCCGTCGAGCAGGCCCGTCGCGGTCCCGTTCTGCGCCGGCTCGGCGAGCTCGACGTGCACGGCGTCGCCCTGGAGCTCGCCCTTGAGCGCCTCGGGCGAGCCCTGCACGACGATCCGCCCGCGGTCGACGATCGCGAGCTGCGAGGCGAGCTCGTCTGCCTCCTCGAGGTAGTGGGTCGTGAGCAGGATCGTGAGGCCCTCCTCGGCGGCGAGGCGCCGGATCTCCTCCCACATCGCGGCCCGCACCTCGGGGTCGAGGCCCGTGGTCGGCTCGTCCAGGAACAGGACCTTGGGCCGGTGGACGAGCGCCACCGCGATGTCGAGGCGGCGCTTCATCCCGCCGGAGTACCCGCGGGCGACCCGGTCGGCCGCCTCGGCGAGCCCGAACTGCTCGAGCAGCTGGTCGACGCGCCGGCGCAGCTCGGGCGCGGGCATGCCGTGGATGCGGCCCTGGAGGATCAGGTTCTCGCGGCCCGTGAGCTCGCCGTCGACGCCGGGGTTCTGGGCGACGACGCCGATCGCGCGCCGCACCTTGGCGGCCTCGCGGGTGACGTCGAAGCCCGCGACCCGCGCCGTGCCCGAGTCCGGGGTGGAGAGCGTCGTGAGGACCTTCACGGTCGTCGACTTGCCCGCGCCGTTGGGGCCGAGCAGGCCGAACACCGTGCCCTCGGGGACGCTGAAGCTCACGCCGTCCAGCGCCTGGACGTCGGGGGGATATCGCTTGGTGAGGCCGTCAGCTTCGATTGCGTTCACTACAGCCTTTCCTCCTGCCTTCGGGGATGGTAACCTTTAAGCGCTAAATATCTTAGCTCGAAAGATAAAATAATGCAACGTCGAAATAAAGAGGAGCTCGTGTCCGCGCTCGGTGAGGCCTTCAGGGCCGCGCAGAACACCAACCAGGTGTTCGACCAGACGGTCACCCGGTGCCTCGGCATCAACCAGACGGACCTGCTCGCCATGGACCTGCTGGAGCGCAAAGGGCGCATCACGGCCGGCGAGCTCGCCCGCGAGATGGGCCTCACGACGGGGGCGGTCACCTCGGTGGTCGACCGGCTCGAGCGCAAAGGCTACGCGCAGCGGATCCGGGACGAGGCCGACCGCCGGCGCGTGCTGGTCGAGCTCACTCAGAAGGCGCGCGAAGAGGTGGGGAAGATCTTCGGCCCGCTCGCGGAGGACTGGCGCGAGTACATGTCCCGGCGCACGACCGCCGAGCTCGAGCTGATCCTCGATTTCATGCGGGGTGCCAATCAGCTGGTCGTGTGCCATGTGCAGCGCGTCATGGGCGGGGACGGGAGAAGGCCCGCAAGGTCAGACCGCGCCGGGCGCGAGAAGTAATCGCCCGGCGCGGTGATGGCGGAAGCGAACATACGTTCGCATACCGTCCGGACGGAACAGTCCTCCCGCGGCTGGGGTCCGCCGGTGCCGTGATTGGGGGCTGCGCCCCATTGCGGCCGGGCAGGCGCGGGCTATCGTCTGCGCTTTCGTGCTCACGAGGCAGGGAGGTCACTTGGCGAAAGGTGGTGTTCGGTTCGGGGCGGCGGTGCTGGCGCTTTGTGCCGTCGCTATCGGCTCGGCGCTGGTCATGGCGCAGGCCGCGTCGTCCCGGGCGGCGTATGAGGCCGATCAAGGCGCTGCGTTCGACGAGCGGTATGCCGACCGCATGGAGCGATGCCGCCAGCCCGCGGCGAAGGCCGCCAAGCGAGCCCGGCGGGCCGCCAGGCAGCTGAAGCGCGCCGAGCGCCAGGCGCGCAAGGCCGAGAAGCGCTACCGGCAGTCCAAGACCAACGGCGCCGCGCGCAAGCTCACGCAGGCCAAGCGCAAGCTCAAGCAGGCCCGCAAGCAAAGCCGCAAGGCGAGAAAGCGGGTGAAGCGGGCTCGCGAGAACCGCCGGAGATGCATAGCGCAGCTCAAGCGCACCCTGGTCACCGTCGAAGCAGGCGCCGCCCATAGCTGTGGGATCCGCGCGTCGGGCCAGGCCGTCTGCTGGGGGCGTAACGCCGACGGTCAGCTGGGCGACGGGACCTCCGAGGATCGACTTACGCCGGTCCCGGTTCAGGACCTCACGGACGCCGTGGCGATCACGGTCGGGACGTACCACTCCTGTGCCATCCGCGAATCGGGCCAGGCGGTGTGCTGGGGCTCCAATCGCTACGGCAGGCTGGGAGATGGGACCACAGAACCTCGGTCAGCTCCGGTCCCGGTCGAGGGGCTCGATGACGCGGTCGCGATCTCCGCCGGCGAGTGGCACACGTGCGCGATTCGCGAGTCGGGCCACGCGGTCTGCTGGGGGCAAAACCTGTACGGCCAGCTGGGCGACGGGACGAACGAAGAGGAGCGCCATACGCCGCACCCGGTCAAGGATCTCGAAGCAGTCGCGGCGATCTCCTCGGGCACCATTCACACCTGCGCGATCGGCGGCGAATCGGGCCGGCTGTGGTGCTGGGGCGCGAACGGCAACCGCCAGCTCGGCGACGGGACCAACGAACAGCGCAACCAGCCGACCGAGGTGATCGCCGGGGTGAGGGACGTCGCCGCCGGAGCGGTGCGAACGTGCGCCATTCGCACGTCGGGCGAGGCCCTCTGCTGGGGCAACAACGAGGCCGGGCGCCTCGGGACCGGACATGAGGATCGGCATATCCCGACCCCGACCCCGGTGGTCGGCCTCGCCGATGCCGCGATGATCACCGTCCGTGGATCGCACGCCTGCGCGATCCGCACGTCGGGCCAAGCGGTCTGCTGGGGATCGAACGCCTCCGGCCAGCTGGGCGATGGCACACAGGAGGATCGAACCGGCCCGACCCCGGTCCACGGCCTCGATGACGCCGCGCTGGTCTCCGCGGGTTCGTCCCACACCTGCGCGATCAGCGCGCGGACGCTGCGGACGCTGTGCTGGGGCAGCAACGCCTCCGGCCGGCTCGGCGACGGATCCGGCGAGGATCACCTGACGCCGACGCCGATCCGGCACTGAGGCAGCGACGATCAGGAGGTTGAAGGGAGCGCGGAGCCGGACGGGGCGGCCTAGTCGCGCGCGACCAGTGAGCTGACGACGGCCTCGTAGAAGCCGTCGCCCATGGCGCCCTCGGTCACGGTGACGTTGGGGAAGCGGGAGAGCGCGGCGCTCAGGTTCTCGTCGTTCGCTGGGCCGTTGGCCACGCAGAAGAAGCGGCCCACCGATGGCGCCGACTCCAGGTCCTCGATCGAGTCGCCGATCGCGATGCACTCCTCGGGCGCGTAGCCCCGCGCGCGCCGGTGGAACTCCACGCCGCCCGCCTTGCTCGCGCCGCCGGGGACCAGGTGGTAGGCGTGCGCGCGGCCCTCGACGCCCTCCATCCGCCGGCCGATCGCCCCGTTGTCGAGGAAGCGCAGGTCGTCGTAGCCCAGCTCCCGGATCAGGGCGTTGGCCTCGTCGACGTCGACCTTGCCGCGCATGAGCAGCGAGAACTCGCGCCCGTGGTGCCAGGGTTCGTGCCACTCGAGCCGCCCGGCGAAGCGCTCGAACAGCGCGTCGGCGACGCCGGCGGCCAGCAGCTGCTCGGCGGGCGTCCCCTTCTCGTTGGGCTGCCAGCTGCCGGTGAGCAGCGTGCGCTCGCCGTCGATCATCACCGCGCAGCCCGCCTCGTAGATATAGGAGGTCTGGCCGAGCAGGCGCGCGTCGGCCATCACCTGCGCCTCCTTGCGGCCGGACATGATCACGACCTCGACCCCGGCGCGGTGGCACGCCTCGAGCGCGCGTGCCTGCCGCAGCGAGAAGTTGCCCTCGGGGTCGCGGAAGAGCGAGCCCCCGGGGCCGAGCAGGGTGCCGTCGAGGTCCGTGTAGACGCAGCGGATCGCCATGCGGCGCCCAAACCTAGCCGCCCGCGCTCGCGATGGGCGCCAGGCGCCTACAGCGCGGCGCGCGAGTCCACGCTGCCGCGCGCCGCCCACTCGGCGAGCGGGGGCCGCTCGACGAGCCGCGCCCCGGCGCGCTCCGCGACGCCGTCGGGCACCTCCTCGACGCGCTGGAGCAGCGCGGCGGCGACGTCGCGCGCCATCTCGCCGAGGTTGCGCAGCGACTGGTTCGGGTTGCGGCGCACCCCCAGGTCCACCTGCGCCATGCGCTCCAGGCCGAGCGCCGCGACGAGGTCCACGATCATCGCGATCTCGACCCCGTAGCCGGTGCAGAACGGGATCCGCTCGAAGGCCCAGCGGCGACCCGCGCACTCGCCGGCGAGCGGCTGGCGGAACGCGGCTGCCTCGGGGAAGAAGAGCTCGAGCAGCGGGCGCGCGGTGAGCTCGGTGACGCGCCCGCCCTCGCCGCGCAGCTCCGTGCCCCCGACGATCAGCGGCCGGTCGTAGGTCGCCTTGGTGAACGCGAGCGCCTCGTCGAGCAACAGCGGCGCGAGCAGCGCCACGACGTGGGCTGCCTGGAAGTCGTAGAGGTCGGAGTCGACGAAGCAGACGAGCTCGCCCGTGCAGCGCGACAGCCCGCGCCACATCGCATCGCCCTTGCCGAGCGCCGGTCCCGCGTCGGGCAGGAGCTCCTCCTCGCGCAGGACCTCGGCGCCGGCCGCGCGCGCCGCCGCCGCGGTGTCCGTCCCGCGCGAGCCGTCGATCACGAGCACCTGGTCCACCAGCCCGAGCTCGACGAGCTCCATGACCTGTTCGACGGTGCGGCCCGCGAGGTCGCCGGTGTCGCGCGCCGGGATGCAGACGGAGACCGGCTCTCGCTTGGCCTCGAGCGCCGCCTCGGCCGAGAACTCGGAATGGTGGTACGTCGCTAGCATCGGCAGGCCCATGGGCGAGGCTCGGCCAATGCTATTGACGGCTCGCGACCTGGAGATCGACCTGAGCGGCTCGCCCCTCATCGTCGGCGTGGTCAACGCGACCCCCGACTCCTTCTCGGACGCGGGCAGCACGCGCTCGCTGGGCGGCGTGCTGAAGCGCGCGGAGGCGCTGCTTGAGGCGGGCGCGGAGGTGATCGAGGTGGGCGGCGAGTCGAACGTCTCGAACCGCCCGCCGGTGAGCGTCGAGGAGGAGTGCGAGCGCATCGCCGCCCCGGTGGAGGAGATCGCGGGCTGGGGCGTGCCGGTCGCGATCGACACCTACAAGCCGCCGGTCGCCCAGGTGGCGATCGAGGCCGGCGCGCGGATCGTGAACGACATCAGCGGGTTCGCCGACCCCGGGATGGCCGAGCTCTGCGCGCGCACCGGCGCGGCCGCGGTCATCGTGCACACCGAGACCCCGCCGAAGGTCTCGCGCTGGGACCCGGACCTCTACCCGGACGGGGTGGTCGCGCACGTGCGCCGCTGGCTGGCCGACGCGGCAGCGCGGCTCGAGGCCGCGGGCGTTCGCAAGAGCTCGATCGTGCTCGACCCGGGTCCCGACTTCGCCAAGACCCCCCGGCAGACCGTGGAGCTGCTCGCCGGGCTCGGCGAGATCGTCGGCCTTGGCTACGCGGTGATGCTCGCCTCCTCCCGCAAGGACTTCATCGGCGCGCTCACCAAGCGCCGCCCCTCGGAGCGGCTGGGCGGCTCGCTGGCCGCGGTCGCCCACGGCGCCGCCGCCGGGGTGCACATGCTGCGCGTCCACGACGTGCGCGAGACGCGCGACTTCCTCACGGTGCGCGCCGCCCTGCGCGACCCGGAGTCGGTCGACCCCGCGCTGCGCGTCCCCGAGGAGGTGCGGCGCGAGCGGCCGGCCGAGCGCTACGAGACCCGGCTGCGCGTCTAGTGGCCGCGGCGCCCGAGTCAGGCACGCGCATCGACCGCGCCTGGCGCAACGTGATCGCCCTGGGCGCCGACGACGGCCGCCTGGTGGCGACGAGCTTCGAGGAGCCGCGCCCCGCGGTCACCGTGCCGTTCCCCCGCGACCTGGAGCCCGCGCTCGCCGACGCCCTGCGCGAGGCCGGGATCAAGCGCCTCTACGCGCACCAGAACGAGGCGCTCGGCGAGGCCGCCCACCGGCACGTGATCGTCACGAGCGGCACGGCCTCGGGCAAGTCGCTCGCCTTCAACCTGCCGGTGCTCGAGGGGCTCGCGCTCGACGACCACGCGCGGGCGCTCTACCTCTACCCGATGAAGGCGCTCGCCCAGGACCAGGCGCGCAAGCTCGCCGAGCTGCGCCTGCCGTTCCTGCGCCACGCGATCTACGACGGCGACACCCCGCGCGAGGACCGGCCGCAGATCCGCCGCCGGTCGAACCTGCTGCTCTCCAACCCGGACATGCTCCACGTCGGCGTGCTCCCCCACCACAAGCGCTGGGGCGACTTCTTCGCGAACCTGCGCTGGGTCGTCGTCGACGAGGCGCACACCTACCGCGGCGTCTTCGGCTCGCACGTCGCGAACGTGCTGCGCCGCCTGCGGCGCGTGGCGCGGCTCTACGGCTCGGACCCGCGCTTTCTGCTCGCCTCGGCGACGATCGCGAACCCGCAGGAGCTCGGCGAGCGCCTGGTGGGCGAGCCGGTGAGCGTGGTCGGGGAGGACGGCGCGCCGCGCGCGGGCAGGCGGATCGTGATGTGGAACCCGCCGGTGATCGACGAGGCAACGCAGAAGCGGCGCTCGGCGCTCTCGGAGGGCGCGGAGCTGCTCGCCGACCTGGTCTCCGAGGGCCTGCGCACGATCTGTTTCCTGCGCTCGCGCAAGGGCATCGAGCTGATCCAGCGCTTCGCGCGCCAGCGCCTCGAGGAGCGCGGCCAGGGCGAGCTGGCCGAGCGGATCGCGCCCTACCGCGCCGGATACACGCCGCAGCAGCGCCGCGAGATCGAGGCGCGGCTGATGGCGGGCGAGCTGCTCGGGGTGGTCGCCACCGACGCGCTCGAGCTCGGCATCGACATCGGCGAGCTCGACGCCTCGATCTGCGTGACCTTCCCCGGCACCGTCGCGAGCCTGCGCCAGATGTGGGGCCGCGCGGGCCGGCGCTCGGAGGGGCTTGCGATCTACATCGCCGGGGAGGACGCGCTCGACCAGTTCTTCTGCCGCCACCCCGAGGAGTTCCTCGGCCGCCCGGTCGAGGCGGCGATCCTCGACCACCGCAACGAGCGCATCCAGGCCGGGCACGTCTTAAGCGCCGCCTACGAGATCCCGCTCGGCGGCGCCCCGCCCCAGCCGGGCTCCGCCGACGACGAGATCCTGGGCGAGGGCTGGCGCGAGCGGGCCGACGAGCTGGTGTCCGCCGGGCAGCTGCGCCGCTCGCGCGACGGGCGCTACCTGCCGCGCGGGCCGGGCTTCCCCGCGGGCGAGGTGGCGCTGCGCTCGGCCTCGCCGGACGCCGTCGCCGTGGTCGACGTGAGCTCGGGCGAGATGCTCGGCCTGGTCGAGGCCGAGCGCGCGTTCACCACCGTGCACCCCGGCGCTGTCTACCTGCACCTCGGCCGCTCCTACGAGGTGCGCGAGCTCGACCTGGAGGCGCGCCGCGCGATCGTCGAGCCCTTCGACGGCGACTGGTACACGCAGCCCAAGAAGGAGACGATGGTCTTCATCGAGCGGATGGGCGAGCGCACCGAGCGGCTCGGCTGCGAGCTCAACTTCGGCGAGGTCTCCGTGACCGAGCAGGTGATCGCCTACCAGCGCAAGCGGCTCGCGGACCACGAGGTGATCGACCTGGTCGGCCTTGAGCTTCCCGAGCAGAACTTCCCGACGCAGGCGCTCTGGTACGTGCTCCCCGACGAGCTCGCCGGCCCCGCCGCGCTGCCGCCCGACGTCCAGCTCGGCGCGCTGCACGCCGCCGAGCACGCCCAGATCGCGGTGCTCCCGCTGCTCGCGATGTGCGACCGCTGGGACATCGGCGGGCTGTCCACCAACGTCCACTTCCAGACCGGCCGGCCGACGATCTTCATCTACGACGGCCACCCGGGCGGCGTGGGCATCTCCCGCCGCGGCTTCGAGCGCTTCGACCGGCTCGTGGGCGACGCCGCGAGGCTCGTCGGAGAGTGCCCGTGCGAGCGCGGCTGCCCCTCGTGCGTGCAGAGCCCGAAGTGCGGGAACCTGAACGAGCCGCTCCACAAGCAGGGCTCGCTCGAGCTCATGCGCGGGATGCTCGCCGCCACGTGATCGACCTTCCTCGTCCGGTGGACTAGAACACTGGGTCACGTGAGCGTGGATGCGCAGGACAGCCGCCCGCCCCAGGTCGCCGTCGTCGGCAGGGGCGCCCCGGACCCAGGGGCGGAGGCGCTCGCCGAGGAGGTCGGCCGCAGGCTCGCCTCGGCGGGCGCGCGGGTCGTCTGCGGCGGCCTGGGCGGCGTGATGGCCGCGGTCGCCAAGGGCGCTCGCGAGGCCGGGGGCGAGGTGATCGGCATCGTGCCCGGCACCGAGCCCGCCGACGCCAACCCGTACTGCACGCACGTCGTCGCCACCGGGATCGGCAAGGCGCGGAACCTGGCGGTCGTCGCCTCCGGCGACGCGGTGATCGCGGTCGGCGGCGAGTGGGGGACTCTGTCGGAGATCGCGTACGCGCGCCACTTCGGCAGGCCGGTGATCGCGCTCGGGAGCTGGCGGGTCGAGCCGCACGCTCCGATCGCCGGCGGGCCCGGCATCGAGGAGGCCGACACGCCCGAGCGCGCCGTGGCCCTGGCTCTGAGCGCGATCGGCCGCGGAGCGGCTAGCCTTTAGCGGCCTCGGCGAGGTAGCTCAGTTGGTAGAGCACACGACTGAAAATCGTGGTGTCGCCGGTTCGAATCCGGCCCTCGCCACTCTCCCGGCCCCCGCAGCGGGGCCTTTTTCATGCAGGCGCTCCGGCGGGCGCTGCGGCACCGGGCTCACCGCGCGGGCCCTTCGGTGCGGCAGGCTCCCTGGGCCTTCGGCGCGAGCCCGTCCCTGAGCGCGCGCAGGAGCTCGCGGAGCTGTTCGCGCTGGCGGTCGTCCAGGGATGCGAAGAGCTCTTCCTCCGCCGCTGCGTGGGCCTGCGAGGCGCTCATGAACCGCATCTCGCCGGCCTTGGTGAGCGCGACGAAATGGCGCCTGCGATCGGCCGGGTCGCGCCGGCGTTCGACCAGCCCCTCGGCCTCGAGCGGGTTGAGCAGGGTGACGAGCATGCTCGGCGCCGTGTCCATGATCCGGGCGAGATCGCTCTGCGCGAGCCCGCCGTGGTCGTGGAGCAGCCCGAGCACCTGGAACTGCCGGGAGGTGAGGCCGTGCGCGGCGTGAGCGGCGCGCAGGCGGTTCGTCGCGACCTGGCCGAGGATCGCGAGCTGGAGCGCTGGGCCGTCCGCGTGCTCCTCGAAGGTGCGCGCGGCTGCGCGCGGCGGTGGATCGGATCGGGGACTCATGGCCGGGCCGCTAAATTAGCGCGGTAAATCGTTTAGATGTATAAACGATTAAGCAGCAATAACGCAATCAGGAGGCCCCATGCAAGCGATCACGCTCGACGCCCACGGCGCCGCGCCGGCGCTCCGCGACGACCTTCCCGAGCCCACCCCGGCTGAGCACGAAGTCATCCTGCGCGTGCACGCCTCCTCAGCGAACCCCGGCGACAACATGATCGCCGCGGGCCTCCTTGCGAAGGAGGGCCTCGAGTACGAGTTCCCCGTGACGCTCGGCAGGGACTTCGCGGGGGTGGTCGAGCGGGCCGGTGCGGCCGTCCGCGACCTCGAGCCCGGCGACCGGGTCTTCGGCGTGGTGCTGCCCGCCGCCCCCACCGTCCGCGCGGGGGCGTGGGCGGAGCTGATCGCGGTCCCCGCCGGCCAGGCGATCGCGCGGGTGCCCGACGGAGTCGACCTGGCCGTCGCGGGCGCAGCGCCGGTCGCGGGGCTCGCCGCGATCGCCGCCGTCGAGGCGCTTGAGATCACCCCCGGCGAGGACGTCCTCGTCGTCGGCGCGACGGGCGGCGTGGGCAGCCTCGCCGTTCAGCTCGCAGCGCGGGCCGGAGCGAACGTCATCGCCCCCGCGCTGCCGCAGGACGAGGGCTTCCTACGCGACCTCGGCGTCAGCGTCGTCCTGCCCCGCGAGGGCGACCTCGTCGCCGCCGTGCGCGAGCGCTTCCCCGACGGGGTCGACGCCCTGCTGGACCTCGTGAGCTACGTGCCCGGCGCCTACGACGCCGCGCTCAGGGACGGCGCGCGCGTGGCCTCGGCCACCTGCGCGGCGGGCGAGGGCCCGGGGCGCACCAACGTGATGGGAGACCCCACCCCGGAGAGCCTCGAACGCCTCGGGGCGCTGCTGGCCGACGGCACGCTGCGCGTCCCCGTCCAGGCGAGCTACCCGCTCGCGCGGGCGCCGGAGGCGCTCGCCGCGCTCGAGACCGGGCACAAGCAAGGCAAGCTCGCGATCGCGTTCGCCTGACGCCGGCGGCGGTCCGCAGCCGACGGGCCCCGAGCCTCAGGCCCCCGCAGCCGCGCACACCTCGGCCCGCCGCATGAGCTCCGCGCGCCGCCGCGTGTTCGCGGTGAGCAGGGCGGCGCGCTCGTACTCGGCGGCGGCCTCCTCGTTGCGGCCGAGGCGCTCGAGCAGGTCGGCGCGGACGGCGGGCAGCGGCGGGTACTCGGCGAGCGCGGGCTCGCCGGCGAGCTCGTCCACGAGCCTGAGCGCCTCCTGCGGCCCGGAGGCCATGCTGACCGCGACCGCGCGGTTCAGCTGGACGACCGGCGAGGGCATGATCTGGGCGAGCCCGTCGTACAGCGAGACGATCCCGTCCCAGTCGGTGTCGTCCGGCGTGGGCGCGACCGCGTGGCAGGCGGCGATCGCCGCCTGGAGGGTGTAGGGGCCGATCGGGCCGCCGGTCGCGTAGGCGCGCTCCAGCGCCGCCAGGCCGCGGCGGATCAGCAGCCGGTCCCAGCGCGTGCGGTCCTGGTCGGCGAGCAGGATCGCCTCGCCGTCGGCCGAGACGCGCGCCCGCGTCCGCGACGCCTGGAACTCCATGAGCGCGGCGAGCCCGTGGACCTCGGCCTCGTCGGGGAGGAGCTCGGCGAGGATCCGGCCGAGGCGCAGGGCCTCCTCCATGAGCTCGGGGCGGATGACGTTCTCCCCCGAGCTCGCGGAGTACCCCTCGTTGAAGATCAGGTAGATGACCTCGAGTACCGCGGCGAGCCGCTCCTTGAGCTCGTCGCGGCCCGGCACCTCGAACGGCACGCGCGCCGCCGCCAGCGTGCGCTTCGCGCGCGTGATCCGCTGGGCGATCGTGGCGCGCGGCTTGAGGTAGGCGGCGGCGATCTCCTCTGTCGTAAGCCCGCCGAGCAGCCGCAGCGTGAGCGCCACCCGCGCCTCCGGAGAGAGCACGGGGTGGCAGGCCGTGAAGATCAGCCGCAGCAGGTCGTCGTCGAACGGGTCGTCGACCTCCGCGGCCAGGTCGTCCTCGATCGCACGCCGCAGCTCGGCGTCGCGGCCGAGCTCGGCGACCTTGCGGTCGTGGACCTCGGCGCGGCGCAGCCGGTCGATGGCGCGGTGCTTGGCCGTGGCCGTGAGCCAGGCGCCCGGGTTGTCGGGCACTCCCTGCGTCGGCCACTGCTCGAGCGCGGCGACGAAGGCCTCCTGCGCCAGGTCCTCGGCGAGGCCGACGTCGCGGACGACGCGGGCGACGGCCGCGATCACCTTGGCGGACTCGATCCGCCAGACCGCCTCGACCGTCGCCCTGACGTCGCCCCTCGTCACCGTCCCGGTGCGCTCGCGCTACTGCGCGGCCTCGCGGAGCTTCTGCTCCTCGGCGCGCATCTCCTCCATCTTCTCGCGGAGCTCCGGCGTGAACTCCTCGCCGAAGTCCTCGGGCTCGTAGAACGGGCGGAGCTCCACGCACGACTCCTCGCCGGTGGGGTTGGGGATGCGCTTCGCCCACTCGATCGCCTCGTCGAACGACTTGACCTGCCAGATCCAGTAGCCCGCGACCAGCTCCTTGGTCTCGGCGAACGGCCCGTCGACGACCTTGCGCTCGTCGCCCGAGAAGTACACGCGCGCGCCCGCCGAGCTGGGCTTCAGCCCGTCGCCGTCGAGGATCACGCCAGCCTTGATGAGCTCCTCGTTGAACGCGCCCATCGCCTCGAGCATCTCCTGCTTGGGCAGCACGCCGGCCTCGGTCTGCTCGTTCGCCTTCACCAGCACCATTACTCGCATCGTTGCCTCCTTGTTGGTCTCGGTGGTGCTTCTACCCATGCGTCGAACGAGCCAGCCCGAATTCGACACGGTCCTGAAATTCGGCCGGGACGGATCGGCCGCTCGGGTTTAGAGTCGAAGTATCGACCCCCGCTACGAGGTACTCGATGACGCCGCGTGGCTGGCGCAGCAGTACGTCGCCAGCCTGGGCGACCGGCCGGTTCGCGAGCGCGCGAGCATGGGGGAGCTGCGCGCCGCGCTCGACCTCGAGCTGACCGACGAGGGCGAGGACCCGCGCGCGGTGATCGCCGAGCTCGCCCGCGACGCGGAGCCGGGCCTGGTCGCCTCGGCCGGGCCGCGCTACTTCGGCTTCGTCGTGGGCGGCGCGCTGCCGGTCGCGGTGGCCGCGGACTGGCTCACCTCCGCGTGGGACCAGAACGGCACCAACTACCTGGTCTCGCCCGCCCCCTCGATCGCGGAGGAGGTCGCGGGCCGCTGGGTGAAGGAGCTGCTCGGGCTGCCGGCGGACGCGAGCACGGGCTTCGTCACCGGCTGCCAGATGGCGCACTTCACCTGCCTCGCGGCCGCGCGGCACGCCGTGCTGGCGGAGCGCGGCTGGGACGTGGAGGCACGCGGGCTGCGCGAGGCGCCCGAGATCCGCGTCCTCGTCGGCTCCGAGGCGCACGTCACGATCGGCGTCGCCTGCCGGATGCTCGGCCTGGGACGGGACCGGATCCTGGGCATCGCATGCGACCGCCAGGGCCGCATGCGCGTCGACGCGCTGCGCGCCGCGCTTGACGATTGGGACGGGCCCGCGATCGTCTGCGCCCAGGGGGGCAACGTGAACACGGGCTGCTTCGACCCGCTCGCCGACGTGGTCGAGGCCTGCCGCGAGCACGGCGCCTGGTGCCACGTCGACGGCGCCTTCGGGTTGTGGGCGGCGGCGAGCCCGCGGCGCCGGCATCTGGTCGCGGGGGTCGAAGGGGCCGACTCCTGGGCGACTGACGCGCACAAGTGGCTCAACGTCCCGTACGACTGCGGGATCGCGATCGTCGCCCGCCCCGAGGACCACAAGGAGGCGATGGCCTCGACCTCTCCTTACATCCCACCGCACGACCCGGACGTCCCGTGGGCAGCCGACTGGGTGCCCGAGCTCTCGCGGCGGGCGCGGGGCGTGCCGCTGTACGCGGCGCTGCGGCACCTCGGCCGCGCCGGCGTCGCCGAGCTCATCGACCGCTGCTGCGACCACGCGGCCCGCATGGCGGCGCTGCTCGCCGAGGGAGGCCTCGAGGTCGCGAACGACGTCGTCCTCAACCAGGTGATGGTGCACGTGGCCGACGACGCCGAGGCCACGAACGAGGTCATCGCGCGCATCCAGCGCGACGGCACGTGCTGGCTGTCGGGCAGCACGTTCCAGGACATGCCGGTGATCCGCATCTCGATCGTCGGCTGGCAGACCACCGCGGAGGACATCGAGCGCTCGGCGAAGGCGATCCTCGCGGCTGCGCGCAGCGTGCGGCGTTCGGGGCGGCGATGAGCCGGGCGGCCGGGGCCGGTCTTACTCCGAAACGGAGAACGGAGGAAGAGTGCGCAAGCTGATCTACGCGATGGGGGTGACCCTCGACGGCTACATCGCTGACCCGGAGGGCGGGATCGACTGGTCGGTCCCCGACGAGGAGCTGCACCGGTTCCACAACGACCGCACCCGCAGGCTCGAGGGGCACCTGCTCGGCCGCAACCTCTACGAGACGATGACCTACTGGGAGGACCTCGACCTGAGCGAGGCGGGTGAGGTCGAGCGCGACTTCGCGGGGATCTGGCGGGCGCTGCCCAAGGTCGTGTTCTCGAGCACGCTCACCGAGGTCGTCGGCAACACCAGGCTCGTCTCCGGCGACCCGATAGCCGAGGTCCGCGCGCTCAAGGCCGAGGGCGACGGCGAGTGGGGGGTGGGCGGCGCCCGCCTCGCGCACGCGCTGCTGGAGCACGACCTGATCAACGAGTGCTGGCTCTTCGTCTACCCAATCGTGCTCGGCGACGGGATTCCCTTCTTCCCCAAGGGCGGCCGCCGGCTGGACTTCGAGCTGGTCGACACCCGCGCCTTCCCCCAGGGCGTCGTGTTCCTGCGGGAGCGCCGCGTGCGCTAGCCGCGTGCGCCCGCGGCGGCCGACGGGCGCGGTGCTAGCGCCGGTCGGCGGCGCGGCCGAGCGCCCACCAGCCGAGCGCCGCGGCGATCCCGACGGCGATCGCGACGCCCAGCGCGGCGCTTCCGACCAGGATCGCGGCGAGCACGCCGAGCACGGCCCAGCAGACGACGATCACGGCGCGCTGCATCGCCTGCGGGTTCATCCAGGCCAGCGTAACGAGCGGCCGGTGCGGCGCGCCGCGGCGCGCGCCGATCCGGGATGATTCCGCCCCGAGAAATGAGCGTGACCGTCGAGCCAAGGGAGGGGCAGGCCGGCCCGGCGCGCCGGCGGGGCTGGCGCCGCCGGCTCGCGGCCGGGGCGCTGCTGCTCGCGATAGCCGCACTCGTCGCCGCGGCGGTGATGAGTTGGCGCTACTCCTCGCTCGTGCTCGTGCCGGACCACGAGCCGGGCCCTTTCGACGTGAAGGTGCTGGCCGTCGAAGGCGACCGGGTCACGCTCGAGCGCGACGCCGGCACGGAGCGCCCCGGCACGTACGGCTTGGACTGGCCGGACGGCCACGCGATCGTGGGCCGGGTGCTCGCCGTCCGTGACGATGCGGTCACCCGCCGCCTGCGCGCGGTGGAGGGCCGCCTTGCGCCGGGGACGGACGCCGAGCTCGACCCCCACGTGTGGGAGGGCGACCCGCGGCGCGCGCGCGGGATCGCGTTCGAGGTGGTCGAGATCGAGGGCGAGCTCGGGCCGATGCCCGCGTGGCGGGTCGACCCGCCCAGGCCGAGCGGTGTGTGGGCGATCTTCGTGCACGGCCTGAACGGCACGCGCGAGGCCGCGCTGCGCGTGCTGCCCACCCTGCGCCGCGCCGGCCTCACGACGCTCGCGATCACCTACCGCAACGACGAGGGCGCCCCGCCCGCGCCCGACGGCAAGCACCACCTGGGGCTCGAAGAGTGGCGCGACGTGGAGGCCGCCGCGCGGTACGCGCTCGCGCAGGGCGCCGAGCGGCTCGTGCTGATCGGCTACTCGATGGGCGGCGCGATCGTGACGCAGTTCGCCGAGCGGTCGGAGCTCGCCGGCAGCGTGGCCGGGCTCGTGCTCGACTCACCGGCGCTCTCCTGGAAGCGAATCCTCGCCTACGGCGCCACCGAGCTTGGCCTGCCCGAGCTGGTGGCCGTGCCCGTGCGCTGGGCGATCGCGCTGCGCATCGAGGTCGACTGGGACCGGCTCGACGCCCTCCAGCACACCGGCCAGCTCAGCCTGCCGACCCTGCTCTTCCACGGCACGGAGGACTCCGTGGTCCCGATCGAGATCAGCGAGGAGTACGCGCGCGCTCTGCCCGAGCACGTCACCTACTACCACGTGCCGCGCGCGGGGCACGTGGAGAGCTGGAACGTCGACCCGGCCGCCTACGAGGCGCGCCTGCGCGCGTTCCTCGCCGACCTGGGCGTCGGGCGCGGCTAGCCCCGGTCCGGGATCTCCTGGACGGCCCAGCGGTTGCCGTCCGGGTCGGCGAAGAAGGCGAAACGCCCCGCCTTCGCCCGGTCGACGTCGCTCACGGGGACGGCGACCAGCTCGAGCCTGAAGTCCATTGCAGCCTCCTCGGCGTGGGGGATGGAGATGGCCAGCGTATGCCCGGGAAGGCGCTGGCGCAATGTGCGACGTCTCGGTCTCTATACTTGCTTGCATCAAGCAAGTACTTTCCCCGACGACAGGAACTGCGATGCCCTCACCCGAGAACCTCGAACCGCTCGCCCGCGCTATCTACCGGCTCGGCTTGGTCAAGCGCGACATGGTGCGCCGGACCGGCTTCGAGCCGGGCGGCGGGCTGCTGCCGCTCGCGATCCTCCAGGTGCGCGACGGCGCGCGGGTGAAGGACATCGCCGACGCCATGCACGTCGACCTCTCGGTGGCGAGCCGCCAGATCGCGGCGCTCATCGAGGCCGGCTACATCGAGCGTGCCGCCGACCCCGCCGACGGGCGCGCGGCCGTGCTGCACGTCACCCGCAAGGGCCGGGCCGCGCTGAAGCGCGCCCACGAGCGGATCGTGAGCGCCTTCGCGAAGGCCCTCGCCGACTGGTCGGACGAGGACGTCGCCACGCTCACGAGGCTGACCGAGCGGCTGCGCGCCGACTACGAGCGCTCGATCAGCCCCGTCGCCGAGGAGGTGGCCGCGTGAGCGTCGCCACCGCGAGGGCGGCCGGGCCCGCGCCGATGTCGCGGCGCGAGGTGCTCGAGGCCATGTCGGGCCTCCTGCTCGGCATGTTCGTCGCCCTGCTCTCCAGCACGGTCGTCTCCGCGGCGCTCCCGCGGATCATCAGCGACCTCGGGGGCACGCAGACCGACTACGCGTGGGTCGTCACGGCCACGTTGCTCGCGCTCACCGTGAGCACGCCGGTCTGGGGCAAGCTGGCCGACCGGGTCGACCGCAAGCGCCTGGTGCAGACCGCGCTCGTGATCTACGTGGTCGGCTCGGCGGCCGCGGGCATGTCGGAGTCCACGACGTTCCTGATCGGCTGCCGCGTCCTGCAGGGCATCGGCGCCGGCGGCATGATGGCGCTCGTCCAGGTGATCTTCACCGACCTGGTCTCGCCCCGCGAGCGCGGCCGCTACATGGGGATCATCGGCGCGATCATGGCGGTCGGGATGATCTCCGGGCCGGTGCTGGGCGGCGTGATCACCGACGGCATCGGCTGGCGCGGCACCTTCTACGTCGGGGTCCCGTTCGCCGCCGCGGCGATCGTCGTGCTCCAGCGCACGCTGCACCTGCCGCCGCGCGAGCGCGGCGCGTCCAAGCCCGACTACCTGGGCACCGCGCTGATCACGGTCGGCGTCTCGGTCCTGCTCGTGTGGATTTCGTTCGCGGGCAACCAGTTCGACTGGCTCTCGGCCCAGACTGCGGTGATGGTCCCGGTCGCGCTCGCCTCGCTGGCCGCGGCCGTCGTGGTCGAGCGGCGCGTGAGCGACCCGCTGATCCCCCTGGAGCTCTTCTCCAACCGGACGATCCGCCTCGTCGTGATCGCCACGGTCGCGGTCGGCGTCGCGATCTTCGGCGCCTCGATCTTCCTCGTCCAGTACATGCAGATCGCGCACGAGCGGACCCCGACCGAGTCCGGGCTGCTCACGATGCCGATGGTGCTGGCGTCGATGCTCGCCTCCGCCGGGGTCGGCCAGATCATCAGCCGCACCGGCCGCTACAAGCGCTGGATGCTCCTGGGGTCCGTGCTGCTGACCGCGGGGCTCGGCCTGATGGGGACGCTCACCGAGGACACCAACCTCGTCCTGGTCGGCGCCTACCAGGTGGTGATCGGGCTCGGCATGGGCATGCTCATGCAGAACCTGGTGCTGGTCGCGCAGAACTCGCTCGGCTTCGACCAGATGGGCGCGGGCAGCGCGCTCGTCGCCTTCTTCCGCAGCCTCGCGGGCGCGTCCGGCGTGGCGATCCTGGGTGCCGTGCTGGCGTCGGAGGTCACGAGCTCGATCGCGGCGGGGCTGGCGGCGAACGGCATCGACCCGAGCGCGCTCGGGTCGGGGTCGGGGTCACTGCCGGACGTGCGCACCCTCCAGGAGCCGATCCGCGGCATCGTCGAGCACGCGTACGGCTCGGGCATCGCCGAGATCTTCCTGTTCGCCGCCCCGGTCGGGCTGATCGCGATCGCCGCGATCGCGCTGCTGCCGGAGAACCCGCTGGGCACCGTGAGCGGGATCGAGGCCGCGGCGCGCAAGGCCGAGGAGGGCGGCGCGGACGACGCCCCCGAGCGCGAGCCCGGGGGCGCGGAGGACGAGGCCGCGACCGCGGGCGCCTACGGCCCGTAGGTGCCGAACGCCCAGAGGTTGCCCTCCGGGTCGCGCACGGTGAAGTCCCGCGACCCGTACGAGGTGTCGGTGATCTCGATGGGGACGTCCGCGCCCGCCGCGCGGACCTGCTCGTAGAGCTCGTCGACCTCGTCGAGGGCGCAGTAGAACAGCCGCCCGCCGGGCTCGAGGCTGCGGAACGGCTCGCGCCCGATGCCGGCCGAGCTCACCATGATCGTCGCGCCGCGGAGGCTGAGCTCGGCGTGCACGACGCAGCCGCCCTCGTTGCGGTGGCCCTGGCCGAGCGTGCAGCCGAGCACGTCGGTGAGCCAGCGGATGCCGGCGTCGGCATCCCAGTAATGGACGTGGGGATAGAACCGTGGCGTCGCCATCGGGGCTCCTTTCGGTCGTGTGGGGCGCCGACGCTAAGCCGCGGCCGCGGCCGGGTCTTGTACGAAATTGACCTCCGCGCCCGCGGCGACTCCCTCGAAGCCTCCGAGCAGCGAGCCGCGGTAGGCGGCGGGCGTCGTGCCCGCGAGCGCGCGGAACTCGCGCGTCATGTGGGCCTGGTCGTGGTAGCCGCACGCGGCGGCGACCCGGGCGAGCTCGACCGGGCGCCTCGCGCGCAGGAGCTGCGCGGCGCGCTCGAACCGCAGGATGCGCGCCGCGGTCTTGGGCGGCACGCCGACCTGCTCGCGGAAGCCGCGGATCAGATGGCGCGGGCTGCAGCCGAGGCGGTCGCACAGGGCGCCGATCTCCGCCGTGCCGCCGCTCCGCGCGAGCGCGCGCCACGCCCACTCGACGCTCGGCGTGGCTCCCCGGGCCCGCGCGAACCGGCGCGCGATGGCGGCGTCGAGCAGGTCGAAGCGCGACGCCCAGTCCGGCGCGGCGGCGAGCGCCTCCTCCAGGCGCCGGCCCTCCTCGCCGAGCACGTCGGCCAGGCCGACCGAGAGCTCGGGGAGCTCGTGCAGGGCGATCCCGCAGAAGAGGTGCAGGCCGATCGGGGTAAAGTCCACCTGCACGCCGGCGGACTTACCGGAGAACGCGGTGGTGGCGGGCTGCGGCGAGAGGCGCGCGAGGAAGCCGCCGACGTGGACGGCGGCCGAGCCGTCCGGACCCGAGACCGCGAAGGGCACGCCGAGGTTGATCACCAGGACCGCCCGCGAGGAGGGCGCCTCGAGGCGGCGCAGGCCGGTGTCGGCGCGCTCCACGAACCCCGTGTAGCGGCGCACGAAGGGAAGGAGCACGGGCGCGGGCGCAGCCTCGGCGTACTCCGAGCTGCCGGTCGCCGAGCGGCTGCGGCTGACGCGCTGCGTGCGTGCCATTCGCTCACTCTAGGCCACGGCACCGCGCCCGCCCTCCGCGCCGAGCGTGCGAAAGCGCTGAGACCGGCAACGGAATCGCACGCTCAGCGGGTTGGGAAAACGGCCCATTTCGCCTCCGGCGCTTGTCGTGGGGCCGGCGAGATGTTAGGAACGCCCCGCGCCGGCTTGAAGGCCCGCGCAGGTCAGTACCACGGAGGAGTATCCATGCACGCACTGAGGAGGCCGCTCCGGGCCGCGGCGATCGCGGTGGCGGTCGTCGCGTCGCTGGCGCTGCTGGCGATCGCGATGACGCAGGGGGCGCAGGCCGCCTTCCCGGGTCCCAACGGGGACATCTTCTTCCACACCCAGGGCAACGGCGGCGACTCGATCATCGCCCGGGTCAACGCCAAGGGCAAGAAGTTCAAGAAGCTCACGCCCGAGGCGATCGACGCGACCGACGTGGCCGTCTCGCCGGACGGCAAGCGCATCGCGTTCGAGTGCGAGCTCGAGAACGGGGGCTCGGAGATCTGCGTCGCCGACCGCAACGGCAAGCGGCGCCGCGCGGTCACGAACCACCCGGCGAGCGACAGCGACCCGGCGTGGTCGCCGGACGGCAAGTGGATCGTCTTCGAGAGCGACCGGGACGGCGACGACGAGATCTACAAGGTGCGCGCCACGGCAAGCGCCTGCGCCAGCTCACCAAGAACAACGTCCGCGACGAGGACCCGAGCTGGTCGTCGAAGGGCCTGATCGCCTGGGAGTCCGGCGAAGGCAACATTCAGGACATCTGGGTGATGCGCGCCAACGGCAAGC
>ERZ777003.1747-NODE-1747-length-29849-cov-12.056119_pt1 | contig 29849 bp, 28 predicted proteins | sample MGYA00374956_ERZ777003 | MGnify/ENA primary metagenome ERZ777003 (study PRJEB29302, sample SAMN06268252) | bioreactor metagenome | isolation source: Joint BioEnergy Institute, California, USA | place: USA:Joint BioEnergy Institute, California, USA | collected... | reverse complement strand
ACGGCATTCATCCCCGGCCTAAAGGCACGGGCCTTTCTGCCGCCTTTTCTGTAATGGTTAACAACTTGCTCAGCACTCATATGGTTATTCGCCCATGTCGAATGACCATCGGCGACCAACGTGAGCTCATAGCCCAAATTGAACGCCTGTCGGCAGGATGCATCCACGCAGAAATCGGTCTGCATACCACCGATCACCAACCTCCTGATGCCACGGGAATCGAGTTCCTGCTGCAACGACGTGTTGAAGAACGAGTCAGGCTCGTACTTATCGATGATCGGCTCCTCGGGGAGTGGGGCGATGGCGGGGTGAATCTGCCACCCTTCATTGCTAGGATGCAGTGGAGAGCGTTCATCGCGATCATTGTGGCGCACAAATAGCACTAGCACACCCGCCGCCCGCGCTTTGCTCAAGAGGGTGCCCAAGCGCTCCAACAACTCTTGACTTTGGTAGAGTAGCTCGTCGGGGTTGCTAAACATGCCACGTTGCACATCGATAATCACAAGTGCAGTATCCATCGCCATCGACAACCTCCTCCTTCATCCAATCAACGCTTTCAAGGAGACCGTATTGAGCATACTACGAAATGCGGCTATAATCGACCCTGATTTCGCACAGATTTACTACTCCTTCTCTGAATCATTCATGCCCAAACGAAACGTGAAGCTGGAGCATGAGGCATAGGAGCCGACCATGTACCACCCAACGACCCGTGTGTTGACGGTGCTTGAACTGTTGCAAGCTCACGGGCGAATCAGCGGTCCGGAACTCGCAGCGCGCCTAGAGGTCAATATTCGCACGGTGCGGCACTACATCACGCTCCTGCAAGACTTAGGCATCCCCATCGAGGCCGAACGGGGCCGCACTGGCGGGTATCGGCTGCGGGCTGGCTTTAAACTGCCGCCATTGATGTTCACGGAAGATGAGGCGCTAGCGCTGACCCTGGGCCTGCTCACCGCCCGAAGGTTGGGGCTGACCTCCACAGCGCCCGCCGTCGAAGGGGCGCTCGCCAAAGTGGAGCGTGTCATGCCCGATGCACTGCGTGCGCGCATCCAAGCCGTGCAAGCCTCCCTGGTGATCGCCAACAACAGCGAATCCATCGCGCCGAGCAGCTCGCTGGTCCTGCTGTTCAGCAGCGCCGTGCAACAGCAACAGCGGATTATGATGGGGTATCGTAATTGGAGCGACAGCGAGACCGAGCGCGCGCTCGATCCATACGGCGTCGTCTTCTTCGATGGGAAGTGGTACGTGGTGGGCTACTGCCATTTGCGCACGAGTCTGCGAATCTTCCGGCTCGACCGTGTGCTGTGGGCTAGCCTCACCGACATCCCTTTTGAGCGTCCCCATCCCTTCGACAGCTTGGCATATGTCATGCAGTCGTTGGCGAACGCGCCCGCGAACTGGGAAGTCGCCGTGCTGCTCGAAACGACGATTCAGCAGGCCCAAAACCACGTGCCACCCTCCATGGCGGTGCTGGAAACTCACGAGGATGGTGTTTTGATGCGATGCAATACGCAAAACCTGCATTGGCTGGCACATTTTCTGCTGGGTCTTAATGTGACAGTTCGCGTTCTGTATCCGCCTCAACTACGAGATGCGTTCCGCGATATTGCAAGCCGAGCCGCGTCCTTCGCGGAACAACCTCTAGAAAGCGAGGAAGAGCACTACGCTCACCAGTAAAAATCAGCCGTAAGGCTGATGACAACGTCATGGAGTTTGTCCATACTGAATGAGTTGTTTAACATCCCACATACTACTAGAAAAACGCTAGCTATTCAGCTAGTTGAAACGCAGCTTCGATTTTTTGATACAATCAAGCTGCGATTTCTGTGGTTTTCTTCCAACAAAAACCCAAGAATCTTTACCCAGATTGATCAAAAATTTTGACAATTAGGTAAGGATTTTGTTGCGAAATTCTTGTCATTTTGAAGCTAAGAATTTGGCTTTATCTTGACGAGAATTGGGGATTGTGATAGAATACACCAACTTGAATAACCGATATGTTCGGTTAGTAAAAGGAGCTTAAAGAAATGAATCTCAAGATGTGGCTCGCGGGCATTGCCCTAGCAAGTGCATTCATTCTGTCAGCCTGTGGCGGTGGTTCATCGAGCGCTGGCACGACTGTCGAAATGTTGGACACCTTTAAGTTCAACCCCGAGAGCATCACCGTTGCTTCGGGTTCGCAGGTTGTCATCAAGAATACGGGCGCTCTGCAGCACAACTGGGTGCTGGTGAACAGCGCTGATGCAAGCGACGTCGCTGCCGCCGCTCTGGCGAACGGCGGCAGCGCCGAGGGTCTGCCGGGCGTGTTGGCTGGCGGTAAGCTGTTGAACGGCGGCCAGGAAGAGACGATCACGATCAGCGTTCCGGCTGGTACCTACCAGTACATCTGCACCGTCGCTGGCCACTACCAGGCCGGTATGGTCGGTAACATCACCGTTCAGTAAGCGTTCCTTTCGCATCGAACGTTTCAGCCCTTGGTGTAACAACCAAGGGCTTTTTGCATGCTGTCATCCAGAGACACTGATGGAGTTACTACCAAACCTGGTTGGATAGTATCAGTAACAAACCCGTTTTAACCTGCGGCAGCAAGGTATGTAACATTTTTTGTGGTGTTGATGCGCTACGCGCAGCGCTCTGTCCTACCTGATGTCATCAGCGGCGCCCAACCCACGCATCGTAGCTGCCCGTGAAGAACGCACTGCGCACACGGCCTATGAGCGGAACACTGGGCACAGGGCGCATGTAAGTGGCATACCACGCATCGTGATCGGCCTGCGAGCGAAACACCGGGAAGTAAATGCGCGTCTCGTACTGGCGCAAAAACTCCTCGCGGGACATGGTGCGGTTGCCGGGATAGTACGTGGTGTGGCCATTGACGGTGACGTTGTTATCGTTCAGATTGAACTTGCCGATCTCGGGCCACTGCGAGTCAACGAAGTAATATTCCTCGCGCAGCACACCATCGGCATCGCGGTACGGATCGCTGTAGCCGACCAGCAACATCGCGTGCTGGCCGTAAATCACCCACGGGCCAACGCGATTACTGCCGATCTCAATGCTCACCGGGACACCCAGATCGATCAGGTGGCGCAACACCAGCTCAGCATCGGTGTAGGTGAGATTGCCGAAATGCGTGCCGAAGCCGTGGCGCTTGATCAAATGGGCCGTGATCGGGCTTGGCGTACCACCCATACCACGATTAAAAAAGATGCCAGCTTCGCGAACAAAATCATCTTTCTCGAACTGTTTTCTTCCCACTAACAGATTCAGCGCATTAGCAGCGACCGTACACCCACATTCGTTCACACCTTGGCCCTGCACTGGCCAGGCAGATTCATCGCTATCCGGCAGGATCGAATGAACATAGGAGGGGAACCCCATTGGACTTGTCCTTTCCACAGCAGCCTGCACATGATGTATGGCATATGCCAATGAACACTGGGCCACCTTCACTTTGGCATATTATAAACCCACTCCAAGCAAGCCAATGATTCTGCTATACTTGCTTAGCAAGCCGTTCACACAGAAGAAGTGAGTAGCATGGTAACCGAACGACTCTATTTCGCCGATGCGTACCTCACGCAGTTCACTGCGCGAGTGGTCGCACGGGCCACGCGCAATGGCCTGCCTGCGCTCGCACTCGACCAAAGCGCGTTTTACCCCGAGAGTGGCGGTCAACCCGCCGACCATGGCACGCTCAATGGCGTGGCTGTGCGCGATGTGCAGATCGAAGATGGCGTTGTCTGGCATATGCTTGAGCAGCCGCTGGAAGATGAAACGGTGCACGGCATCATCGATTGGGCGCGCCGTTTCGATCACATGCAGCAGCACCACGGGCAGCATCTCCTCTCGGCAGGGTTCGAGCAACTGTTTGGTATGCGCACGCTCTCGTTCCACCTCGGCGCGACCAGTTCCACCATCGATCTCGACACAACAGCGCTGAGCAACTCGCAAGCAGCCGAGGTCGAGGAGCTGGTGAACCAGGTGATCTGGGAGGATCGCCCAGTGTTGGCCCGCTTCGTCACGCCGGAGGAACTCGCCACGTTGCCGTTGCGCAAGCCGCCCAAGGTCACCGGCGCGATCCGAGTCGTGTCAGTGCCGAACTTCGATCACTCGGCGTGCGGCGGCACGCACCCCCGCGCGACGGGCGGCGTCGGTCTGCTGCACCTGCGGCGCTGGGATCGGCGGGGCGACGTGTTGCGGGTCGAGTTTCTGTGCGGCGGGCGGGCGCTGCGCGACCTGCGCTGGAAGAACGCCTCGTTGGCGCGGATCGCAGCGAGCTTCAGCGTGGCAGCCGAGGAGAGCGAAGAAGCCATCGCACGGCTCCGCGATGCCGAGGAACGCGCCCGTAAACGGCTCGAAGAGGCGAACGGGCAACTGCTCCAGTACGAGGCGCAACGGTTGCTGCAAGGGGCGCAGCGCGTGGGCGAACTTTCGGTGGTGCGACAAGCTTTCGAGAACCGTGATCTTAATGAGATCCGCACGCTGGCGAAGGCGATCACGGCGGGCGGCGGCGTGGCAGTGCTGGGCCTACGGGCCGAAAAAACGCAGCTATTGGTAAGCTGCGCCGAGGGCATGCCGCTCGACTGCGGGGCGATTGTGCGAAAGGTGCTGACGCCGCTGGGAGGACGGGGCGGCGGTCAACGAGCGCTCGCTCAGGGGAGCGTGCCCGATCCAGCGCAACTCGATGCGGCGCTGGATGCGGCTATTGAGGCATTGGCAAGCTCGTAGATCCCAAAGAGCCAGGGCGGTACGCAACCGAACCCTGGCTCTGTTGTTACTTCTTCCGTAGGAGCATCACGCCCGCAACGATCATCAGGAGCGGGAAGAGCAAGTGCGCCACTCCGAATTGACCGGCCAGCACGAGCGCGCCAAACGCGACCAGTACAATACCGATCGTGCGACCGTTGTGCTTGCGAGCGGGCGGCGGCACAGGCTGCTGATAGTTCGCAATCGTGTGCTGCGCGTTCGGGTCAGTTGCCGAAGCATACTGGTTAGAAGTAGTCGCATCAACGCGCAAGTTGATCGTCCGCCCGATGGTTGGCGTTGGCGCCGTACCCTTAACTGGCTGCCCAGTCAGCGGATCGAAATTGTAGGCCTCCGGCGGCGGTGGCGTGGCGCTCGCCGAGGTGCGGCGACCAGACTCTCGCAAAAACACCTCGCGCATCTGCTGACCTGCCTCGGCCATCTCCTGACCCATCGTGTTGATCCGCTGGCGCCACTCATCCGGAGTGTTCGCGATCAAGGGCGTCTGCCCAGGCGCCACACCAGCCTTCGGCATCACCAACCAAAGCACTGGGTACACAATAAATCCAAGGCCCGTCGTGATTGTTGCGAGGACGAAAATCAAGCGAATGATCACCGGGTCAATGCCGAAGTATTCGCCTAACCCTCCACAAACACCTGCAACAATAACTTCGGTGCGACTGCGCATCAGTCGTGGCTGCATAACAAGATCCTTTCACCAACTGTCGATCGCGACAGATGTGTTGTATTCTGCCCATACGACGGTGATCATTCCGAGAATGTTGCAGTTGCGCCCGCGCAATTATAGCAAAATTTCTTCTCTTCCCAAAAAGACAAGGCACACTGCACAAACGTCCCATTGTCGTAGGTTGCCCCCGCCCCATGGCATATGCTACAATACGAGGACAACCGTCTGTTCCAACCGTCGGAGTCATCGCACCACACTGCCGTTTCTCCACTCCGCAAATCACTATAGATGTATCGGCGTTCTGGCCGATCACACCAACATCCACTAACACATGCCCCAATCCATCGGACGGATTGTTCGGCATAGAACAGCACTATCTGCTTGATCAAACGTGGAAATTTAGCGTATTGAAGCGCTAAATTCCCTTAATATCCGCAGATTCTCGGCAACGTGCCAGATACAATCAAACAAGAGATCGGCATGGAAAACAGTACGGAGCGTAGCGCACTACGCGCGACGCTGGTTTGCACACCCTGCAACATTCCGCGCCAACTCAACGTCGGAGGTGAAGAATGGCAGTTTCACAAGAACGGATCGATTATCCCGAACTCTTGCGTGCGCTTGGCCATATCATCCAACGAGAGCACCTGAGTGAGGTGAACATCCTCGAATTCGATCGCGGTTGGGTCATCACCGGGCTCACCTACCAAAGCACGGCGCAAGGATTTATGCGTGTTCCCGCCGATCTGATCGTCTCGCACGAAGAGGTGCGCAAGCTGATCCGCGAACTCGCAGCGCAGCGCCAACCGAGCCACACAACCAAACGAGGATGGTTCTTATGAAACTCTTTCGCAGGCTTGAACAGAGCGACTATCAAGATGTACTACGCGTGTTAGGTGCATTTATCGACCAAAACGGGTACACTGATATTCGCATCATCGAAACTGAAGATGGTGTAGTGTTGCAAGGCCGGGTAAGCGATCGCACGACCCTCGGCGAATCAAGTTTCGACACATTTCTCATCACCGACGATGATATCCTTAAAATGCGTCAAGAGGCTTTCGAGCGCCGAACGCAAGCAACATCGCACAAGCCATCACTGTGGTAGGTATATCGCCGCATTGTCAGTTCAGTGCAGAACGCGTATACTAACAACAATCAACGAAATAAACTAGAGCTATGCGCATTGACCGAGCGTAAAGCGTCGAAAGGAAACGTGTGTGCCTTCAAAATCACCAAAACTGCGTCGGCTTGGCACGATACTACTCTTAGGCGTCATTGCGGGTTATGGAGCGCGCTACGTGGCAAGCCGCGTCAGCCGAAACGCCATCCAAACCTCCAACCGCCTCATCGATTGGCGTCAAGCCCGCCGCTATGCATTACGGGTGTCGCAATGGGAGCAGGCCACCATCCCCGACCGCCTCGCCCGCCGCGCCCAATATACTCGTCTCATCGAACAAAGCGAGCCGTTGATCGCCGAATACTTGGGCGTCGAACTGCCGCAACCGATCAACCGAATCCACGTTGTCGACCGCCGCGAATGGCTTGAGGCCAACTTCACCTCGTTCGAAGTGATCTTCGAGCCAGTCGAAGAACTCTACACCGCAGTTGGCGCACGCCAAGGCGCGCTGGGCGCAACACTCGGCCAGATCAACAGCAAAGTGATCGGCGCGCAGATGGGCGTGCTGCTCGGCTTCCTGGCGCGGCGCGTGCTCGGCCAATACGACCTCAGTCTGCTCTCGCCCGACCCCACCTCGCGCGGCACGCTCTACTTCGTCGAGCCGAACATCGCGCGGGTGCAGCAGAGCCTGGGCCTGAACGACGAGGACTTCCGGCTATGGATCGCCCTGCACGAGGCCACGCACGTCTTTGAGTTTGAGGCGTACCCGTGGGTCCGTCCGTACTTCAACGACCTGCTGCGCCAATTCCTGGGCCAAGTCTCCACCCAACTCGAATCGCTGGGCGTCGGGCTGCCGCAACTGGTCAGCCGCCTGCTCGGCAACCGCAACGCCGAACAACACTGGATCGAACGCATGCTCACACCCGAGCAGCAGCGCGTTTTCGATCAGTTGCAGGCGCTGATGTCGCTGGTCGAGGGCTACTCGAACCACATTATGAACGCGATCGGCGAGCGGCTGCTGCCGAGTTTCAAGCAGATCGAACAGCGCATCCAGCAGCGCCAGCAGAACAAACCGCTGCTCGAAGAACTGTTCAACCGCATCACCGGCATGGACCTCAAGATGGCGCAATACCAGCAGGGCGAGGCGTTCGTGAACGCCGTGGCCGCCTCGCACGGCGTGGCGTTCATCAACCGCGTGTGGGAGCGCCCCGAGCATCTGCCCACTATGGCCGAGATCCGCGATCCCAAGCTGTGGATCGCCCGCATGGGCGGCTAATCACCGTTCGCCTGGCGGCTGGGAACACCTTTCCCAGCCGCTTTTTCATGCCCCAACGCCACCTCAATCCGACCGTCTATCGTTTTGGTTGAAACAGAAGCAGCCGCCGCCTCAACTTCCGTCGCTACGGCAGCCGCATTCCGTGTGCAACGTGATGGCGCACTCGCTCCGCTCGCGCTTGCTGGCCGCAGCCGCGCAACGCACCACATCGCCATGCATCGCCACACAGCGTACACATCGTCGGGGTTGTTTGCCACCCAAGCGCGCCCCAGACAGCTTGCCACCGCAAAACACTTGACAAAGTGGAACAGATGTACTATGCTTCCACGCAAGAACCATCGAAACAGGGGAAATGCGCCATGGGCCTCGATCTCTCCGCATTGAGCCGCCAGATCCGCAGCATGAGCGGCACGCTGGTTGCCGAGGCTAGCGACCAACAGGAACGCCAGCGGATCGCGCTTGGTCGCTATCTGGAAGAATCCGAGCATTTTGAGACATGGGGGCGCGCCGCCGAACTAAGCGCTGAAAGCGCCGCCTGGTTGTTTGCCCGCCCGATCGAGCCGCTCAACACCATCCACGATCTGCCGCCGCGCCCCGCGAGCTACGCGCTCGTCGCCACCGACGGCTCGCAGATCGACGTCGAGCGCCACGGTATGGCGGCCTGCTATGTCATCAACATCGGGCGCGTATTCCTGCGCTACGGCGACCAACCGCGCGCCAAACTCTCGTCGCGCCCATCCCTGTACTACCGCGAAGAGGACCTCTACGTGACCGACGGCGTGCGCCGCGTCGCGATCGAGGGCAACTACCTCAGCGCCAAGCGCGATGTCGAAGAGGGCATCGCACTGGCCGATCTCGCCGACGAATTTCTGCACGATACCGACCTGCCCTGCCTCGCCATTCAGGATGGAACACTGGTGCGCTGGACGCTCGCCGGAGCCGAGAAGTTCGTGCAGGAGCGCTTCCTGACGCCCTACCTGACCTACTTCGAGCGAATGCGCGAACGAGGCATCCCGGTCGCCTCGTACATCAGCCGACCGCGCGCGCCAGAGGTGGCGGGCACCATCCGCCTGATGCTCTGCCCCGACGTGGACGTGCTCAATGAGCAAGGGGCGCGCTGTAACGACTGCAGCGATATGGCGGCGGGTCGCACGCCCTCCTGCATGATCTGCCAAGGGCTGACGGATGCCGACATCCTGGCCGACATGCTCGACGAAGGACAGCGCGGGCCGCTGTTCGCCTCAATGTCGCGCATCAACATCGAGCGCTACGGGCCGCATCTCATTCACTTCTTCTACCTACGGGTGGGTCGTGAGGTGGCGCGCGTCGAAATCCCGCGCTGGGTGGCGGAAGATCAGGCGATGGTCGATCTCGTCCACACACTGATCTACGACCAGTGCATGAAGGGCCAAGGCTACCCGGTCGCGCTCGCCCGTGCGCACGAGCAGGCGATCGTGCGGGCCGCCGACCGCCGCGCCTTCCTCAGCATGATCGAGGGCAGCCTGCTGCGCGCCGAACTCCCCGCCTCCGACTCGCGCAAACGCGAGAGCAAAGAGCGCCAGGCCCTCTGATCCGCACGCGCCATCGCACGCTACGGTTCGCGCCGCAGCCGCTGGGTGAGCCGCTCGTAGAAGGTGCTGGGTGGATGCACACGCGCAAACACACAGGTTCGCTCGGAGCGCCGCACCTCCACCACATCGCCCTCGTTGAGCGAAGCGTTGTCGCGGCCATCGGCGGAGAAGGTCGCCTTATGTCTACTTCGCAGGGTGAGGCGCACTACAGCATCTTCGTGCAGCACCAATGAGGGAAGATTGGTCAGGTGCGCGGCGATCGGCACGAGGGCCAGCGCTCGCGAGCGCGGATCAATGATCGGGCCGCCCGCCGCCAGCGCGTAGGCCGTGGAGCCAGTCGCCGTCGAAACCACCACACCATCAGCGTGGTACGTAGTGAGTTGTGCGTTGTAGATCTCCACATCCACGAGCAGCGTGCGGTTGATCTCGCCGCGCCCCACCACCACCTCGTTCAAGGCCGTGAAGCTGATCGGCTCCTGATTGGCCCGATAAAGCGTGGCAGTGACCAGCGAGCGCTCGTCGTGCCAACCGCCGCCATTGAACAGCGTGATCAGACCCTCGTACATCTCCTCGGGCTGTAGCTCGGCCATAAAACTGAGCCGACCCATCGCGATGGGCAGCACCGGAATGCCCAACATAATGCCCAAGCGCGCCGCTCGTAGCACCGTGCCATCGCCACCCATCGCCACCAACAGCTGCATATCTTGCAGCAGCGCCGGTTCCTCGCGCCCCTCGTGTGAGAGGCCGCGCCACACCTCCAGGCCGCGTTCGCGCAGCCAATCGGCCAAAACCGCCGACAACTGTGTGGACGACTCGGAGAGCGGGTTATAGAGCACACCTATTCGTTGCATGCACTTCTCTACTTCTCTGGCAGCCCAACCGCCTGCATAATCGCATCGGCAACGCCTATAAGACTCTCAACCTGTCGGAATGGCTCGACCTGCGCGCCGACCACCAGCAACGGCACGGGGTTGCGCGTATGCGCGGGGGCGGCGAGGCTCTCGACATTGCCGTGGTCGCTCGAAATAAGCAGCGTATCGGTGGCGCGCATCTCGCCGAGCACCCCACCGATAAAGCTATCGATCTGGCTCAGTGCCGTCATAATCTGCCCTTCCACCACGTCGGTGCCAGCGGAATGGAGCCGCCCGTGGCCCGCCAGATCGGGCATGAAATTCTCGTAGAACACCAAGTCGTGATCGAGCGCCAGGCGCGCAAAGTTCGCGCCAGCCTGCTGCGGCGTCAAGATCGGCAAGTTGGCAGCGGGTTCGAGGCCCGCCATCACGCGATTGGTCATATCCCACGAGAGCGCACGCCCCGCACGCAGATCGCCAATATCGCGGAAGCGCAACTCCGCACCCTCGGCTGCGATCACGCTGGCGGTGCGGCGGATGCGACGCTTGGCGAGCGCCTCCCAATAGCCATCGCCAAACGCGTTGGCGAACACTGCACGTCCGCCCCGCTGTTGGGTGCGCCGCAGGATGCTGCGTTCGGCCAGCAGCGGGCGTAGAGCGACCGGCGGGAAGTGCGGTTGGTGGTGGCCGTGTAGTTCGGCAGCATTAAACCCCGCCAACAGCGTGGTCTGACCCGTCCCGCTCTGCGGCAGTCCCGGGACACCGAGCGTAGCATCGATGCCTTTCAAAAGCAAGGAGCCGTGCGCCTGTTGTTGATCGAGAATCAGTGGACCGCCGAGGAGCGCGTGCAACTGAGGCATGGGGGCGTTCGCGAGCGGGTTATCGTCGCTAGCAGGGGCGAGGCCAACGCCATCGAGAAACAAAAAAAGAAGGCTCATACAATCAGCTTCGTTCTTATACCCGCAGCGGGAACAGAGCAATGGAGGCACAAACGTAGCCGCAAACACTTTATCAACAGGCGCACAGCCCGAGCAAACCCACGTATAGGTAGCTCCATCGCCCTTCGCGAACATCGTGTGTGAAAGTAACCACAGGCGATGTTCGAGAAAACATCTTACATTCTGCGCGAATGTTCGCTTAATCCGGTATTCGCTACATCAATATCGATTTGAATATGCAGTATAGGCGATAGCAGCGCCATGCGCAAATTTGACAGTCTGAGATCCACACGGTATAATAAGCCCGGTGTAAAATATATTTTATCGCTCCGTCATTGGCTCACCTCCCGAACACTCGACTGAATATACGCCGAGCGCACAGGAGTTTAGCCTGGGCGGTGCCTTCACGGGCACCGAAGCTTGGGGGAATGTTAGGCAGTTACGACACAAGTTGCGTGTTGAGATGCCGTACGTGCCTCTTCCTGTTTGGCTTGTAGTCTCGGTGCATACGCTTCCGTGAAACACCTCGTTTATCAGCATGTTGTGATGAAGCGCGCAACAATTATGAAATCCCAAAAGGTCGGAGGCTAATTTCATGAGTGGGCATCTTGGCTCCCAAGAGTATGATGTTGAGGAACTTGATTGGACTCAGCTGCTAGATGAGTATGATTATGCACGCCCTCAGCGCGGCGAGTTGCGAGACGGCATGGTCATGCAGATCGAAGACAATGGTATTTTGGTCTCGATCGGTACGAAGCGCGAGGGCGTCATCCCTCAGCAAGATATTCGGGCCATGGGCGACGAGTATATCAGTAACCTGAAAGTTGGCGACTCGATCCAGGTGTACGTGCAGGACCCTGAGAATCGCGATGGTGATCTGATTCTCTCGCTCACCATGGTGCAGGTTGCCAAAGATTGGGAGGAGGCCGCACGGCTCCAGACCGAGGGTGGCATCATTCAAGGCTCCGTTATTGGCTACAACAAGGGTGGCTTGCTGGTCCAGTTCAACCGCATTCGCGGCTTTGTGCCGGCCTCGCAGGTCGCTCAGTTGCACGGTCGCACCGCCGCTGAGGAGCGCCAGCAGGCGCTGCAGCGCATGGTCGGCCAGACCATCCCGCTCAAGGTGATTGAGGTTGACCGCGAGCGCAATCGCTTGGTCCTGTCCGAGCGCAGCGCTACCCAAGAGTGGCGCAAGGCTCAGAAGCATCGCTTGCTCAGCGAGCTCCAGGCCGGCGACATCCTCACGGGCCGCGTCAATCAGCTCACCAACTTCGGTGCGTTCATCGACTTGGGTGGCGCCGATGGTCTTGCACACATTTCGGAGCTGTCGTGGCAGCGCGTTAATCATCCACGCGAGGTTCTGACTCCTGGTCAGGAAGTCAAGGTGATGGTTGTTGAGATCGATGCCGAGCGCGAGCGCATTGGCTTGAGCTTGCGCCGTCTCCAGGCCAACCCCTGGGAGACCATCGACCAGCGCTACAGCCTTGGCCAGTTGGTGACTGGTCCTGTGACGAATGTCGCACCGTTCGGTGCCTTCGTGCAGATCGAGGAGGCTGTCGAGGGTCTGATCCACGCTAGCGAGCTGGATGTCGATCCGCAGGCTCAGCCGCGCGATCTGTTGCAGCCCGGCCAGCAGGTGACGGCGAAGATCATCAGCCTGGACAAGCAGCGCCAGCGCATGGGTCTGAGCCTCCGCCGCGTGACCAACGATAATGCACCAGCCGAGACTACAAACGCAAACGAGGCCAGCGCCTAGTTTTTGGCACGGTCGGTTACAGAGACGGGGTAGCGCAATCGCGCTACCCCGTTTTGTTATGCCGTTCAGTCACCCCTAAGACGACCACCACTGCCAGAAACGGCGGCGCACAGCGATCTCGAGCGGCCAGAGCAGGGCCGCGCCAAGCACGAGCCAGATCCACAGGCCCGTCTCGCGTTGCAGTTCGGTTTCGCTCATACGACTGTCTGGCAGACGCTCCAACACATCGCCACCAGTGATGCTGCTGATCTGCGCCAGGAGGGCGCTGCCACCCGTGTTTGGGCGATACTCGGGCGAGGGATGCTGGACGTAGCCTGCGCTCGCCTGACGCTCGCCCTGCGGGCCATTCTGGCGCACATCGATGATGTAGGCACCATCGGCGGGCAGGCGCACGTGTTCGAGATAGTGGCCCGGCTCGGTTTGGAGCAGCGGGATACGACGCACGGTGCCATCGGGCAGGCGAATGCTCGCTTCAGTGTCCGCGAGGTCCAACGGCTGGCCGTTGTTGTTCAACGAATCGACGCTGATGGTGACACTGTCATCGTTCGGCGTGACGCGGATTTGCAGCGGGCCACTGTCCGGCTCGGGCAGCGTGTAGCGGATGATCTGCGCCCAGAACGCGCCATAATCGGGCCAGTTCGACCACGAGGTGGCCCACGGCGCTTCGATGCTGGGTGTCCACGCCACAGCGCGACCCAAACCGTACTGCCACACGGTCAGCACAGGGTCATTCTCCGGCGATGAGAGCACCACTTCGGCGTTCGGCTTGGCGGTGGTGGCGACGTAGCCCTCCAAGCGCGGGATCTGGATGGCCGAGAAGTCGCGCAGCAGCGGGTGGGGCGAGGCGAGTTGGGCACGGAAGTCGCCCTCAACGAGCGGCTCGGCACGAGCGATCTCGCTTTCCAGCAGGGTCAGACGCGGAATATCGCCCGGTGTTGCGGCGAAGTGGTAGCGACCCGCGCCCCACTGTGCGAGGTTCTGCAGGAGTTCGAGGTCGGAGTCGCCGCCAATGGCGATGGCCGAGAGCGTAATGTTTTGGGCGCGTGCCTGGTCGATCAGTTCGCGGTAGGGCGCGCGGCCCGCCTCGAACGAGCGGCCATCGGTGAGCAAAACAGCGTGGCGCACCTTGCCGGGCTGTTGGGCGAGTTCGAGCAGGCCCGTTTGCAGCGCGGCGCGAATGTCGGTGCCGCCGCCGATGGTGATAGCGCTGATGCGCTCTTGGATGGTCGCCAGCGTCAGGCCGGAGCCGAGCGTCTGGAACGGCACGATCCACTGGTGCGATTCGTCGAAGGCCAGCACGCCGACCTGATCTTCCTCATTGAGCGCCTCGGTGGCCAGGATAGCCGCTTCCTTAGCCATATCAAGCTTTGAGATGCCCGACAACGAGAACATGCTGTAGGAGTGATCGACGATCAACAGCAGCGTGACCTGCGAACGCTCGGGACGCGGCGGCGGATCCATCGAGACGGGCAGCACCTCTTCGAGCGGCGTGCCCTTGTACGCGCCGAGTGTAAAACTCGAGCGCCCACCCGTGACCACCAGGCCGCGCCCTTCGCTGCGCACCAATTCGCGCAACGTGCTCATCTGATCGAGGGTCAGGTCGCCCGCCGGAACGTCGATCAGCACGACGCCTTCGTAGGGAGCGAGATCGGACAATCGGCTCGGCAGGGCATTGGCTTGCAGAATATCGGCTTGCACGCCTGCGGTGCGTAGCGCAGCCCGAAGCGTTGCAGCCTGGCCCACCAGGCTTTCGACCAGCAGCACGCGCGGCTGCGGGGCGACGAGCGCGGTGGCGGCGCCGTGGTCGTTCTGCTGGAGGGTTTCGGCAGGGCTCGTGAGACTGGCTTGAATGCGTAGGATGCCGGGTTCTCCAGCGCGCGCCCGGAACTGTACGCGATTGCGGCCCGGTTGGAGCGTGGCTACTTGGTTGGCGAACTGCGAAGTGCCGTCGTTCAGCGCGATCTCGGCGGTCGTGGAGACGGAGCTAAAGACGAACACCTCGATGGTGTACTCCTCGCCTTCGCGCAGGGTTTGCGGCACGCGCACCTCATCGACCCACACGTCGGGGCCGGAACGACTGGCGATCGCCAGCGTATCCACGGGGATGCCGAGCGTTTGGGCGGTGGCGAGGGCATCGCCGCGCGTCTCTTGGCCATCCGAGAGCAGCAGAATGCGGCCATCTCTGCCACCCACCAGTTCGCGGGCCGTGCGCAACGCTTGGGCAAGGTCGCTCTGATCGGTGCGTAGATCGCCCTGCTCCGGCGTGATGGTGTTCCCACCGAAGAAGAGCAGGCGAGTCCGTTCTGGATCGGCGGTGGCGAGTTGCTGGGCACGTTCGCGCAACGCCTCACGCTCGCCTGGGTCGAGGCTGTCGGACTGATCGACGAGCACGACGAGTTGGCTGAGCGCCGCTTTCTCCCGCGCTCGGATCGGGTCGGCCAGCGCGAGGATCAGCAGGCCAACCATGATCAGCCGCAGCAGCAGCGCCGCCAAAGGCACGCGCCGACCGCGCATCTGCCAAACCAACACGAGGGTTGGCAACAGCACTAGCAACAGTAAAAATGATGGATTACGCAGTATCACCGATGTACATAGCCCCATTCAAGCATCAAGATCGCCAAGGCGGCCAATGCCAACCACGGCCAGATATCGCGAGCGTGGCGCTGTTGCGAAGTCGCATCTTCTGCCGCAGCCCAATCGGAGGGAACGCTCGGTGATGATTGGGCTACACTGCGCAGATCGGATTCTAGTTGCGAGCCTGCGCTGACACCGATCTGTTGGTTCCATTTCGGCCCGACGACCGCGTAGAAGCCCGGCTGCGTGAAGTTCGCCTGATCCAGCGAAGTCTGGCTACCATCCGGCCCGGTCACAGCGAACTGTGCGGCCTGCGGCGATTGTTGCAGCGGGATGCTGGAGCCGACCGACATCACGGACGGCAACGGGTCGGGCATCAGATCGCGGATGGTGCGGGCGGTCAACAGCGGGAAGGCCAGACGCGAGGGCATATTGCCGCTCGCCAAGTCGAAGGTCCAGATCGCGATCTCTCGCGAGCCGTCGTTGCCCCGCACAATCAGCGGTTGATCGTCGATGGCTAGTTGCGTCACCGCCCAGGATGGCACTTCGAGCGGCTGCACCGTGCCGAAGCGAACGCCGCCAAAGCTCAGGCCGTCGAGGATCGCGCCGTTCTGGATCAGTTCGCCCGGCAGCAGCAGCGATGGATCGCCGGTGACAGTGAGCAGATTGGTCGCGCGGGGCGGGTTGATCACCCATACGGCGGTGTCGGGCCAGGCGATCGGCAAATAGCTGTCGAAGACGATCACATCGAAGGATGGCGCAACCAGTTGCTCGTAGCCGATCGGGTCGAGCACCGTCACATTGGCACGAGCGGCGGTGAGGGCGCGGCGCAGCGCATCGGGCTTGCTGGAGACCAGCAGCACATTGGCAGGCGGCGGCGGGGTGAGCGCCAAGAAACTCTGATCATCATCGGGCAGCGCGTCGTTGCCATCGAGCGCGAGGCGCAGCAACCTGTAGTTATTCGGCAGCGTCCAGATCTGTTCGTTCTCGCCGTTGGCCCGCAGTTGCAGAGTGCGCGTCTCGATCAGTTGATCATCGCCGTACAGGCGCAATCGCGTTTGGAAAGGCTGATCGGCGTAGTTGATGATGCGAGCGTAGATCTGCTGACGCTCGCCCCAGGCACGGGCCGAAAAGGTGACAATGGCGCGGTTGGGCTGCGACTCGCCAATCTGCTGCCAGGAGACGGGCACACCGCCGATTCGGCTCGGCGCCTGCACAGCCTGATCGCTGAGCACCACAATGCGGCGTTCGTGCTGCGTGTCGAGCGCGGCGTGCGCCAGGGTCAGCGCGCCACTGAGATCTGAGCCATCACCAGCGGGTTGCAGTTGCGCGAGGGCTTCTCGCAGGACCGCCCGATCCTCCACGCCACCGCTACCGATGGTGCGCGCCTCGGGGCCAGCCGCGACCAGCACGATCTGGTCGTTCGGGCGAAGGTCGTCGAGCAGAGCTTGGACCTGCGCCAGCGCCTCCGCGAAGCGGGTGCTGGAGCCATGCGCGGCGCTCATGCTGGTGGAGGTGTCGATCACCAACGCAAGTTGGCGGGCGGAGCCGAGCAGGGTGCCACCGAGTTGCGGTCGGGCCAGCGCGAAGGCCAGCAGGGCCGCGACGAGTAAGTGCAACAGCAGCAACAAGGTAAGCGGCAACGAGCGAATCCGTTGGCCTTCCTGTGGGCGCGGTAGCCGCAGCCAGTGTTGCAGGCTGGGCACCGCGTAGCGGCGCTGCCGATCGCGAATCAGGTGCAGCAGCACGATGATCGGCAGGATGAGCAGCGCCAGCAGGCCGATTGGTATCAGTAACGTCATCTCAGTATCCGCCGCGCCTGCAAATAGGGCACCACCATGCGCTCTAGCGACCAATTGGTCAGCACGGGCGCGTAGGTCGCGCCGCGCCGCGCACAGAGCGAGGCGATCTGCTCCTGCCAGGTGCGCACCTGCTGCCGATACGCCGACAGTGTCTCCGAATCGAGGGTGAGCGCGAGACGCTGACCGGTTTCGGCATCCTCAAGCTCAATCGGCCCCTGGAAGTCGGGTTGCAGTTCGCGCTGGTCGATCACGTGCAGTACCAGCACCTGCCAGCGCGGTGGCACCAGCAAGCGCAGCGCCTCCTCCATCCCCTCGGTAGCCAGCAGATCGGAGATCAGCACCAGCATACCGCCCATCGTCTGAGCCTTCGCATACGTTCTGATGGCCCGAGCCAGCGCGGTCCGCTCATTCGGCTGAACCGCTTCGATGAAGCGCATCAACTCCGGCAGGCGATTCTTGCCCTGCGCAGGGCCGAACTTCCGCAGCGGCGCAGTGCCAAACGGCACCACATGCAGCCGATCGCTGTGAGAGAGCGCCAAGTAGCCTAAGGCTGCGGCGAGTTGCTGGGCAACGCGCAACTTGGTGGGTGAGCCCCAGGCCATCGAGCGCGACACGTCGAGCATCACGTGAACGTGAACATCTTGCTCAACTTCGCCCAGTTTGACGAACAACTGCTCCTGGTGGCCGTAGGAGTTCCAATCGATATAGCGATAATCGTCGCCCACGCTGTACGGGCGATGGTCGCTGAACACCGATGCGGGCACGTGGTGGCGACTCGGGTGCTCGCCGCTCGACGGGTTGCCGCGCAGGGTGCGCTGCGCCTGCAGGCTGAGGCGCTCAAGCCGCAGCAGAAAGGCTTCGTCGAACAGCTTCACCTCGTTCGAGGCGCGCTTAGTTTTGAAAATAGTCTTGAACCACATTGCGTTCTTCTATCGGAACACGAAGCGGATCTGGCCCGCTCTCCACACGTTGATCGCTGGCTTGGCCGCCCTGCGTGTTGCCACCCACAACCTCAGAGGTGGTCGGTGGTCGATCGGAAGGATCGGCGGGGACCTCGCCCGGCCCTTCGCTCTCAAGTTCCAATGGCTGGCCGGGCACGTTCAGCCGCTCAGAAAGCTCGCTCTGGCGCTCGTTACCGCCCCCACTGCCCGCGCCACTGCCCGGGTTAGATCCACCGCCCTGATCGTTCTCGCCTTGGCCTTCTTCTCCGCCTTGGCCTTCACCAGCCTGTTCGCCCTGACCCTCGTCGCCGCCCTGGCCCTGACCAGGCTGCTCGCCCGGCATCTGCGCATCGGCCACCGATTGCGGGGTGGAGGGCAGGTTCTCAATCGCCCGCGCTAAGTTCTCCAGCGCATCGGCGGCTAGCAGATCGCCCCATTCCAAGCCCTCGGCACTGCGACGCAGTTGGTCAGCCAAGTCGTCGTTCAGGTCTTCGATCCGCTCGGCGGCATCGCGCAGCGAATCGGCAAGCTCGTTGCGCGTCTGCTGCGAGAGTTGGTCGGCTTGATCGGCGAGTTGGCGCAGTTCCTGAGCCGCACCCGCCAAATCGCCCCGATCAAGCGCATCGGCGGCGGGGCGCGTGGCACCCTGATCGCGCAGCGCATCGGCAAGCGCTTCGAGAACGCGAGGATCGGGCGCGTTCGAGGAGGTCGGCACCTCCTGCTGTGAGGGACTATCGGGTACGGCGCCGGGTTGCTCACCCGCCTGTTCCGGCGGGAAGGGCGGCAAGGGCGGTTCCTGGCCGGGCGCCACCAATGGCGGCAGAGGCAGCGGGGCGGCGGGCTGCGGGGTGCTGCTCACGCCAGACAAGATGTACAAGCCGATCAGCACGGGCAACAGCACCACCAGCGATAGGAAATCGTTCCACGGCGGCTTCTGGCGGCGGCTGATGCTCTTCGCGACCGTTTGAGCGGTGTAATCGGACTGAGCGAGCAGACGGGCGGCTACGCTGCCGGGAGGGGGATTGGTAGCGGCGATCTCAAGCGCGGTGGAGAGTTGTTCGTCGAGATGAAAGCGTTGGTCGAGCCGTCGGGCGGCCTCCTCCGGCGTCATGCGCGGGCGCAGCAGCGACGCCACGCTAAAGCCGATCACCATCAGCGCCAGCGCGCCCATCCACTCGAAGCGCAGCGGCCACCCCCACAGCAAGTGCCCACCCAACCAAATACACCATATACTCGCCGCAAGCGTCGCAGCGCGCAACAACGTACGCACACCTTGGCGCGCCCAGCGGTCGGTGGCGAGTTGTTGTAATTGTTGGATAAACAAACGCTTCATCGCGCGATCACCATACCTCTAGATCCCGAGTAGTAAAGCGGCGCACCACCGTGGCGCACACGCCGCCCAAGCCGAAAATCAGCAGCAACATGCCGAGCAGCGTTTGGCGTTGATCCAAGAACGAACGTAACTCCAGCGCCTGCGACATGCGCATCTGATCGCCCAAGCTCATAAACTCGGCCACCGCGCGATCGGCGACCTCGCGGGCTTGCGGGTAGCGCAGGGCGCTCATCAGCGCCTGGGCCTGATCCAGCGTGGCGACCGCGTTCATGCCGCGCTCGGCGCGCTCGGCGTACACCCGCAGCACAGCCTCCTGGCGCGTATCGCCGATCTCAGCGTAGTGCTGACGAGCTTGGTTCACCAGTTGCGCTGCCAGTGCGTAGTCGGCCTGTTCCAGGGCATTGCGCGCCTGATTGGCCAACTCCTCGGCCTTTTGACCCTCCTGACTGCGTTCGAGCAGTTTTCGCGCTTCGGCCAGCACATCGGTCTGTGTCGTGGTGCGCAACCAGGCGATCGCATCCTCAAGCTCGGTTTTGGCATCGGCGTAGCGGCCCATTCGCAGCAGATTCTCGGCCCGCGAGAGGTCGTAGGCGGTCAGTGCATTCCGCCGATAACCGCCCTCCAGGTACGAAGGCAGCCACGCGAACCACTCGCTCTCCAATTCATCGGGCGTGGCCTCGAAGGCACTCTCAAGCGCATCGCGATAACCAGTGCTCGTCGCATTGACGGTGATGAAATCGCGCATCGCCGCGAAGGAGTAGCGTTCGATCAAAAAGGCCACCACCGACAAGCTCTGCGGGTAGCTCACATCCGGATTCGCGTACATCAACTCGCGGTCCATCAGGGCGCTCCAAGGCATCAGGCGGCCCTGTCGCACGCTGGCACGCAGATACTCAATGCGAACCTCTAGCTCGCGAGCTGGCAACTCAACATACTGCGCTAGCCCTTCCTGAAAGCCGATCGCCAGTCGATCACCAGATAGCTCGGAGGCGATGATATGGGCGAGTTCGTGACGAATATTATTCTGAATTTCGACATCTGTTTGCGCGCTCGTCTGCGCCAATATCACGGCCACCTCACGGCGGCGGGCATCAGCGTGCGCAACAATCCCAGGCATCGAACGGGCAAGCGGGTTCACCTGTTGATAGCGCTCGATCGTGGGGTAGAGGCGAAGCTTGATCGGAGTGGCAGTGCGGTGGCCGAACAGCGCGGCCATTTCATCGTAGATGGAATCCACAAAGCCTGCGTATTGCTGGGCTGTATCCTCGTAACCACCGATATATAGGATAGCAAACCGTTGCGTACGTTGCTCTTTCCACTCGGATTCCTGCGCCTGCACACTCGCAGGATTCGGCAACACGTACGCGAACAATACCAACAACAGGATGAACAGGCGCCTCAATGTCGCCTCCCTGTGGTTTGATTGTGCCAAACCTACCAACAAGATTACTCCTCTGAATTGTAAGGTAGTGTAACATAAGTTGCTGAGCTATGTCTGAAATTGGGATGAGAATCCGATTGCATGGGCAAACAAGGCATTGCAAGGCATTGTGGTATAATGCGTTAGTTGTCTCACCGAGGCGCGATCTACGTGCGCCCACGAAACAAGCCAATCGTTCGAACTTATTCGGAGGAAACCGATGCCACCTCAATCACGCGCGCAGCGTAAGCGCCAGAACGCCAATAAGCACAACCAGCGCGCTCAGGTCGCAAAGCAGAATCAGGGAGTAGCCGAGGCTACTGTATCGCCTGAAGCGAGTGTCACACCGAATACCTCCGCGACCGTACCATTGCGACAACCCACAACTCGGGCGAATCGCCGTGGCCCCAATCGCGCCGCTACCTTTGAGCCAATCGATTACAGCGCGGATTACGATGCGGCCCGACAGGACCTCCGTTGGATCGCGCTCTGGTCGGTGGTGGTGTTTGGGATTATGATTGCGCTGAAGTTCTCGGGCCTCTTGTAATACATCGCTCGTTTGGGCGCGTTCTAGCGCCCCAACAGCCGATGGACTCACTTGTGTGCTAGTGGACCGCATCCAAAGTAAAGCCGCGCGCCTGCGCCGTATCGAACACCGTCTGTACAACACTCCCGATGGGCTGCGTGCCGTTCAGCTTGCCGAATATTGCGGCGTTGATCGGCGCACCATTTATCGCGATCTCGCGTCGCTCGAAGAAATGGGTGTGCCAGTTTGGGAGGAGAATGGACGCTATGGGATCGACCGCGAATCGTACCTCTCGACGATTCGCCTCAATCTCAACGAGGCGATCGCGCTCTTCTTCGCAGCGCGGCTCCTAGCACACCACAGCGACGAGCATAACCCCCACGTGGTTGCGGCGCTCAGCAAGCTCGCAGCTGGTCTCCCCGATACCACGATTTCGAGCCATATCGCCCGGGCCGCCGATGTGATCCGCGCGAAGCGACTGCGCATCGACTATGTGCGGGCGCTTGAGGCGATCACGCGGGCCTGGGCCGACCGCCACCAGGTGCGCATCCACTACCGCGCCGCCAATGGCGCGCTGACCGAGCGGGTGATCTGCCCCTACTTCTTGGAAGTCTCGCGCAGTGAGCCAGCCTCATACGTGATCGCGCACGACGCGCTGCGGGGCGCGCTGCGCACCTTCAAGCTCGAGCGCGTGGTGGCCGCCGAGATCCTGCCCGAAACCTACACTATCCCCGATGATTTCGATCCGTACGCGCATCTCGCCTCGGCTTGGGGCGTAATGGACGAGAGCGAGGTCGAGGTGCGGTTGCGCTTCTCACCAGCGGCCACGCAACGGGTGAAGGAGAGTATTTGGCATCACAGCCAGCAGATCGTCGATCTGCCCGATGGCGGCTGCGAGTTGACAATGCATGTGGGAGGCATCCGCGAGGTGCGGATCTGGGTGCTGGGCTGGGGTGCCGATGTGGAGGTGCTGGCCCCCGAGGCCCTGCGCGACGAGGTGAAGGCGCACGCGCAGCGAATGGTGGCGCTCTACGAGCGATCAGGTTAGCGTCTATCCCTGACAAGGTGACTGGGTGACTTGGTGACCGTTCGGAACCCGCCGCAGCCCCCGCCGAATAACACATTTCTGCATCTCAAATTGATACCCACATCTCCCGAAACAGGTGGTGTTGATGCGCTGCGCGTAGCAGCGCATCAACACCACACAAACGTCAAATACCTTGCTGCCGCAGGCGAAAACGGGTTTGTTACTGACACTGTCTAACTAGATTGAGTATCAAGCAGAACAAAACAGGCCAACCCGTATGGGCTGGCCCGTTTCATTAACGTTCCGGCTGGCGATTATTCGGTCTCTTCGCCGTAGATCTCGCGGAGCAAGCTCGGCTTCTTGGGGGCTGGCTTGTTCTGCTCTTCGCGGCGGCGCGCAGCAGCGGCCTGTTGATTCTGGCTGCTCTGCAAGCGACGCATAAAGCGATCAACCTGGCCCGCGGTATCGACGATACGCTGCTCGCCAGTGTAGAAGGGGTGGCAGTTGGCGCAGATGTCCACGCGCAGGCCCTGGCGGGTCGAGTGCGTCGGCCAAACTGTGCCGCAGGTGCTGCACGTAATGTTTGTTTCAAATGTTTTTGGGTGAATATCAGCCTTCACACATCACTCCTTGAGGCACAAATAGCATAACTCGCATGATTTGGCCTCGATGCACGGTTTCTGCAGTCGTCACCGCAGGGCGTGCATCATTAGATTTACTACAAAAGCAGTGAAATTAAGCAGTTGCGCCGTCGCTGGCCTCTTGAGGAAGAGCGTAGACGCTAACTTGTTTCTGGGTGCGCGAGTAAGGGCGGAAGGTCACCACGCCAGCGATCTTCGCATAGATGGTGTGATCGCGGCCCAAACCGACGTTGTCGCCCGGCTTGATCTTCGTGCCACGCTGGCGCACAATGATCTCACCAGCACCGACGACTTCGCCACCGTAGCGCTTGACGCCCAGCATCTTGGGTTTGCTATCACGACCGTTGCGCGAGCTACCCACACCTTTTTTATGTGCCATGAATTCCCTCAATCACACTTTTTTCAGCACCAAACGCACGATTCAAGCGAAGCGTGCGGTGGCTTAGGCGATAATTTCACTAATCGCAATACGAGTGTATTGCTGGCGATGACCTGTCCGGCGGCGGTAGCGCTTCTTGTTCTTGTACTTGAAGACCACGAGCTTGTCGCCCTTCGTCTCGCCAAGCACCTTCGCAACCACCTTCGCACCATTAACCAACGGCGCGCCGACAACAGTCTGCTCGCCACCAACTAGCAACACCTCGCCAAGCTCAATCTCGCTACCCGGCTCGGCCTCTTCGAGCAGGGCGATATCCAAGATCTGCCCAGCTTCGACACGGTATTGCATCCCACGGTCTCGAATAATCGCGTACACGACAGCCGCTCTCCTATGTCCAAGGGGTTCCGCGCTATCATGACGCCCGGAACCTCACACGAAAAGAGAGTGGTTCAGCCACTCTCTCGTCTGGAGTGTGCAAATTGACTTTGGCCATTATAGCAAAGCCAAACACACCTGTCAAATGCCTTCTACGCGTATCGTACCACGTTACGCCGCCGTAAACCCTACTCCTTCGAATAGAGTTGCATATCGTGCAAACGCAGGCGCAGCGCTAACGCTGCGGCCAAGTTACGCATGATTCGGTAGCCTATCGCTGTGTTGGCTTCGCAAAGCGCTATCAGGGCTTTGTGGTCGAAGGCGATCAGCCGGGCGCCGGAGGAGCCAGCACGCAGTTGGGCGGAGCGCACGCCACCATCGAGCAGGGCGAGTTCGCCACAGGTTTGGCCAGCGTGTAAGCTCGCGATCCGCCGAGAATCCCCCTGGTCGTCGCCGATCGAGGATGGATCGAGCCACACATCGACCGAGCCAGAGCCGATGATATACAACTCGTGACCTTGTGTGTGCTCATCGCAGATCAGGTCCCCTTCCTCAAACACCCGCACTTCACCGATGGCGGCGATCTGGGCGAGTTGCTCGGCGGATAAGCCATCAGCAAGCTCTGAATCGCCTAGCATCTGTTGTGCATACGCGATAAATGTGGGATCCTCGCTTAACGCTGAGGGTAACGGCACAATTGGCTCGGAGGTCTCGTTTGAAGACACGCTTTCCATCACCTGCCTCGCTGCTACGATCGTTCGAGATGGCTCTCGAGTTTACACAAAAAACACATGCAGACGTTGATGCTGTTCGACATGAGACACCTTTAGTATACACGATTCCAGAAGTTACAGAATGGTGTTTGTCGCTGCTTTGAGAATCGAGTACAATTGCCGATAGTATGAGGTTTGGTAATACGTTTGACCGCTCACCCCGGCATCACGGCCTTGATAGGTTGCAGGGCCGAACGATACTCCGTGCCAACGGCATGTGGGTTGGTGCAACGATTGTGAGGTGATGCTCGAAGCGAGCAGAGCGCGCTGTTCCAGCACTCGGTATGGGTTGGCTCGATGGCGCAGATGGCTTGTTCGCCCATCCAATCGCCGACCCATTCGAGATGGTGGTGCGATGGAGCATTGAACTCGACATTGCCTATCAAGCCACAAAACACCCTATCGCCAGCGCTGCTTGCTGCTGATCTCCAACATCACTTGGGTCACTCTCCAAGGAGGCACAGCTGTTGCTACACACGGTTGTGAGCTCGACGCGTTTACGATCCTGTGTACGGTAACTGCTCACTTTCAACAACACTTGTGTGGTTCAACTCGTAGCATCACGTGGAGTTTCGCCTCCCAACCGGGCGATCGAACGCTTGGCTGACTCATCCAGCCGAGGTATTGATAATGCCCGTAGTGCTGTGGTTTAGAAGGAGGGAAGATGACCGATCATCCGCCGTTGTGGGGCCGCTATGCCGAATTGCGCCCATCGGAACTTGAGGCGATCGTGGAGGCGACGCCGGTCGCGTATGTGCCTTGGGGCGCGTTGGAGTGGCACGGGCCACATCTGCCGTTCGGCTTGGATGGCTTTACCGCTGAGGCTGTGGCCGAACGGGCTGTGCGACGCAGTGGCGGCGTGTTGCTGCCCACAACGTGGTGGCCGATTACCGCCCTTCCACACCGTTTCTCGCTCTCGATCCATAGCCAGGTGGTGCAGGCGCTGTGGGATGGCATCTTCGCGGAATTGGCGCGGGCGGGCTTTCGCGTGGTGGTACTGCTGAGCGGTCATTACGCTCAGGGCCACGAGTTGGTGATGATCGACGCCGCCGAGCACGCTATCAGCGAACATAACTTGCTGGCCTTGGCCGTGCCGCCGCTGGCGCTCGTCGATGAGGAGATGCTCGATCACGCCGCGCACTGGGAGACGGCGCAGCTGATGGCTATTCGCCCGAAGTTGGTCGCGCTCGACGAGTTGGGCGCCGCGCCGCTCAACCCCGCCACCAGCGCTGTGCTCGGCGAGGACCCACGCCGCGCAACGCAGAGCCAAGGCGAGGCCGCGCTAGCCCTAGCGACCGATCGGATCGCCAATAGCGTGCTCGCGCTGCTCAACCACGATAAGCCCGATGTGTTGCGCGAACTCTACTCGCGACGACGTGCTGGGTATCAACATTATGTCGAGCGCTATTTCCGTGGCTCCTGGGAGGAAGCGATCATGACGTGGTGGCACGAACGCACCTCGATCAGCGCATCACGTAATGATAAACGTCGCTAAGCGATTGGTAGCAAGTATTGGCGGTACTAGGATAGTGCTAGATGCAACAATTGCCGTCATGGTCTGGTATAATGAGCAGTATCCCAGTCATACGCCTGAGGAGGGGCGTGATACGAATATGGCGAATTATCTACAAACATTTATCGCCCTGCTACTGCAAATTCTGTCCATGGCGATCTTAGTTCGCGTCCTGCTTTCTTGGGTCGATCCAATGGCGAATATGCGGATTTCGCAGGTTATGCGCGATCTGACAGAGCCGATCCTTGCGCCGATTCGAAGTATTATGCCAAATATGATGTTCGATTTTTCGCCGCTGATTGCGATGATGTTGTTGCAAATGCTTGGGCGATTGTTATTGGGGGCACTTCAATAAATGGAACAAGAAGTGAGTACTCCACGGCGAGTCGCTCCACAAGATCGTGTTGTGCGCTCTAGCCGCTTCCTGTTGCTTGTCGTTTTCCTGGCTGGTATCGGTACACTGGGTGTGGAGATGGTTGCCTCGCGGCTATTGGCGCCATATTTCGGCACGTCGCAACCGATCTGGGCCGTGGTGATCGGTCTCACGCTGATCTACCTTTCGATTGGTTATCGCTTGGGTGGCCAATTAGCCGACCGCTCCCCAGATGAAGCCACTTTGTACAAAGTGATCATCTGGGGCGGTTTCCTCGCTGGGTTTATCCCAATTCTGTCTCAACCCATCCTCCGTTTCTCCCAAGGTACCATTGCCAATATTGCGGTGAGCAGCTTCCTGGGTGCGCTGTTCGGCGTGCTGATCTTGTTTGCGGCTCCTGTGATTCTGCTGGCGATGGTGAGCCCGTTCGCGCTGCGCCTGCAACTGCGCAACCAGGACCTTTCGGCGGCGGGCAGCACGTCGGGCGCGATCTCGGCCATCTCGACGATCGGTTCGATCATCGGCAACTTTGTCACTGTGCTCTATATGATCCCCGAGTTTGGCACCGCCAACACCACTTATCTGATGGCGGCCTTTCTGGTGATCATTGGCCTGATCGGCCTGCGCGATTGGCGCTATCTGTTCACGTTGCTGGTGGTGTTGGCCTTGGCGTTCTACACCAATACCACGCAGCAGAACATTAAGAGTGCCGATTGCCGCGGCTGCACGCTGGTTGCTGAGGCGGAATCGATGTACAACTATATCCAGGTTGCCACTAGCGAAAGCCCGTTTTATGGGCCGCAGGTGAACCTGGTGTTGAACGAGGGCCAGGCGATCCACTCGATCTACAACACGCGCTACGCTGAGACGGGCAAGTCAGAGGATCTCTTGACCGGCGGCGGCCCGTGGGATTACTTCGCTGTCACGCCCTACGTGTACCCGAACCGCGATCCCGAGACGGTGACGAGTATGGCGATGCTCGGCTCGGCGACTGGCACGGTGCCGATGCAGTTTTTGGCCATTTATGGCTCCGATACACATATCGATTCGGTGGAGATCGACCCGAAGATTATCGAGTTGGGCCGCGAATACTTCGCCATGCGCGACTCGGCGGTTGATCCGTCGCATCCAAACTACTTTGTGCACCCTGAGGATGCCCGCTATTGGCTCTCGACCAGCAATCACACCTACGATGTGATCGGGATGGATGCGTACCATCAGCCGTACATCCCTTTCCACTTGACCACTGTTGAGTTCTTCCAGGAGGTGCGTAACCATCTCAAACCCGAGGGTGTGGCCGTGGTGAACGCAGGCAAGGCTCCCAACGGTGATGATCGATTGGGCCAAGCCTTGGCGATCACGATGCGCCAGGTGTTCCCGCAGGTCTTTATCATCGATACGGCGGGCTTCGGCAATCAGATTCTGATCGGCGTGAATCAGCCTGTCGGCGATGGCGTGGCGAATTTCCGCGATAACTTGAGCCGCGTGAAAGACCCCGCCCTTCAAACGGTGATGAATTGGTCGCTGCAGGCGGGGCTAGAGCCGATGCGCGAGTTCGATCCTGCATCGACAGCGTTTGAGCCGTTCACCGATGATAAAGCACCCGTCGAACAACTCATCGACAATCTCATTTTCTCGCAGATCAACTAAGGTGGTAGGAGTTCAGGGGTAAAGTGAGTAGGTGCGACCTACTCACTTTTTCTTTAGGCACGGTTTATCGCCATGTGGTAGAACTGCGCCCAACGTAAGAGCAGGGATAGCTATGTTCGATCTATTCTCCGTCTTTGGCGAGGTCTTATTACCTGTCATTGTCGTTGTCGCAGTTGGGTTCACTTTCCGCCGGTTTCAGCCTATTGATACGCGATCGGTTAATCGTATCAACTTGTATGTGTTAGCGCCGTGTCTGATCTTTAGTACGCTCATCCATACCGAAATCCCAGGCGGCGAGGCGATTGCGCTCATTCTGCAAATGGCGCTGGTGCTGGTGCTGACGAGTTTATTTGCTTGGCTGATCTCGATGCCCTTCAAGTTGGAAGGACCAAAGCGCAGCGGCTTTATTCTCACTTCGACGTTTATGAACTCGGGCAACTTCGGCTTATCGGTGGCGAAATTCGCTTTCGGTACGGTGGGTTTTCAGTACGCGATCCTGAGCTTTCTCACTCAGGCGCTGCTGGGCCAGGTGATGGCGATCTATTTGGCTTCGGCGGGGCGAATGAACCGTATGGCAGCGCTTGGGCAAGTTCTTCGTATGCCGATGATCTACGCAGCACTAGCAGGTGTCTTGCTGCGTTTCTTGGGCTTCCGCATCACCGAAGAGAGCAATGTGATGCTTCAGGGCATCCAGCACAGCTTGCAGTTGCTAGGCGATGCCTCAGTACCACTGTTACTGCTCATCTTGGGGATGCAACTGGCCATACGCGAGAAAGTTTCGGCGAACGGGCCGATGGTGGCGGCGAACGTGTTGCGGTTGCTGGTCTCGGTGCCGTTGGCCTATGGCATCGGTTCAATGCTGGGCCTGACGGGCTTGGCGCTGACGGTAGGCACGATTCAGGCCGCCATGCCAACGGCGGTGAATATGATTGTGCTGGCAGTGGAGTATGACGCTTGGCCGGAGTTTGTGAGCAGCGGCGTGGTGATCACGACGCTGTTCAGTATGGTGACGCTGACGCTGTTGATCGCAATGATGCGTTAGCCTTGCCGATGCAAAGGGGGTATCGTGCAGAAGCACTCCTCGATGCGCACACGTCCACTCGGCATCTCTGTTCTTGCGCTGGTATTGTTCCTATTCGCCGGATTATGGCTGATCGAAGGGTTGATCCTTCCGCTGGTTGGGCTACAGAGCACGCCCTGGCCGATCGCGATTGGGGCGGGCATCTATTTCCTGATCGTGGGCTGGGGCGTGTGGGGCGTGCAACGCTGGAGCTACCTGGCCGCGCTGCTGATGTGCGTGGTGCTGCTGGCCTACCAGATTCGCAGCGCGGTGGTGTTGGAGCAGAATGTGGTGTTGCAGGTGGTGGTGCTAGTGGTGATGTTGGGGTATCTACTGCTGCCACGAGTGCGAAAAACGTTTCTCGCCCCCGCTCCCGATACAAGCAATAGCTAACGTTACCTTCGCTCGGTGAGGTGGCTTGTGCAAAGCCACCTCATTGCGTTTTCAAAGCGCTGAGAGAGAGCTTTGCAGAAATACTGAGAAAAATATCACAACCGCCAACTTGTGGCATGA
>ERZ777003.1746-NODE-1746-length-29857-cov-15.785954_pt1 | contig 29857 bp, 25 predicted proteins | sample MGYA00374956_ERZ777003 | MGnify/ENA primary metagenome ERZ777003 (study PRJEB29302, sample SAMN06268252) | bioreactor metagenome | isolation source: Joint BioEnergy Institute, California, USA | place: USA:Joint BioEnergy Institute, California, USA | collected... | reverse complement strand
GGGAGGGCGGTCGCACCGTCGGTGCCGGCGTCGTCGACAAGATCATCGAGTAGTCATACCGGCTGCGTCGCGGTGGGGCGGCACCACATGCCGCCCCGCCGCCCGGCGTCTCGTGGGAAGAGAGTATTTATGACCCTGGCGAAGGAAAAGACGGATAAAGAGCCGCAGAACCCGGTTGTGCGCGCGCTCAACAACACGATCTTGCAGCCGCTTCGCGAGTCGCGCGCGGAGATGAAGAAGGTCGTCTGGCCCACTCGCCAGGAGGTCATTCGGCTGACGATTGTGGTGATTGTTCTTTCTGCGTTGATCAGCGCCGTTCTGTTTGTAGCCGATTCGCTGTTCACATGGCTGCTGCTGCAGCTGCAGAATTTCGTCCGGTAATGAGGGTTGACCGTGACCGATCAGACCGATCAGAATGAGTCGCAGAGCGGATCCGAGCTGCAAGATGACGACCGCCGCTGGTACGTGATCCACACCTACTCGGGCTACGAGAACAAGGTCAAGCAGAACTTGCTCCATCGCATCGAGTCGATGGAGATGCAGGACCAGATCTTCCGGGTGATCGTCCCGACCGAGGAGGAGATCGAGATCAAGAACGGCCAGCGCCGCACGGTCCACAAGAAGGTGTTCCCCGGCTACGTGCTGGTCCAGATGCGCATGAACGACAACTCGTGGTATGTCGTGCGCAACACCCCGGGTGTGACCAGCTTCGTGGGCCACGGCAACCGGCCGACTCCGCTCGAGGAATCGGAGGTCAAGTCGATCCTCAAGCAGATGGAGCAGGAGGCGCCCAAGGTCCGCGTCAGCTACCAGGTCGGGCAGGCGGTCAAGATCACCGACGGGCCGTTCACGGACTTCGAGGGGATCGTCGATGCGATCGACCACGAGCGCGGGCGCGTCCGGGTGCTGGTCTCCTTCTTCGGGCGCGAGGCGCCGGTGGAGCTGGACTTCCTGCAGGTGACACGCCTCGTCGACTAAAGCACGGTTCGGCCATACCGAGAGCTGATATGGCGTGTGTGGTGGGGTCTGCTGTGCCGCCACACACGGACATTGTTGTCTAAGGAGCACGTTTGTGGCGAAGAAAGTGACTGGTGTCGTGAAGCTGCAGCTCCCGGCGGGCAAGGCCACCCCGGCACCGCCCGTCGGCCCGGCGCTCGGCGGCTTCGGCATCAACATTATGCAGTTCGTGAAGGAGTATAACGAGCGGACCGCCTCCCAGGCCGGGAGCGTCATCCCGGTCGAGATCACGGTCTACTCGGACCGCTCGTTCACGTTCGTGCTGAGGACACCGCCCGCGGCAGACCTGCTGCGCAAGGCCGCTGGCGTCGAGAAGGGCTCGGGCACGCCGAACCGCACCACGGTCGGCACGATCAGCCGTGAGCAGCTGCGCCGGCTGGCCGAGCAGAAGATGGCCGACCTGAACGCGACGACGATCGAGGCGGCTGAGAAGACGCTCGCTGGCACCGCCCGCAGCATGGGGATCAAGATCATGGACTAAGGGTGAGGGGAGTAAGGGCACACCCTTGACCCCTACCCTCGCTCGGTGGGAGGGCGCAGGCCCGGACGCACCACCAGGAGAACACTAAATGGCGAAGAACCACGGCAAGAAGTACCTCGAGGCGGCCGGCAAGATCGAGCGCGACCGGCTCTACACGCCCGAGGAGGCGGTGAAGCTCGTCAAGGAGACGTCGTTCACCAAGTTCGATGCGACCGTCGAGGTGCACCTGCGCCTCGGCATCGACCCGCGCCACGCCGACCAGACCATCCGCACGACGGTTGCGCTGCCGCACGGCACCGGCAAGACGGTGCGCGTGCTGGTGTTCGCGCAGGGCGATGCGGCCCAGGCGGCGCGCGATGCGGGGGCCGACTACGTCGGCTCCGACGATCTGATCGCGCGGATCGACAAGGAGAACTTCTTCGACTTCGACATCGCCATCGCCACGCCGGACATGATGGGCAAGGTGGGGCGCGTCGGGCGCAAGCTCGGCCCGCGCGGCCTGATGCCCAACCCGAAGAGCGGCACGATCGTGCCGCCGGAGGATCTCCCGCGCACGATCCGCGAGGTGCGCGGCGGGCGCGTCGAGTTCCGCAACGACAAGACCGGCCTGCTGCACGTGGCGGTCGGCAAGGTGAGCTTCAGCGAGCAGCAGATCTACGAGAACATCGCCGCGCTGATGGAGGCGGTCAAGGCCGCGAAGCCCTCGGCCTCCAAGGGCACCTATATCCGCTCGGTGACGTTCACCAGCACGATGGGCCCCGGCATCCGCGTGGACCCGTCGGCGGCCCAGGCGATGCAGGCGAACGTCTGAGAGGCCTCGCACCTCTCTGCGAAGGATCGCTGAGCACCAGAGACACCATCACTCCATAACGACGCTCCACCGGGCGTCATATACCTGCCGCAGACAGCGGGTGCATCGCTTAATGGCACTGCGCCGCCCGCCGAGGCAGACCGAGGAACCATCAGGGATGACCCTGTCCGACGGGCTGCTGTGTCTGCGCACGGCAGCCCGTTCTGTATTCCGCGAGCGCGGTGCGCCGCCTCGCATGCCCACTGGGGAAGGGGGTGAAACCGAATGCCAACGACGCGCAAGATCGCACAGGTGGCCGAGCTCGCCGAGAAGCTCAGCCGCACCCAGCTGACGCTGGTGGCCGACTACCGCGGCCTGACGGTGGCGGAGATCTCGGACCTGCGCAAGCGCCTGCGCGAGGCGGGCGCCGAGCTCGTCGTCGCCAAGAATACGCTGACGCTGATCGCCGCCCGCGAGACGGGCCACGAGGAGCTCGAGCAGCTGCTCACCGGGCCCACGGCGCTCGCGTTCGCCTACGACGATGTCGCCAAGGCCGCCAAGGCGGTGAGCGAGTTCAACCGCGGCCCCAAGAAGCTGACGGTCCGCGGCGGTATGCTGGGCAAGAACCTGCTCACCGGCGATGTGCTCGATCAGGTCTCGCGCATCCCGAGCCGCCAGGAGCTTCTGGCGCAGGTGCTGGGCGGCATCTCGTCGCCGGTCACGGGCGTGGTCGGCGTGCTCAACGCGGCCATTTCGAACGTGGTGTACGTCCTCCAGGCGCGCATCGACCAGCTGCAGCCGGCCGGCGAGCAGCAGGCGGCGTAGCGGGAGGCCCGGGGAGCCGCAGGCTCTCCGCGCATGAGTTCTTACGATACGTAGAGTCACGGGCAAGAGCCCCAAGAGGAGTAACAAGATCATGGCAAGCGCAAAGGTCGAGAGCATTATCGAGAGCATCGAGAGCCTGAACGTCCTCGAGCTGGTCGAGCTCAAGAAGGCGATGGAGGAGAAGTGGGGCGTGACGGCGGCCGCGCCGGTGTTCGCCGGCCCGGCTGTTGGCGCTCCGGCCGCCGCTGCCGGCGGTGATGGCGCGGCTCCGGCCGCCGCTGAGGAGAAGTCCGAGTTCGACGTGATCCTGTCGAGCGCCGGCGCGAACAAGATCCAGGTCATCAAGGTCGTGCGCGAGCTGACCAGCCTGGGTCTGAAGGAGGCCAAGGACCTGGTCGAGGCCGCTCCGAAGCCGGTCAAGGAGGGCGTCAGCAAGGAGGAGGCCGAGGCGGCGCGCGCGAAGCTCGTCGAGGCCGGCGCCACCGTCGAGATCAAGTAGGCGCGATCACCGCACAGTGTGTGGAAACGAAGAGGCGGCTGCCACTGGCAGCCGCCTCTTCGTGTGAGCAAGGAGATAGTAGCCGCCCGCCCTGCAGCGGGTGTGCGGGCTAGGACGCGAACAGGCCGCGGATGCGCTGCGCGAGGCGCTCGGCCGCGTCGCGGATCTCGGTGGCGTTCTCCCGCACCTGGGCGCGGGAATCGGTGGTGAGGCTGCCCTCGGCCGGCACGAGCAGCCAGAGCGCGAGGTACAGCAGCGCGCCCAGGCCGTTGATCAGCGTGAGGAGCAGAAAGCCGAGCCGCACGAGGATCGGGTCGACCCCCAGGTACGCCGCGAGCCCGCTGGCCACGCCAGCCACCATCCTGTCGCTCTGGCTGCGGTAGATACGTTTGGTCTCCATATCCATCCCCCTTCGCGGTGGGGCTGCATCTGCCCCTGCCGATATGTTCCGTTCTCGCCAGTAGGACGCACGGCGCGCCGCCATTGTTGCAGGGGCCCGCTACCAGCGGCGCATCTGGCGGGGCTGCGGGGCGCCGCGGGGCCGCGCAGCGCCCCCACAGGGGTTGGAGTCGCCGCACGCTGGACGGGCAGAGGCGGGCTCCGGCACGGCGCTCCGGCGAGCAGGGCGCCGTTTGCCCACGGCGGGCGGGCGCGGTAGCGCGCCGGTTGGCTTATAATAGGGCCAGCGACGCGACGCAGAGAGTAAGGAATCGAAGATGAAGCTGCACGAGTATCAGGCCCGCGACATCCTCGAGCGCTACGGCATCCCGGTCACGGGCGGCGGCGTGGCCTCCACCCCGGCGGAGGCACGGGCGATCGCCGAGCAGATCGGCGGGCCGGTTGTGGTTAAGGCTCAGGTGTTCGTCGGCGGGCGGGGCAAGGCCGGCGGCGTGAAGCGGGCCGATACGCCTGAGCAGGCCGAGCAGGTGGCCGGGCAGATCCTCGGGATGAACCTCAAGGGGCTGACGGTCGAGAAGGTGCTGGTGGCCGAGGCGATCACCTACGAGCGCGAGATCTACCTGGCGGCGATCATGGACCGCGCGACCAAGCGCATCGTCATGATGGCCTCGGCCGAGGGCGGCGTGGAGATCGAGGAGGTCGCCAAGACCAACCCGGAGGCGATCGTGCGGGTCGAGGCGCACCCGATGCTCGGCCTGCTGGACTTCCAGGCGCGCGACCTGGCCTTCGGCATCGGCCTGACCGACAGCAAGCAGGTGCGCCAGTTCGCCCAGATCGCCACGGCGCTCTACAAGGTCTACACGCAGACCGACGCGACGCTGGCGGAGATCAACCCGCTGGTGGTGCGGGCCGACGGGGCGCTGCAGGCGCTCGACTCGAAGATCCTGCTCGACGACAGCGCCCTGTTCCGCCACCCGGACCTGGAGGCGATGCGCGACGCGTCGGACGAGCCGGAGGCGGAGCAGCGGGCGCGCGAGGCGGGCATCACGTTCATCAAGCTGGACGGCGATATCGGCTGCATGGTGAACGGCGCCGGGCTGGCGATGGCGACGATGGACGTGATCAAGCTCTACGGCGGCGAGCCGGCCAACTTCCTCGATATCGGCGGCGGCGCCGGCAAGGAGAAGGTCAAGGCGGCGCTGCAGATCATCCTGTCCGACCCGAACGTCAAGGCGGTGATGTTCAATATCTTCGGCGGCATCACGCGGGTCGACGAGGTCGCCAAGGGCATCGTGGCGGCGCTCGAGGAGGTGAAGACCGACGTGCCGATGGTGGCGCGGCTGGTGGGCACCAACGAGGAGGAGGGCCGCAAGATCCTGAGCGAGTCGGCGCTGATCCCGGCCGCGACGCTGGCGGAGGCGGCCGAGAAGGCGGTGGCGGCGGCGCGCGGGCGCTAGCGAGGGCGCTTCGGGCCACCACGGGGCGGGGGGGATTGCAGTTTGCGATCCCCCTCGCTCTTTTGCAAGTTCCTCATCCGCCCGCCCGCGCCAGTTTATCCTCTGTTCATCTCCCCCTGCTACGATAGGCGGCAGTAGAGCACCGCTGTGGGCGTGCGCCCCTCACGCGCCACCTCGACGACACAGGGGAGCCGTATGTTGGAGAGCCACCTCACCGCCGCCGACGCGCTGATACAGGGCCGATACCAGGTGCTGGGGCAGATTGGCCACGGCGGGATGGGCACGGTGTACGAGGCCCTCGACACGCGGCTGGGCGCGGTTGTGGCGCTCAAGTGGCTCCGCCCGCCGCCCGGCGCCGACGAGCTGCAGATGCGGGTGCTGCTGCGCGCCTTCGAGCGCGAGGCCAAGATCCTGGCGCGCCTGCGCCACCCGGCGCTGCCCGGCGTCAGCGACTACTTCGGCGACACCGACGGGCAGTGGCTGGTGATGCAGCACATCCCCGGCTGCAACCTGGCGGAGCTGCTGGCGCGCCGCGGCGCGCCGTTCCCGCTCGCGCAGGTGCTCGGCTGGGCGGACGTGCTGCTCGACGCCCTGGAGTACCTGCACAGCAGGCGCCCGCCCGTGCTGCACCGCGACATCAAGCCGCAGAACCTGAAGCTCACGCCGGCGGGGGAGCTGGTGCTGCTCGACTTCGGGCTGGCGCGGGGCGGCGAGGAGCAGACGCGGGCGGTGGGCGGCCCGAGCCTGCTGGCGTACACCCCCCAGTACTCGCCGATCGAGCAGATCCGCGGCGAGGCGCCCGACCCGCGCAGCGACCTGTACGCGCTGGGGGCGACGCTGTACCACCTGCTGACGAACCAGCTGCCGGCGAACGCGGTGGCGCGCATGCAGGCGGTGCTCGATGGCAAGCCGGACCCGCTGCGGCCGGCGCACGAGCTGAACCCCGAGCTGCCGCCCGGCCTGGGCAGGGCGCTCCAGCACGCGATGGCGCTGCTGCCCGAGCAGCGGCCTGTGAGCGCCGCGGCCATGCGGTCGCTCCTGAGCGCATACAACCCCGAGCGGTCCGGCCCGGGCGCGGGGGCGATCGCCGGCGCGCCGGATGCGGACCAGACGCAGGCCTCGCCGGCAGGCCCGCAGGCCGAGCGCCAGAAGCGCTGGCGGCGGCTGCTCGCGGGGCTGCTGGCCGCCGTTGCGCTCGCCGGGGCCGTTGCGCTAGGCGAGGTGGGCGGGCGGCAGGCGCCGGCGGACGAACAGGGCGACGCGGTGCGCGCCGCGCCGGTCAGCACGCTGGGCCAGGCGGCGCTGTCGCGCCCGCCGAGCGTGACGCCCAGGGAGGACGCCGCGGGCCCGATCGGGCGCGGGCAGGCGCTCGCCGGGGCCGGGGAGGGCGCGCCGGCGCTGCCGGGCGAGGCGGTGCCGGCCGCGCCGCACGTGGCGGCGGCGTACGCGGCGCGCGGCGACGCGCACGCGCGGACAGGAAACCGGACGCTGGCGCTCGAGGACTACACGCGCGCGATCACGATCGACCCGGCCCACGCGCGGGCCTACCTCGGGCGGGCGCTGGTGGCGTTCGCGCAGCGCGAGTACGAGCTGGCGATCGCCGACTACGACCGCTATCTCGCGCTCGAGCCGGAGGGCGCCGCCGGCTACTACAACCGGGCGCTGGCGCACCTGGCCCGCGGCGACGCGCCGGCGGCGCTGGCGGACTACGACCGCTACCTCGCGCTGCAGCCGCTGGACGCTGACGGGTTCCTGGGGCGCGGGCGGGTCTACGCGGCGCTCGGCGACCTGCAGCACGCCCTGGACGACTTCGACCGGGCGCTGCAGCTGCAGCCGGAGCACGCGCCGGCCCTGTACGAGCGCGGCGCCGCCCGCCTGCAGGCCGGGCAGCACGAAGGCGCCGTGGCTGACCTGCGCGCCTGCATCCAGCTCACGACCGACCCGGAGCTGCGCCGGAACGCCGAGGAGCTGCTCTCCGGGATCGAGCCGCTGCAGTAGGCCCGCCGCTAGCGCGGCACACCGGAGGCGCTGAGCAGCTGCTCGCGGGCGGCGCGCAGCATCGCGCGCTCCTCTGGGTCGGCCGAGGCCCCCTCGAGCTCGTCGAGCAGCGGACCCCAGTGCGCGACGAGCGCATCCACCTCAACCCCCGAGCGCCGGCTCCACTCGACGTCGCGCTGCAGGAGCGCCAGCTGGAGCTCGGCCTCGGTGTAGCGGCACGCCACTGGCGGCAGGCGCTCGGTCTTGGCGGCCGGGTAGCCCGTCCCCTCGACGAGCGCGTGGGGCTCCATGCGGAAGAGGCCGGCGAGCAGCACGATCGTGCGCTCGCTCGGCAGCGCCAGCCCGGCCTCGAACTGCGACACCGCGGCCCGCGAGGCGGCGATCCGCTCCGCGAGGCGCTCCTGCGTCCAGCCGCGCCGGAGCCGCAGCTGGGCGATGCGCTGGCCCAGCTTCTCGGTGGGCTTCGGCGCGAAAGAAACCTGCTCTGCCATGGCGTGTATTCTACCCCAAGATCCCGGCCCGCACCGCTAACTGGCTTAGCAGACGGGCGCGCCGCTTGCGCGTATACTTGTGTCGTTCCGATGGTGGGGTTTGGGGAGGCGAAGCCTCCCCAGTATCCCTTAACGTTCGTGGAGGGCCAGCGGCCCTCCACACCTCCCCGCGGGAGGCGCCGCAGCACCGCACCGCGTAAGTCCTGTACCATGTCGCGCGGCGGCGGGCGATAATCTGTCTTTCCGCGGCTGTGCGGTGAGGGAGAAGGAGTGTGGAGGGCGGGCGGCACGACCGTGTGATGGGGGGGTGGGGAGGCGCAGCCTCCCTGGTATCCCCTCTAAGAAAAAGGAACTGAGTGAGCGATGATGGAGGGCGGCACGCCCTCCGAAATCACCGGAGGTAACACATCAATGGCCAAGACCAAGCGCGCGCTGATCACCGGCATCACCGGGCAGGACGGCTCCTACCTCGCCGAGTTCCTGCTCGAAAACGGGTACGAGGTGATCGGCATGATCCGCCGATCCAGCACCGTCAACTTCGAGCGCATCAAGCACATCCAGGACAAGATCACCCTGGTGCCGGGCGATCTGCTCGATGAGGTGTCGCTGATCCATATGCTGCGCGAGCACCGGCCGACCGAGGTGTACAACCTGGCCGCGCAGAGCTTCGTGCAGACCTCGTTCTCGCAGCCGGTGTTCACCGGCGAGGTCACCGCGCTGGGGGTGACGCGCCTGCTGGATGCCATCCGCATCGTGGACCCGGACATCCGCTTCTACCAGGCCAGCTCGTCCGAGATGTTCGGCAAGGTGGTGGAGGTGCCGCAGCGCGAGACCACGCCGTTCTACCCGCGCTCGCCCTACGGCGTCGCCAAGGTCTACGGCCACTGGATCACGGTCAACTACCGCGAGAGCTACGGCATGCACGCCAGCAGCGGGATCCTGTTCAACCACGAGAGCCCGAGGCGCGGGCTCGAGTTCGTGACGCGCAAGATCACGCACGGCGTGGCGCGCATCAAGCTCGGGATGGACAAGGAGCTGCGCCTCGGGAACCTGGAGGCCCAGCGCGACTGGGGCTTCGCCGGGGACTACGTGCGCGCCATGTGGCTGATGCTGCAGCAGGACACCCCCGGCGACTACGTCGTGGCGACCGGCCAGACCCACACGGTGCGGCGCTTCTGCGAGCTGGCCTTCGGCCACGTCGGGCTGGACTACCAGGACTACGTGGTGGTCGACGAGCGCTTCTTCCGCCCGGCGGAGGTGGACCTACTGGTGGGCGACCCGACGCGCGCGCGCACGGTGCTCGGCTGGGAGCCGGAGGTCTCCTTCGAGCAGCTGGTGGCGATGATGGTCGAGGCGGACATCAAGCTGCTGCAGGGGCAGTAGGGCTAGTTGTCGAGGCCAGCGAGCGCCTCGCGGGCCTCGCTGGCCCAGATGCTGCCGGCGCCCTTCTCGATCACCGCCTGGTACGAGGCCGCGGCCTCGGCGGGGCGGCCGGCCAGCTCCTCGGCCAGGCCCTGGTAGTAGCGCGCCTCGGGGTACCCGTCGTCCTGCTGTGAGACCGCGAGCCGGAAGTGCTCGATGGCATCGTTGTACTGGCTCTGCGCGAAGTGCACCCTGCCGAGCCAGTAGTGCGCTTCGGGGAAGACTGGCTGCAGCCGCACGGCGTCCTCGAGATCGCCGCGGGCGTCCTCGAGGCGGCCGGAGCGGATGCGGATGATCGCCCGGCGGAAGTGCGGCTCGGCCAGATCGCCGACGCGGATCGCCTGGCCGTAGGCCTCGAGCGCCCGCTCCTCCAGCCCCTGCTGCTCATACAGCCGGCCCTGCACCAGGTAGGCCTCGGGGTAGTCCGGCCGCCGCTCCAGCGCGCGCCGCAGGCTCTCCTCGGCCTGGGCGATCTGGTTGAGCTGGATCTGGGCCTGCGCCAGCCCCAGGTAGGCCTCGGCGTAGTCCTCGCGCAGCCCGGTCGCGTCGGCGTAGGCGTTCGCCGCCGCCTGCGGGTCCCCTTCGCGCAGAAGCGCCTCGCCCAGCCACAGGTGCGCCTCGGCGGACTGGGGGTCGCGCAGGGTGGCGTTGCGGAAGTGGCCGAGCGCCACCGACCAGCGGTTCTCGGCGGCCGCCGCGCGCCCAAGCCCGATGTAGGCCGTCGCCAGGCTGTCGTTCTGCCGCAGCGCCGCGTTGTACTGCTCAACCGCCGTGGCGATGTCCCCCCGGTGGAGCGCCACATCGCCCAGCACCACCTGCGCCGCGGGGTAGGCGCCGCCGGCCAGCTCGATCGCCCGGGTCGCCTCCTGCTGCGTCGCGTCGAGCTGGTTGAGCCGCAGGCGCGCCAGCGCCAGCCCGTAGTGGCTGCTCGGGTCGGACGGGTCGACGGAGACCGCGCGCTCGAAGGCGGTCGCCGCCAGTTCGTCCTCGCGGTAGGCCAGCAGCATCTGGCCGATCTGCCTGAGCGTCTCCGGGTTGTCCTCGCCGGCGTCCAGCGCCGCGCGGTAGTTGCGCGTGGCGACCTGCGGGTTGTTGCGGTTGATCTGGGCCAGCGCCAGGAGCGACGGGATGTGGCGCGGGTCGGCGGAGAGCGCGGCCTCGAACTGGATCTCGGCCTCAGCGATGTTCTCCTCGGCCACCAGCAGCCGGCCCATCTCGTAGGCGATGTCGGGGTAGCGCTCGGCGCCGCGGGGCGTCACGCGCTCGGCGCGCTCGAGCACGGTGCGCGTGGCCTGCAGGTCGCCGCTGGCGCGGTAGAGCTCCGCCAGCTCGATCAGCGCGCCCACGTTGTTGCGGTTGGCGAGCGGGAGCAGCACCCGCTCCGCCTCAGCGTAGCCGGTTGGGCCGCTCAGGCGCAGGGTGGTGGCCAGCGCCAGCGCGGTCGCGTCGCTGGGGCGGTGCTGGTGCAGCCAGCGGCGCTCGGCGATCGCCGTGGGCCAGTCGTGCTGCTGCTCGGCGAGCTCGGCGAGCCGCTGGTGCGCCGGGAAGTAGGCGTCGTTGAGCTCGATCGAGCGCTGGAGCAGCTCCCGCGCGCGCGCCGGGTCCTGCGGGAGCGCGGCCAGCGCCAGCCCGTAGGGCGGCTCGGGGGCCTCCGGCGCGAGGCGGGCGGCGGCCTCGTACTGCTCGATGGCCGCGGCCGGATCGCCGGCGATCACCAGGGCGTCGCCGAGCAGGAAGCGCGGCTCGTGGTTGTCCGGCTCGGCCGCCATGCGCGCCTGCAGCTGCTCTGCGATCGGCGTGACCGGTGTCCCGGCGCCGGTGAGCAGCGCCCAGAGCGCGTCCAACCCCTGGCGCGGGCGCGGCCCGCGCGTCTGCAGCAGCTCGATGTCCACCACCGTCTTCCACCGGCGCTGCTCGGCGAGCACGTCGCCGATGCGCTGCGCCTGGGTGACGGCGATGCGCCCGGCGATGTTGCGGCCGGCGGCGTCCTCGGCGGCGGAGCGGCGGCTCCAGAGGGCGATCAGCTGCTCGCTCTGCGCGATCGCGCTCTCGATCTGGTCGCTGCTGCTGTCGATCACGGTCGCCGGGAGGGGCGGCGCGGCCTGGAGCTCCCAGATCAGCGGGCCGCTGGCGCCGACCTGGCGGGCGAGGGTCAGCAGGGCGCGCTCCTGCATCACGCCGGACCGCAGCCGGGTGGCGAGCAGGTCGCGCAGCTCGGGCACGGTGAGCACATCCTCGGCCGCCGCGCGCTCGGCGGCGTTGCTCAGCCGCTCGGCGGCCATGTCGAGCTGCCCGTTGAGGCGGTACGCCTGGCTCATCGTCAGCAGCAGCTGGGCCGAGGGCCGCAGCAGCAGCGTTTCCGAAGACGGCACCAGCTGGGGCATCTGCAGGTTCGCGTCGGGCGGGATGATCGCTTCGAGCGACTGCACGGCGGCGGCGGCGTCTCCGGCGCGAAGGGACTCGAGCGCCAGGTTGTAGCGCAGCTCGCCCAGGTCGCGCCCGTCCAGCAGCAGGATCGTCTGGTTGAACGCCTCACGGGCGCCCGCGGCGTCCCCGGCGTCCTGCAGGATCGCGCCGAGATTGTTGTAGAGCCGGGCGGTGTCGGTAGCGCGGCTGTCGGCGATCGCGCGCCGGTAGGCTTCGGCGGCGGCCCGGTACTCGCCGCGCGCCCAGAGGATGTTGCCGCGCACGACGTTCGGCAGCGCCGGGAGCAGCGCCGGCTCCTGGGCGATGAGCGAGTCGAGCGTGTACAGCGCGCGGTCGACCTGGCCGGCCCCGTAGTCGGCCAGCGCCGTGATGAGCTGCGGCACGACGACGCCGCCGACGATCGGGCGGCTGGCGAGGATGTAGTGGTCCGGCAGCGCGAAGCGCGCGACGTACCCCTCCCAGGCGTTCGCGGCGAGCGACCCGGTGGGTCGGTACACGATCTCCGGTAGCAGCGACTCCTGGTCGAGCATCCCGCCGGGCGTCACCTCGCCCCAGATCACCGCGTCGGCGCCGCGCTGCTCGGCGACCGCCAGCGCGGCCGCGGCGTTCTCCGGCGGCGCGCCGAGCACCTGCGCCACGATGCGGCCCTCGCTGGCGGCGTTGATCGCCCGCGCGAGGTCCTCGGCCACCGCCGCGCCGGTCCGCCCATCGTCGCTGCTGCGGAAGGGGGCGACGAGCACGGTGAACTCCTCCGTGCTGATCCCGGGCAGCAGGCGCGGCAGCAGGAGCAGCGACAGCAGCGCCATCAGCGCGGCGACGAGCCCGATGCGCACGCGCGGGCTGTAGACGGCCTCCTGCACCTGGCCGATCAGCACGTCGCGGCGGCGCCTGGCCCGCTGGCGCGGCGCGCCGCTGGAGGGCGGAGGGGTGGCAGGCGCATCCTGGTCTGCCACACGGCTGCGAAGACGGGCGAGCTGTCGGGCGATGCGGGTTCTCATGGGGTGTTCTGCAGGATCGTCTGGGCCACGAGCGCCAGGAACTCGTCGGTGCGGAACGGCTGGCGCAGGAAGTGCTGCACGCCGTGCGCGGCGCCGGCGTCCTCATCCTGCTGGCGCGTGGTGATCACCAGCAGCGGCACGAGCGGCTGCTCCTCGCGCAGCTGGTCAGCCATCTCCCACAGCGAGTCGCCCAGGCGCGCATCGGCGACGATCAGCGAGAGGTCCAGCTCATAGGCCAGCAGCACGCCGGCCTCGATGACGCCCGGGGCCTCAAGCGTGCGGTAGCCGTTGTCCTTGAGGGCCGTCTGGAGCAGCCGGCGCAGCCCGTCGTCGGCGGTGACCACCAGGACGGCGGGCGGCGCGCTGCCGCGGCGCTCGTGGGCCACGGCGGCGGGCTGCGTGCCGCGCACGTCCACGGCGTAGAAGCTGCCGGGCTGCTGCTTGGCGAACTGCTTCATCTCGGCCGCCACCCGGCTGGCCTCCTCGTGGTCGGCGAAGGTGCGGTGGCGGTTCGTGACGACGCCGATCGACACCGAGATGATCGGGAAGCGCCGCGGGACGCCCTGGCGGTCGGTGCCGATCAGGTAGCCGCGCGCCAGGTCCTCGGGGTCATAGAGGGTGCGGACGCGCTCGTCGAACAGTTTGATGATGCACTGGCACAGCTCGGGGATCACATCGGGGTTGGTGAGTATGGCGAAGTCATCGCCGCCGATATGCCCGATGAAGTCGGTGCTCGTGCCGCAGGTCTGCACCGCCTCCTGGACCACCTCGGCCACCAGGCGGATGACCCGGTCGCCGCGGGCGGGGCCGTAGGTGTCGTTGAACGCCTTGAAGTTGTCGATATCGACGTAGAGCAGCGCGAAGAGCGCGCCGCTCTTGAGGCGGTACTTGAGCTCCTCGGTGAGCAGGATGTTGCCGGACAGCCCGGTGAGCGGGTTGAGCACGGGCTTGCGCGCGGCGCGCGCCAGGTGGCTCTTGATGCGCGCCAGCAGCTCGGGGATGTTGAACGGCTTGATAATGTAGTCGTCCGCGCCGGTCTCGAACCCAGTGACGACGTCGTCGGGGGTCGACTTCGCCGTGAGGATCAGCATCGGCAGGTGGGCCGTGCGCGTGTCGTTGCGCAGCTGGCGGATCGCCTCGTAGCCGTCCATGTGCGGCATCATCAGGTCGACGAGCACCAGATCGGGCACGATCTCCTGCGCCGTGCGCACCAGCTGGTCGCCGTTCTGCGCCGGGAACACCTCGTACCCCTGGCTGCGCAGCACCACTTCCAGCAGCTGCCGCACGGTAGGCTCGTCGTCCGCGATGAGGATGCGCTTCGTCATGGATCAGGATACAGGTACAAAGCCTTCAGCGAGATGCTCTGCGGCTGCCAGCGGGCAGCGTCGCCGCCGGTGCTGGCAGCCGGCTCCTCTCACCGCCGGGCGGCAGGTCGCCGAGACGGCACGTACGGGCAGGCTCGCCGCCTGCCAGCTCAGATGACCAGCTGCGCGTACAGGTTCTCGAGCGTCAGGTCCTGCCGCACCGTCTCGTCCGAGTCGAGCGTCAGGGTTGCCGCGCTGACCCCCAGCCGCACCGCCTCGTCCACCGGGATGTCGTTGAGCAGGGCGTACACCACCGCGGCGGTCAGCGCAGCGCCGGCGCCGGTCGGGTCAACGATCTCGACCTCGATCGCCGGGATGTGGCCGCTGGCATCGGGGGTGGCGTAGACCAGCCCGGCCTCGCCCAGCGTCACGATCGCCACCTCGACGCCGCACGCCACCAGCTCGCGCGCGGCGACGATCCCCTGCGCCACGTCGGCGACCGGGTGGCCGGTGAGCGCCTGCGCCTCCACGCTGTTCGACACCACCAGGTAGAACGACCCGATCAGCGGCCGGTAGCGCAGCGCGGGGGCGTAGGCGACGGTGTCGACCGCCACTGGCACGCCGGCGTCCCGGCAGATCGCCAGCAGCACCTCGGCGCTGGCGAGCGGCACGTTCGCGTCGATCACCACCATGCGCGCTGCCGCCAGCTGCTCGGCGTGCGCCAGGATGACGTCCGGCGTCAGCGCCGCGATCGGCTCGGTGTCGTCCACCCCGACCAGCAGCTGGGCCTGTGGCCCGTACAGCGCGATGTAGGCCGCCGAGTGGCTCTCGCACGTCTCCAGCATGTAGCCGTCGACGATCACGCCGGCCTGCTTCGTCTGGCCGATGATCGTCCGCCCGAAGTCGTCGGGGCACACGACGCTGATCAGCGCGGTGGGCAGGCCGAGGCGCGCCAGGTTCTCGGCGATGTTGCGGCCGCAGCCGCCGACGCTGACGCGCACCTCACCGGCGTTGGAGGTGTTGGCCAGCGTGTCGCCGCGCAGGCGGGCTTTGATGTCCAGGCAGGCCGCGCCGACCACCACCACCTCGGGCGATACCCCATCATCTCTTTGCGCCATTGCTGCCACCCCCGCCGCCTCCAGGCGGCCTCTCGCTGCGGTTCTCCTCGAACAGGCCGGGGTAGATATGTTCGCGGACCGGAGACTCCCCGGCGGCGCGGATGGCAGTGACTATGATCTCCTCCAGCATCGCGGGCGTGAGCTGGCCGTCGAGCTGATCCTGCAGCGCCTCGACCAGGGCGCGCACGCGCGTCGCCTCGACCTCGGCCTCCTTCTTGCCGACGACGTCGAGGTAGTAGGCGTCGTTCAAGGCGGCGGACTGGCGCTCCTTCTGCTCGCGGCCCAGCCGGCGCTCCACATTCTCGGTGAGCCGGGTCAGGAGATCGCGGTCCAGCTTGTAGAGGTCGATGTCGAGGTGCGTGACCGTGACGCCCCAGCGGCTGACGAGCACCTTTAGCTCGCGCAGGACGGCCGCGGAGAGCGGGCCGCGGTTGAGGTACGCCTCGAGCATCGAGCCGCGCAGCATCCGGGCGTCGTCCTCGGGCATCGGCGCGCCGGAGCGGTCGAGGAGCGGCGGCGGGCCTGACTCGTTCAGGTGGAAGGCGACCGAGCGCACGATGTCGTCCACCTCGGCTGCCATCTGGCGGGCGAGCAGCTTCTCCCAGAAGGCCGGGTCGAGCTGGGCGCGCGCCAGCGACATGCCCATCTCCCTGGCGACGTCGTTCTGGATCTTGCCGCGGTTGGGGATGCCCACCAGCGCCCTGGCCGGGTCGGTGACGCGGTAGCGCACGTGGACCTCGACCATATCGATGTTGTGGTAGGCGCGGGTGTTGACGTTCTCGACTCGCGTGTCCAGCGTGAGCTCGTAGAGCGGGATGGTGGCGACGTGCCGGTCCAGGATCGAGAAGGGCACCGTCTGCCCGGCGTCGGCCTGGTAGACCTGGGTGCTGAGGAACGGCGCGTACATCACCGCGTGGTCCTCGGGGATGACGAGGGTGTTGGCGCGCAGCTGCCGGAAGGTGTACAGCAGCACCAGCAGCCAGACCGCCGGCACCAGGATGCGGCCGGCCGTGCCGAGCCAGGCGTCCCCCAGGAAGCCGGCGGCGATCAGCGAGGTCAGGGCTGCCAGGAGGGTCAGAAAGCGGATGTCCCCGGTGTCCCCAACCTGGCCCATCACCAGCGTCAGCACCAGGATGAGCACGCTGATCGTCGTGACGATCCCGGTCTGCGGCACCACCAGGTAGATCACGACCAGCGAGAGGAACATGAGCGCGAGCGCCAGGTTGGCGGACGCCGTGGTGTGTCTGAGTCGCATCGAGCCTATACCTCCAGCAGCACTTTCAGACGGCCTTCGGCGGCCCGGAAGGCGCGCAGCCCCTCGCTGAGCGGGTACCGGGCGGCGATCAGCGGCGCGGTCTGGATCAGGCCGCGCTCCAGCGCGCGGAGCGCCGGGGCGAACGGCCCGCAGCGCGAGCCGACCAGCTGGATTTCATCGACGACTACCATCGACAGGTTCAGACCGGACTCGGCGGCGAAGGTGCTCTTGAGCACCAGCCGCCCCCGCGGCCGGACCAGGCGCCGGGCGGTGCTCAGCCCGCCCGGGTTGCCGGTGCAGTCGACCACCACGTCGAACGCGGCCGGCTGGCCGGGATCGTCGGTATGCACCGTCTCGATGCCCAGGTCATTGAGCCAGCCCCAGCGCTCCGGGTGCCTTCCGACAAGCGTGACCGCGCATCCCGGCAGGCGGAGCGCCTGGGCGCAGAGTATTCCAAGCTTGCCGTCCCCCACCACGGCGACGCGGTCCGTCGGGCGGATGTGGGACTGTTCCAGGATCTCAAGTGCGGCCGCGACCGGCTCGGTGAACACCGCAGCCTCGTCCGGAAGCTGCTCAGGCACCGGATGGAGGCAGCTCACCGGCAGGCTGAAGAGCTCGGCCATTGCGCCGTCGCGCCGGTCGATGCCGAGGGTCGTGCGGTGCGGGCAGTGGCTCTCGGCGCCGCTGGCGCACACAGAGCAGGAGCGGCAGGCGGCGTTGATCTCGCCGACGACTCGCCTACCGACCCAGGTGCGATCCTCACAGGCAACAACCGTGCCGACGAACTCGTGCCCCAGAACGCCGCGGAAGCCCATATATCCGCGGGTGATCTCGATGTCGGTATTGCAAATGCCGACCAAGTGTGGGTGGATGAGGGCTTCGCCCGACTGCAGCGGTGGTTCCGGGTAGTCTGCTAGTCGCAGCTGGCCGTCGAACAGGAGTGCCTGCATCATGGTCTCACTGACGGCGCGTCCGCTGGCGCAGCATACTTTCCCGCTATGTGTCGGCGGCGCGGCCGCCAGCGGGGAACAGGGGATATGGCGCAAACGCACAGTTGGCGGATCATGCCCCGCAGTGCATTATACTACACAGCGCGCGCTAAAAGCAATAACAGGGCTGCTTCTCTATCCAGTAAACCGCTCTTGCGCGCGAAACCATGCGTATAACAATTTCGCCGCTGCTCGCCGGGCCGGCGGCAGGGCGGCGGGTGCGAGGAGGTGCCATGCGTGTGTTGTTTCTGGGGACGCCGCGCTTCGCGGCCATCCCGCTCGAGCGCCTGGCCCGCGACGGGCGCTTTACCCTGGTGGGCATCGTCACCCAGCCGGACCGGCCGGTGGGGCGCACCGCTGCGCCGCAGCCGCCGCCGGTGAAGGAGCGCGCCGCGGAGCTCGGCCTCCAGGTGCCGGTGCTGCAGCCGGAGACGCTGCGCGACCCGCAGGTGGTGGCGGAGCTGGCGGCGCTGCGCCCGGATGTGGCGGTGGTGGCTGCCTACGGCGAGATCCTGCGCCGCGATGTGCTGGCGATCCCGCCGCTCGGCTACCTGAACATCCACCCGTCGCTCCTGCCGCTGTACCGCGGCCCGGCGCCGGTCGCCGCCGCGATCCTGAACGGGGACACCGAGACCGGCGTGACGGTCATGCGCCTGGAGGCGAAGATGGACGCCGGCCCGGTGCTGGCCCAGCGCCGCGTGCCGCTGCCGCCCGACGCGCGGGCGGGGGCGCTGACCGACGAGCTGTTCGCGCTCGGGGCGGAGCTGCTGGTCGAGGTGCTGCCGGCGTACGCGGACGGCTCGCTCGTGCCGCAGCCGCAGGATCACGAGCGCGCGACGTACACCGGGCTGCTGAAGAAGGAGGACGGCCGGATCGACTGGAGCGCGCCGGCCGCCCACATCGAGCGCATGACGCGCGCCTACGACCCGTGGCCGGGGGCGTACACGAGCTGGCGCGGCCAGATGCTGAAGATCATCGCCGCGCGCTGCATCGCGGCCGGGGACGCGCCGCCCGAGGCGGCTCCGGGGACGCTGCTGGACGGGCCGGCGGGCCCGCTGGTGGTGACGGGCGACGGGCTGCTGGAGCTGGTGACGGTGCAGCCGGCGGGGAGGCGGCCCATGGACGCGCGCGCGTGGCGCCAGGGGCTGCGGGATATCGCAGGCGCGCGCCTGGGTGAGCCAGCAGCCGATGGCTAGGGCCGGGAGCACATGCTCACGCGGCTCTAATGCCCCCGCGGATGCCCGGATGGTATACTGAGAATACGTTACAAGCGCACTGTGGCCGTCAGTTCCGGGCGAAGCTGCCGGGGCTGGCAGCCGCAGCGCCGCTCTTGTGGATGGCGCACGCCGGGGGTTGCCATGGCTGCTTGGATCTCACGCGCTTTGCGTACCCATATCCCTGTCTGGCTTGTGGCGCCCATGATCGCCGTGGCGCTGGTCGCTGGCTTCGGCGGCGGGTATCTGAGCGCGCTGCAGCTCACCACGCCCTGCCCGCTGGACGCCGCGTCCTGCAGGACCTTCGCGATCTTCTGGCGCGCCTGGGACATCGCCGCCGATCACTACGTGGACCCCGAGGCGATCGACCCGAAGACCATGACCGACGGCGCGATCGCCGGCATGCTGGACAGCCTGGGCGACAACGGCCACACGCGCTACCTCACGGCCGAGGAGGCGCAGGCTGAGCGCGAGGCGCTCTCGGGGCGCTTCGAGGGGATCGGCGCCTACATCGACGTGCTGGGCGACCAGCCGCTGATCGTCCAGCCGATCGAGGACTCGCCGGCCGAGCGGGCCGGCATCCGCACCGGCGACAGGATCCTCCGCGTCAACGGCGAGGACGTGCGCGGCATCTCAGTGGAGGAGCTGCGCAACAAGGTCCGCGGCCCGAAGGGCACCACGGTCACGCTGACGATTCTGCACGAGGGGGAGGCGGAGCCGGTGGAGATCGCCGTGGTGCGCGAGGAGATCCGGCTGCGGAGCGTGAGCTGGCGCATGCTGCCGGACGGCGTCGCGCTGGTGCAGATCAACCGCTTCGCCGAGCGCACCAGCGAGGAGTTCAGGCAGGCGCGCGAGGAGCTGGAGGCGCAGGGGGCGCGCGCGCTGGTGCTCGACCTGCGCAACAACCCCGGCGGCCTGGTCACCGAGCTGGTGGGCGTCGCCAGCCAGCTGCTCCCGCCCGAGTCGACGGTGCTGATCGAGCAGGACCGCTCGGGCAACACGCGCCCCTACAAGACCGCGCGCGACAGCCAGCCGACCACGCTGCCCATGGTGGTGCTGGTGAACGAGAACAGCGCCAGCGCGGCCGAGATTCTGGCCGGCGCGCTGAAGGACAACGGCCGGGCGCGGGTGATCGGGATGCCGACCTTCGGCACGGCGACGGTGCTGCGGTCGTTCGACCTGCCGGGCGGGGGGCAGGTGCGGCTCGGCACCAGCCAGTGGCTCACGCCGGAGGGCAAGGAGGTGCGCGGGGTGGGCATCCAGCCGGACGAGCTGGTGGCGCTGCCGCCCGGCGTCGCGGCGCTCACGCCGCGCGAGGCGGCCAAGCTGAGCGCGCAGGCGCTGCGGGCCGGTGAGGATGCGCAGCTGGCCCGCGCGCTCGAGCTAGTTGATGAGCTGGCGCGGCGCTAGCGGCTGAAGAGATCCAGCAGGACCAGCGCGAGGACCACGCCGGCGACCTTGCGGGCTGCCTCTCGGGAGGCCGGGCTCACGGGCCGCTCGGCGGGCTGGCTCCCCGCGCGGCGGCGCTGGGCCGCTGTGTGGGCGGCGCGCGCCGGCTGCTGCAGCTCACCTTCGACCAGCAGGCGGCTCCCGCGTGGGAGCACCAGGGCCGTCCACCCGCCGAAGCGCTCGGCGCGCACCACCCGCAGCTGATCCAGCTCGGCGATCCCCTCGAAGCGGTGGCCGCGCTCGGAGCTGCTCTGCCGCACCGGCCCGTCCAGGACCAGCGCCTCGTCCTGCTCCACGTCCACCCAGCCGAAGCAGCGCACCCGCACCGGGCCGCCGTTGACGGTCAGGACTCCATCGGGCCCTACCGCCGCGCTCAACTTGGACATCGATGCCTCCGTAGATGTAGTAGCTGCATTGATAGCACCGATGCGAGCTGCAAACATGTGCGGTTCGTCAGCGGTGAGAATGCAGTGTTGCAATGTTTGTGGCCTGCGTCGGCCGGCATCTGAACCAGGGCGGCGCGATTATACCACCCCTACCCCGCCACGGCGGCCCACTCGTCGTAGCGCGTCTGCAGCATCTCCTGCACCTCGGCGTACTGCAGGCTCAGCGCGGTGAGCTTCTGCGCGTCGACGCCCGCGGCGCCCATCTCCTGCTCGATCTGCTTGAGCTCCTCCTCGAGCTGGCTGATCTCCTCCTCCAGCGCCGCGATCTTGCGCTGGCGCCGGCGCTCCTCGCGCGCCTCCTCCCTCGAGCGCTGCTGGCTGGCCGCCGGCGCCTGGGCGCCGCCATCCGGCCGCTTGCCGTTCTGCTGGCCCGCCGCAGGCGTGTGCTGGCTCGGCGCCGGCTCCTGGCTCTTCTGGGAATCGCCGGCCGCGCGCCGCTGCTCCTTCTCGCGCTCGGCGACGAACTCGCTGTAGGTGCCGTCGAACGCCGTCACCCCGCCGTTCTGCACCATCCAGATCGTGTCGGCCACCCCGTCGACGAAGTAGCGGTCGTGCGAGACGAACAGGATCGTGCCGTTGTACTCGTTGAGCACGCTCTCGAGCGCCTCGCGCGCGCCGATGTCCAGATGGTTGGTCGGCTCGTCGAGCACCAGCAGGTTGCCGCCCATCAGCGTGAGCTGCGCCAGCGCCACCCGGCTGCGCTCGCCGCCCGAGAGGTCGCCGACGCGCTTGTAGACGTCGTCGCCGCTGAAGAGAAACCGGCCGAGCAGGGTGCGCGCCTCGGTCTCCTTGATCTGCGGCCGGATGCGCCGGATCTCCTCCAGCACCGTGTTGCTGGGCACCAGCCCCTCGTGCGCCTGGGCGTAGTAGTTGATCACGATCCGGTGCCCCAGCCGCACTTTCCCGCGCAGCGGCGGCAGCTCGCCGACGATCGTGCGCAGCAGCGTGGTCTTGCCGCTGCCGTTGGCGCCCATCAGCGCGACCCGGCGCCCGCGCCAGATCTCGAGGTCCGGGATGGTGAGCAGGCTCGTCGCGTGGGCGTCGTCGGCCTCCGGCCCTTCACGCCGGGAGCTCGCGTACCCCACCACCAGATTCTCCAGCTTCAGCACCAGGTCGCCGCCGCGGATCTGGGTGCCCATGGAGATCGTCAGCTTCTTCTGCTGGTCCGGGCGCTCGATCAGCTGCTCCATCTTGCCCGAGCCGCCCACCCAGCCCTCGCGCAGGCGCTGCAGCCGCCGCTCGCGCCCGCGCGCCTGCCTGCTGAGCTGGCTGTTCTTGAAGCGCCGGATGAACTCTTCGGTCTTGGCGATGTACTCCTGCTGGGCCTGGTACTGCTTGAGCTGCTGCTCGAGCCGCGCGGCCTTGAGCTCCAGGTAGCGGTTGTAGGGCGCCGGGTAGTCGCCGTCCAGACGGTTGAAGGCGATCTCGATCGTCCGATTCGTGACCTTGTCGAGAAAATAGCGGTCGTGCGAGACGACGATCAGCGTGCCCTCCCACTCCTTGAGGAAGCGCTCGAGCCACTCGAGCGCCGCCAGGTCGAGGTGGTTGGTCGGCTCGTCGAGCAGCAGCAGGTCCGGGTCGGAGAGCAGGGCGGCCGCCAGCGCGGCGCGGGTCTTCTGGCCGCCGCTGAACTGCCCGACCGGCTGCTGGTACTGCTCGGGCGTGAAGCCGAGGCCCTCGAGGATCATTGTCATGCGCCGCTCGATGTCGTAGCCGCCGGCGTGCTCGAAGCGCAGGAGGAGCTCGCCGTAGCGCTCCATGCGCTGCTCCCACTCCGGGTGAGCCGTGTCGGCCAGCGTCTGCTCGAGCGCGGCGATCTCTTCGCGCAGGGCGTTGAGGTGCGCCAGCGACGCCTGCATCTCCTCCCAGAGGGTGCGGCCGCCGCTGAACTTGGCCTCCTGGGCCAGCGTCGCGACGCGGGTGCCGCGCGCGATGTGGACCCCGCCGCTGGTCGGGCTCTCGACGCCAGCGATGATCTTCAGCAGTGTGCTCTTACCGGCGCCGTTCACGCCCACCAGCGCGATCTTGTCGCCGCGCGCAACCTGAAAACTGACATCGGCGAAGATCAGCTCGGCGCCGTAGTACTTTGTCAACTTGCTGACGCTCACCATCGACATGACAGCGCTCCTCCTACACAAAAAAAGCCGTGGGGCAGTCGCCTGCGCCCACGGCTATGCTCTCTTCCCGTTGGGGAATATATTTACATAACATATCGGAACATGGGCGCACGAATCCTGGCGGTTACCATCGAACCGTGATGACCAGGATGAACGCGCCACTAATCACAGCCCATGCTCCTCAACATGAAATTGGCGGCTCAGCCGCCTCGGGAAGAATACCACGCGGCGCGGCGCCTGTCAATGCCCATGTTGCGCGCTCCGCGGGGGTGTGGAGGGCAAGAGCCCTCCACATTCCTCCTTTTCCGCTGCTCTGCAGGAGCTTTGCTGCCGCAGAGCAGCGGAAAAAGATTCGGGGGAGGCTTCGACTCCCCTGACCCCACCACGCTGCAGCGCGGTGAAGAAGGGTGCTTCTGATGAGGCTTCACCCCCCGGCCTCACCGCGCTGCAGAGCGATGAGGAAGGGAGCTTCTGATGAGGCGAAGCCTTTCCACACCCCTCCTGGGGTGGGATGCTGCGGCAGCGGCCGCGGGAAGGGCTGAAGGTTCGCAGGCCAGCCAGGGCAACGCTCCGCCGGAGGTGCGGCGGTCCGCCGCGTGGCTCGCGTCAATGGCTCGCTTGCGCCGCCGGCCCCGGCGGGCCTCCCGCGCGCCCTCCGTGGTACAATGTCGCCCGATCAAAAGGGGGAACAATGTCCACTCATTATGCCGCGCTCGCCGACGATCAGCTGCTCGAGTCGCTGGAGCACGCGGGTCGCACGCCGCCCATCGAGCTGATCCGCGCCGCCCGCGATCGCCGCGAGGCGCTCACGCCAACACTGCTGGCCTGGCTCGCCGACGACCCGGACCAGCACGGCCGGGATGAGGACGACCCGCGCAGGTCCCGGCAGATCCACGCCGGGCATCTGCTGATCGAGTGGTGCGAAGCTGCGGCGCTGCCGATCTTCGAGCGCTGGATGCTCGCCGAGGGCGACGTCTACAACCAGACGCCGCTGGAGTGGTTCGACACGCACCTCCACCACTACGGGGCGGCGGCCGTGCCCATGCTGCTGCGCGTGCTAGGGAGCGACAGGGCCTCGGCGTACGCCCGCATCTCGGCGGCCAGCCCGCTGACGACGCTCGCCATCCGCGATCCCGAGCTGCGCGAGCCGGTCGTCGCGGCGCTGCGCGCTGCGCTGCCGCCGCTCGACTCCAGCGGCCGCCCGGTCACGCCCGAGTCTGTCGACACCGCCCTGATCGACCTCTGGTCCTGCGTGAGCTGGAACCTGTGCGGTCTGCACGACCAGGCCAGCCGGCCGCAGATCGCCGCGCTGCACGAGGCCGAGCTGATCGACGAGATGATCTACGGCGGCCCGGACGAGTACCTGGCGATGCTCGACTCGGACGAAGTTCCGGAGGAGGCGCAGGGACCGCCCTACGATGTCGTGGCGGTCTACGAGGAGCTGCACCGCGAGGCCGAGCGCGATCGGGCGCTGGAGCAGCAGCTCGAGGCGCTGCGCGTCAGGGAGGAGCAGCGCCGGGCTGAAGTTCAGCGCCAGCGGACCGCGCGGGAGACGGCGCCCGGGCGCACGCCGGAGCGCGCCCCGCTTGGCCCCGTGACGTACGGGAGCGGCACCTACATCCGCATGACGCCCAAGGTCGGCCGGAATGATCCGTGCCCGTGCGGCAGCGGCAGGAAGTTCAAGCACTGCCACGGCAAGTAGCAGCGAAGCGACGGGAGGCCGAAGGGGAGTGAGATCGATACACTACGGCGCTCGCGACCGCCTCAGCGCGCTGCTCGGCGGCTCGTCGCGCCTGCGTGCGCTGCTGGTCGCCCTCGCGGCCGGCGCGACGGGAGTCGCCGCGGGCGCGGCCGTGACCTTCGGGCCGTACTGGGCGGGCTTCGCGGCGCTGCTCGCGCTGGGCGCCGGCTACCTGGTGCTGTCCGACACGCGCTACGGCGTCGCGACCGCGCTGCTGATCGCGACCGCGCTGCCGTTCGGGACGCTGCCGTTCCGCGCCGTGGTCACCCCGTCGCTGCTCACGTTGGCGATCCTGGCGCTGCTCGGCGTCTGGCTCGTGCGTGTGCTGCTGCAGCCGGACGAGCGGCTGGACCTCACGCCGCTCGGCCTGCCGCTGATCGGGTTCCTCGGCGTCTGCACCTTCGCCTTTCTGCTCGGCTCGAGCGGGAGACCGGACGCCACGCTGCTGCACAACTACGTCAAGTTCTTCCTGGCCGTGCTGTTCTTCTTCGCCGTGGTCAACTGCGTCCGCACCCGCGATCAGACGCGCTGGGCGCTGCGCTTCCTGATGATCGGCGGGGCGGTCTCGGCGATGATCGGGCTGTTTCTGTACGTGCTGCCGGACAACACCGCGCTGCAGATCCTGCTGGCGTTCGGGCGGATCGGCTACCCGACCACCGGGCGCGTGCTGCGCTACGTGGAGGATGACCCGAACGGCCTGGAGCGCGCGATCGGCTTCGCGGTGGACCCGAACAGCTACGGCGGCATGCTGGCGCTGATCGGCGCGCTGACCGCCACGCAGATAGTGGCCGAGCGCCCGGTCCTGCCGCGCTGGCTGCTGGTGGCGATGGCCGGCGCCATGCTGCTGACCCTGTTCCTGACCTACTCGCGCGCGGCGCTGGGCGGGATCATCGTCGCAACCATGTACGTGGCGACGCTGCGCTACCGCCGGCTGTGGTGGGCGATCCTCGGCGCGGGGCTGGTGGCGGCGCTGCTGCTGGTCGGCCTGGGGGTCGGCGAGCAGTTCGCCGAGCGCGTGACCGAGGGCGTGCAGTTCCGCGACCAGGCGAACCAGATGCGGCTGGCCGAGTACCGGAACGCGATCGCGATCATCCAGGCCTACCCGGTGTTCGGCATCGGCTTCGGCCAGGCGCCCGAGATCGATCTGACCGCCGGTGTGTCCAGCATCTACCTGGCGATCGCGCAGCGCACCGGCCTGGTGGGCCTGGCGGTGTTCCTCGGCATCATGGGGCTGTTCTTCGTCCGGGGCTGGGGCGCGCTGCGCGACGTGACCGCCGCCGGGGACGACGAGCGGGCCGCGTGGCTGGTGGCCCTCCAGGCTGCGGTGGCCGCCGCCCTGGCCGTGGGCCTGCTCGACCACTACTTCTTCAATATCGAGTTCAGCCACATGAGCGCGCTGCTGTGGGGGACGATCGGGCTGGCTGTGACGATCGAGGCCCTGCCGGCTCGCGAGGCGGACGGGGTGACTGGGTGACGGGGTGACGGGGTGACCTTTGGAAGCCCAAATGCCTGTGGTATAACTACTCCGTGCCAAGTCCGTCACTTGGTCACCGTGTCACCCAGTCACCGTGTCATCGGGTGGCATTGGGCTTCAATAGGCTGATTGTGCAGGGAGGAGACGTCTGAACGAGAAGCGCCCCATTATCGAGGCCGTGGGCCTGCAGAAGAGCTACGGCGATACCCTCGCTGTCAAGGGGGTGGACCTGGCGGTATACCCCGGCGAGATCTTCGGCTTCCTCGGGCCCAACGGCGCTGGCAAGACCACGACGATCAAGATGCTGGTGGGCCTGCTCCGCCCGAGCGCGGGCGTGGCGCGCATCGGCGGCTACGATATCCAGCGCGAGCCGATCGCGGCCAAGCGGCTGATCGGCTACGTGCCAGACCAGCCGTACCTCCCGGAGAAGCTCACCGCGCGCGAGTTTCTGGAGTTCATCGCCGGGCTCTACCAGCTCGACCGCGCCGCAGCCGCGAGGCGGGCCGAGGAGCTGCTGCGGCTGTTCGACCTGCAGGACCGCGGCGACGACCTGCTGGGGGGATTCTCGCACGGCATGCGCCAGAAGACGGCGCTGGCCGGCGCCCTGCTGCACAACCCGCAGGCGTTCTTCCTCGATGAGCCGACCGTCGGGCTCGACCCGCGCAGCGCCCGGCTGATCAAGGACATCCTGCGCGAGGTGGCCGGGCGCGGCACCGCGGTGATGATGTCGACCCACATCCTGGAGATCGCCGAGCGCATGTGCGACCGGGTGGCGATCATCAGCGCCGGCGAGGTGATCGCCACCGGCACGCTCGAGGAGCTGCGCGTCGGGCGGACCGGCGAGAGCCTCGAGGATATCTTCCTGGAGCTCACCGGCGGCGCCGAGGACGCGGCGATCGCCGAGGCGCTCGCCTGACGGGCGGTCCTCGGCGCCGGGAGCTCGCACTGCGAACCGTTCTGAGCACTATGTTCCAAGCGATCGGCGTGCTGGCGCGCGCGCGCCTACAGATCTTCCGCAACACGTTCTGGCGCGGCAAGCTGATCTCCAAGATCGGCATGCTGGTGCTGGTTGTGGGGGCCGGCTTCGGCGTGTGGCTGATCTACACGCTCGCGCGCGGCGCGGTGGGCCTGCTGACGAGCGACCAGTTCCTCGAGATCCTCGCGACCGCGGCGCGCGAGAGCCCAGAGGCCGGGCTGCCCACCGACTTCCGGCCGTACCTCGACTCGCTCCCGAGCATCGCGCTGTTCGGCGTGCTGGTGCTGCTGATCTTCACCAGCTTCAGCACCGTGCTGTCCTCGCTGTACCTCTCGGGCGACCTGGACATGCTGGTGGTCGCGCCGGTGCCGATGCGCGCGGTGTTCGTCGTGAAGCTCTTCGGCGGGCTGCTGGTGCCGTACCTCCTGCTGTTCGTGCTGCTGGCCCCGGCGCTGCTCGGCTACGGCCAGGCGCTCGGCTACGGCGCCCTCTTCTTCGTGACGGCGATCGTCGTCCTGGCGCTGTTCCCGCTGCTGCCGGTCGGGCTCGGGGCGCTGCTGGTGATGGCGGTGGTGCGGGTTGTGCCGGCCAGGCGCGCGCGGGATATCGTCGGCGTGCTCGGCGGCCTGCTCGGAGTCGCCTGGTATATCATCAGCCAGTTCTCGCCGCAGATCGCGCCGCGCATCGCCAACGTGCGCACGCTCGACGGGCTGCGGCAGCTCGATCTGCCGCTGCTGCCCTCGGCGTGGGCCGGGCGCGCGCTGGTGGCGGCCGGCGAGGGCGAGCTGCTGACGCTCGCGGTGTACGGCGGCCTGTTCGCGGCCGTCTCGCTCGGCGTCTTCTTCGCCTGCCTGGTCCTGGCCGAGCGGCTGTACTACATCGGCTGGAGCAACATGGCGACCCAGGGCGGGCGCGTCCGGCAGGCGGCCGGGAGGCGGCGAAGGGACGGGCCGCAGGTGCCGTTCTTCCTCGCCCCGCTGTCCGTTCTCCTCCCGCGCCCGTCGATGGCGGTTGTGCTGAAGGACCTGCGCGTGTTCCCGCGCGACCTGCGCAACCTGCAGCAGATGATCTTCCCGCTGGCGGTGGCGGGCATCTGGGCGTTCCAGCTGCTGAGCGGGCGCGGGCGCGGCGAGATGGACGGCCCGGTGGAGGGGATCGCGAACCTGCTCTGGCCGGCCGGCATCAGCTTCTTCGTGTGCATGTCGCTCTCGAACGTGATCGGCGGGCCAAGCATCAGCCGCGAGGGGCGCGGCTTCTGGCTGCTGAAGACGGCGCCGATCAGCGCGCGCCAGATCCTGGTCGGCAAGCTGGCGCTGGCCTACCTGCCGTACCCGCTGGTCGGCACGCTGCTCGTGACGCTGCTGGTGGTGCTGCAGCGCGGCGGGCTGCTCGGGTTCGCGGTGGCGCTGGGGCTGGTGCTGGTGGCGGGCCTGGGGACGAGCGCGATCGCGCTGGGCATGGGCGCCGCGTTCCCCCGCTTCGACTGGGAGAACCCGCAGCAGCAGAACACGCTGCAGGCCGGCTGCCTGGCGCCGGTGCTGTATATGAGCTACGTGGCCTTCGCGGCGGGCCTGGCGCTCGGCCTGCCGGCGCTCGGCGCGGCGCTGGCGCCGGAATGGACCGGCTGGCTCACCGCGCTCGGCTGGGCCCTGCTGGCGGTGCTCACCGCAGGAGTCGTGTGGGCAGCGCTGGCGATGGGCGCGGCGCGCCTGGAGCAGGTGGAGGTGTAGCGCCGGGGCGCGCTAGCCTGCCGCGCGGAGCGTCTCCGCTATCGCCTCGAGGGCCTCCTCGATGTCCCCCGCGTCGATGCCGTAGTGGGTCACGGCGCGGATGCGGCCGTAGGAGGCGCCCACGAGCACCCCGCGCTCGCGCAGCGCCCGCGCGAACTCCGCCGCCGTCAGCGGCGTGTCGCGCAGCTCGAAGTAGACGATGTCGGTGCGCACCGCCGCGGGGTCGATCACGATCTGCGGGAAGCGCGCCAGCCCCTCCGCCAGAAGCCGGGCGTTGGCGTGGTCCTCGGCCAGCCGGTCCACCATCTGCTCCAGCGCCACGATGCCCGCCGCGGCGATCACCCCGGCCTGGCGCATGCCCCCGCCGAGGATCTTGCGCGCCCGCCGCGCCCGCGCGATGAACGCCGCGTCGCCGCAGAGCACCGAGCCGACCGGCGCCGCGAGCCCTTTGGAGAGGCAGAAGGTCACGCTGTCCACGTGGCGCGTGATCTCGCGCACGTCGACCCCCAGCGCCACCGCGGCGTTGAACACCCGCGCGCCGTCGAGGTGCACCGCCAGCCCGCGCTCGTGCGCCCAGTCGCCCACCTCCCGCATGTACTCCGGGCTCAGCACCGCGCCGCCGCAGCGATTGTGGGTGTTCTCCAGGCAGACCAGGCGCGTCGCCGCGCTGTGCGGGTCCGTCCCGCCGTGGACCGCGCCGGCCAGCGCCGCCGGGTCGAGCGTGCCGTCGGGCCGGTTCGGGACCACGCGGTAGATCACGCCGCCGAGCGCGGAGGCCCCGCCGGCCTCGTAGTTGTAGATGTGGCACTGGTCGCCGACGATCGCCTCCTCGCCGCGGCCGCAGTGTGACAGCACGGCGCACAGGTTGCCCATCGTGCCGCTCACGACCAGCACCGCGGCCTCCTTGCCGAGCCGCTCGGCCGCCAGCGCCTCCAGCCGGTTGACTGTCGGGTCCTCGCCGTACACGTCGTCGCCCAGCTCGGCCTGCGCCATCGCCGCCCGCATGGCCGGGGTGGGCAGGGTCACCGTATCGCTGCGGAGATCTATCGTTCTGTTCATGCTGGCGTTCCTTTGCGTGTGTTCTTTTCCGCGGCTCTGCGGCGACGCAGTCGCCGCAGAGCCGCGGGAGAAAAAGGATCTCGGAGGGCCTGCGGCCCTCCGGACCTCCCTGCGGTTGGTGCCGCGCGGGCGGAAGCGACGTCCGTGTTGGCCAGGCGGACCTTCCTGCGGTGGGCGCCAC
>ERZ777003.1741-NODE-1741-length-29899-cov-48.179802_pt1 | contig 29899 bp, 20 predicted proteins | sample MGYA00374956_ERZ777003 | MGnify/ENA primary metagenome ERZ777003 (study PRJEB29302, sample SAMN06268252) | bioreactor metagenome | isolation source: Joint BioEnergy Institute, California, USA | place: USA:Joint BioEnergy Institute, California, USA | collected... | reverse complement strand
CTTGACGCACCCATCCCCATTCGCTATGGCGCCCTCACCTGGCCGAGGCTTATAATGAAATTTTAGCCCTGATCACCCGGCCCCGGCCGCACGCACCCGGCCGCCCCGCCGGCGCCCGGTGACGCCGGCAGCCAGCGACACTGCGGGAACGCCGCGCCGACGCTGGCTGCGGGACGTCGCACCGGGTACCACGTCGCCGCGCCACGACGATCACCCGCGCCCGGACGCAGGCGGTTCGGCCGGTGCGGCATCACCATTGCGGAGGGCCGAGGCAGCGTCGCCCGACGACCCCAACCCTGGACGCGAGGATGGACATCTTCGAGGCGATAGAGACCCGTCGTTCCGTCAAGCGCTTCACCGACCGGCCGATCACCCGCGAGGAGATCGAGCGGCTCCTCGAGCTGGCCGTCCAGGCGCCCAACCACCGCATGACCGAGCCCTGGGGCTTCATCGTCCTCGGCCCGGAGACCCGGCGCAAATTCGGCGAGGTGCTGGGGAGGCGGAAAGCCCGGAAGGTCGAGGACCCGGAGGCCGCGGAGGCGATCCGCGCGAAGGTCGCGGCGGAGCAGGAGGCGCTCCCCGCCATGATCATGGTGACCATGAAGCAGTCGCCGGAGCCCGAAACCCGGGAAGAGGACTACGCCGCCACCATGATGGCCGTACAGAACATCATGCTCGGCGCGGTGGCCATGGGCCTCGGCACGCACCTGAAGACCGGCGCCGTGATGGATGACCCGGACACGCGCGCGGCGGTCGGCGTGGGGGAGGACGAGCGCATCGTCGCCATGATCAACCTCGGCGAGCCCGCCGAGCTCCCCAACCGGAAACCGCGCACCCCGGCGCGCGAGAAGACGCGCTGGCTCCCTTAACCCGAGAAATCCTGCGCGCGAAGGCCGCGCAGCACCTTGACCGTGGTGCTGATCTGTCCCGCGTGGCGGGCCGTGTGCTCGCCCGCGTGGTGGAGCAGCCCACGCACCGTCGAGGGGTACCCGGCGCGGCCCACCGCGCGCGGCTCGTCCAGCGAGGCGTCCGGCGTGGCCCGGAGCCGTTCCAAGGCGACGTCGACCTGGCGACGCAGCTCGCGTAGCAGTTCCTCCGCGGTCACTTCCGGCGTCACGTCCTTCTCCCTCGCCAGCGCCTCCCGCTGCGCGTCCGACAGCGGCTCGCCCCGGGCGTAGGTGAAGAGGCGGTCGAGACTTCCCGCCATGTGCCGGAGGTGGAAGCCGATGCTCGCGGCGCCGCCGGGCCCGACCCACAGGTCGCCCGGATCCAGGTCGGCGATGAACCGCTCCGTGTCCTCCAGCGCGCCGAGCAGCGCGTGCGCCACCGGCTGGAGCGCCGGGGAGACGCCCGGCACCGGACCCCGGAGCCAGACCTCCGGCTGCTTCGGGCTGTCCGCGGGCATCGGCCTCTTCCCTCCCGTCAGCTCACGTGCTTATTGATGAGACGGGTCATCTCGAACATGGAGACCTGGTCCTTGCCGAAGATCGGGCGGAGCTTGTCGTCCGCGTTGATCATCCGGCGGTTCTCCTTGTCCTGGAGCCCGTTCGCCTTGACGTAGTCCCAGACCTTCTTGGTCAACGCGGCGCGGGTTAGCGGCTCGCTCCCGACGATCGCGGCGAGCTGCGCGTCCGGCTTCACGGTCTGGGCGAGGCCGCCCTGAGCGCTGCGGGACTTCCGCGCGCCGCCTTGCTTCTTCTGTTCCGCCATTCGCTTCCTCCAAACCTGTAGTGTTGGTGTGTTACGATGTGCCGCGCGGGTCGCGCGCGTGCAAGCTTCGCACCGCCGGTCGGCCATGCGCTCGTCGGCCTCGCGGGAGTGCGTCTCGCGAACCAACGCCGGAGGGGCTCCGCGCGCCCCTGTTCTGTGCATTACAGGGCCGCGTTCACGCCCATCCAGCGTCTCTCGGCGCCACCGAGAATATCGCGGAAAGCGACGTCGCACCAGACCGCGCGCGGCGTCCGGCCGCGATTCCGGCCGACGGAACCGGCCGGGTGGGGGCCGCATCCCGAGCCGGACGCTTTCATGAGGTCGATCACCGTTCCGGAGCGGGCGACTCGGTGGGGCATGGTCTCGGACCGCATGGGGGAGGCGTGGAGCGCGGTGACGGCCCGGCCGATGAGCACGGTGGCTCCGATGCGCCCCAATGCCAGACAATCCAGCGGGCGGCCGCGGTGCGGATCGCTCCCGCGGCGACCGAATCCGATCCCCGCATTGATGCCGCCGCCGATATGTGCCGAAGGCCGCTGACGTCGGGGCGTCGGGGACTCAGCCCGCCGACCACAGCGCCGCCTTCAGCGCCTCGTCCCACGGCGGCAGCCGCACGCCGAACACCGCCTCGAAGCGGGAGCAGTCCAGCGCGGAGTACGGCGGCCGCCGCGCGGGCGTGGGGAAGTCCGCGGAGCGGGCCGGGATGACGTCGCTTACGAGCTGTTCTTCTCTGTGGGGATCGAGGGCAAGGATGGCGCGGGCCCACTCGAGCCGGGAGGCCGCACCGGCCCCGGCGAGGTGGTAGACGCCTCTCCGTTCGGCGAGCCAGTCCGCGAGCGCCGCCCGGGTCCGGCCGGAATCCGCGGCATTGCCCCCCACGCCGATCGTGTTCCGCGCGACCTCCAGCGCCGCCGCCGTGGCCTCGGCGAGCGCCCGGCTCCAGGTGGGGCTGCCGACCTGGTCCTCCGCGATGCGCAGCTCCCGGTGCGTGCGGGCCCAGCGGAGCACCCGCGTCACGAAGCAGTCCCTGCCCGGCCCGTAGAGCCAGCTCGTGCGCAGGATCAGGTATGCGCCGTCCGCCGCCGCCACCGCCCGCTCCCCCTCGAGCTTGCTCCGGCCGTACACGTTGAGCGGCGAGGGCGCGTCGGATTCCACGTAGGGCGCGCCCTTCGAGCCGTCGAAGACGTAATCCGTCGAGTAGTGGATCAGCGGGATCCGCCGCCTCCCCGCCTCCTCCGCCAGCACCCCGGGCGCCTCGGCGTTCACCGCGAACGCCCGCTCGGGCTCGGACTCCGCCGCGTCCACCGCCGTGTACGCCGAGGCGTTCACGATCACGTTCGGCGCCACGTCCGAGATCCATTGCCGGATCTGCGCCGGCCGGGTCACGTCCAGCTCCGCCCGGCCCGTGGCGACCACCGGTCCGAGCCGCGCCAGCGCGCCCAGGAGCTCCCGCCCGAGCAGCCCGTCCTTCCCGAGGAGCAGCACGCGCATCGCCGCCCGCTCATGCCTTCTGGAGCGCCGCCTCGTCCTCGAGCAGCTCCAGCAGGTGCCGGCCGTACGCGTTGTCGTACGCCAGCGCCTGGCGCCGCAGCTCCGCCGCGTCGATGTAGCCGAGGCGGTACGCCACCTCCTCCGGGCAGCAGATCAGCACGCCCTGCCGCTCCTCCAGCGCCTCGACCAGATTCGATGCGTGCAGCAGCGACTCGAAGGTGCCCGCATCCAGCCAGGCGACGCCGCGGCCGAGCACCTCCACGCGCAACCGGCCCGCTTCCAGGTACGCCCGGTTCACGTCCGTGATCTCCAGCTCGCCCCGCGCGGACGGGCGCAGCCCCTCGGCGATGCGGACCACGTCCGGATCGTAGAAGTACATGCCCGGGACCGCGAGCCGCGAGCGCGGCTTCACTGGCTTCTCCTCGATCGAGACCGGACGGCCCTCGTCGTCCAGCTCCACCACCCCGTACCTCGCCGGATCCCGCACCCGGTATCCGAAGATCTGCGCGCCCTCGCGCAACTGCGCCGCGGACCGGACCGTGTCGGCGAGACGGTGGCCGTAGAAGATGTTGTCGCCCAGGATCAGGCAGACCGGCTCGTCCGCAATGAACTCCCGGCCGATCAGGAACGCCTCCGCCAGCCCCCGCGGCTCGGGCTGCACCGCGTACGTGAACCGGACGCCCCACTGCTCTCCGCTCCCGAGCAGCGCCCGGAACGCGCTCAGCGACTCCGGCGTCACGATCACCAGGATCTCCCGGATCCCCGCCTCCATGAGCATGGCGAGCGGGTAGTAGATCATCGGCTTGTCGTAGACCGGCAGGAGCTGCTTGCTCACCGCGTGCGTGAGCGGCGCGAGCCGCGTCCCCCGCCCGCCCGCCAGGATGATCCCCTTCATGCCCCGCCTCCTCTGAGGGCGTAGTTGCGCTCGATCCAGTCCCGGTACTCGGGCCGGTTCCGGATCGCGTCCACCCAATCCCGGTTCTCCAGGTACCACCGGACCGTGGCGCGCAGCCCGCTCTCCGGCGAGTGGCGCGGCCGCCAGCCGAGCTCCGTCCGGATCCGGGCGCAGTCCAGCGCGTAGCGCCGGTCGTGGCCCGGCCGGTCCGCCACGTGTGTGATCCGCGAAGCGTGCGGCCGCCAGGGCGAGTCCGGGAGGAGCTCGTCCAGGATCCCGCAGACCACGCGCACCAGCGACAGGTTCGTCATCTGGTTGCCGCCGCCCACGTTGTACGTGCTCCCCGGCCGCCCGCGCAGGAGCACGGCCAGGATCGCCTCGCAGTGGTCTTCGACGTACAGCCAGTCCCGGATCTGCTGCCCGTCCCCGTAGATCGGGATCGGCGCGCCCTCCAGCGCCTGGAGGATCGTGAGCGGGATCAGCTTCTCCGGGAACTGGTAGGGGCCGTAGTTGTTCGAGCAGTTCGTGATCGTGTACGGGAGCCCGTAGGTGTGGCCGTACGCCCGGACCAGGTGGTCGCTCGCGGCCTTGGACGCCGCGTACGGCGAGTTCGGCGCGTACGGCGACCGCTCCGTCCACGCCGGCTCGTCCGGCCCGAGCGAGCCGTAGACCTCGTCCGTGGAGATGTGGTGGAAGCGGAAGCGCGCCCGGCCCTCCCCGTCCAGCCCCGCCCAGAACTCCCGCGCGGCCTCCAGCAGCGTGAACGTGCCCACCACGTTGCTCTGGATGAACCCCTCCGGCCCGAGGATCGACCGGTCCACGTGGGACTCCGCCGCGAAGTGCACGATCGTGTCGACCTCGTGCTCCCTGAGCAGCGCGTCCACCAGCGCCCGGTCCCGCACGTCCCCGTGCACGAAGACGTGCCGCCCCGGGTCGGGCAGGTCCCGCAGGTTCTCCAGGCTCCCGGCGTACGTGAGCAGGTCCAGGTTCACGACCCGGACATCCTCGCACCGGCCGAGCAGGAACCGCACGAAGTTCGAGCCGATGAAGCCCGCGCCGCCGGTGACGAGTACGTTGCGCATGGGAGCTCCGTCGAAGGGATCGCCTACCGGCCGGGCCGGTCGCTCAGGTGTAGACTTCCGCCGCCTCGAACGGCGTGCCGCGCCGGTCTTTCTCGGAAAGGATCGGCGCCTCGCCCGGCGGGATCGGCCACTCGATGCCGAGCGCGGGGTCGTTCCAGAGCAGCGTACGCTCGGCGGCCGGCGCATAGTAGTCCGTGGCCTTGTAGACGACCTCCGCCCAGTCGCTCACCACGTAGAACCCGTGGGCGAGGCCGGGCGGGACCCAGAGCTGGCGCCGGTTCGCCGCGGACAGCGTCGTGCCCAGCCACTTCCCGAAGGTCGGGGAGTCGCGACGGAGGTCGACGACGACGTCGAATACCTCCCCGACCACGACCCTCACCAGCTTGCCCTGCGGCTGCCGGATCTGGTAGTGCAAGCCGCGGAGCGTGCCCCGCCGGGAGCCGGACTGGTTGTCCTGCACGAACGACGTCGGGATCCCGGCTTCCGCGAACCGCCGCGCCTGGAAGGACTCCATGAAATAGCCCCGCGCGTCCTCGTAGACCTTCGGCTCGATCAGGATCACGCCGGGGATGGAAGTGTCGGTGAAGGTCATGGACCTCCGGGCGTCCGCCGAATGTGCGAATGGGAACACGTTGCGAGACAACGGGGTCGGGTCGAATATACGCGGCGCTCCGAGGGCGCTCAAGACAACGGCCCGGGCGGCCAGTGAACGATCCCGGCGTGATGGCTGTCCGCCACCAGCGCCCCACGGCGCGGCGGCAGGTAGCCCGTACGGCGGTTGCCCCGTCCCGTGGCCTGGAGTACACTTCGCCCACGCGCCGTGTCGGCCCGCGGGACCGGCTCCCCGCCGAGCGGCGCGTCGAGATAGGAGGCTGCGGCGCGCCCGGACCGGGAGCCCCGGCTCCGACCGGGCTCGAAACGCGGCCTCCGGTGAGATTCCGGACCAGACGACGAATTCCTGACCCGCTTCCGCGACCGCGCCATGACGACACCCGCGTCCCAACCCCCTGTCGGCCCCGGCCCCGCGCCGGGTGCGGAACCGCTCGGCGGCACACGCAACGGGATCCCGGCGCTCGGCTTCGGCGTCTACCTCATCCCGCCGGGCGAAGAGACGCGCCAGGCCGTGCTCTGGGCACTGGAGGCCGGCTACCGCCACATCGACACCGCCGCCATCTACGGCAACGAGGCCTCTGTCGGCGAGGCCATCAGGGAGAGCGGGCTGCGGCGGGAAGAGGTGTTCGTCACCACGAAGCTCTGGAACGAAGACCAGGGCTACGATCGGACGCTCGCCGCGATGGAAGCCAGCCTCGAGCGGCTCGGGTTCGACTACGTCGACCTGTACCTCATCCACTGGCCCGCCACGGACCGGCGGATCGAGAGCTGGGAAGCGCTCGTCCGCCTCCAGGAAGAAGGCCGCGCCCGCATGATCGGCGTGAGCAACTACATGGTCTGGCACCTCGAGGAGCTCTTCGCCGCCTCGCCCGTCATCCCCGCCGCGAACCAGATCGAGGTCACGCCCTACAACTACCGCACCATGCTGGACGTGATCGAGCTCTGCCGCAGCCGCGGGATCGTGGTCGAGGCGTACAGCCCCCTCACCAAGGGCCGCCGGCTCGATGACCCGCGCCTCGCCCGGATCGCGGCCGAGTACGGCAAGTCCCCCGCCCAGGTGCTGATCCGCTGGTCGCTCCAGCACGGCTTCGTCGTGCTCCCGAAGTCCACGCACCGCGAGCGGATCTTCGAGAACGCCGCGGTCTTCGACTTCGAGCTGAGCCCCGAGCACATGGCCGAGCTCGACTCCTTCGACGAAGGCCTCATCACCGGCTGGAACCCGCGCGAGATGCCGTGACGGGCCGCGTCCGGCCCCGCGGATGACGGGGACGAACGCGGGCGCGAAGCCCCCCGCGACCAAAGCCACGCCGTGCAGCACACGAACCGGCCGGGCGCAGCCGCGCACCCGGCCGGAGCGGCAACTTCCCCGAGAACGCACGCGCCGCGGAGGGCAGCCCCGCAAGGCACGCCTCGCTCCGCCCGGCGCGGTCATCCCATCGCGCTGCACGCCGTCGGCTAACTATGGGGTGTGACACGGCCGAGCCGGCCGACCCTCGCGGCCGCCCGGCCAGGCCCGGCACCGGCGATCTCTGCCCCTGGAACCACGCCACCCGTGCCCGGGCCTGCGATCCACCGGGCACGCCCCACCCGTCCGACCCGCTCCCGCCGGCTCAGTGCACCACCGCCGGCGCCCGCGGCTTCCGCCGCCGGCTCCGAAGCGCGACCTCCAGGTGCTCCGGCCGCACGCACCGCCGGTTCCCGCAGCACTGTATCACCGAATGCCCGTCGGGCACCGCGCCCTTCGAGAGCATCCAGCTCAGCCGGTGCGCCAGGTGATGCACCCACCGGTCCCCGCGCTTCTCAGAGAACTGCCCGTAGCCCTGCCGCGTCAGTGTCCCCGTCCACTCCCAGCACCCGTCCGTCTTCCGCACGTTCGACCAGAACCGCTCCCGCGGGAAGCTCCGCGGCAAGACCTCCGGCTTCGCCTTCACCCCGAGGCGCTGCCGCACCTCCTCCAGCGTGGCCTCGAGCTCCCGCTCGATCTGCCGCACCGGCTTCTCGGCCGCCGCGCTCAGGTCGTTCAGGGAACGACCATGGAGATAATGTTCCACCAACAGGCGACGCCGCTCCGGCGAGCACATCGCCAGCGCCCGCCTCACCTCGTCCGTCCGCTCCAGCGCCGCCTCCAGGTCGATGCTGTCCGGCAGCACATCCCGCAGCCTGATCGTCCCGTCTCCCGTGCCCTGCGCCCGCTCCTCCGGCGACAGGTACGTCCGGCCCTCCACCCACCGAAGCGTGCTCCGCAGCGTGCTCTCCTTGCACCCCACCGCCTTCGCCAGATCCCGCACCGTCGGCTCCCGCTCCCGCAACCGCCGCAACCTCTCCCGATGCGCCTTGATCCGCAAGTACCGCTTCAGCACCTCCGGTGGAATCTCATTGCACTGGCACAGGCCGTTCAGCATGTGTCCCCAGATGTACTTCTTCGCGAACGCCATGAAGGAGCCCCGACCGGGCTCGTAACGGTGCGCCGCTTTCACCAGCCCGACCAATCCGTTCGAAATGATGTCCTCCGCCCATTCCTCCCGTACGAAAACCGTCGCCCGGAACCGCCGGTACAGCCAGTAGACCATGCCGGTCGACTGCTTGATCAACTGGTCCTTCATCAGACTTCACCTGCTCTACTGCCCTGATACTTCGGCCCGCGCGGCCGCCCGAGTTCGATTCTGCCATCCGCTCCATCCGGCTTCGGATCGACGCAAACCTCCTTTCCAGGCATACGCAGCCGTCCCGGCGCCCGGCCCGACGGCCGCGCCGTCCAGATCTCAGCTTGATCCCCAGAGGGGAGCGGCTTCGCTCCGTGTCGCAGTCGCCCGGGAAGTAGCTCCGGTAGGACCTACAAAAACCGCTGCCTGCGTCTCGGATCTGTTGGGAAACCGTGGCGAGGGGAATGCAAGATGTGTGCTGTTCGTTGTCAAGAAATGGGTTACACGATCGGGCGGATGGCCGCGGGAAGCGGGAGGCGCCGTCACGCGCCCGGAAAAAACGTCCGTTTTTCGAAAGAACGGGAGGTCGGGAGGGACAAGTCGAGGCAAGAACGAGATTTCCCGATACGGCCACGGGCGCGCAGCCGCCGGCTCGATGCCGTCAGCCTAACCGCAACGTGGCCGGCTAACCCGCGCACCGCCACCCCGCAGGTGTCAGGACAACCTTGACCGCCCGGCGGCTGCCGGCGTGCCGGAGCCGCCCTGGCGTCGGCGACCCCGGCCAGACCCGGCGAGGCGGAGAACTTCGGAGTGAACGACGCGTCCCCGCGCCTGCCGACCGACCCCTACGGCGGAGGGTGCGCTCGGTCGATGGTCGCGTCAGGATCGGCCGAGATGGCCCGGGCGCTGCGCACGAGGCCGTTCTTCCGACCGGTGCGAGGCGGAGCCTGCGGAGCACGCGGACGTTCGGCGCGGGAGTCGCGTCCTGCGGCGACGTCGCCCGAAGAACCCGCGCGGCGAACCCGCTCGACCCACGGGCGCGGCCCGGCTCATTGGGGTGGGTGCCCTGCCGCTACCCTTGCCGAGCCCGCCACGCCTCGCCGGAGCCCGCCTGCCGCCCCGGTGTCTCCAGCGGCAAGCCCGCGCCGCGCAATGGGTCTCGTCCCGTTCCGATGCGCATTCCGCCGCGGCGGACAGGGTCGAGTGCCCCACGGCGGCGCCCTGTCGTGCACCGCGACCGATCCGGGCTCCGCTCCGTAGCGGCCGGCCGTCGGTCCTCCCCGGCGCCCGCCATCGGGTCCCCCGAGCGCTCCGTCCCGGCCGTGTGATTGCACCTCAGGATGGATACGCCTCTGTACACAACGGACCGCGCAAGGGGGACCGATGGAGAGAGACGGGACGGTCCCCGCGTGCGGCCGTGGGGTCGATGCGTCATCGCATCGTGGCCGCTATCGGCCCGGCAGGCAGCTCGCTATACGGGATTCGGGGCTTCGAATCCGGCCCGCAGGGACCGTCCCGTGAGGAGCTCCAGCCACCGGAACGATCGCACAGGGCACTGACCTCGGGCGCGCCACGGCGTCCGAACGCCAGCGCACGCCATGCGTCATGAGACCCACCATAACCCGCTGTGGGCCTCCTCCGGCGAACGATCGCCGAGCTCGCGGCGGGGCGTCAGGTTCCACGCCCTGCGCACCAGCGCCACGAATACCTCCACTTCGCCGACGGACCAGAACTCGACCCGGCTCGTGAGCCGCGCCAACAATTCGGCCGGCGAGCTCGCCTCGCGGATCCGGTCCTCGAGCTTGGAGTAGCGCGGCAGGCACGTACCGATCTCCCGTCGGAACGCTTCGTACACGCGGCGCACCGCCCGGGCGTCCGGGAGGTCATCGATCCACGCGCCATCCGCGCCGAACAACCCTGCTTCCAGGAGCGGCCCGAGCTCGAGCGGGTCGCTCGGGAGCGGGTGCGGCAGCTCGTCCGCCTGCTCCCGCGGCACCGGGAGCAGTGTCCCGCTCATGTATCGGTCGCCCTCGATGGGGAACAGGGTGCCTGTTAGAACCCATCCCGGCTCCGGGAGTTCCTGGCCGAGCTCGACCCGGACCCGATCCCCCTTCACCCTGTCCCGCAAGACCGCCACGCCATCGGGTTGCACCCCGACCACGTCGAAGAGCGACCAGCGCACGTTGATCAGGCGACGTCGCTCTTCCAGCGCATCCGGCGTGAGCTCGTCCGCGGCGAGGTCCAGCGCCTGCTCGGCGAGGGTGCGGCCGCTCCCGTGCAGGCGGACGGCGAACATCGCCCATTCGACGAACCGGTTCTGCATGACCCGCCGGACCAGGTCGTGCTCGTCGCCGTCGAACAGCTCGAGGATCTCCGTGTGGTCCGGCTCGGGCGACCGGAAGAGCGACCACGCCAGCCGCGCCACCGTCGGCAGCGCGTGAGGCAGCGCGGTGACCCGCAGGTCCACGTCCTCGAGCAGCTTGCGCCGGCGCTCCTCTTCCTCCGACACCCGGACCGGCCCCGGGGCCGCGCGCGGGTCGTCCCGGTCCGGGTCCGATACGAGACCGAACCGCGACGGGAACGTGATCCGCAGCTCCCCGGTCTCCATCGGTCCCGCAGACGCGCGATCCGCCGGCCGCTCAGGGTCCACCAGCCGGAGCGGTCCGCGCGTCGGCGCTATCGGGCCGGTCCCCGGGGGCCAGGGAACCGCCTCGTGGATCCGCTCCCGCCGCTCCAGCTCGCCACGGCGGTTCTCGAAGAGCCCGCTCAGCGCGTCGAGCACGCCGGTCAACAGCTCCAGCTCCGCGCCGTTCGGCCCACGCAGCTCGTCGGTGGCCAGCGACCGGTACACCACCGGGAACGCGACCGGCCCGGCGAGGGGCCAGCGGTACAGGCGTCGCTCCTGGCGCATCTCCGGCGGAACCGTGTCCTCCGGATCGAAGCTCAGGGCCAGCACATCCTGGAGCGGAGGCCGCCGGCCCGCAGTCCCGCGATAGACCGCGGCCAGTTCCTCCTCCCGGAAATGGATCGCGAGCCCGTACGTCTCGCCGGCCGCGCCGAGGACCACCGCGAAGGCCGGCTCGGGCCGACCCGGGATCTCCAGCTCGAACGGCTCGTCATCCGCCAGGACGTGCCAGGGCGCGCTGGCATAGAACCGCCTGGCCGCCACGAACATCCGATGGACCGTCTGCGCGCTCACGCCCGGCTCCGCGAGATACGTGCGCCCGGGCGCCCGGGCCCGCAGGAAGTTGCCCAGCTCGGCGACCACGTCGTCCAGCGCGTCGAGTTCCGGATCCACCGTCACCTGGATGCCGAGCGGATCCGCCACGGCCCGCACCGGCGCCTCCAGTGACCCGTCCCGCACCGTCACCACCGCCGGGCGCCGCGGCTTCCCGATCTCCGGCTGCCGGATCGCGTTCAACAGGAGCGCCGCCAGGCTCCCCGGCGCCTCCTCCGCCGCGGCGAGCCCGACGCCCACGATGTCCCGGGTCTCGGCCTCGACCCAGAGGACGGCGCGCTGCGCTGGCCCGGCGAGCGGCGGCAGCTCCACCAGTGCGGCCAGGTCGACCGTCCCGCCTTCCCATCGCACGGGCGCCCACGGGATCCGCGACAGCGATACACCACGCGATTTCCCGACACGGTCGCGCGTGCCCTCCGCACGGCCGACCTGGCCCGGCCGCTTCCGGCTGTTTCCCATGTCCGTCAAGGTACGTTCACCGGGACGCCGGTCGCAACGATCACGTTCGACGCCCGCCCCGCGCCTTGACCCGTCCCCGCCGGCGGCCTATCCTCTCGACCGTCACACGTGGACCTTCCCGCCACCCGTGTGAGGCCCCCGTGAAGATCCTCTGCACCGGCGACGTCCACATCGGCCGATCCTCCACGCGGTTCCGCGGGGACCCGGACGCCCGCGCGCTCTCGTGCGCCGGCGCCTGGTCCCTCATCGTGGACCGCGCCATCGCGGAACGGGTCGACCTCGTCGCCGTGAGCGGGGACCTGGTCGACCGCGCGAACCGCTACTTCGAGGCGTACGGCCCCCTCGAACGCGGGCTCGAACGCCTGAAGGAAGCCGGCATCCGCACCGTGGCCGTGGCCGGCAACCACGACTTCGACGTGCTCCCGGGCCTCGTCACCACGATCGGCGACGCGTACTTCCGCCTGCTCGGCGCCGACGGCCGCTGGGAGCGCCTGACCCTGAGCCGGGATGGCGCCACCATCCACCTCGACGGCTGGTCGTTCCCGCGCGAGCACCACCCCGGCAATCCCCTCACCGGCTACGACCTCCCGGATCCCGGCGGCGCCGCCGTGCTCGGGCTCCTGCACTGCGACGTGGACCAGACCGCGAGCCGTTACGCGCCCGTGGCCCTCGCCGAGCTGCGCCGCGTGCCCGCCAGCTTCTGGCTGCTCGGCCACATCCACCGGCCGACGCTGTATTCGGCTGCGGGGGAGACCGTCCATGCGCCGGGCACGGCCCCGGCCATCGCGCTCTACCCCGGCTCGCCCCACGCCATGGACCCGGGCGAGACGGGCCCGCACGGCGCCTGGCTCCTCGAGCTCGAGCCCGGCGCACCGCCGCGCCTGTCGCTGATCCCGCTCTCCCGGGTGAGGTACGACGTCGTCCAGGTCGACGTCACCGGCGCCGCCGACCTCGATGCGGTCCAGGCCCGCCTCGTCGATGCCCTGCGCCGACACCTGGAGCTCATTGCCGTGGACTGCGGCCCGCTCCGCTACCTCAGCGTCCGCGCCCGGCTCGTGGGGCGCACGCCGCTGCACCGCGAACTGGCGGACCGCCTCCCGGCCGTGGTCCCGGACCTCGAGCTCACCCAGGGCGAGATCACCGCGTGGGTCGAGCGCTGCGACGTCGAGACGCGCCCCGCGATCGACCTGGAGGAACTGGCCAGGACCGGCGGCGTCGCCGGCGAGCTCGCCCGCCTCCTCCTCGCCCTCGGAGCGCGAACCGGCGCTCCGAACGCGGCGGAGCTCCCTCCCGGGGATGACGCCCTCGGCCGGCTCCTGGCCGACGCGAGGCGAACCGCGGAGTCCGTACGCAGGCTCCGGCCGTACGCGGTCCTGCCGGACGCGGCGGACGCTCCCGACACCGCGACCCTCGCCGCGCTCCTGGAACGCCAGGCGTGGATGCTCCTGGACACCCTGCTCGCGCAGAAGGACGGGGGAGCATGAGCGGACACCTCGCCTTCGAACGGCTCGTGATCCGGCGCATGCCCGGGTTCCCCTCCGGCGGGATCACGCTGGACGAGCTCTCGCCCGGGGTCAACATCGTGTACGGACCGAACGCGTCCGGTAAGACGACCACGGCGCGGGCGCTCCAGGCGGCGCTCTGGCCGCGCACCGCGCCGGACCGGGCGTCGATCCTGGCGTCGTTCCGGCTCGGCGCCGAGGAGTGGCTGGTCGACGTGGACGCGGGCCACGCCCGGTACCAGCGGGACGGCCGGGACGCGCACGAGCCAGCGCTGCCCGTCGCGGACAGTCGGGACCGCTACGTGCTCTCGCTCCACGAGCTGATCGGCGCGGAGGACAGGGAGCTCGCCGCAATCATCGCCCGCGAGTCCGCCGGCGGCTACGACCTGGCCGCGGCCGCGAACGCGCTGAAGTTCAACACGCCCTCCGCCCGGACCGCGAGGACCGAGTCCCAGGCGCTCGAAACGGCGAGGCAGCAGTACCGCAAAGCGATCGAGAAACAGAAAGCGCTCCACGCCGAGGAGGAAAAGCTCAGCCGGCTCCGGTCGAAGCGGGACCGGGCGAACGAGGCCGCAGCCCGGGTCCGGCTCCTCCAGCTGGTATTGCGGAGCAAGGCCGCGGAGTCCGAGGAGCGGGAGGCGCGGGCAGCGCTCGGTGCGTTCCCCGAGGGTATGGCCCGGCTGCACGGGGACGAGCACGAGCGGCTCAGAGCATTGCGTGACAAGCTGGACGAGGCGCTCCGACGGCTCGACCACGGCCGCCGGGACAGGGAGAACGCCCTGCGCGCGCTGGCGGAGACCGGCCTCCCGCCCGAAGGGTTGCCGGACACTCTCCTCCCATCGCTCCGCGCACGGCTCGACGAGCTCAAGGCGGCCGAACGGGATGCCGCGGATGCATTACGCGACCTCGAAGCCGCACGCCGGACGCTGGAGGAGGAGCGCCGGGCGCTGACCGGCGCCCTGGAAGACGAGCGGCTCGCCTCCATCGATGCGCCGGGCATGGAGGTGCTCGATGCATTCGCGCGAGAGGCCGCCCGGGTCGAGGCCCGGGTCGTCGCCCTGGAGGCGGAGCTCCGGGCGCTGGGCGATGAGGAGCCGCCGGCCAACCTGGACGCGCTGCGGCGCGGCGCGGACCTGCTCGCCCGCTGGCTCGCCGTGGACCCGGAGCGCATCGCGGAACGTCGGCGGCTCCGGACCGCCGCGATGCTCGGTGCCGTGCTCGCTGCTGCGGGCGTCGTTGCGCTGGGCGTGTTCGTGAAGCCCGCGCTATTCGCACTGCTCGTGTTCCCCGTCGCGTTCCTGCTGTGGGCGCTCCGGGGCAGGCCCGAGACCGACCCACACTCCGCGATCCGCCGGCAATTCGAGGCCCTCGGGATCCCCGGGCCGGCGTCGTGGGCCGAAGATGCCATCCAGCAGCATCGGACGACCCTGGACCGGCTGATCGCCGAGGGTCGGACTGCCGAGGTCCGGGCCGAGCGGCGACGTCGCCTACAGGCCGAGCTCGAGGAACTCGGGCCCGAGCGCGAGCGGATCGAAAGGCAACGGACCGAGCTGGTCGAGCGCTTCGGGATCGCCCCGCACACCCGCCACGCCCCGATCCTCTGGCTCGCCCAGCGGATCGGCCGGTGGCAGGACGCGGCCCGGCGCGTCGGAGAGGCCGAAGTCGCCCTCACCCAGGCAAGAGCTCGGGTCCAGGGAGCCCTCGAAGCAGCAGCGCCCGCCCTCCGACCGTACGCGCTCGACCCGGAGGCGGGTGTGGCCCACCCGGCGGCCGATCACAGCTCCGACGATGCCCCGGATCGGCGGGTCTGGACCATCACGGACTCCGCCACGCTGAGCGGGGCCATCGAAGCCCTGGACGCACGCCGGCAGGCACACGTGAACGCCGCTCACGCGCTCCGCACCGCGAACGATGCGATCGTCCAGGCCGAGCGGGAGATCGCCGCGATCCGGAAGGAGCGTGAGGAGATCTTCGCGCGGCTCGGGCTCAACCCCGACCAGGACGCGGTGGTCGAGGCCTGGTGCCGGGACCGGGAAGCCTACCTCGAGGCCCGCGCCCGGCTCGACGCCGCGCGCCGCGACGCGGAGGCGGCCGAGCGGGAACTGCTCGAGCACCCGGGGTACGAGCCCGGCCTCGTCGCCCGATCACGGGAAGACCTGGAGGCGGAGCTGGCCGCCGAGGAGCAGCTCCTCGGCGAGCGGGATGGGATCCTCCAGGAGATCTCCGCCATCGAGGCGCGACTCGAGGATGCCCGGGACGGCAACGACGTGGAGCTGGCGCTCGCCGCCGTGGCCCGGGCCGAGGCCGACCTCCGCGACGCCCGGGAACGGGACCTCCTCGCCGCGCTCGGCCGCACCCTCACCGAATTCGTCCAGGCCGCGGCGCGGGACAGGGACCGGCCGCGCGTCTTCTTCCGCGCCCGCGAACTCTTCGCCCACTTCTCCCGGGGGCGCTACATCCTCGAGTTCGACGACGGCGATCCGCCCCGCTTCCGCGCGCGCGACACCGTGACCGGCATCGGCCACGCCCTCGAGGAGCTCTCCAGCGCCACCCGCGTCCAGCTCCTCCTCGCCGTGCGCGTGGCGTTCGTCGAGACCTTCGAGCAGGGCGTGCACCTCCCGCTCATCCTGGACGAGGCCCTCGGCAACAGCGACGACATCCGTGCCCGGGCCATCATCCAGGTCGCCGCGGATCTCGCCGCCTCCGGCCGCCAGCTCTTCTACTTCACCGCGCAGGCGGACGAGGTCGCGAAGTGGCGGGAGCTGCTGGAGGAGCGGCCGGGGCTCGGATACCGGATCCTGGACCTCGCCGCGTTGCGGGATTTGCCCGGTGAGGAGCGGCTGGCCGACGTCGCCTCGACACCCCCGCCCGCCCCGCCCCCGCCGGACGGCATGGACCACGCCGCGTACGGCCGGGCGCTCCGCGTACCGCCCCTCGACATCCGCACCGCCACCGTGGGCGGCACGCACCTCTGGTACCTGATCGACGACTGCGAAGCGCTCCACACGCTCCTGAACATGCAGATCCGGACCTGGGGCGAGCTGGAGGCGCTCTACGAGACGGCACAGGGCTCCCTCGGGATCATCGGGCGGCCGGTGGTCGAACGGGCGCGGGCAGCCGCGCGGGCGTTGAGGGAGATCCTGGAGCTCCGGCAAACGGGCATGGGTAAACCGGTGGACCGCCAGGCGCTCATCGACTCGGGCGCGGTCACGGACGCCTTCCTCGACCGGGCCACGGAGCTCTGCCGCGAGCTCGACGGGGACGCGGCCCGCCTGCTCGAAGCCCTCGAAGCCGGACGCCTGGAACGCTTCCGGAAGGCGAACATCGCGCGGCTCCGCGAGTTCTTCGAGGAGCACGGCTACCTGGCGCCCGTGCCGCCCCTCGAGCCTGCGGTGATCCGCGCCCGCGCGATCGCGGCCGCGACCCCGGACCTCGAGGCCGGGCGCCTCGATCCCACCACCTTCGAACGGCTCCTCCGCGCGGCAGGGATCCACGCCTCCGTGGCGGACGGCCCGGCCACCGGGCTCTGAGCCCGCCCGCGACCGGAAGGCCACCTCCGGCCGGGACCTGCTACGCCGTGGACCCCGTCGGCGGGCAGTACGAGCCGAGCGGCGGAGGGAGTCCGCCCGCCCGCACGCGCGGCTCACGGGGCGAGGTTCAGAACGCCGCGCGGATCCCGAAGGTCAGGGTACGGCCCGGGCGCACGGAGCCGTTGTCCGGCCCGCCGTCCTGACGGTTCAGCAGATTGTCGCCGGTGAAGAGGAGCGAGAGGTACGGCCGCAGATCCCAGCTCGCGGCCACACGCAGGTGGGTCGCGCCATCGTAGCGGCGCCAGAACCGGCGCAGCGCCTCGCCGTCCAGCTCACCGCCGCTCCGGATGACGTCCAGTTCCGGCAAGCCGCGTGAGTCGGAGAAACCCGCGTCGGCGAGCGCCATCCGGTCGTAGTTGATCCAGTCCCCCGCCCGGTACGCGGTCACTGACCCGGACCACCGCTCGCCCGACCACATGCCGGTCACGCTCACGGTCCAGGCCGGCACCCCGAGCACCCGGTCGCCGGGCCGCAGGTCGCCGGAGTATCCTCCGGCCAGCGCCCGGACCCGGCTGTCCACCAGGGATGCGGCCACGCCCATGGAGAGCCGGCCGCGGGCGTACGTCCCCTGGAGCTCCCAGCCCCGGTTGTCGATCTCGCCCCGGACCAGGAGCCCCGCCGTGCCGAACGCGGTCAGCCCCTCCCCGCTGTACCACCGGGCGCCGCTCCCGGAGTCCGTGTCCGACTCCTCCGCCACGCCCATGGCGTGCACCGGCCCGCGGGCGACCTGGTCGAACCGCGTCACGTGCAGCCCGATTCCACCCCCGACGTCCAGATCGAGCCCGGCCTCCACGCCGGACTGCTCCTCCATCAGGAGGTCGACCAGCGCCCGACTGACTCCCCGCGCCCGCCAGACGAGCCCGCTCGGTTCCGTGAGCGGGCCCGCGGAGCGGATCCCCTTGCCGTACGCCCCCCGGAGCGTGATGGACAGCGGCCCGAGGTCCCGCTCCAGCGCGCCGCCCAGCATGGGGAGCAGACTGTAGCGAGGCGAGGTGTCGAGCAGATCGTTCCGCTCGAGCCGCACCCCGCTCGTCAGGTGGAACGCGTCCAGGAGCTCGCCGTCCACCTGCGCGACCAGCCCCGTGCTCCGCCGCCAGCTCGAGCCGGACAGCAAACCGTTGGTGCCGATGGTCCGCTCGTTGATCAGGGAGTGCTCGAGGGCCGCGGTGATGGCGGCCCCCGCCGAGCCCTCCGTCCCGAGCCGCGCCCGGGTCGCCGCGCGCAGCGTGGCCCGGGTCGCATCCCCGCCTGAGCCAGCGCCGCCCGTGAGACGCCACCCGTCCATCGTGGGCTCCGCCACCGGGACATCGACCAGGTGATAGCCGTCCATGCCGAAAACGACGGTGTGGACCACCCGGTCGCTGCTCATGACCGAGCTGTTCACCCCGATGGTGTACTGCCGGACGGAGTACGGCCGGGGCGCGCCGAACCCGGGCAACGTGGCCAGCCGGTCGACGTCGCTCCCGTTCACGCTGCCGCCGCCCTGCTCCAGGTACAGCCGCCCCACGCCCGTGACCACGGAACGCTCGCCCACCAGGCGAGTGGTGGTGCTGAGCGTGAGATGCCGGCTCGATGCGCCCGGTGCGTAGTCGCCCAGGCTCCCGGCCGCGAGGTGCAGCGTCGCCGAGCGCTGGCCCGAGCCCGTGCGCACCATGAGCGCGTGCTCCTGCGCCACCACCGCGCCGGAGGCGTGGTCGCTCTCCGTGAACCCCGCCGTGGAACGGAACCGGACTCGCGGCGAGCCGGACCTCCCATCCTCGTGCCGCGTCACGATGTTGATGACGCCGCTCGTCGCGTCCGTCCCGTAGAGCGCCCCGCCCTGCGGACCGCGGATCACCTCGACCCGCTCCACCACATCGGACGTGAGATGGGCGATCAACTGCGAGTTCGCGACTTCGATGCCGTCGATGTAGACCTTGGGATAACTCGCGCCGAAGGAACCGGCGCCGCGGATGCTGCCGTACCGGGCCAGCGGACGCGCCCCCGACCGCTGCCACATCCAGAGGCCGGGCACGGCGGCGTTCAACAGCTCCGGGAGCGTCGTCGACGTCGTCCCGGCCAGCTTCACGGCGTCCACCGTCGTGCCGGGCGCGGCCACCGTCGCCAGGGGGCCGATCTCGGACTTGCCGAACACGAGCAGCCGGTCCAGCACCACGACGGGCGTGGAAGCCGGAGTCTCAGCCCGCTCCTCCACCTCCGCCGCGGGCGCGGTGGCCGCCGGGACCGGCGCCAGCACCACGTGGTCCCGGCCCGCCGCGACCGGCTCGAGGCCCGAACCCCGCACCAGCTCCGCGAGAACCCGGCCGACCGGCACCCGATCGTACGAGACGCAGACGAGCCGGTCCAGGGGGAGCAGGTCCGCGCTGTAGCTGATCCGGAACCCGCCCGCCCGCGCCAGGACATCCAGCACATCACGCAGCGGTTGCGACGTCGCCTGGACCGTCACCGGCCGATCCAGCGGCGCGGGCCACGCCTCCTGCCCGGCGTTCGCCCCCCCCACCCCCCGCCCAACCTCCCCACACCCCCCCTGCCCCGCCACCGGCGCTGCCGCGAGCGCCCAGAGCCCCGCCAGCGCCACGAGCCCGGCGCGCACCCGCCGCCCCACCCCCGCGACGCCAGCGGGCCGCGCGGCGAACCCGCCACGCCTCGTCAGCGAGCCGGCGCCACCTCCGCCCGCGGACGGACCACCGCCGTGTCGCCCCGCCACTCCACCTCCGCCCCCAGCGCCAGCGCGATCACCTCCATCACCTGCCGAACCGGATCCCCCACGAAGTCCGCGGTCAGCCGCCGTGCCTCGAGCGCCGGGTCCTCGAACCGGACCTCCACGCCATACCAGCGCATCAGCTCCGCGCTCACCCGATCGAGTGGCGCGTCCCGAAACACCAACCGACCGTGCCGCCACGCGTAGTCCTCCTCTGTCGCCGCGCCTCGCTCCGCTGAGGTCCGACCATCCGCGTCCAGCAGGCCTCGGTCACCGGCTTCCAGCAACACGCCACCCTCTTCCGGCTCCGCCGCCGACCTCAGCCGCACGACACCCTCCTCCACCACCACCTTCACCTCCGCACCACCCCCGCCCCACACCGCGAAGGATGTACCGACCACCTGTACCACCCCGCCACCGACCCGCACCACGAATGGCCGATCGCTGTCCGGTTCGACATCGAAATACGCGGTCCCGACCATCTCCAGCTCCCGCCGGGAATCGCCGTACCCCGGCCCGAGCGTGAGATGGCTCATCGGCCCGAGCAGCACCCGGCTCCCGTCCGGGAGCCAGACCGAGTCCCGCTGCCCCACCGAGGTCCGGAACGTCTGGGCGCCCGCCAGCGCCTCCTGCCTCCGCTCCGTCCACTCGATGGAATGCCAGAGGACCACGCCGGCGGCCACGACCGCGATCACCGCCGCGGCCCGCAGCGCCAGCGCACCCCAACCACCCAAACCCCAACGTGGCCGGAACCGCGCGGCGCCCGCGCGCCCCCGGCCGGATCCGGCGCCCACCGGCAAGGCGACCACGGCCGCGGAAGCGTCCGGATCCGCCACCGCGGCTCCCTCCGCTCCTACGGCCGCGCCCACGCCAGCCAGCTCGCCGCCGGCTTCCGCCTCCAGGATCGCCTTCGCGCGGCACAGCGCGGACTCCACGTCCAGATCCGCAGGCGGACGATACGCCAGCGCCGCTAAGGATCTAACGAGCGAATCCAGGATTTCCTGACGCTCCGGATCCTCGGACAGCCACTCCCGTATCGCCTCCGCCTCGGCAGGCGAGCTCTCTCCGGCGACGTACCGCGCCAGCGCGTTCCAGTCTGCTTCCCCCACGGACTTCCCGGAATCAGGCATCCGTTCCATCACTCCAGCAGACACGCCAGGCGGTCCGCGCCCCCACGTCCGGTCTCCGGCATTGTCCGCCGCGCCGGGTCTGGATATCTTTGGCTGCCCATCATCCACAGGCAGGGTAGCTTCCCAGGTATTCCCGGGCAAGTATTCGGCACCGTGGACGATCAACAACTACTCGCCCGGATCCGACAGGACTCCCCGCACGCGTTCGACGATGTTTTCCGCGCTTATTACCCGTCGCTCGTCGGACTCGCGGAATCGATCGTCCAGCAACGCGCTACGGCCGAGGACATCGCCCAGGATGTCCTCATAGGGCTCTGGCGCCGCCGCCATGACCTCACCATTGAGACCTCGCTCCGGGCATATCTGTTCCGCGCCACCCGGAACCGGGCACTGAACCGGATCCGCGACGAGCGCGTCCGCCGCGATGCCGAGCCCCACATCGCCGCCAGCGCGCTCCGCCCCCCGCCCACCGACGCCGCCGCGGTCCAGAGCGAGATCGAAGCCGCGCTCCGCGCCGCCGTCCAGACGCTCCCGCCTCGCTGTCGCGAAGTCTTCGAGCTGAGCCGCGTCCACGGCCTCGCCTACGCCGAGATCGCCGACGTGCTCGGCATCTCCGTGAAGACCGTCGAGAACCAGATGGGCAAGGCGCTGCGCATCCTGCGCGAGCAGCTCGCGCCCTGGCTCCCCGAGCCCCGCACCCGCCGGTGACTGCCGGGATCCTCCCGATGGGACGTCCCCCGTTTCACGATGCCCGGCCGCCCGGCCGGACCCGGAGCCGCCCGGTGGACGCAGCCGCCGCGCCGGCGAACGCTGTCGACGCGACGTCGCCCTTGGAACGAACCGAACCCACGACGGACCCCGGCCGACCGCCGCGCGATGACCGTTCCGGGGATCCGCTCCCGGCCTGCGGAGCGCAGGGCCCACGATCCGCGAACCGCCAGGAACTCGCCGACCGGCGCGTAGGGGTTGCCGCGCCGCGTCGTGTCCACACGTTCAGGACGCCGCACTGACCGACGAGCACCAGGGAGGCCCGATGCATTCCTCCAGCTCTTCCATGGCCCCCGCCCCCACGGCCGTGCCGCGCGCGCGCGCCGTCATGTCCGCGCCGGCCGGGCATTCCCTCGCGGGTGCGGCCGCGCGGCGCGCGCCACGCCGGGGTCTGCGCGCTCTCGGGGTCGCCGTGGCGCTCGCCGCCGTGGCGCTGAGCACCGCCACGCCCGCCCACGCCCAGTACTTCGGTCGCAACAAGGTCCAGTACGAGACCTTTGACTTCCAGGTGATCCGCACCCCGCACTTCGACATCCACTACTATCCGCCCGGCAGCGTGGCCGCGGCGGACGCCGCCCGCATGGCCGAGCGCTGGTACGAACGCCTCGCCGGCGTGTTCGGCCACGAGCTGAAGTCCCGCAAACCGATCGTCCTCTACGCGAACCACACGGACTTCCAGCAGACGAACACGATCTCCGGGCCGATCGACGAATCCACCGGCGGCGTCACCGAGAGCCTGCTGAACCGCGTCATCCTCCCGTTGACCCACGACTACGCGGGGACCGACCACGTGCTCGGCCACGAGCTCGTACACGCGTTCCAGTACGACATCGCGAACGTGGCCCGCGGGAGCGGCAGCGGCGCCGCCGGGCTCGGCGCGCTCCCCCAGTGGTTCATCGACGGCATGGCCGAGTACCTCTCCCTCGGCCGCCACGACCCGCACACCGCGATGTGGATGCGGGACGCGGTGCTGCGCAACGACATCCCCACGATCGACCGGCTCTCCCGGGACCCGCGCTACTTCCCGTACCGCTTCGGCCACGCGGTCCTGGCGTGGATCGGCGGGGAGTGGGGGGACAGCATCTTCGGCCCGCTCCTCCGCACCGCCATCGCCGGAGGGCTGTACGAGGCGTTCATCAACGTGCTCGGCCTGCCGTCCGACTCGCTCTCCGAGCGCTGGGCCGCCGCGCTCCGCGAGACGTACGGGCCCGTCATCGCGGCGCGGGTCCATCCCGACTCCGTGGGCCGCCGCGTCCTGGCCCGCGGCATGGGCGCCGGCGACCTGCTCCTGGCGCCCGCCGCCAGCCCCGACGGCCGCACGATCGCGTTCCTCTCGGAACGAGACTTCTCGATCGACCTCTTCCTCGCGGACGCCGGGACCGGGCGCGTCATCCGCAAGCTCGCCAGCGCGTCCACGGGCGCGCACCTGGATGCCATCAGCTACATGGGGAGCGCCGGTACGTGGGCGCCGGACGGCCGCCGCTTCGCGTACGTGGCGCTCGCCGGCGGCAGGTCGGAGATCCACGTCATCGACGTCGAGTCCGGCAACCTCCTGCGCCGCCTGGGCTGGCCGGAGGTCGGCGCCATCGCCACGCCGGCCTGGTCGCCGGACGGCCGCCGGATCGCGTTCTCCGGCTCCGACCGCGGGATCACGGACCTCTACATCGCGGATCTGGAGTCCGGCGCGCTCCGCCGCCTGACGAACGACCGGTTCGGCGACCTCCAGCCCGCGTGGTCGCCGGACGGCCGCACCATCGCGTTCGTGACCGATCGCGGCGAGGAGACCGACTTCGGGCGGCTGTCGTACGCCCGCCCCGGGATCGCGCTCCTCGACATCGAGTCCGGCGAGATACGCCTCCAGCCGATCTTCGACGTCGGCAAGCACCACAGCCCCCAGTTCTCGCCGGACGGGCGGGACCTCTTCTTCGTGGCGGACCGCGGAGGCGTGAGCGACGTCTACCGCCTCGACCTCCGGACCGGCGAGACGTTCCGGGTCACCCACGTGGCAACGGGCGTGTCCGGCCTCACGGAACTGTCACCGGCGCTCACCGTCGCGGCCGAGGCCGGCACGCTCTTCTTCTCCGTGTTCCACGAGCGGGCGTACGCCATCCACTCCCTCGAGCCGGACGAGGCGCGCGGGGTTCGCGTGGAACGTGGCTCGGGCGACGTCGCCCCGGCCACCCTCGCGGCGGACTCGCCCCGCCCGGCTCCGGCCACCGGCGACGCCCCACCCGACGGCACGGCGGCGGACCCGGACCAGGTCGATGCCCGCGCGGGCTGGCTCACCCCGGCCGGGCGGCCGGGCCGCGTCGACCGCTACCTCGCCGATCCCGGCTCCGGGCTGGCGGACTTCGAAGAGTTCGAGCAGCGCCACTACAGCCGCCGTCCGCGCCTGGCCTACCTGGGCCAGCCCACCTTCGGGGTGGGGATCAGCCAGTTCGGCGTGGCGGTCTACGGCAACATGTCCGCGTTCTTCACCGACATCCTCGGCAACCACGACATCGGCGTCATGGCCGAGGCGTACGGCGGGCTGAAGGACATCGGGGCGCAGATCGTCTACATGAATCGCGAACGGCGCCTGAACTGGGGCGCCGGGGTCGGACGGGTCCCGTATCGCGCGGACTATCTCTTCATCCGGGACAGCATCGTGGAGGTGAACCGCACGCCGCGCGTCGCCCGGGTCATGGACGTGGTCCGGAATCGGCTCTTCTACGACCAGGTGATGGTCAGCGCCCACTACCCGCTCTCCACCACCCGCCGCTTCGAGTTCGGCACGGGCGTGGTGCGCGTGGGCTACGACATCGAGGTGGACCGCCGGATCCTGGTCGGCGGCCGCACGGTCGATCGGGATGTCATCGATGGGGCAGCGCCGGATCCCGTCACGTTCGTGCAGCCCTCGGTCGCGTACGTGGTGGACTATGCGACGTACGGCTTCACGTCCCCCCTCTCGGGTGGCCGGCTCCGCTTCGAGATCCAGCCCACGACCGGCTCGTTCCGCTACGTGGGCGCGCTGGCCGACTATCGCCGGTACTTCTACGTGCGGCCGTTCACCTTCGCGCTCCGCGGGCTGCACTACGGCCGCTACGGGCCGGACGACGACCGCTTCGAGCTCGGGCCGCTCTACCTCGGCAACGAAGGGCTGGTCAGGGGATACACCCAGGAGTCGTTCCGGTCCGGCGAGTGCACGCGCTCGGCGGCCGCGCCGGACGGCTGCCCGGAGTTCGCCCGGCTGATCGGCAGCCGCGTCGCCGTGGCGAACTTCGAGCTCCGCCTGCCGCTCCTCGGGCCCGACCGGTTCGGCCTGTTCCCGGTCGCGTTCCTGCCGACCGAGATCTCCGCGTTCGTCGACGCCGGGGTGGCCTGGAGCGCCGGCGATGGCGCGAAGCTCGAGTTCTCCCGCACGTCCATCGAGCGGATCCCGGTCTTCAGCGCGGGCGCGATGGCGCGGATCAACCTGCTCGGCTACGCGGTGGTCGGGGTGTACTACGCGGTCCCGTTCCAGCGGCCGCTCTCCGGAGCGCAGATCGGCTTCCAGCTCGCGCCGGGGTGGTGAGGCGCGGGGCTACCGCTCCTTCCACCCCCCGACCTGGACCTCGCCGGCCATGCTCAAGACGGGCCGCCAGCGCCCGCTCCGGTCGAGCGGACGGGCCACGCCCGCGCCCAGCATGCCGCCGAAGAATTCGACCTGGAACGCGACGGCGTTCGGAAGCCCGTCCGTCACCCGGGAGCCGAGCCGCTCCACGACCGGCGCCGCCGCGGCGGAAGCGTCGGTCCACCCCGCGTACCACATCACCGACGGCGAAGGCGAGAGGGAGGGGAGGATCAGGTTGCCGATCCGGATCGGCGCGCTGAACAGGCCAGGGTCGTACCGCGCCGACAACCGGGCCGTCACCGCCCGGTCCCCGGCGAACTCCTTGTAGCCGTAACCCGACAGCCCCGTGTTCCAGCCCAGCTCGTAGAGCCGCTGGGGTGGCGGGTCGTCACCGTCCACGATCCCGGCATCCAGCCGCCCGGCCAGCGTGAGGCCATCGAAGCGCCGCTGGAGCTGAACGCCCGCTTCGGCCCGCCGCCACGCGAGCTCGCCCGTCGCCCGCTCCAGCACGAGCCGCACGCCCAGCCCCGGCCGCACGGAGTTCATGTTCACCGAGCGGCCGTGCTCCAGCGTCAGCCGGGTGAGCACATAACTCCCCACGCCGACCGGTCGGTTGAGGCGCAGGGTATCCCCACCGTAAGGGCCGTGGAGCAGCCGCCGCGGCTCCGCCCGGTCTTCGGCCCACCCCACCTCCAGCACCGCCCGCGAATCGCCGACCACGCCGAGCCGGCGCGCGGCCGCGGCCGTCACGCTCCGCCGGTCCACGTAGTCGTACGAATCGCCCGCGCCGAGCAGCATCAGGAAGCCCGACCCCTGAGCGAGCGGCGGCAGGAAGTCGTTCGTGTGCGCCAGCTCCCGCGCCCCGCGGAGCGAGTACTCCCATGCGCCCCGGCGGAGCAGCGCCTCGAGCCCGCCTTTCAGCGCTTCCTCGCGCCACGCCCACCCTACCGTACCGCTCAGCTCGAGGCCCGGCACCACGTCCCGGAACTCGAGGATCCCGCCAATTCCCGTGTACAGCCCTTCGACCCGGTTGTAGCGCAGCAGGTCGGTCGCCCGCCGGGCGCCGAGCCGGGCGTGCGGCGGGCCATCGGCGCGAAGCGCGCGCGGTGCGACGTCGTCGAAATCCCGCGCGCTGACCTCGGCCGTGGCCTGCCCGGGCTCCCCCGTCCACGCGCCATACCCGCCCATGGAATCTCCGGGCGCGAAGGTCAGACGGAACGACGGGCGGCGTGGGCTCCCGGTCGCACCCGCGTCCCGCGACGGGGAGCCGGCAACGGCGGTCCCCGGCGACGCGAACGCCACGGCCACCCCCTCCCCGCCCGCCTCCGGCACGTTCACCGCGTGGTGCCGGAACCGCGAGACCACGCGCATCACCGCGCGGGAGTCCGTCAACGGCGTCGTCGCCTGGAACTCGATGCGCTGCCGGTACGGGAGCCAGTACCGCCCTTCGAACTCCCCGTTCTCCAGCTCCACGAACGCGAAGGAGTTCACGCCCGCGCCGAGGAGACGGCTCACGAGCGGGCGGCCCGGCGCGACCCACACGAGCCGCCCGCGCATGCGCACGATCTCGTGACGGTCCGCGTCCAGGTCGATGTCCCCGTGGTACAGCAGGACCCGGCGCGCCGGCGCGCGCCGCGGCTCGACCCGGACCCGCACCACCCGCACCGTCCGCTCCGGGAGCGCGAGCACCGCCACCGTGTCCCCACCCTCGAACCGGTAGACGCTGTCCCGGCCCGCCGACAACGGGTGGATCGTCTCGTAGCGGGGCCCCCGCCGCTCCCCGTCCTTCCTGCCCTCCGCGTCCGGGCTGCCGGACAGGAACAGCTGCTCGCCGTACAGGATCGGGAAGGTCCACCCACGACGCATGTACGAGAGCGCGGAGATGTTCACCCCGAGGGACAGCGCCCGATACCCGATCACGTGCTGCGCGTAACTCCCGTCGCGTGTCCACGCGACCCGGCTCGCCACCTGCTCCGCCTGGCCGAGCAGCTCCTCGCCCGTGGACAGGAGCAGCACCAAACCGACCTCGGACTCGACCTCCGCCCGGTACGACCACAGGCCGTCCGGGACCCGTCCGTTCCGTTCCGCCGCCCGCGCAACGAACTCGCGCAGCGCTTCGGAGGCGTAGACTCTATCGACAGATCCGGCCGCAGGCTCCGTCCCGGCTGCATCCTGAGCGACGCCCGCAGCGCACAGCAGTGACGTCAGCAGGAAGAGATTCATCGGAAACCGGACACTGGGTTCGAGGTCTGAAGGAGATCGCCCGCCCGCGTCATGACCGGCCGCACCGTGTCAGGCGGCGCCGGAATCCGACAGACCGACCGGGGCGGGCGCGCGCCGCCGGGCGATGGGCCGCCGGGCACCGTCGTGAGCGGCCGGCGATCCCGACCGTCCTCGACGTCATATATCGGCGTAGGCCCCCGGCACATCCGCGTGACCAGCGCCGGCGGGTCCCCGCCTTTCATCACCGGGCGGGGTACCGTCCCGCTGTACGAGCACCGCGCCCGACGGGTTTCGACCAGGAAAAGGGCCCCGCCGCCATCCCGTATGGGACGGCGGGCAGGGCCCGATCATGACACTCGTGAGCCCTCAGATCGGCCGCGGCCTACTCGGGTGGGCCGGGGATCGGCCGCGGAGGTTGGACTCCGCCGGCGAGTCGGCTGCGCGACGTCGCCTCGGGAACCCGCCGGCGGGAAGGACGCGGCGTGGGCCGCGCTCGTCACTCGATGACCGTGGCCCGGCGGATGTAGTCCAGGTTCGGGAAATTCGCGTTCAGGTAAGCGTTCCCCTCCGCCACGATCCGGGCCTGGTCCGGCCCCCGCCCGTTCGGTGCGCCCTCGCCGTACCCCGCGTAGAGCTGGTCCACCACCTCCATCCCCTCGACCACCCGGCCGATCGGCGCGAAGCCCATCCCGTCGAGCTGCGTGTTGTCCGCGTAGTTGATGAAGAGTTGCGTGGTCCGCGAGTTCGGCTGCGACGTCATCGCGAACGTCACGTACCCCCGCCGGTTGCTCTCCACCACCGGGTCGTCCGGGATCGGCCGCACCCGCCACGCCGCGTTCACCTTCGGATCGCCGTGGATCCCGAACTGCGCCATGAACCCGGAGATCACCCGGAAGAAGCGCACGTCATCGTAATAACCGTTGCGCACCAGGTTGTAGAACCGGTCCGCGCCGTTCGGCGCCCACGCCCGCACGACCTCCACCACGAAGTCGCCCTTGCTCGTCTCGAACCGAACCCGGAACGTCTCGGGCGCCGTCGCCTGGAACGCCTCCGCGTCCGGCCGCAGCAGCATGTTCGTCTCGGTTTCGGACTCGCGCGCGTCATCGCTCCCGCCGGCGGCGCAGCTCGTGATGCCGAGCGCCACACCCACGGCCGCAGCCATCGCCGCCAGCTTCCAGATCGGTAGGCTCAGATCCATGGCTCTCTGGGTTCGGGGATCGTTGTGTCCTCAGGGATTCCCCAATATCGGGGCGAGGGCGGCGCGGGTCCAGAGGGGGGATCCGGCGCCGGCGAGGTTGGAGAGCGCGCCGGGGTCGGGTCGGAGAGCCGCTCTCGAATGCCGCGAGGTCGGTGATGCAGCCGGCGATCACCGTCGATGCGTCGCTGAGGCCAGCGGCGCGTGGCCTGGACGAACGATATAGCCATGAGTCGGTCCCGCCGCATCCCGGGGCTCGCTCGCGATCACCGTGCGGAATCCGTATCCTGGCCGCGCGTGGAGCGACCCGCGGAGCCGGGGCCTGACATTTCCCGAACCGTGCCGGCGAGCGCACCAGAGCGACGCCTGGTCCCGGTACCGAGGCACAGCCGGCTGCGCGGTGCGACCGCGGCGGGGAACGCGGCTGACTGCCCGCTGCCCCGGGAGTACCCACGGACCCGATGGGCTCCGAGCCACCCGGCGAGCCTCGCGCCCCTGTCCCCCTCGCCCGCGCCCACGTATCTTCGCTCGATCGGCGCCGGATCGGCACCGGATCGCCCACGCGGGCCGAGCCCGATCCGCAGTCCAGCCACCTGGGCGCCCCGTCCGACCGACCCGTCCCCGGCCAGCCCACGCGGGCGCCCGAAACACCGAGCAACCGGGAGGTACCCATGCCCATGACGCTCCCCTCCGCGAAGGAACAGTTCCTCGCCAGTTACGAGCGTGAGCACGCCACCACCATGCGGGTGCTGCGCGCCTACCCGACGGACAAGCTCGAGCTCCGGCCCCACCCGAAGTGCAAGACGGCTCGCGAGCTCGCCTGGGTCTTCGTCCTCGAACGCTGGCTCGGGCTGATGGTGTTCGACGACGCCTTCGCCACCGGCACCGTCTCGGGCGAGGCGCCGCCGCCGCCCGAGTCCTGGGACGAGCTCCTCGCCGCGCTCGAGAAAGCGCACCGCGATTTCGGCGGCCGCGTCCGCAGCATGTCGGACGAGGAGCTCCTCGGCACCGTGAAGTTCTTCACCGGCCCCGGCACCCTCGGCGACATCACGCGCCTCGACTTCGCCCTCTTCCTCTTGGCCGACGAGATCCACCACCGCGGCCAGTTCTCGATCTACCTGCGCATGGCGGACGGCAAGGTCCCGTCCATCTACGGGCCGTCCGCGGACGAGCCGTGGCAGTGAGGGATCGAGGGGGCGGGCGTCATATCCGAGCGGCGTCGGCCGTCCTACGTCTGTGATCGCGGGAGCGTGGCCCCGGCGGCCAACATGGAGAGCCGGGGCCCGGA
>ERZ777003.1737-NODE-1737-length-30006-cov-24.125839_pt1 | contig 30006 bp, 31 predicted proteins | sample MGYA00374956_ERZ777003 | MGnify/ENA primary metagenome ERZ777003 (study PRJEB29302, sample SAMN06268252) | bioreactor metagenome | isolation source: Joint BioEnergy Institute, California, USA | place: USA:Joint BioEnergy Institute, California, USA | collected... | reverse complement strand
TCTACGGCGACCGCAACAACTGGTTCGCCGCCTACACGTACTGGTACTTCCGCTATTACGGCCACGACAAGGTCAAGCTGATCAACGGCCCGCGCGACAAGTGGATCGCCGAGGGCCGGCCGACCGAGACCGAGGCGCCGTCCTACCCCGAGGCGACCTTCGTCGCGAAGGAGGGCGACCCCGCCATCCGCGCGCGCCGCGACGAGGTCCTCGCCGCGCTCGAGGGCGGCAACACCCGCCTGGTCGACGTCCGCAGCCCGCAGGAGTACTCGGGCGAGCTGATCGCGATGCCGGGCTACGAGCAGGAGGGCGCGCAGCGCTCCGGCCACATCCCCGGCGCCGCGTCGGTGCCGTGGGCGCAGGCCGTGAACGAGGACGGCACCTTCAAGTCCGCGGATGAGCTCCGCGAGCTCTACTCCGAGAAGGGCGTCCTGAACGGCCAGGACCCGGTGATCGCCTACTGCCGCATCGGCGAGCGCTCGGCGCACACCTGGTTCGTGCTGCACGAGCTCCTCGGCCACGACAACGTCAAGAACTACGACGGCTCGTGGACCGAGTGGGGCAACCTCGTCGACGTGCCGATCGAGAAGAACGTCTAAGGGTCCCTCACCCTGTGCGCGAACGGCCCGGTTCGCCCTCGGCAAGGGAGCCGGGGGCGGCCGGGCCGAGCGCTTCTAGGCGCTCCAGGAGCTCGCCGAGGATGCGGGCCGTGGCGCCCCAGATCACGTGCTCGCTGACCGCGTAGGTCGGGGTCCTGATCGGGACGCCCCGGCGCACCAGGCGGCGCATCGCGAACCCCGCGCGCAGCGCCTCGATCTGGAAGGCGAGCACGGTCGCGACCTCCGCCGGGTTGGGCCGGAAGCTCAGCTCGCCGCCGATCACCCCCACTACCGGGTGGATCTTGAAGTTGGTCACGAAGGTGCCGATCGGCGGCAGCGCGCCGACGACCCGCACGTCGCCGGGGTCCAGGCCGATCTCCTCCTCGGCCTCGCGCAGGGCGGTCTCGACGAAGGTCTCGCCAGGGTCGCGGCGCCCGCCCGGGAACGAGACCTCGCCCGCGTGCCGCCGCAGGTCGTGGCGGCGCTCCGTGAAGACGAGGCCGGGGTCCGCGTCCCAGCCGTAGATCGGCACGAGGACCGCCGCGTCCACGCGGCCGCCCTGGGCCCCCATGGCGAAGGCCTCGTCGGGGTCGAGGAGCACCCGGCGTAGGGGCTCCAGCTCAGGTTCGGTCGCGCGGGCCACGCTCAGATGATGACCGGCACCGTACCGCCGTCCGCGCCCCAGGCGGCGCCGGCCACGTACGAGGCGCGCTCGGAGCACAGGAAGACGATCACGTCGGCGATCTCGCCGGGCTCGGCGAGCCGGCCGATCGGGCGCTTGGCGCCCGCCGCAGCGAGCGCCTCCTCGCGGCTTTCCATCCCGGCGAGCTCCCGGGACTGGTCGGCGAGGCCGCCCTCGGCGACCCACATCGGCGAGGTGGTCGGGCCCGGGCAGACGGCGTTGACGAGCACGCCGTCGGGCGCGTAGCGGTCGGCGAAGAGGCGCGAGAGCGAGAGCTCCGCGGCCTTCGCCACGGAGTACTCGGGCATGTTCGCCGAGGGGCGCTTGCCCGCCGTCGAGGAGACGTTCACGATGCGGCCCCAGCGGCGCTCGCGCATCCCCGGGATCACGGCGCGCATCAGCCGCAGCGGCGCCATCACGTTGAGCTCCCAGGCCGCGTACCAGTCCTCCTCGGGGACATCCTCGAGCGGGCGCCAGCGGGCGGCGCCGGCGTTGTTGACGAGCACGTCCGGGTCGCCGCCGAGCTCCGCGCGCGAAGCCTCGACCAGCCGCGCGGGCGTGGCGGGGTCGGTGACGTCGGCGGCGAGCGTCGCGGCGCGCCCGCCCGCCGCTTCGCACTCGGCGCACGCCTCGGCGAGCTCGTCCGCGGAGCGCGAGGTGAGCAGCACGTGGCCTCCCGCCGCGGCCAGGCGCACGGCGACGGCGCGGCCGATCCCGCGGCCGGCGCCGGTGATCAGGCAGCGCTTGCCGTCGAGGTCCAGGTCCACGTCACCCGGTGACGACGCAGTCGACGATCTCCACCCCAGTCTCGCCGGCTAGCGCCTTGTGAACGGGGCACTTGCCGGCGATGACGCGCAGGCGCTCGCGCTGCTCGTCGTCCAGCTCGCTGCTGCAGTGCATGGTCACCTCGAAGCGCACCGGGACCGGGCCCTCGTAGGTCGTGTCGACCTCGACGCTCAGGTCGCCCACGTCCCAGCCCTTGCGATCGGCGTACATCTCGACCGTGATCGCCGTGCAGCTCGCCAGCGCCGCGGCGAGGATCCGCGTCGGGGACGGCCCCTCGTCGTTGCCGCCCTTGTCCTCCGGCTCGTCGGCAACGAGCCTGTGGCCGCCTTCGATCTCGATGTCGTGCGTGTAGCCCTTGCGCCTGCGGGCGATGACCGTCGCCATCTGATCAGCCTCCTCGGCCCTCGAACACTTCGGGATCGTCGGTGTCGGTGTAGCGCGCCATCGCGAACGCGAGGTCGGAGGCGCGGTTCAAGTACACGAGGATGGCATCCGACGCGAGCTCGCCGGCGTCCTTGAGCTCGACCGTGCGGCGCTCGGCGCGCCGGATCGCCGTGCGCGCGACGTCGAGCTGCGCCGAGAGCGTCGTCCCCCCGGGCAGGATGAACTTCGGGGGCAGCTCGACGCGGCTCACGTACTTGTCGATCAGCGGCTCGAGCGCCGCCGCCATCTCGGGCGTGACGCGGCTCACGCCGTCCTCCAGCCGCCCGGCGGCCTCGGGCGCCGTGGCGAGCTCGGCGCCCGCCACGAAGAGCTCGCGCTGGACGCGCAGGATGTCGGCGGCGAGCTCGGCCTCGTCGGGCCCGCAGAGCGACCGGGCGACGCCGAGCGCCGCGTTCGCCTCGTCGAGCGACCCGTAGGCCTCGGTGCGCGGGTCGGACTTGGGGACGCGACCGCCGTACCAGAGCGAGGTCGTGCCGTCGTCGCCCTTGCCCGTGTAGATCCTGACCACGCCCGGAACCTAGCGGGCCGCGCCCGCGGGCGCCGCGCGGGTCAGCCCACGCGGCGCAGGGCGGCCGCGCGCCGCGTGGTCTCCCTGCCGGAGCGCTCGCTGCGCACGAGGTAGCGCGGGTTGTCCGGGCTGCCGGCGACGACGCGGCCGTCGATCTCGGTGCGCTTCGTGATCTTGCGGCGGACCGTGCCCACGACCTTGCGGCCGCGGAAGATCCACTCGACGCGATCGCCGCGCTTGGCCTCCTGGGGCAGGGGCTCCTTTTGTCGTTTGGGAGGTGGAAACCCCGGGGGCGCCGGCGATGCCCCGGGTGGCGGCGGTGGCGCGGGGGCTTGCGGCGGGCGCGCAGGCGCGCGCGAGCTCGCGGTTTTGCTCAGTAATCGAGTAGAACCGTGAGGTCGAGTTCGGCGATCTCGCGACCTCGCTGTTCTGTTGGTTGATCCAACACAATCGCGCTCTCGCGCGCCCAGGGCACGCGGCCGCGCCCGGGTCAGCCCCTCCTTCGCCGCCCTCTCAACGCGTGCGCCGCCGCAGACGCCACGGCTTCACCCGGCGCCCGGCGCCGCAGGCGGCTCAGCTCAGCGGATTGAAGACGAGCCCCGTGAGCAGCTTGGGGAAGAAGTAGGTGCTCTTCGGCGGCATCGTCTCGCCGGCGGCGGCCACCGCGCGCACCTGGTCGACCGGGGTGGGCCTCATCAAGAAGATCGCGTCCGCGCGCTCGCCGAGGGCGGCGACGGCCTCCTGGGCGGAGGCCGTGTAGGCGATGCCGCGCTTGGCCTCGACGTCGGCCTCGCTCATGCCGAGGGCGCCGCGCAGGATCAGCGTCTCGAGGATCGCCGCGTCGAGGCGGCGGTAGGGCTCGGAGCGGCCGGCGAGCGCGGCGTCCACGGCCTCGGTGCCCTTCAGGCGCAGGCGGTAGCCCTTGCGCTCCTGGGCGTCGGCGTAGCCGAAGACACCGACCCCCTCCTCGCCGTTGGGGTCGAGCTGCTCGAGCGGGACCTCCTGCAGATCGAAGTGCTCGCGGAGCGCCGCGGAGACCGCGTCCCGCTTGGCCGCGTCGCCGAGGTCGGTCAGCAGGCGGTGGTAGCCGAAGACGGTGAGGCCTGGGTCGTCGAGCGAGACGAGCGCCATCAGCGTGTAGCGGTGCGGGCCCTCGCCGCCGATCTCCTCGGCGTAGGTGCGCGCCGTCTCGTAGCGGTGGTGGCCGTCGGCGATCAGGAGCTCGGAGTCGGCGAGCTCGGCGGCGACGGCGCGGTGGATATCGGGGTTGTCGATGCGCCAGACGCGGTGCACCGTGCCGTCGTCGTCGGTCACCTCGCCCCACGGGTCGCCGGCGATCCCGGGCGCGAGCAGGCGCCAGGCCTGGCCGGTGTGCAGCGAGAAGATGGGGGAGAGGTTGTGGCGCGTGGCCCGCGTGAGGCGCAGCCGGTCCTCCTTGGGCCCGGGCTGCGTGCGCTCGTGCGGGCGGACGAGGCCGGGCCCGTAACCGGTGACGCGCACGCGCGCGAGGAAGCCGCGCCGCGTGTGCCGCTTGCCGTCGGGGCCCGTGTACTCCTGCTCGAGCGCCCACAGCGTGTCCTCGCGCTCGGCCGTGAGGATGCCCTGCAGCGTCCACTCCTCGAGCGTCTGCGCGGCGTGCTCGTACGGATCGCCGCCGCCCGGCGCCTCCGGGAGGTCGAGCTCGACCACGTTGAACGGCGAGCGCCGGACCAGCGCCGCCCGGCCCTCGGCGTCGATCACGTCGTAGGGCGGCGCGACCACATCGGCGAGCGACGGGACCGCTTCGAGGTTGTAACGCAGCGCTCGGAGGGGGCGGACGTCAGCCATCGGCGCGGGAGCCTAGCGGCTAGCTACCGGGTACCTGGTCCGGCAATCAGCCGGCTGTGGCCGGCTGCCGGCCAGCGACCGGCGATTGGTGACCGGCGGCCAGTCGGGGCGCCCGGATTTGAACCGGGGACCTCCGCCACCCAAAGGCGGCGCGCTACCAGGCTGCGCCACGCCCCGAATGACGGCGAGTGTACGGGGGTACAGGGGAGTCCGCACCCAACGCGGAAGGTGGCGACATGGTTGATTTCAGGAAGCTGACGGACCGGGCCAAGGAGATCGTCGAGGGCCGCGGCGGCACCGAGGGCCTCAAGAAGGACGCGAGCGAGCTCGTCGAGATCGCGAAGGGCAAGGGCTCGGTGGGCGACAAGGCCAAGAGCGCGTTCGAGCGGCTGAAGACGCCGGCGCACAAGCGCGAGGCTCCCAGCGACCAAAAGCCGGCTTCCAGCAGCCAGCAGGGCGGTCAGGAGCCGTCCGGCGACGAGGCTGCGTAGCTGCCCGGCGGCAGGCTGGGGCCGCAAGCGCCGGGTTCGCCGAGCCGGAAGCTGGCGGCCGGCAGCTGGCAGCCGGCGCGGAAGGCGCCCCCGGCAGGACTCGAACCTGCGACCCGCTGCTTAGAAGGCAGCCGCTCTATCCAGCTGAGCTACGGGGGCCCGAGCGTCAGCATAGGGCTGCGGGCGGGTGCCAATCCGCGCCAAACGTCGCTACATTCATCAGCCCACGGTGGACGTAGCTCAGTTGGTAGAGCTCCTGGTTGTGGTCCAGGCGGTCGTGGGTTCGAGTCCCATCGTCCACCCTCTCGGCGCAAGCTGAGCTTCCGCCGCCCGGCGAGCGGCTTGCGCGCCGCGCCGATGGCGTTACGGTGGCGCCGTGGGGTTGGTTCCTGAGCAACTTGCGAGGTCCGCGGCCCGGCTCGGGGTCGCGGCCCAGAACGCGTTCGAGGTCGCGCGCTTCGGCGGCCTGGAGACGGGGGACGAGCAGTCGCCCTACGAGGTCGTGGCGGAGCGCCCGGTCTACCGCCTGCGGCGCTACTTCGCGGGCGGTCCCGGGCCCGAGCCCGGACCGCCCATCCTGCTCGTGCCGCCGATGATGCTCGCGACCGAGGTCTACGACGTCTCGGCGAACTCGAGCGCGGTCGCGTCGCTGCGCGAGCACGGCGTCGACCCGTGGGTCGTCGACTTCGGGGCGCCCGAGCGCGAGCCCGGGGGCCTGGAGCGCGACCTCACCGATCACGTGATGGCGGTCGACGACGCGATCGAGCGGGTGCGGGAGGCGACGGGCCGCGACGTGCACCTCGGCGGCTACTCGCAGGGCGGCATGTTCTGCTACCAGGCCGCCGCCTACCGGCGCGGGGCCGGGATCGCGAGCCTGATCGCGTTCGGCAGCCCGGTCGACACGCACGGCGCGCTGCCCCTCGGGATCCCCGAGGAGCTCGCCGGCGTGGGCGCGGAGGCGATCACGCTGGTCCTCGGGCGGACCGCGGTGCCGCCTTGGCTGAGCCGCTTCGGCTTCCGCCTGCTGGACCCCGTCAAGTCGGTGCGCCAGCAGCTCGACTTCCTGCGCCAGCTACACGACCGCGAGGCGCTCCTTCCCCGCGAGCGCCAGCGGCGCTTCTTGATGGGCGAGGGCTGGGTGGCGTGGCCGGGGCCGGCGCTCGCCGACTTCATGCGCCAGTTCATCGCCCACAACCGCATGCTCCAGGGCGGGTTCGTCATCGACGACCGGCTGGTGACGCTGGCCGACATCGAGGCGCCGGTGCTGATCGTCGTCGGCGAGGTCGACGAGATCGCGCCGCCGCCCGCCGTGCGCGCCGTGAGCCGCGCCGCGCCGCGCGCCGAGGTCTACGAGCTGAGCCTGACCGCGGGCCACTTCGGGCTCGTCGTCGGCTCGACCGCGACCGCGAAGACGTGGCCGACGGTCGCGGAGTGGATCCACTGGCGCGAGGGCGACGGCCCGATGCCCGAGATCGTCCCCGCCGAGGACGCGGAGACGGCGGTCGTGCGCCGCGGCGGGCTGCGCTCGCGCCTGGGGGTCGGCGCGAGCCTCGCGGCCGGCGTGGGCATGGGGCTCGGGCGCTCGGTGGCGCGCGCGGTGCGCGGCGGCATCGAGACGACGCGCGTGCTGGTCGAGGAGGTCGGCGGGCAGCTCCCGCGCCTGGCGCGCCTGGGCCGCCTGCAGCCCCACACGCGCATCTCGATGGGTCTTTTGATCGACGAGCAGGTGCAGGCGGCCCCCGACGAGGTCGGGCTGCTCTTCGAGGACCGCGCGCACACCAAGGAGGCCGTCAACCGGCGCATCAACAACGTCGTGAGGGGCTTGCTCTCGCTCGGCGTCCGCCAGGGCGAGCACGTGGGCGTACTCATGGGCACGCGGCCCAGCGGGCTCTCGGTGGTCTCCGCGCTCAACCGGCTGGGCGCCGTCGCCGTGCTCATGCGCCCGGACGGCCCCGTCCGCCGCGAGGCCGAGCTCGGCCAGGTCACCCGCATCGTCGCCGACCCGGAGCTGGCCGAGCGGGCGCTCGAGGCCGGGGTGCCGGAGGTGTACGTGCTGGGCGGCGGCGGCGGCAAGCGCGACCTCGGCCCGAAGGTGGTCGACATGGAGCAGATCGACCCGGACGCCGTCGAGGTGCCCGCCTGGTACACGCCCAACCCCGGGCGGGCCAGCGACCTCGCGTTCATCCTCTTCACGGGCGAGGGCGACCGGACCCGGGCGAACCGGATCACCAACGGCCGCTGGGCGCTGTCGGCGTTCGGCACGGCCTCCGCGGCGGCGCTCTCGAGCGCGGACACCGTGTACGCGGTGACGCCGATCTACCACCCGTCCGGGCTGCTGATGTCGGTGGGCGGCACGATCGCGGGCGGGGCGCGCCTCGCGCTCGCGCGCAGCTTCGACCCGGCGACGTTCTGGGAGGAGGTGCGCCGCTACGGCGTGACCGTCGCCTCGTACACGTGGACGATGCTGCGCGAGATCGCCGACGCGCCGCCCGACCCCGCCGAGCGCCACCACCCGGTGCGGCTCTTCATCGGCGCCGGCATGCCGCGTGGGCTGTGGAGGCGCGTCGCCAAGCGCTTCGCGCCCGCGCGCGTGCTGGAGTTCTACGCCTCCACCGAGGGGGAGGCCATCCTCGTCAACCTGAGCGGCTCCAAGCCCGGTGCGAAGGGCAAGCCGCTCCCCGGCAGCGCCGAGGTGCGGCTGGCCGCCTACGACGTCGCCGCCGGGCGCCTGCGCGAGCGCGAGGACGGCTTCGCCGTGGAGTGCGGGCGCGGCGAGGTCGGGATGCTGCTCACGCGCCTGCGCGGCGTGGTGGCGACCAGCGAGAGCCCGCTGCGCGGCGTGTTCGAGCCCGACGACGCGTGGCTCGCCACGGGCGACCTCTTCCGTGTCGACGAGGACGGCGACTTCTGGCTCGTCGACCACGTGCCCGCCCTGATCCGCACCGCGCACGGCTACGTGGCCTCGTTCCCGATCGAGGACGCGCTCGGCGACCTGGACGCGATCGACCTGGCGGTGGTCTACGGGGTCCCGGACCCCGCCGGCGACCGCCAGCTCGCCGTCGCCGCGGTCACGCTGCGCGAGGGCCACGGGCTCGATCCCGCCGAGCTCGCCGACGCGCTCGGGCACCTGCCCGCGGACGAGCGTCCCGACATCGTGCACGTCGTCCCGGAGATCCCCGTGACCACCTGGTACCGGCCCAACACGGCGCCCCTGCGCGAGCGCGGCGTGCCCGAGGGCGAGGGCGTGTGGCGCCGCGACGGGGAGCGCTACGTGCCCGACGCGGGCGCCGGGGGCGAGGGCGGCGGCCGGCGGCCGGCCGAGGCCGCCGCGGGGTCGTAGGCCGCCGCGGGCCGCGCGCCGCGGCGTGAACTAGATTGCCGGGCGATGTCCCTGCGTCACGCGCTGCTCGGCGTCCTCGCGATCCGCGAGATGACCGGGTACGACATCAAGCGGCAGTTCGACCGCTCGCTGCACTTCTACTGGAACGCGTCGGACAGCCAGATCTACCGGGAGCTCCGCCGGCTCGAGGAGACCGGGATGGTCAGGTCGCACTGGATCGAGCAGAGCGACAAGCCCAACAAGCGCGTGTACTCGATCACGCCCGAGGGCGAGCGGGAGCTCGACGACTGGATCCGGGCGGACATCTCCTGGGAGGAGGTCCACGACAAGGACCCGTTCCTGCTCAAGATGTTCTTCATCGGCAGGCTCGAGCCGGAGGAGATCCGGGGGATCCTCGAGGACCGGCTGCGCCAGCTCTCGAAGGCGATCGAGTTCTACGACCGCCGGATGGTGGAGTTCGCGAACATCGAGCGCAGCCGCAACCCCGAGCTCCTGCGCTGGCAGCTCATGCTGCTCGAGGGCGTGCGCGAGATCGACACCGCCGAGTCGAACTGGATCATGCGCCTGATCAGGACCCTGGACCGGGAGCTGGCTGCCCAGCGAGGCTCGGCGCCCGGCCGGCCGGATCCCCCCGTGGACCGGGGTCCTGATCCAGCCGCGTAGCCGGGACCAGGATCTCGCGGGTCACGATGTCGAGCAGGCCCTCGTTCACGAGCCGCAGCCGCGGCAGGAAGTCCGCCGAGAGGAAGCACAGGCCGAAGGCGAGCTCCTGGTACTCGTAGCCGCCGCGGACGGCCTCGGCCCAGATCTCCTCGGTCTCGCGCTGCAGCTCCTCCAGGGGCTTCGCGGACGTGGTCCAGCCCACGTCGAGCGCCATCGACGCGGTGATCCGCCCGCCGCGCGAGATCGCGATCCCGCCTCGCGTCTCGGCCACGCGCGCGGCCGCCTGCGCCATCGCGGCGGGGTCGGTGCCGAACACGACGATCCCCCGCGAGGTCGTGAAGGTGCTGGCCATCCCCTCGATCCGCTCGCCGAACCCGCGCGTCCAGCCCTCCGCGCGCAGGCGCCCGTCCCGCGAGAAGTGGACCATCAGGGCCGCGCCGGGGACCACGCCGCGGTCGTCGGTGACGGCCTCCTCCGCCTTGGTGACCGCGGGGGAGACGAACCGCATCAGGGGCACCGTGGCGCGCGGCGCCGAGCGCGGCCGGTAGCTCGCGGGGTCGGCGAGCACGCTCGCGGGGACGCGCAGCGGCGCGATCGGGTGCGCGCCCCAGTCGACCCGGCAGGGGTCGACCACGAGCTCGCCGCGCACGGACACCGTGCGGCCGCCCACCATGACCAGCTCGGGCGGCTGCCCGTCGAAATCGCGGACGATCTGCAGGTCGGCCGCGAAGCCGGGCGCGAGCCCGCCGAGGTCGCGGCCCTTGCCGATCTGCGTGGCCGGGTTGAGGGTCGCGAGCGCGACCGCCTTCGGGATCGGGATCCCGTGCTCGATGAGGATCTTCACGATGCCGTCCGCGAGCCCGTACCTGCCGGACCACGCCGGCGCGGCGCCGTCGGTGGTAATCGCGAGGCGGTGCCAGGCGTCGGTCTCCTGGATCAGCGGGAGGAGGGTCTCGATGTCGGGGCGCAGGGAGCTGTGGCGCAGCTGCACGTTCAGGCCCGCACGGAGCGCCGCGCGCGCCTCCTCGACCGTGATCGCCTCGTGGTCGCTCGTGAAGCCGGCCGCGGCGAGGCCCGGGATCCGCTTGGGGCCGGCGCCGGCGCTGTGGGCGTCGACCGCGAGGCCGCGGCGGCGGGCGGCGGCGATCCTGCGCAGGAGCTCCGGGTCGCCGGCCAGGGCCTGCGGCCAGCCCGTGACCTCGCCGAGCACCGCCACGTCCTCGTGGGCCAGGTAGTCCTCCCAATCCGCCCAGGGGAAGATCTCCTCTAGTTCCTCGCCGCTCTGGCCCGTGGCGCGCACCGTCCAGAACCACCGGATCGGCATCCGCTGGAGGTCGTCGTGGATGCGCCGCATGCCTGTGGGGGTGGTCTCCGCCTGCATGTTCAGCATCTCGCCCGCGATGGTGGTCGTCCCCCGCCGCAGGGCGTACTCGCCGTAGGAGTCGGGCGTCGCGATCATCCACGGGTGGGCGTGGGGCTCCACGTAGCCGGGCAGCACGTACGCCCCCTGCGCGTCGATCACCTCCGTGTCCGGCCCCGACCCGTGCACCTCGCCGACGGCGGCGATGCGGCCGCTGGTGATCGCGACGGAGCCCTCGAGGATCTCCTGTGAGTGGACGTTCACGAGGCGGGCGTTCTCGACGATCCGCTCCGCGGGGCGGCGGCCCATGGCGACCGCCGTGAGTTCCTCGAGGACCTGGGACGTGGCTGGTGCAGGGAGCATGTTCTGAATAGAAAGTCTGGCTATCCGGTCAACAAAGTAGAGATGGTGGTAGCATATCTGCATGAGCAGTTATGAAGGGTCTAGTCCAGTGATCGAGGTGGCTGCCGAGTCCAGTCCCGCGCAGGGGATCCTGGAGCGGATCGGCCCCGGCCATTCGGTGTTCATCGCGGGCGAGTGGGTGACGCCGGGCGGCGACGAGGTCGAGGTCCGCTCGCCAGCGACCGACGAGGTGATCGCGACGGTCGCCACCTGTGACGGCAACGACGTCGACCGGGCCGTGGCGGCGGCCTCGGCTTCGTTCGAGGCGGGGGAGTGGAGCGGCACGCCGCTCGCGAAGCGCGCCGCCCTGTTCGACCGCGTGGCGCAGATCCTCAAGGAGGACAGGGAGGCGATCGCGACGCTGGAGACCCTGGACTCCGGCGGGACGATCCGCCGGACCATGGTGGACCCGCTGTCTCAGTACTTCCGTGACATCGCGAGCCTCCTGCGGCGCTCGTCGGAGGAGGAGGGCCTGCCCTACGCCGACCGGCCGGTGCCGGCGTTCAGCATCCTGCGTCGCGACCCGGTCGGCGTCTGCGCCCTGGTCACGCCCTGGAACTTCCCGGCGCTGATGTCCGCCTACAAGCTCGCGCCGTCGATCGCGGCCGGGAACTCGGTGGTCATCAAGCCGGCGCTGGAGGCGCCGCTCAGCACGATCCGCCTCGTCGAGGCGTTCACCAAAGCCGGCCTGCCGCCGGGCGTCGTCAACCTGGTCCAGGGCGACGGCCCGGGCGTCGGCGAGGCGCTCGTCGCGCACCCGGATGTGCGGAAGGTCTCGTTCACGGGCTCGACCGCGACCGGGCGCCGGGTGATGCAGCTCGCCGCCGCCGACATCAAGAGCGTCACGCTCGAGCTCGGCGGCAAGTCGCCCAACGTGCTGCTCGACGACGCGGACCTAGACGAGGCGCTGCCCGGCTCGCTGTTCGCGATCTTCCTCCACAGCGGCCAGATCTGCGTCTCGGGCTCGCGCCTGCTGGTGCCGCGGAGCATGGAGGAGGAGGTGGTGGAGCGCCTCGTCCAGCTCGCCTCCACCCTGAAGATCGGCGACCCGCTCGACCGCTCGACCGACGTCGGGCCGCTGATCTCGGCCAAGCAGCTTGCGCGCGTGCGGGGGTACATCGACGGGGCCGTGGCCGAGGGCGCCGCGGTCGCCGCGGGGGGCACCGAGCCCCCGGAGGTCGAGCCCCGGCTCGCGCGGGGGCACTACGTGCGCCCCACGATCCTGACCGGCGTCGACAACCGGATGACGGTCGCCCGCGAGGAGGTCTTCGGGCCGGTCCTCGCGGTCATTCCCTACGACGATGAAGAGGAGGCCATAGCGTTGGCGAACGACTCGGATTACGGCCTCGCGGCCGGAGTCTGGAGCCGCAGCATCCCCAGGGCCGTGAACGTCGCCCGGAAGCTGCGGGCGGGCACCGTGTGGGTGAACGAGTGGCACATGCTGCGCCACGACGCGCCCTACGGCGGATTTGGGCAGAGCGGTATCGGACGCGAGCACGGCGACTACGGCTTGGCTCAGTACCTCGAGCCCAAGCACATCCACGTCTCGGTCGCCCCGACTCCCTACAAGGTGCTGTTCGGCAATGTCTGAGGCGACGATCGAGAAGCTGCACGTCAACGGGCCGGAGGAGCTGCTCGCGCTCGCCGGCAGGGAGCTCGGCCCGAGCCGCTGGGTGACGATCGACCAGGAGCGGATCGACACGTTCGCCCGCGCCGTGGACGACCAGGAGTGGATCCACGTCGACGTCGAGCGCGCCAAGGCCGAGGGCCCGTTCGGGAACACGATCGCGCACGGCCTCCTGCTCGTCGCGCTCGCGCCGCCGCTGCTCCACGAGCACCTGGAGATCACGGGCTTCCGGCTGAGCGTGAACTACGGGATCAACAAGGTCCGGTTCCCCGCCACGGTCGTGGAGGGCTCGCGGGTGCGCGTCCACTTCACGATCCCGGAGGTGACCGAGGTGAAGGGCGGCTACGACGTGCCCATCGACTTCAAGGTCGAGATCGAGGGGAACGGCGAGAAGCCCGCGGCCGCCGGCCAGATCGTCCTGAGGCACCTGACATGACCACCGAGATCAAGGGCACGCAGGTGAACGGCAACGGCAACGGGGTCGGCGCCGAGACGCTGCTCGAGCGCCCGGAGCAGCTCTCCGACGAGTACCGCAAGGTCCTCATCGAGACGCTCATCATCGCCGCGCAGCAGGAGGTTGTCGTCATGCCGTGGCAGGCGACGGCCTTCGAGACGGCCCCCGACCTCGGCGCGAAGATCTCGATCGCGGGGTCGATCCAGGACGAGCTGGGCCACGCCAACCAGTGGTGCCTGGCCCTGGACGGCCTCGGCTACGACTCGCGCGAGGCGATCTTCGGCGTCGCGCCCGAGGACTACAAGACGGTCTTCGTCGAGCACTTCAAGATCCGGGACTACGTCGAGTTCGTGATGGCGCAGGCCTTCTTCGACCGCGGCGGCCGGCTGTGGACGCTCGACTTCGAGAAGCACTCGTCGTGGGCGCCGATGCGGCGCGTGGCCAAGAAGGTCAACTTCGAGCAGGCATTCCACGTCTTCCACGGGGCCCAGTGGACGCGCTACTACCTCGACTCGAGCGAGGACATGCGCCGGCACGTCACCCAGCTGGCGCAGGAGCTGTTCCCGCACGGCCAGCAGTGGTTCGGCGCCCCGGACAGCCGCAAGTCGCGCAAGGGGCAGCTCGACTTCCGCATCCGCGGCTGGTCCAACGACGAGATGCGCGCGAAGTGGATGAAGTCGATCGCGGCGTTCGCGCGGCGCGCCGGCTTCGAGCTCCCCATCAAGTACGACGAGGGCACCGGCCAGTACGTCTCGACGATCCCCTTCCCGCTGCTCTACGACAACGAGAAGCGTGCCTGGGGCACGGAGGAGGTCGACTGGAGCGACGTGATCGCCCTGTGGCGGCGCGGCGGCCCGGACAAGCTCGAGATCGTCAGCAAGATCCACAACGAGGAGTGGGGGTCGGACCTGTGGTGAGCGACCGCCTCGACCTGACCGCGCAGGTCATGGAGGTGGTCGCGGACGTCCGCGACCCCCACCTCTGGCTGGGGCTCGGGCAGATGGGGATGATCGACCGCGTCGACGTGGACGAGGACGGGCGGGTGGAGGTCGCCCTCTGCTACCCGTGCCTCGGTTGCCCGGCGACGGAGATGATCGAGTCCTCCGTCCGCAACAGGGTCGGGAAGCTGGACGGGGTCACGGAGGTCAAGGTGATCCGCTCCTGGCGCCGCACCTGGTCGAAGGACGACCTGGACCCCGCGGCCGTGGAGCCCCTGCGCGAGTTCGGGATCCAGGTGTAGGCCCGTAGGAGGGCCGTGCCCGGCGAACGCCCAGGACCTCGTTTCGCATATTCTCGACTATCCCTATGGAAAAAGTAGGCTAATATCCCGGACTATCTGTATGAGCAGTTATTCAGCTGAGAAGTTCAAGGAGCTGGCCCCGAAGGTCGACGCCGCTCCGCGGACCTGGTTCGAGGTCTTCGGCAGGCGGACCCCGGCGGAGTTCCTCCGCCACATCGGGTCGGTGGAGGCGGCCAACGAGCGGCTCGCTCGGGCGCGCGCCGAGAAGATCTACGACGAGCACAACTGGATCGAGCTCTGCCTGGTGCCCAGGTCGGAGACGATCGCGATCCTGCCCTCCGCCGGGGCGGGCCAGATCGGGGTCTGCTGATGGCGACCTTCCGCGACATCCTGGGCACGCCGGGCGAGGACCAGCTCGCCCTCGCGGACGGCCGCTGGATCCTCGGCCACTGGTACGTGAAGGTGATCTGCAACGGCCGCTCGGTCGGCGACTTCACCTCGCTGGCCGGCATGCTCCAGGAGGAGCTCGGCCAGACGCGCGCCTGGTTCCAGATCCTCGAGGACCGCTACGGGCTCGTGCCGCTGGAGCTCGAGCACGGCCGCCAGGCTGACGACGTGCTGAGCCCCGAGGCGCTGGACGCGCCGCCGGAGAGCTGGGCCGACTTCGTCGCCACCGCGACGATCGCAGAGCTCGCGCTGCTCTCCCTCTCGGAGGCGATCAAGGAGCGCGCGGGAGACGACGAGGAGGTCGCCGGCCTGCTCGAGAAGTCCTTCCAGGAGGAGTTCTTCCACCAGCTCCTCGTCACCGGCTGGCTCCACGACCTGGGCGCGCGCGAGGCCGAGGACGCCGCGCAGGCGCTGCGGCGGCGGCTGCCTCTCCTGCTGCGCTGGCTGGGGCCCGCGTCCGGGTCGAGCAGGGACGCGCTCGCCGACGCGCGGGCGCGCTTCCTCGAGCGGGCGCGCACGGTCCTCGGCGAGGCCGGGTTCGACGCCGGCGAGCTCGTCGAGGCGGCGCGCGCCGAGGCGGAGGCCGCCGGCTGGGAGAACTGGGAGCCGCATCGCCGCCGCGAGGCCGGCAGCCGGATCCCGGCGCGGCTCTGGGAGTTCGTGGTGCCCACGAACGAGGCCGCGCTCAGGGCGCGCCGACCGCGCTCCGTGGCGCTGGCCGACGACTTCTCCACGACGATCGAGGGCTTCTCGGGCGAGCTCGAGGAGCGGGCGGTGGTCGCGGATGAGGAGTGACGCGCCGACCCTGGCAGTCGCTCCCGAGCCGACCCGGGGCGTGGCATGCCCGTACTGCGAATCGCGGCGGACGCGGCTGGTCGCCCTCTACGCCTCGACGATCTCGGACTCCCTCTTCGGGTGCCGGGACTGCGGGGCGACGTTCGGCTGGATGAAGGCGGAGGGCCGGCGCGCGCAAGACGTGGCCGACGGCCCCAGGACACGAAGGAAGAGAGCAGAGCACGAATGATCAGAAAGATCTCGATCCTCGTCCTCTCCCTGGCGCTGCTCGGAGCGGTCGTCTCCGGGTGCGGCAGCGACGGCGGTGAAGCCACCGCCTCGGAGAGCGAAGACGGCAAGTACGTAGTCGGTCTGACCACCGACGCCACGGGTCCCACCGCGGGCCTCTTCTCCGACGCCCGCGAGGGGCTGCAGGTGTTCTTCGAGCAGCTCAACGCCGAGGGCGGCATCGACGGCCACGAGGTGGAGCTGGTGGTCGAGGACAACCAGGCGACGCCGGAGAACGCCGCCTCGCAGACGCGGCAGTTCGTGAGCGACGGCGCGCAGGTGGTCGTCCTGAGCGCGCCGAGCGTGGCGATCCAGGCGGCCGTGCCGGAGGCCGCCGACGCGGGCGTCCCGATCCTCACGGTCGAGGTCCCGTGCGTCCGCGAGCTCGTGCGCGAGCAGGTGCAGCCGAACCTCTTCTGCTTCGGCGAGGGCGAGGCCGACGGCGAGCGCGTGGCCGAGTTCATCGCCGACCAGGATCCGGGCGCCTCGGTCGCCGGGGTCTCCTACGACGTGCCCACGTCGCGCGCGTCGATCGACGCGACCCTGAACAAGGGCAAGGAGCTCGGCCTCGAGGCCGGCGAGAACGTGGTGGTCCCGCTCGACCTCAGCGACCCGGGCCCGTACGCGGCGCGGATCGCGAAGGCCAACCCCGACTACGTGGTCGGCTACGGGACCTGGGAGCACACCGGGGGGCCCATCCTCGATGAGCTTCGCCGTCGCGGCTGGAAGGGGACCTACATCTTCCCCGGCCTGAGCCGCGTCCAGGGCTACACGGAGGACCTGAAGGACCCGGACTTCGTCACCTACGCGTGGGACACCTTCAAGGTCGACTCCAACGCCGAGCTCGACCGGCTCATCGCGGCCGCCGAGGAGTACGGCTCGGGTGACGTCGACCCCGGCTCGATGGTCTACGGCTGGCAGGCCGGCCTGATCATCGCCCAGGCGCTGGCCGACTGCGGCTTCCCCTGCAAGCAGAAGGACATGGCGTCCGTCTTCGAGCAGGTCGAGGTCGACACCAACGGCCTGACCGGGGCGCCGATCACGTTCGCGCCCGACCGGCACGCGCCGATCCTGCCGGTCAAGTTCTACAGGTGGAATCCCCAGTCGAAGGGGATCGAGGCGATCACCGACTGGGTTGGCGGTGAGCAGTAGCGCATCCGTCGGGAGTGTGGCGGTGACGGGGTCGCCGGCCACGTCGACCCAGGCCGAGGGGACGGAGATCCCCTCGGCCTGGGGAGACAAGGAGCTCGCGATCTACGAGTCGCTGACCCGGCAGTCCGTGCCGGCCCTGCTGCTCAAGCGGGCGCGCGAGACCCCGGACGCCGTCGCCTACCGGTACAAGGACCTGGGGATCTGGAAGGAGCTCACCTGGGCGGGCCTCTGGGAGCGCGCCGAGGCGATCGCGATGGGGCTCGCTGAGCTCGGCCTGCGGCGCGGGGACCGGATGGCCGTGATGGCCGACCCGTGCATCGAGTGGCCGCTCAGCGACTTCGCCGGGCTCGGGCTCGGGGCGATCGTGTACGGGATCTACCCGACGAGCTCGCCGCAGGAGCTCCACTACCAGCTCGACCACGGCGGTGCCCGCTTCTTCGTCGCCGAGAACCAGGAGTACGTCGACAAGATCCTCGCGGTCGTCGACCAGCTGCCGCGGATCGAGCGGATCATCGTCGCCGACACGCGCGCGATCTGGGCGTACAAGGACGAGCGCCTGATCTCGTTCGCCGAGGTCGAGGAGCTCGGGCGCGAGGCGGCGCGCCACCGGCCGGGCTGGTTCGAGAGCAGCGTCCGGGCGGTCGACGTCGACGACCCGGCGGCGATCGTCTACACGTCGGGGACCTCGGGCAACCCGAAGGGGGCGACCGTGAGCCACCGCGCGATGTGCGCGTTCTCGTGCTCGCAGCTCCCGTTCCCGCAGGTCCGCGACAAGCCCAACCGCACGGTCTCGGCCCTGCCGCTCGCGCACCTGCTCGAGCGGTCGATGACCGTGGTCGTGCCCCTGATCTCCAACACGATCGTGCACATCGGCGAGAGCGGCGCGGACCCGGCCGAGACCCTGACGGAGGTGGCGCCGACCACGCACGTGACGGTGCCGCGCAACTGGGAGAAGCTGGCCTCGCGCGTCCTCGTGATGGTGGAGACCAGCTCGCCGTTCAAGCAGTGGGTCTTCCGGACGGCGACCAAGATCGCCCGCCGGCACATCGAGGCCCGGTGGGAGGGGAAGGTCCCCCTGTGGCTGCGCGCCGCCTACCGGGTCGCTTGGCTCGCGGCGTTCCGGTCGGTGCTCGAGAAGACCGGCATGCTGAAGCTGCGGCTCGGCGTCACGTCCGCCGCGCCGATGCCGCCGGAGGTGATGACCCTCTGGCAGATGTGGGGGATCGACCTGCGCGAGGGGTACGGGCAGACGGAGGTCGGCTGGATCAGCATCCAGGACCGGCCGTTCCCGCGGCCCGGCACCGTCGGCAAGCCCTTCCCCTGGATGACCGTGAAGCTCGGCCGGGACAACGAGATCCTGGTGCGGCCGCGGGCGCCGTTCCTCGGCTACTGGCGCGACCCGGAGGCGAGCGAGCCGCTGGTCGGCCCAAAGCTCGCGCCCACCGGCGACGTCGGCATCCGGGCCGAGAACGGCGACCTCAAGATCATCGACCGCAAGAAGGACATCGTCATCACCTCGGGCGGCAAGAACCTGAGCCCGCTGCAGATCGAGAACGCGATCAAGGGCAGCCCGTACATCAGCGAGGCGATCGTCTTCGCCGATCAGCGCAAGTACCCGACGGCGCTCATCGAGATCGACTTCGACACGGTCTCGGAGTGGGCGCGCTCGCGCGGGGTGATCTACACCGGGTTCACCTCGCTGGCGCGTCATCCCGAGGTGCGCAAGCTGATCGACGGCGAGATCGCCAAGGCGAACCAGCAGCTCGCCCGGGTCGAGCAGGTCAAGCGGTTCACGATCCTCGACCAGGAGTTCGACCCCGAGGCCGAGGACGATCCGGTGACCCCGACCCGCAAGGTCCGGCGCCGGCAGATGGCCGAGCGCTTCAAGGCCGAGATCGAGGCGATGTACGAGGCGGACCGGGATCGCGAGCGGATCGGCGAGGTCGTCGGCGTCGGCGGCACGGAGAGGAGGGCGGCCTGATGCAGACGGCGCTCGACGCGCTCATCCTCTCCTCGCTCTACGCGCTGATCGGCGCGGGGTACGTGGTGATCTACCGCTCGAGCCGGGTGCTCAACCTGGCGCTGGGCGACATGATGGCCCTGGGCGGCTTCCTGTTCTTCGGCGGGGCCACCCTCGGCCTCGGGCTCGTCCCGTCGGCCGCCTTCGCGATCGCCGTCTCCGCGTTGACCGGCGCCCTGATCTACGGCGGGCTGATCCGGCCGCTTTCGGGGCGGACGGTGTTCTCGGCCGTGCTGATCACGATCGCGGTCGGCATCGTCCTGCGCGCCGTGATCCAGCTCATCTGGGGCAACGAGATCCGCAAGCCGCTCGCCGAGTTCGGGCTGACCAACGACATGATCTCGATCGGCGACGCCGGGATCTCGACCATCGGCCTGGTCCAGGTGCTCGCGGCGGTCGCGGTGATCGGCGGGACCCTGGTGGCCCTGCGTTGGACCCGCTGGGGGATGCAGACGCGCGCGGTCGCCGAGAGCATGCTGCTCGCCAGCCACCGCGGCGTGAGCGTGAACGTGATGCTGGCGCTCTCGTGGGCGATCGCCGGCGGGGTCGCCGCGGTCGCCGGGATCCTCTACGGGCTGAACGTCCAGCTCACCGGGAACATGGCCAACATCGGCCTGGCCGCGCTGGCCGTTCCCCTGATGGCGGGGCTCACCAGCCTGGGCGGCGTGATCCCGGCGGCGGCGGTGATCGGGGGCCTGGAGACGGTGGTCGCCCACCACGGCGACCCGCTGCTGGCCCAGACCATCCCGTTCCTGATCATCCTCGCGGTGATCGTGGTGCGGCCCTGGGGTCTCTTCGGCATCGAGGAGGAGCTCGCTCGTGTCTAGTCTCAGCACCGGGGCCCGCCTGCCGCTGGGGCGGCGGTCCCGCAACCGTTACTGGCGGACGGTCACCGCGTACCGCGAGAAGCTCGCGCTGGTGACCTCGCCGCACCGCTGGCTCGCCCTGGCCGGCTTCGCAGTGGTCTGGCTGTGGGCCGTGTTCGGCCTGGGCGACTACGACCTCTCGCTGGCGTGCCTCGTGGGGATCGGGATGCTCGGCGCGATCTCGCAGAACGTCCTGATCGGTTACGCGGGGCAGATCTCGCTGGGCATGGCCGGGTTCCTCGCGGCCGGCGCGTTCACGCTCGCGATTATGGTGCGCGAGCTCGGGATCACGAGCCCGCTGCTCACCCTGCCGGCCGCGGCCGTCGTGGGCGGCCTGCTGGGCGTGATCGTCGGCCTGCCCTCGCTGCGCGTGAAGGGGCTGTACCTGGCCGTCAGCACGCTGGCGCTGTTCTTCGTGATCAGCTACGCGACCGGCCAGTACCAGCACGACGCGACGGGCGGCGCCGGGGTGCTGATCCAGGACCCCGTGCTGTTCGGCTGGGAGATCGACAGCCAGCGCGAGTGGGTGGTCGCCCTGAGCGCGCTCGTGCTGCTGTTCACGATCGCGTCGCTCAACCTGAAGCGCAGCCGGGCCGGGCGCGCCTGGATGGCGATCCGCGACCGCGACGTCGCGGCGCTCGCCCTGGGCGTGAACCTCGCCCGCTACAAGATCCTGGCCTTCGTGCTGAGCTCGTCGGCCGCGGCCGTCGTCGGCGCCGTGGACTCGTACTACAGCGGCTTCGTCTCGGCCGACAAGTACACGTTCCTGCTGACCATCCAGTACGTCGCGATGATCGTGATCGGCGGCCTGGGGTCGACGCTCGGCGCGCTCCTGGGCGCGGCGTTCGTGGTGCTGCTGCCGCACGGGATCGACGCGGCGTTCGACACGCTGGGCTTCGTCTCGCTCGACGACGACGTGCTGTTCCCGATCCAGTTCGCCCTGTTCGGCGTCCTGATGATCGTGTTCCTCGTCGCCGAGCCGCTCGGCCTGGTCGGCATGTGGCAGCGCGTCAAGGCCTACTTCGACCAGTGGCCGTTCCGGGCCACGCACAGGACGGTGGTGGAGCGATGACGACCGCGGAGCTCGCCGCGCCGCCGGCGGAGGAACGGGCGCAGGCCGAATACCTCCTCGAGGCGCGCAAGATCGAGGTCACCTACGACCGCGTTGCGATCGCGATCCAGGGCGTGTCCCTGGGGGTGCCCGCCGGCGGGCGGGTGGCGCTGCTCGGCACCAACGGCGCCGGGAAGTCGACCACGCTCCGGGCGCTCACCGGCTTCCTCCCCTCGGAGGAGATCGAGGTCACCGACGGCGAGGTGATCTACGAGGGCGAGTCGCTGGTGGGCCTGCGGCCGCACGAGATCGCCCGCCGTGGGATCGCGCTCGTGCCGGAGCGGGAGAAGGTCTTCATGACCCTCAAGGTGATGGAGAACCTGCTCTCGACCCCGGTCGGCTCCAACCGGGCGAGCCGGGCCGAGGGGCTGGAACGCGTCTTCCACTTCTTCCCGCAGCTGGAGAGGAAGACCGGGTTGATCGCGGGCCTGCTCTCCGGCGGCGAGCGCCAGATGCTGGCGCTCGGCATGGCGCTGATGACGAACCCGCGGCTGCTCCTGATCGACGAGATGTCCCTCGGCCTCGCGCCGGTGATCGTGGAGGAGCTCGTGGGCGTGCTCTCGGCGATCAACCGCGAGCTGGGCGTGGGGCTGCTCGTGGTCGAGCAGAACGCGGAGGTCGCGCTCGGCCTCGCCGACCACGCGTACATCATCGAGAGCGGGCGGATCGTGCTCGAGGGGACCCCGCAGCGGCTGCGGGAGCACGAGGACGTGCAGGAGTTCTACCTCGGGCGCAGGGCGTCCCGGGACGGTGAGGCCGCCAGCTACCAGGACGTCAAGCAGTACCGGCGGAAGCGGAGGTGGTACGGGTGAGCGACCGCGAGAGGCAGCTCGAGATCGAGGGGGTCGCGATCTCCTTCGGCGGGCTCGAGGTCCTGCGGGACGTCTCCATGGACGTCCGGAAGGGCGAGATCGCCGCGATGGTGGGCCCCAACGGCGCGGGCAAGACGTGCCTGCTCAACTGCATCGTCGGCCTGTACCGCCCCGACCGCGGCTCGATCAAGCTCAAGGGCGAGGACCTGGGGCCGGTGCCGGTGCACCGCCGCCCGCTCCTCGGCCTCGGGCGCACCTTCCAGGGCGCCGAGCTGTTCGAGCACATGACGGTCGCCGAGAACCTGCTGCTCGGGCGGCACGCTTTCCTGCGCTCCTCGGTGCTCGAGGACATGATCTGGTTCGGGCGCGCCCGCCGGGAGGCGATCGCGAACCGGGAGAAGGTCGAGGAGGTCATCGACTTCTTCGAGCTCGAGCGCTACCGCGACACGCCGGTGGGCGTGCTGCCGTACGGCGTGCAGAAGCTGGTGGGCGTCGCCCGGGCGCTCGCCACGGAGCCTGATCTTCTCCTCCTCGACGAGCCGGCAGCCGGGATGAATCGGCAGGAGAAGGAGGACCTCGCGCGCTTCATGCTGCGCACCACCAACGAGCTGGGGATCTCCCTGTTCTGGGTGGAGCACGACATGGAGCTCGTCGGGGACCTCGCCGACCGGATCTTCGTGCTCGACCAGGGCACGGTGATCAGCTCAGGAGACTGGGCCACCGTCTCGTCGGACCCCCGCGTGATCGAGGCCTATCTCGGGGCGGGCGCCGCCGCTGGCGCCTGAGGCCGATCACCGGCTCGCGCGCCGGGCCGCGCCGGGTTCTCGGGCCGGCGCGGCCGCGCGCGAGCCCCACCGGGGGGCGTCGCCGGGCCCCGGCGATGTCACGAAACCGGGACGGCGGTCGTTTCAAGGGGCAACATGCCACCAATGGCCTCGACCGTCCCGTTCCAGCGTTTCCTGGACGAGCACCGCGCGGCGGTGCTCGGGTTCCTGCGGGCGATGGTCGGGCCGCACGACGCCGACGATCTGTTTCAGGAGACCTTCATGGCCGCGCTTCGCAACTACGAGAGCCTGGACGGCGCGAACCCGCGCGCCTGGATCCTCACGATCGCCCGGCGCAAGGCGATCGACCACCACCGGGCCCAGGCGCGCCGGCCCGTCGCCCGCGGCGAGCTGCCGGACGTGCCCGCACCCGCGGCGCGTGAGCGCGACGACGAGCTCTGGGCCGCGGTCGCCGAGCTGCCCGAGCGGCAGCGCGCGGCCGTCGCGCTGCGTTTCGCGTGCGACCTGCGCTACCGGGAGATCGCGGCGGCGATGGACTCGACCGAGGAGGCCGCCCGGCGCAACGTGCACGAGGGGCTGCGCAAGCTGCGCGGCGTGATCGGGGAGGGGGAGGGGCGATGAGCGACGCCGAGGCGCTGCGCCGCCTGCTCACCGAGGCCGACGCCGCAGAGCTTGACGCCGCCGCAGCTGCCGCCGCCGCGCGGTTCGCCGAGCGCGCCGCCGCCGAGGGCGCGGCCGACGTCGCCTACGCGCGGCTGGACACGCCGCTCGGGGTGGCGACGGTCGCGGGCACCCGCCGCGGCCTGGTCGCGGTCGGCCTGCCGAACCGCGACCTCGACGAGTTCCTCGAGAGGCTCGCCGCCGGCATCTCGCCGCGCGTGGTCGAGGCGCCGGGCCGGCTCGACGAGGTCCGCCGCGAGCTCGACGAGTACTTCGCCGGCAAGCGGCGCTCGTTCGACGTGCCGCTCGACTGGCGGCTCGTGCCCGGCGGCTTCTACCGCGACGTCCTGCGCGCGACCGCGCGCCTGCCCTACGGCGCGACCCTCACCTACGGCGAGATCGCGGCCCGCGCCGGCAACCCGCGCGCGCACCGCGCGGCCGGCACGGCGCTGGGCATCAACCCGATCCCGATCGTCGTCCCCTGCCACCGCATCCTGCGCAGCGGGGGGGACCCCGGCAACTACGCGGGCGGGCCGGAGATGAAGCGCTGGCTGCTGCGCCTCGAGGGCGCGCTGCGGGAGTAGGCGCCGCGACCCCACGTCCGCCCCCGGTCTCACGCGACCGGACGTTCAGCCGTAGTCGTCGTTTTTCGAACACGTGGGCTGAACGTCCGGCCGGCCCCGGGAGACGTTCAGCCGTGGTGTGCGTTATTCGAACACCAGGGCTGAACGTTGCGGTTGGGTGGCCCGTCCGCGCTCGGGCGCCTCGGCGGACTGGAACGCAGCCGCGCGGACGAGTAGGTTCCGCGGCGACCCGTAATGAGAACGGACCGAAGCTAAGGAGCCCCAGGGAGAATGACCGTAGTCCTGATCGTGGTCGGCGTGATCGTCGTACTCGCGCTGATCTACATCCTCATCCGCAACTCGATCATCGCCTCACGCAACCGCGTCGACGAGGCCTGGTCGGGAATCGACGTCCAGCTCAAGCGTCGCCACGATCTCATCCCGAACCTCGTCGAGACGGTCAAGGGGTACGCCCAGCACGAGCGCGCGACCTTCGAGAGGGTCACGAGCGCGCGGGCCGAGGCGATGCGCGCCCAGGGCCCCGCGCAGGCGAGCCAGGCCGAGGGCCTGCTGAACGCCGCGCTCACCGACCTGCGGGCGGTGGCCGAGCAGTACCCGGAGCTCCGCGCGACCGAGAACTTCCAGCAGCTCTCCCGCAACCTGAGCGAGCTGGAGGACGAGATCCAGGCCGCGCGCCGCATCTACAACTCCAACGTGCAGGCCTACAACACGAAGATCCAGATCTTCCCGAACTCGATCGTGGCCAACGCCGGGGGCTTCACGCCGCGCGAGTTCTTCGAGATCGAGAACCCCGCGGAGCGCGAGCCCGCGCGCGTCTCGTTCAGCTGAGCGCCAAGCGGCGGCGTCCGCTCCCGGGGTCCCGTCCCCGGGAGCGGCCCCGCGTGGCGCGCCCCGCGCGCCTTCCCTACGATCGCGCCGGATGACGCCCGCGCGTGACAGCGGCGCGGCCGCGGCGCCCGAGCCGCCCGCCTTCGTGCGCGGCCCGCTGCTCACCGACGCCTGGGAACTCGCCCGCGTCGCCCACGAGGGCCAGACGCGCCCGAGCGACGGCGGCCCCTACCTGCGCCATCCCGTCGAGGTCGCGGAGCTCCTGCGCGGGGTCGGGCTCGACGACGACGGCATCGTCGCGGCGGCCCTGCTCCACGACGTGGTCGAGCACACCGGGGTGGAGACGGACGACGTGTACGGGCGCTTCGGCGAGGAGGTCGGGCGGCTCGTCGAGGCGCTGACCGAGCCCGAGGGCGTCGAGCCGTACGAGCGGCGCAAGGAGCTCCACCGCGCGCAGGTGGAGGCCGCGGGCAGGCGGGCCGTGGCGATTTACGTCGCGGACAAGCTGGCCAAGCTGCGCGAGGTGCGCGCGCAGTACGCGCGCGCTGGCGAGCGGGCGGCCGACGCGCTCAAGGCGCCGCTCGACGTCCGCGTGCGCCTCTGGGAGGAAGACCTGGCGATGGCGCGCCGCGCGTTCCCCGAGCTCCCGCTCGTCGCCCGCCTGGAGGCCGAGCTCGCCGCGTTGGCGGGACAGCGCGAGGCCGACCGGTAGGCTGCTGGGCCGCCTCGTGACCAGCCTGACCAGCAACCGCTTCCTCTACCTCTTCGTCTTCATCGTCGGCACCGGCACGCTCGGCGCCGAGATCGCCGCCACGCGCCTGATGGCGCCCTTCTTCGGCGCCTCGACGATCGTCTGGGCGAACACGATCGGCGTCGTGCTGATCGCCCTGTCGCTGGGCTACTGGCTAGGTGGCCGCCTCGCCGACCGCTACCCGCACGTCCGCGGCATGTGCCTCGTCGTGCTGATCGCGGCAATCCTGCTCGCGGTCGTCCCGTTCGTCGCCCGGCCGCTCTTCGACGTCTCCGTCGAGGCCCTCGACGAGATCCAGGCCGGCGCCTTCATCGGCTCGCTGTTCGGCGTGCTGTTCTTGATCGCCCTGCCGGTGCTGCTGCTCGGCGCCGTGGCGCCGTACGCGATCCGCCTCGCGGTCCCCGACGTCCAGCACTCCGGGCGCGTCGCCGGCCGCCTCTACGCGATCTCCACCGCGGGCTCGCTGCTCGGCAACTGGCTCTCGGCGCTGCTTTTGATCCCGCTGCTCGGCACGCAGCGCACCTTCGTCGCCTTCGCCTGCGTGATCGCGCTCGCCGCGGCCGCCGGCCTCGGCTGGCGCTACCTCGCCGTCCCGGTCGCGCTCGCCGCCGTGATGGCGATCCCCGTGGGCACCGTCAAGGCCACGGAGAACGGGCGGGTGATCTACGAGAAGGAGACCGAGCACCAATACCTGCGCGTCGTCGAGCGCGAGAACGGCGACCGCCTGCTGGAGCTCAACGAAGGGCAGGCCGTCCACTCCTGGTACAAGCCGGACACGGTGCTCACCGACAACGTCTGGGACGGCTACCTCGTGCTGCCGTTCGCAGCGCTCGACGAGCCGCCCGGGCGCATCGCGATCCTCGGCAACGCCGCGGGCACCACCGCGCGCGCCTACGGCGAGTTCTTCCCCGACACGATCATCGACGGCGTCGAGATCGACGGCGAGCTGACCGAGGTGGGTAGGCGCTACTTCGGGATGGACAACCCCAACCTGACCGTCTACCACGAGGACGCGCGCCCCTGGCTGCGTCGCACCGACGAGCGCTACGACGTGATCATGGTCGACGCCTACCGCCAGCCCTACATCCCCTTCTACCTGGCCACCAAGGAGTTCTTCGAGCTCGCCCGCGAACGGCTCAACCCGGGCGGCGTCGTGATCGTGAACGCCGGCCACCCCGAGGGCAACGACGATCTGGAGACCGTGCTCGGCTCGACGATGGCGAGCGTCTTCCCGACCGTCCTGCGCGACCCGATCGAGGACACGAACACCCTGCTTCTGGGCACCGAGGGCGAGGCGTCGGCGGAGCGCCTGATCCGGGCGATCCCCGATCTCCCGCCCGAGCTGCGGGCCCTCGCCGCAACCCAGGCGTCGAAGATCGGGCCGCGCCTGCCCGGCGACGAGGTCTACACCGACGACAAGGCGCCCGTCGAGTGGCTGATCGACCGCTCGATCCTGGGCTACGCCGCCAAGGAGGACTGAGCGTGGGCCGCGCGGAGCGGGCCTGGGCCTGGGTGCTCACGGGACCCGTCGGGCGGGTGATCGCGTTCGTGGCCGATCTCGCCGCCGCCCTCGCGGGCGCCGTGTTACGGGCGCTACGCGGGCGAAGCTCGTAAGGTTGTCGCCGACATGCGCACCCAAGTAACCGAGCTGCCCGACTCGCGCGTCCGCGTCGAGGTGGGAGTCGAGCCCGAGGCCGTCAAGCAGCGGATGGAGCGCGCCGCCAAGGCGCTCGCGCGCGACATGCGCGTGCCCGGATTCCGGAAGGGCAAGGTCCCGCCGCAGCTCGTCATCCAGCGGCTCGGCCGCGAGGCCGTGCTCGAGCAGGCCTTCCAGGACGCGCTCCCGGAGTGGTACGAGCGCGCCGTCATGGAGGCCGGCATCAGCCCCGTGGGCAGCCCGCAGCTCAACATCGAGCAGCTCCCGGCCGAGGGCGAGGAGCTCGAGTTCAGCTTCGAGATCGGGGTGCGCCCGCGCGCGGAGCTCGGCGAGTACAAGGGCCTCGAGGTCGGCCGCGAGGAGGCCGAGGTCGACGAGGAGATCGTCGACCGCGAGCTCGAGCGGTTGCGCGAGGGCTTCGGCAGCCTCAACCCGGTCGACCGCGCCGCCCAGTCCGGCGACATCGTCGTGATCGACTACGAAGGCACGGTCGACGGCGAGCCCTTCGAGGGCTCCGAGGGCAAGGACTTCGCGATCGAGCTCGGCGCCGAGAACCTGCTGCCCGAGTTCGACAAGGCGATCACCGGGCTGAAGGCCGGGGACGAGACCGAGGTCGAGGTCGAGTTCCCCGACGACCACAAGCCGGACGAGCTCGCCGGCAAGCAGGGCAAGTTCACCGTCAAGGTGAAGGAGGTCCGCGAGAAGGAGCTGCCCGAGCTCGACGACGACTTCGCCCAGCTCGCCTCCGAGTTCGACACGCTCGAGGAGCTGCGCGCCGACATCCGCGAGCGCGTCGAGCGGGTGCTCGAGCAGCGCGCCGACGCGGAGTTCCGCGAGGCTGCCGTCGAGGCCGCCATCGCCAACGCGAAGATCGAGCTACCGCACGACATCGTCCACGCCCGGGCCCACGAGCTGTGGGAGCAGCTCGAGCGCTCGCTGGCGGCACGCGGCATCGACCCGCAGACCTACGCCCGCATGCAGGGCAAGGACCGCCACGAGCTGATCACCGAGAGCGAGGAGGCAGCCGAGCGGCAGCTGCGGCGCGAGGCGACGCTGGAGGCGATCGCCGACGCCGAGGGGATCGACCCGACCGACGAGGAGCTGATCGAGGCGCTCGGGCCCGGCGAGGGCAAGGAGTCGCCGGAGAAGATCCTTGAGCGCCTCAAGAAGAGCGGCCGGGACGCCCTGCTGCGCCAGGAGGTGCGGATGCGCAAGGCGGCCGAGCTGGTCGCGGACTCGGCGAAGCCGATCCCGAAGGCTCAGGCCGAGGCGCGCGAGGCGCTGTGGACCCCGGAGAAGGAGGAGGCCGGCGGCGCCTCCGAGGGCGACGCCGGCGGCGAGGCCGAGTCCGGCAAGCTCTGGACTCCAGACAGCTAGCCGGACCCGGCCCCCCGCGCGAGCGTCAGCTCTTGCGGAGCTTGACGCGCTTCTTGGCGGTGAACTTCTCCCCGCCGGCCTTCACCTGAGCCAGCACGACGACGCGCTTGGCCTTCAGGATCTTCTTCTGGAAGCGCTTCTTGACCTTGAGCGTCACCGCCTTCGCCTTGCCGGCGCGCAGCGTGACGACCTTGCGCTTCGTGATGATCTTGCGCCCGAGCTTCACCTTGACGTTGATGCGGCACTTGCTCGGAGCGACGGCCGCCGGGCAGCGCAGCGCGACCGCGGCGCGCGGGCCGTTGGTCGCTGCCACGTCCCCGAAGCCCTCCTTGACGTCGTTCTTGAGCTGCTTCTTGCTCGCGCTCTGGGCCTTCAGCACGACGTCGTCGTAGTCGACGTTGCCGGACCCGACGCCCGAGGCGACCGGCGTGTTGAGCGACGTGCGGATGACGATCCGGTACTTCTGGCCGATCTGGAGAGCGTTCCCCGGGATCGAGACCTCGTCAATCGCCTTCCACTCGCTCTGCACGTTGGGCAGCGTCTCGTTGTTGATCACCGTCACGGCCTCACCGGGCTCGGACGGCACGATCGCGACGCTGTAGGTCGCGTTGTTCGAGCCGCCCACGCCGAGCAGTTCAGCGACGTTCGAGCGGAACTTGGCCGAGAACGTCAGCTTCTGCGCCGGCTTGCCCTGGGCGCCGTTGTACGTGAACTCCGGGCTTGTCCAGATGCCGGTCGAGGACTGCCCGAGCAGGGACACGAGGATCCCGTAGCTCGTGCGGATGTGCCCGTCGCTCGCGCCGTCGGCGCCGCCGGACCCCACGTAGGTGTTGGTCACGGACGGGCAGACCACGCCGATTTCGCCGAGGATGCACAGAGCCGGGTTGGAGTACTCCCTGTCGTGCGTCCAGCCCCCGACGGAGGTCGTGAACTTCTGCGCGTCCTCCTGCGGCGCGTAGGTCGATGTGGCCGCGTTCGCCACGGTCGGTGTCAGTGCGGCGCACAGCGCGGCGCAGAGGGCAATCAGCCCTGTCCTGAGTCGCAAAGGTCCCTCCTTGGATTGCGGTTAACGACAGATGCGCTCTTCATAGACCTTCGGCGCGCGTCATGCGCCACTTGAACTTTTCTTCCCGCGACGAGCGGACCGGTGACGGGATCGGGGCGCCGCTTCTATACACTCAGCCGCCGATGAGCCCCCTGGTTCCGATGGTCGTTGAGCAGACGTCGCGCGGCGAGCGCGCGTTCGACATCTACTCGCGCCTGCTCAACGAGCGGATCGTCTTCCTCGGGACCCCGATCAACGACGACATCGCCAACCTCGTCGTCGCGCAGCTCATCCACCTGGAGTCCGAGGACCCCGACAAGGACATCTCCATGTACATCAACTCGCCGGGCGGGTCGGTGTACGCGGGGCTCGCGATCTACGACACGATGCAGTTCATCAAGCCCGACGTGCAGACGATCTGCGTCG
>ERZ777003.1732-NODE-1732-length-30091-cov-13.195199_pt1 | contig 30091 bp, 28 predicted proteins | sample MGYA00374956_ERZ777003 | MGnify/ENA primary metagenome ERZ777003 (study PRJEB29302, sample SAMN06268252) | bioreactor metagenome | isolation source: Joint BioEnergy Institute, California, USA | place: USA:Joint BioEnergy Institute, California, USA | collected... | reverse complement strand
GCACCGGGCCGATCCCGCCCGCCCCGCCCGCCGGCGGCGCGGCGGGCGGGGGCACCGGACCGGTCGGCAGCGGTCCGGCGGCCGCCGGCACGGGTCCGGCCGCCGGCGGGCGCCCGGAGGGGCGGCTGTCCGTGACCATGAAGACGCGTGCGCCCCGCAGCCTGCTCCGCAGCCCGATCGGCGGTGTGTCCGACCGCCTCCGGCTGCGGCGCAACCGGCGGGAGCTGCACCGGATCATCGGGCAGGTCACGAGGAGCCGCGAGCGGTGGCCGTGAGCGCCGGCCGGGCCGCCCGGCTGGCCGTCGAGGCCGCGCGCCTGAAGCGCACCGTCCGCACGATCGCCGAGGCGACGGCGTCCCCGTGGACGACCGTCGCCAAGGTCGCCTGGCGCGCCGCCCGCCGGCACCCCTGGATCGCGGCGGTCGTCGCGCTGCTGAGCTGCATCCCGCTCTTCCTCGCGGCGATGACGGCGTACATCGTGTTCACGAGCGTCAGCGACGCAGCCAACGCCGCCCTCACGGCCGTGGCCGTGGCGTTCGGGGCCGAGGGCGAGCAGAACGCCGGCTACGGCAGCGTCGGGTGCCTGGCCGACCGGGGGAAGATGGCGGAGGCCACGGGTATCCCCGAGCTCGCGCTGTCGTCGTACTGCCTGGCGGCCGGGCGCGTCGGGGTCGACTGGGCCATCCTCGCCGGCATCGGCCACCGGGAGTGCGACCACGGCCGGAGCCGGATGGCCGGGTGCAACCCCGACATCCCGTCCGCCGTCGACCCGAGCGTCCCCGAGGTCAACGAGCGCGGGGCCCGGGGGCCGATGCAGTTCCTCGGCTCGACGTGGGACAGCTCGAAGGACGCCTTCGACCCCGACGTGGCGGGGCCCCCGATCCCCGAGGGGCAGGAGCACCGCGGCTACGCCAGCGACGGGGACGGCGACGGGGTCGCCGACCCGTGGAGCTTCCCCGACGCCGCCGTGGCGGCCGCCCGCCTGCTGAAGAACAACGGCGTCGACGCCGACGTCCGCCGGGCCCTCCACACCTACAACCCGTCGTGGAGCTACGTCGACGACGTCCTCGAGTCGGCCGAGCGCTACCGGGCCGACGTCGCGCCCCTGTTGCCGGTCGTCCCCGGCGAGGGCTACACGGGGCCGAAGGGCAGCACGGCGCTCTACTCCGAGCCGGGGTTGCCGCAGACCACCCGCCGGATGCTGGACGAGGTCATCCCGCGCTTCGGCCGGGGCTACGGCGTCGGCTGCCAGCGCAACGAGCCGGGGTCGGACCACCACGTCGGCCTCGCGTGCGACTTCATGATGGCGACCCCCGCCAACACCCTGCCGACCCCGGAGATGCAGGCCCACGGCAGCGCGATGGCCAACTACCTGATCGCCAACGCGGACCGGCTGCGGGTCAAGTACATCATCTGGTGGAAGCAGATCTGGCAGAACGGGCAGTGGCGCCCCTACACGCGCTACGACCCGGGCGGCTCGCTCACACAGAACCACTACGACCACGTCCACGTGTCGCTGTACGCGAGCTGACGAGCCGGTCCACCGGCGCGGGCGCACGCGCCGCGCAAACGCACCGCCCGGCGCGCATCCCCCGGGCATGCGACCACCGTGGCCGATGGACGAGTGGGCCATGTACCGGCGGGAGGTCCGGCGCGAGCAGCGGATCCGCCGGCTCGAGTGGAAGCTGCGCGACGACGAGCGCCGCCGGCGCGACCGGGAGCGCTGGCCGGCACCGCCGCCGCCCGCCGGCCCGCCCGGTCCCACCCCGGCCGGTCCGGCCGCACGGGGCGGCACCGAGCTCGACGACGCCGTGCTGCGCTGGGCGGCACCCGTCCTCGGGCTGGCCGCGCTGCCGCTGCTCGTCGGGCACCTGTCCGCCCTCCTGGTCAACGGCGGGGTCCCCCGCTACCCGCTGGCCGAGGCGCCCGGGATCATGGGCCGCCTCGTCGCCGACCCCGGTGACCCCGCCGCCGCCTGGGAGCCCGTCAACACCGGCACCGCCGTGCCCGGCCCCGTCGGCTACTGGTCCACCTTCGGGTTCGTCGTCGTCCTCGCCGGCCTCGTGACCCTGCTCGTCTTGGCGGCGCGGCAGCCCCCGGAGCGGGGCGACGGCCCCCGGTGGGCACCCGCCGCCAGCCTGCGGCCCCTCTGGCGCGGCAAGGGCGCCACCGACCTCGCCGTCGGCACCAGCGGCGGACGGGTCGTCGCCGTGCGGGACCGCCACGGCCTGCTCGTCGTCGGCCCCGCCCACTCGGGCAAGACGAGCGGCGTGGTCGTCCCGGCGATCCTGGAGTGGCCCGGGCCCGTCGTCGTGGCCGCGTCCAAGGGCCACGTCCTCGATGAGACGATCGGGTGGCGCAGCCACCAGGGTGACGTGCACGTCTACGACCCGGCGGGCATCACCCGCTACCACCGCTCGGGCTGGTCGCTGCTGGCGCGGTGCGACACCTGGGAGCGGGCCATCCGCACGGCCACCGACCTGACCCTCGCCGCCCTGGCCTCGTCGGGGGCGTCCAACCGCGACCGCCTGGTCGTCGAGGGGCGGGGCGACGTCTGGCGCAGCTCCATGGCGATGACGCTGGCGCCGTTCCTGCTGGCCGCCGCGGTGAGCGAGCGGTCGATCCGCACCGTCACCGAGTGGATCCAGAACGACGAGCGCGACGAGGTGCTCGCCGTCCTCGAGGGCGGGCACCGCCACGCCGCCCGCGCCCACCGCACGACCTTCGCCCGCGAGGACGACGTCCGGGAGCGCTTCTTCGTCGCCATGCACGAGGTGCTCAGCGTCTACGCCGACCCGGTGGTGGCGGCCTCGATGGACCGCAACGACATCGAGCCGGAGGAGCTGCTCGACGGCGGCGCCCACACGCTCTACCTGACCGCCCCCGAGCACGACCGCGACCGGCTGCGGCCGCTGTGCGCGGTCATCATGCGCCAGGTCCTCGCCGCGGCCTTCGAGGCGTCGGCCCGGCAGGGGCGGCCGCTCGACCCGCCGCTCCTCGTCGTCTTCGACGACCTGCCGGGGGTCGCCCCCGTCTACGACCTGGCCGGCCTGGCCTCGACCGCGCCCAGCCGGGGCGTGCAGGTCGTCAGCGTCTTCCAGGACCTCGACCGCATCGCCGAGCACTACGGCGACGACGCCGACCTCGTCGTCCGCAACCCCCCCGCCCGCCTGGTCCTGCCGGCCGGGCCCGGCGGCGCCACCGGCGGGTTCGAGGACGTCCTGCCCCCGGCGCTCGTCGACACGCTCGGCGAGGGCGAGGCCGCCCTCCTCTACGGGAGCGGGGCGCCGGCCCGGGTGCGGCTGCGGCCGTGGTGGAGCGACCGCGAGCTGCGCCGGCGGGTGGAGACGCTCCAGGACGCCGTCCGGCCGGCCGACCCGGACGACGACCTCCAGGCCCGCGGCCCCGCCTTCCTGATCCACCAGGGGGAGGCGTGGCTCCGGCGGGGACGGCGGGACCGGGCGGAGGCGCCCGACCGGCCGGCCGACCCCACCATCCCGCTCGACCGCGACGACCCGGCCTTCGTCGAGGTGTTCGGCTCGGTCGACGAGGAGACCGTGCCCCAGAACGTCACGTCGCTGCTGGAGCCCCGGCGCCGCCGCCGGTGACGGCGGGGCCCGGGGGCGCGGGCCTCACGGCGCGCCCCAGCCGCCGCCCCCCGGCGTCCGCACGCGGACGACGTCGCCGGCCCGCAGGCGCAGGGTGCACTTGTCGGGCAGCCGCTCGGCCCGCGCCTCGTCCCCGCCCGGCAGCAGCCAGTTCTCGCCGGGCGCGCCCGGCTCGCCCCCGTGGAGCCCCCACGGGCGGGACACCCGCCGCTCGGTGATGAGCGACACCGTCACGTCCTCGAGCACGAGCAGGTCCCGCTCGATCCCCTCCCCGCCCGGGTGGCACCCGGCGCCGCCGCTCCCCCGCCGCAGGCGCTGGCGCAGGACACGCAGGGGGAAGGCGCGCTCGAGCGCCTCGATGGGCGTGTTCCGCGTGTTGGTCATGCCGGTGTGCACGCCGCTCATGCCGGGAGCGCCCGGCCGCCCGCCCTGCCCGCCGGCCACCGTCTCGTAGTAGACCCAGCCGTCGCCCCCCACGAGCAGGTTGTTCATCGTCCCCTGGCCGGCGGCCGGCACCCGGGCGGCGCACGGCTCCGCCAGCGCGCCGAGCACCACGTCGGCCACCCGCTGGCTCACCTCGACGTTGCCGGCGCCGACGGCCGCCGGCGGGCGGGCGGCGACGATCGTGCCCGGTGGCGCCACGACCCGCACCGGCCGCATCGCCCCGCCGTTGGCCGGCAGGGTCGGGTCGATCGCCGACCGCAGGGCGAAGGAGACCGCCGAGAGCGTGACCGCCTCGACCGCGTTGACGTTCCCCCGGGCCTGCGGGTCGGTCCCGGTGAAGTCGACGGTCACCTCGTCGCCGGCCACGGTGACCGCGACCCGGATGCGGGCGGGGCGCTGCTGGTCGGGCGCGGCGCCGGTCGAGTCGAGCACGTCCTCGAACCGCCACGTGCCGTCGGGCAGGTCGCGCAGCGCCGCCCGCATCCGCCGCTCGCCGTAGTCGACGACCTCGTCCAACGGCGCCCCGCCGGCGACCACCTCGGCCAGGCGCTCGACCCCGACGACGTTGGCGCCGGTCTGGGCGGCGAGGTCGCCGAGGCGCTCCTCCGGCGTGCGGGAGTTGGCGACCAGCAGCCGGCGCACGCCGTCGTCGAGCAGCGTCGGCGGGATGCGCAGCCCCTCCTGGTGGATCTCGACGGCGTCGGCGGGGATCGACCCCGGGGCGGCGCCGCCGACGTCGGCGTGGTGCGCCCGGTTGGCCGCCCACCCGACGAGCCGGCCGTCGACGAAGCACGGGGCGACGAGCGTGACGTCGTTGAGGTGCGTCCCCCCGGCGAAGGGGTCGTTGACCACCACCTGGTCGCCCGGCCGGACCCGGTCGCCGAAGGCGTCGATCGCCGCCCGCACGCTGGCCGGCATCGACCCGAGGTGCACGGGGATGTGCTCGGCCTGCACGAGCATCTCGCCCGCGGGCGTGAACAGCGCCGCCGAGCAGTCGGCCCGCTCCTTGATGTTGGGGCTGAAGGCCGCCCGCCGCAGCACCGCGCCCATCTCCTCGGCGATGCCGGTCAGGCGGGAGATCAGGACCTGGAGGGCCGCCGGGTCGAGGCTCGCCGTCACGCCCCCACCTCCCCCGTCCGGCGCAGCACGATCGCCCCGGCCGCCCCCGGGTGCGCGGTCCAGCCCTCGGCCACCCAGATCGTGCAGTCGGGCTCGGCGATGACCGTCGGCCCGTCGACGGGCCGGTCCAGGCGCGGCGCCACCGGCAGGTCGTCGATCGCCGCGGCCGGCGGCCCGGTCGCCGCGGCTCGCAGCGCCACGACCTCGACCGGGTCGCCGGGCCGGGCGTAGCCGTTGCGCCGCCGGTGCTCGTCGTGGAAGGCGGCGACGTCCGGCACGGTCAGCTCGTGGCTCTGCCCCCGGTAGCGGCAGTCGAGCGCGGTGGTGACGGTCACCTCGCCGGCCGGCGCCCGCACCAGCGACCGGGCCTGCTCCGCCAGCGCCGCCAGCGCCTCGGCGAGGCCGGCGTGGTCGTCCGGCGCCGGCCACGAGCGCACGAGGTCCCGCCGGCGGGGCGCGGTCAGAAGGCCGACCGCCGACAGCACGCCGGCCCGGGCGGGCACGACGACCGCCGGCATGCCCAGGGCGTCGGCCAGCGCGCAGGCGTGCAGCGGCCCGGCACCGCCGAAGGCGACGAGCGCCAGACCCCGGGGGTCGACGCCCCGCTCGACCGACACGGCCCGCAGGGCCCGGACCATGTTGGCGTTCACCACCGCCAGCACCCCCTCGGCGGTCACGCCGGCCCGGTCGAGGGCGGCGGCCGCCGCCCGCCGGTCGAGCGCCAGCCCGGAGAACGGCGCGTCGGCCGGGATCCGCCCGGCCACGAGGTTGGCGTCGGTGACCGTCGGCCGCTCCCCGCCCCGCCCGTAGCAGGCGGGGCCCGGGTCGGCGCCCGCGCTCTCCGGGCCGACGACGAGCGCGCCGCCGGGGTCGATCCGGGCGATCGAGCCGCCGCCGGCGCCGATCGTGTGGACGTCCAGCGCGGGGAAGCGCACCGTGTACCCCCCGACCTCGCGCTGGGCCGCGGGCGCCGGCGTCCCGTCGAGCACGAGGCAGACGTCGGTCGACGTGCCGCCCATGTCGAAGGTGACGGCGCCCCGGAACCCGTTCGCCACCGCGGCGGCCGCCCCGGCCCGCACGCCGCCCGCCGGGCCCGACAGCAGCAGCGCCGCCGGCAGCTCGGCCGCCTCGGCCGCGGGCAGCAGCCCGCCCGACGAGGTCATGACCAGCACCTCGTCGGCCAGCTCGGCGATCCGCCGCAGGTAGCGCCGGCAGCGGGGGCGCAGCGCGGCGTTGACGACCGTCGTCACGGTGCGCTCGTACTCGCGCATCTCGGGCGACACCTCGTGCGAGCAGGTGACGTCCAGCCCGCGGTCCCGCAGCACGCGGGCGACGACCCGCTCGTGGGCCGGCTCGACGTCCGCGTGCAGCAGGCAGACGGCCACCGCCTCGGCGGCCGGGTCGATCGCCGGCACCGCCTCGGGCGCCACCGGGGCCAGCTCGGTGCCGTCGGCCGCCAGGCGCCCCGGCACCTCGTAGCGCAGGCCGCGCTCGACCAGCGGCTCGGGGCGGGACGCCAGGTGGTCGTAGAGCGACGGCCGGTCCTGGCGCCCGATCTCGATCAGGTCGCCGAGCCCCTCGGTGGTCACCAGCGCCACCCGCGCCCCCCGCCGCTCCAGCAGGGCGTTGGTCGCCACCGTCGTGCCGTGGGCCAGCAGCTCGGCCCGCCCGCCGACCGACGCGACCGCCTCGGCCACGGCACGGCTCGGGTCGTCCGGCGTCGAGAGCACCTTGGCGACCCGCCCGTCGGCCGCGACCAGGTCGGTGAAGGTCCCTCCGGTGTCGACCCCGAGCTGCACGGCCGGGAACCTAGCGGTCAGCGCATGCGCCCCGACCGGCCCCGCTGCGTCCTGGCCGCCTCCACCGCCAGCTCGTCGACGAAGTCGTTCATGCGGTGGTTGGCGTGGCCCTTCACCCACCGGAAGACGACGTCGCCCCGGGCGAGGACCAGCTCGACGAACGGCTCCCACAGGTCGCGGTTGGCGACCGGCTTGCCGGCGGCGTTCCGCCACCCCCGCCGGTGCCAGCCCGCCCACCAGCGGTCGCGGAAGCAGTTCACGACGTAGGTCGAGTCGCTGACGACCTCCAGCGGTCCGCTGTGGGCCTTGACCGCCTCGAACGCGGCGGTGATCTCCATCCGCTGGTTGGTCGTGCGGGGCTCGGCGCCGCTGGCGAAGGCGCCGTCGACCTCGGCCCACGCCCAGCCGCCGGGGCCGGGGTTGCCCAGGCAGGCACCGTCGGTGAACACCTGGACGGGGTGCGTGCCGGCCGGCCGGTCGCCGGACCGGGGCGACGGGGCGGGGCGGGTCCTGCGCGTGGGGGGCACGGCGGATCACCCTAGGCCGATCGACCCGTTCCGTTTCCGCGCCGGCGGTGCCAGCATGGGACCATGATCATCGACGGGTTCGTGCACCAGCTCCCCGACAACGACCCGACGGAGACGGAGGAGTGGCTGCAGTCGCTCGACGCCGTCGTCGACACGCAGGGGAAGACGCGGGCCCGCTTCCTGCTGTCCAAGCTGCTGGTGCGCGCCCGTGAGCTGCAGGTCGGCACGCCGGCCACGGTGTCGACGCCGTACGTCAACACCATCCCGCCCGAGCAGGAGCCCTGGTTCCCCGGCGACGAGTACCTCGAGCGCCGCATCCGGGCCTACATCCGCTGGAACGCGGCGGTCATGGTCGTCCGGGCCAACAAGAAGGCCGACGGCATCGGCGGCCACCTGTCGACCTTCGCCTCCTCGGCGGCCCTCTACGACGTCGGCTTCAACCACTTCTTCCGGGGCAAGGCCGACGGCCAGCCCGGCGACGCCGTCTACCTGCAGGGCCACGCCGCGCCCGGCTTCTACGCCCGGGCGTTCCTCGAGGGCCGGCTCACCGAGGAGGACCTCGACAACTTCCGCCAGGAGGTCGGGGGCGGGCTGTCGAGCTACCCGCACCCCCGGCTCATGCCCCACTTCTGGGAGTACCCGACGGTGTCGATGGGGCTGGGCGCGATCAACTCGATCTACCACGCCCGTTTCCTCCGCTACCTGCACGACCGCCGGATCGACGACACCAGCGGCAGCCGCGTCTGGGCCTTCCTCGGCGACGGCGAGATGGACGAGCCCGAGACGCTCGGGGCCATCACGCTCCCCGCCCGCGAGCAGCTCGACAACCTCATCTGGGTCGTCAACTGCAACCTCCAGCGCCTCGACGGCCCGGTGCGGGGCAACGGCAAGATCATCCAGGAGCTCGAGGCCCTCTTCCGCGGCGCCGGCTGGAACGTCATCAAGGTCATCTGGGGCTCGAAGTGGGACGAGCTGCTCGCCCGCGACGAGGACGGCGTGCTGCTCGACAAGATGAACCGCACCGTCGACGGCGACTTCCAGCGCTACGCCGTCGAGTCGGGGGCCTACACCCGCGAGCACTTCTTCGGGCCCGACCCGCGGCTGCGCAAGCTCGTCGAGCACCTGTCCGACGACGAGATCCGCAACCTGCCCCGCGGCGGCCACGACTACCGGAAGCTCTACGCCGCCTACAAGGCGGCCACCGAGCAGCGGGGCGCCCCCACCGTCATCCTCACCAAGACGATCAAGGGCTGGACGCTGGGTCCCGACGTCGAGGGCCGCAACGCGACCCACCAGATCAAGAAGATGTCGATCGAGCAGCTGCGGGTCCTGCGCGACCGGCTCTACCTGCAGGACGTCATCAAGGACGAGGACCTCGCCGAGGACAAGGACCCGCCCTACATCCGCTTCCCGGAGGGGTCCGTCGAGCACGAGTACATGCTCGAGCGGCGCCGGGTGCTGGACGGGCCGCTGCCCCAGCGGGTCGTGCGGGTGCGCAGCCCGCTGACGCCGCCGGACGACAAGGCCTTCGAGGAGGTGCTGGCCGGCTCCGGCAAGCAGGCGGTGTCGACCACCATGGCCTTCACCCGGCTGCTGCGGAACCTCATGCGGGACGGCAACGTCGGCCGGCGCGTCGTGCCGATCATCCCCGACGAGGCCCGCACCTTCGGCATGGACGCGCTGTTCAAGGAGTTCAAGATCTACTCGCCGCTCGGCCAGCGCTACACGCCGGTCGACGCCGAGCTGCTCCTCTCCTACAGCGAGGCGAAGGACGGCCAGGTGCTCGAGGAGGGCATCACCGAGGCGGGCTCGATGGCGTCGTTCATCGCCGCCGCCACCTCCTACGCCCACCGCGGCGTGCCGATGCTGCCGTTCTTCACCTTCTACTCGATGTTCGGGTTCCAGCGGGTGGGCGACCTCATCTGGTCGGCCGCCGACTCGCGGGCCCGCGGCTTCCTGCTCGGCGCCACCGCCGGGCGCACGACCCTGCTGGGCGAGGGCCTCCAGCACCAGGACGGCCACAGCCACGTGCTGGCCAGCACCGTGCCCTCGGTCGAGGCCTGGGACCCGGCCTTCGCCTACGAGATGGCGGTCATCATCCGCCACGGCATCCAGGAGATGCTCGTGGACGAGCGCGACGTCGTCTACTACCTCACGCTCTACAACGAGAACTACCTGATGCCGCCGCTGCCCGAGGGCGCCGAGGAGGGCATCCTCCGCGGCCTGTACAAGTGGGCCGACGCCCCGGAGGGGCCGTCCCACAAGGCGGCGATCCTGTTCTCGGGCCCGGCCCAGGGCGCGGCCCGGGCCGCCCAGGCCGAGCTGGCCGAGCGGTGGGACGTCGGCGCCGAGCTGTGGTCGGCGACCAGCTACAAGCGCCTGCGCGAGGAGGCCCTGACCACCGAGCGCTGGAACCGCCTGCACCCGACCGAGGAGCAGCGGACGCCGCTCGTCACCCGGCTGCTCGGGGGCGACGACGCGCCGTCGGCCGTCGTGGCGGTGACCGACTACATGAAGGCCGTCCCCGACCAGATCGGCCGGTGGGTGCCCAAGCCGTTCGTCCCGCTCGGCACCGACGGGTTCGGGCGGTCCGACACCCGCGAGCGGCTCCGGGAGTTCTTCGAGGTCGACATGCCGAACGTCGTCGTGGCCACCCTGTGGGCGCTGGCCCAGCAGGGCGAGGTCAAGGCGCAGACGGTCGCCGACGCCATCGCCCACTACGGCATCGACACCGAGCGCACCGACCCGCGGGCCTACGACCTCTGAGGCGTGTAGACGGTCAGCCGCGACCCGTCCTTCGCCACGACGATCTCGGCCGTGCCGTCGAACGTCTCGCCGTCCCGGGCCAGCCGCAGCGGACCGTCGGGCGAGCGCACGTGCAGCGTCGTCGTCTCGAAGGTCTCGAGGACGCGGCTGCGCCGCAGGGTGCCGGTGAGGGCGGCGGCCACCAGGCGGGCCCGGGCGAACGGCTGCGAGGCGTCGACCAGCCGGACGTCGATCTGGCCGTCGTCCAGGCGCTCGCGCCAGGTGGGCGCCACACCGGGCGGGTGGTAGCGGCAGTTGCCGAGGAACGCGAGCCACAGCACCCGCTCCTCGCCGTCGAGCACCACCCGCACGGGCGACCCCCGGCGCAGCACCCGGACGAGGGCGACCGCCAGCGCCGCCCACTTCCCCACCCGGTCCTCGAGCGCCTCCCGGGCGTCGACCAGCTCGACGTAGCTGCCGAAGCTGGCGGTGTTGAGGAAGGGCCGCCCGGCGATCCAGCCGACGTCGATGACCGCGGCGTGCCCGGCCCGCACGGCGTCGACGGCGTCCTCCAGCGACTCGACGCCGAGGTCGCGGGCCAGGTGGTTGAGCGTCCCGGCCGGCACGGCGACGAGCGGCAGGCCGTGGGCCAGCGCCACGCCCGCGGCGGCGTTGATCGACCCGTCGCCGCCGGCGACCCCGATCGCCCGGCACCCGGCGCCGACCAGCTCCTCGAGGGCCGCGACCAGGTCGCCGCCCTCGGCGAGCTCGACGATCCGGGCGGCGGGCAGCGCGGCCCGCAGCGCCGCGGCCGGCGACCCCTCGCCGCCGACCGCGCCCGACCCCGCGCCGGGGTTGACGACGATGCCCACGCCCGTGCCGTCCGGGTCGGCCGGCAGCGAGGTCACGGTGCGGTGGGCCCGCACCGCCGCCGGTCCCTTGGGCGCCACCGGCCAGACGAGGCGGGTGGCGAGGCCCACGACGACCCCGGCGGCGAGCCGCGGCACCAGGCGGACCTCGCCACGCCGCCGCCCGGCCCAGGCCGCCACGGCGAGCGCGCCGACGGCGCCGAGCGCCGCGTGCTCCTGCAGCGCGCCGGTCACGGCCCCGGCCGCGGCGGCCGGCGGGCCGAGCGGCCGCGCCGCGGCGCCGGCGAGCGCGCCGCGCAGCACGGCGCGGCGGAGGAACCGACCCGCAGCCACGGGCGCCGACCGTAGCCCTCCGGGGGCCGGGCGGGGCGCCGGGCGTCCCCGCCCGGCCCGCCGGGTGGGGCGGTACGGTGCCGGCATGACCGCTGTCGTCCCCGTCACCGGCGACCCCGAGGCCGACCGGCTGCTGGCCGAGGACCCGCTGGCGCTGCTGATCGGCATGCTCCTCGACCAGCAGGTCCCGATGGAGTGGGCGTTCTCCGGGCCCCTCCGCCTGCGGGAGCGGCTCGGCGGCCGCCTCGACGCCGCCGAGATCGCGGCGATGGACCCCGACCGGCTGCAGGAGGTGTTCACGGGCCCGCCGGCGCTGCACCGCTTCCCCGGCTCGATGGCCAAGCGCACCCAGGCGCTGTGCCAGTACCTGGTCGACGAATACGACGGGTCGGCCGCGGCCGTCTGGGAGGGTGTCACCTCCGGGCGCGAGCTCGTCGCCCGGGTCCGCCGGCTGCCCGGCTTCGGCGCCGAGAAGGCGAAGATCTTCAGCGCCCTCCTGGCCAAGCGGTTCGGCGTCCGGCCCGAGGGCTGGGAGGAGGCCACCGCCCCGTTCTCCGACGACCAGCCCCGGTCGGTGGCCGACGTCGACTCGCCCGAGGCGCTCGAGCGGGTGCGGGCCTGGAAGAAGATGATGAAGGCCCGCAACCGGTCGAAGGCCGACGACCCCGACTGACCGCCGGGCCGGCCGGCGGCCGCCGTCAGCGCTGCAGGGCGTGGCGCTGGCGGTCGAGCCAGCCGAGCAGGACGGCGATCGTCCGGGGGTCGTGGCGCAGCGCGTGGCCGGCGCCGTGGATGAACCGCAGCTCGGCCGAGCCGTGGGCGTCGGCCAGGATGCGGGCGTCGAAGGACGGGACGACCTCGTCGTCGCTGCCGTGCATGACGAGCAGCGGCCGGGGCGCGTACTCGGCGACGCAGGCGACCGCCCGGATGTCCTTCAGCTCCTGGGCCCAGGCGTCGAACGACGGCGGGAAGGCGGGGTCGGTGATGACGCCGATGTCCCGCCCGTGCTGGAGCAGCCGCCGGGGGTGCGACGCCCAGTCGTCGAAGTCGCCCGGCGCGCCGAGGGCGGCGACGCCCCGGATCCGGGGGTCGCCGGCCGCGGCGCAGATCGCCAGCGCGCCGCCGGTGCCGAAGCCGACCAGCCAGATGCCGAGCGGCTGGACGGTGCGGTCGAGGTGGTCGACGGCGTGCCGGATGTCCTCCAGCCAGCCCCGCAGCGAGAACTGGCCCTCCGAGGTGCCGCAGCCCCGGTAGGCGAAGGCCAGCGCCGCCCAGCCCATCTCGGTGGCGATGCGATCGGCCAGCTCGGGCATGGTCGCCGCGGCCGAGGCGGCCGAGCCGGTCGAGGGGAAGCCGTGGCACAGCACGACCGCCGGCGGCGGGCCGCTCGGGCGGCCCGGCGGCCGGGCGAGGTGCGCGGCGAGGGCGAGCCCGTCGGAGAGGAAGCGCTCGTCCACCCGGAGCCGCCCGCCGCCGCTCAGGCCGCGTCGGCGGAGTCGTCCTCGATGCCGGCCTCCCGGCGGGCCCGGCGGGAGGCCTTGGCCAGGCGGTAGCCCCGGTTGCGGGCCTCGGCGAGCGTGTCGGGGGCGAAGCAGATGAACGTCTCGGCCTCCATCAGCTCGGCCACCGCCGCCTCGACCTCCTCGTCGGTGTGGTCGAGGTCGTAGACGACCTGCGTGCGCTTGTCGCCGATGTACCGGTGGTGCTCGAACTTCGACGGGCGCTCCATGCGACGGGACGGTACACCGGGCCCGCCGGGGCGCCGAAGTCGGGGCCGCCCGGAACCGATGGGGGCATCGGGCGGCCGGCCCGGCAGACTCGCAACCGCATGTCTGCTGTCGACCTCCCCACCGACGGGGCCGCCCCCCGGCCGGCGGCGTCGCTGGCCCGGCGGGGCCTGCGGCTGCTGTGGCTCAGCGTGCGCACCCACCCGCGCCCGTTCGCGGTGTCCATCCTGGGCGCCGTCGTCTTCGGCGCCACGGCGGTGGGCGGCACGTGGGTCATCGGGCGGGTGACCGACGAGGTCGTCGTGCCGGCGTTCCGGGACGGCGTGGCGGGCACGACGGTGGCGCTCGGCGCCGCGGCGATCGTCGGCGTCGCCGTGCTCCGGTCGCTCGGCGTGTTCGCCCGCCGCTACTACGGCATGAAGGCCGTCCGTGGCATGCAGCGCACGTGGTTCCAGCGGGTGACCGACACCTACCTGCGGGTGCCGCTCAGCTACTTCGGCGCCCACCCCACCGGGCGGCTGCTGGCCCACGCCGACGCGGACGCCGAGCGGGCGACGGTCGTGCTGCAACCGCTGCCGCTGTCGCTCGGCGTCGTCGTGCTGATCGTCCTGTCGGTCGTCAGCCTGGCGCTCATCGACCCCCTGCTCATGCTCGTCGGCCTCGCCCTGTTCCCTGCCCTCGCCCTGCTCAACCACGTCTACAGCCGGCGGATCGAGGAGCCGGCCGCCCGGGCCCAGGCCCGCCTCGGCGAGGTGTCCGGCGTCGCCCACGAGTCCTTCGACGGCGCCCTGGTGGTGAAGACGCTGGGGCTCGAGGACCGCGAGGTGGCGCGCCTCCGGCGGTCCGCCGACCGGCTGCGCCGCGCCCGGCTGGACGTCGCCCGGCTGCGGGCGACCTTCGAGCCCGTCTTCGAGGGGCTGCCCAACCTCGGCACGATCGCCCTGCTCTCGGTGGGCGCCTGGCGCATCTCGACCGGCGCCATCTCGACGGGCGAGCTGGTGCAGGCCATGGCCCTCTTCAACATCCTCGCGTTCCCCATGCGGGTCGTCGGCTTCCTGCTCGAGGAGCTGCCCCGGGCCGTCGTCGCCGCCGACCGGATCGAGGGCGTGCTGGCCGCGCCCTCCCGGCCGCAGCCGCCGGCCGACGCCCAGGTGCCGCTGCCGGCGGGACCGCTGGCGGTCGAGGTCGAGGGGCTGCGCTTCGGCTACGGCGCCACGCCGGTGCTGGACGGCCTCGACCTGGCCCTGGCCCCCGGCGAGGTCGTCGCCCTGGTCGGCGCCACCGGGTCGGGCAAGTCGAGCCTGTGCCACCTGCTGGCCGGCCTGCACCAGCCCGAGGCCGGCACCATCCGCCTCGGGGGCGTCGACCTCCGCCGGGCCAGCCCGGCGTCGGTGCGATCGCAGGTGGCGCTGGTGTTCCAGGAGTCGTTCCTGTTCGCCGACTCGGTCCGCGAGAACCTGACCCTGGGCGAGCCGGTCCCGGACGACGAGGTCTGGTGGGCGCTGGCCCGGGCCCGGGCCGACGGCTTCGTCGCCCGCCTGCCCGCCGGCCTCGACCAGCGCATCGGCGAGCGGGGCGTGACGCTGTCGGGCGGCCAGCGCCAGCGGCTGGCCCTGGCCCGGGCGCTGCTGCGGCGTCCCGGCCTGCTCGTGCTCGACGACGCCACCTCCGCGGTCGACCCGACCGTCGAGCGCCGGATCCTCGACGGGCTGCGGGGCGCGCTGCGGGCGACGACGCTGATCGTCGCCCACCGCCTGTCGACGATCGCCCTCGCCGACCGCGTCGTGTTCCTCGAGCGGGGCCGCATCGCCGCCGCCGGCACCCACGACGAGCTGGTCGCCACCGTGCCCGCCTACGCGGCCCTCGCCCGCGCCTACGCCCAGGGCGCGACGCCGTGAGGCGCGACGACACCGCCGCCCCCGGGGCCCCGCCCGCGGCGGGGGCCGAGGCCGCCGGCGCGGCGGCCGACCTGCTCGCGTCCTCGCCGGTCGGTCCCGCCCTCGACGCCGAGGCACCACCGGGCCCGCCGCCCGAGGACGAGCCCTCCGACGCCGGCCCGCTGGCCGGCGCGGGCGCGCTGGAGGTGCTGCGGCGGGGCCTGGCCGCCACGCCGGAGCTGCGCCGCGGCGTCGTGCTGAGCGTGGCCATGGCCGTCGTGACCGCCGCCGGGAAACTGGCGGTGCCGGTGCTCGTCCAGCAGATCCTCGACCGGGGCGTGCTCGGGCCGGAGGGGTTCCGACCCGGCTTCGTCCACGGCGCGGCGGCCGTGACCGCCCTCGTCGTGCTGGCCCTCTACGGGCTCACCCGGGCCACCTACCTGCGGCTGGTCCGCACCTCGGAGGCCAGCCTGCTGGCGCTGCGGGTGCGGGCCTTCGACCACGTCCACCGGCTGTCGGTCGCCGAGCACACCGAGCAGCGCCGGGGCGCGCTCGTCTCCCGGGTCACCAGCGACATCGAGACGCTGGCCCAGTTCCTGGAGTGGGGCGCCATCTCCTGGATCGTCAACTCGGTGATGATCGTCGCCACCTTCGCGGTCATGGCCGCCTACGAGTGGCGCCTGGCCCTCGTCGCGCTGGTGGCCTTCCTGCCGCTGACCGTGCTCGTCCCCGCGCTGCAGCGCCGCCAGCTGGCGGCCCAGGACCGGGTCCGCACCGCCGTCGGCGAGTCGCTGTCGGAGGTGTCCGAGACCGTCGCCGGGGCGCCCGTCATCCAGGCGTACGGTCTCGAGGACCGGGCGCGCCGCCGTCTCCGGTCGGCCATCGACCGCCAGTACCGGGCCTACCTCACCGCCGCCCGCTACGTGGCGGCCATGTTCCCCCTCGGCGACCTGTTCGGGGCCTGCGCCCTGGCCGGCGTCGTCGCCGTCGGCGCCACCTGGGGGCCCGGCTGGGGCCTCGGCGTCGGCGAGGTCGTCGCCTTCGTCTTCCTCATCAACCTCCTGCTCAACCCCATCGCCGAGCTGTCCGAGGTCTTCGACCAGACCCAGATCGCCCTCGCCGGGTGGCGCAAGGTGCTCGGCGTCCTGGCCACCCCGCCCGACGTGCCCGAGCCGGCGGAGGGCGTCGACCTGCCCCGGGGCCCGCTGGAGGTCGAGGTCGACCGCGTGTCCTTCGCCTACCGGGACGGCGTGCCGGTGCTGCACGACATCTCCGTGCGCCTGCCGGCGGGCCGGTCGATCGCGATCGTGGGCGAGACGGGCTCGGGGAAGACGACGTTCGCCAAGCTGCTCTGCCGGCTGGCCGACCCGACGGCCGGCACCGTCCGGGTCGGCGGCGTCGACCTCCGTGACGCCGACCCGGCGGCGCGGCGGCGGGCGATCCGGCTGGTCCCGCAGGACGGCTTCCTGTTCGACGCCACGCTCGGCGACAACGTCCGCATCGGCCTGGGGGCGGGCGGCGGCGCGGCGGACGACGCGCAGGTGCGGGCGGCGTTCGAGGCGCTGGGCCTCGGCTGGTGGCTCGACGAGCTGCCGCTCGGGCTCGACACCCCGGTGGGCGAGCGGGGCGGGCGCCTGTCGGTCGGCGAGCGCCAGCTCGTCGCGCTGGCCCGGGCCCAGGTCGGTGACCCCGGCCTGCTGGTGCTGGACGAGGCGACGAGCGCCGTCGACGCCGAGACCGAGCGGGCCCTGGCCCGGGCGCTCGAGCGCCTGTCCGAGGGCCGCACGATGGTGACGATCGCCCACCGCCTGGCCACGGCCGAGTCGGCGGACCTCGTGCTCGTCTTCGACGGCGGCCGCATCGTCGAGCAGGGCACGCACGCCGAGCTGGTGGCCGCCGGCGGCACCTACGCCGCCCTCTACCGCAGCTGGCTGGGCAACACCGGCGCCGGCGCGCTCGACGGCGACGGCGACGGGCCGGGTCAGGCCGACGCCGGCGGGCCGACGGCGCCGATCTCGGCCAGGTAGCCGTGCAGGGCGCTGATCACGTGGTAGACGTCGTCGTCGGTCACGTCCAGCCCGGCCTCCTCGGCCCGGCCGAGCACGACGGCGACGGCCTCGTCGTCGGCCAGCACGACCTCGGGCGCGTCGCCGTCCGGCGGCGGCACCTCCTCCCCCGGGCCGGCCAGCACGCCGACCGACCGCAAGTGGTCGAGCTCGGCGAGGATGAGCTGGCGGACGTCGTCGTAGCTCAGCCGGGCCTGGACCTCGAAGGGCAGGGCGTCCGCCACGTGCTCGACCGCCTCGTCGACGTCGAGGATCGTGGACGGCGGGACGTGGGCGAGGCGGAACGTCTCCCGACCGACCGTCGCCGCGGCGATCGCGAAGACGACGACGGCGGCCAGCACGGCGAAGATCCAGACCACGACCGCGAACGGTAACCCCGGGGCCGGGTGGCCGGGCCACTCGCCGGTCCGGCGCGCGGGTCACCCGGCGGGGACGGGCGCGACGGCGCCCGCCGGCGCCGGGCTCGTCGTCGTGGGGACGGAGCCGGGCGACCGGCGGGCGCCGGGACGGGTCCTCGCCGCGACGGCGGCGTCGATCAGATGCCCAGGCGCTGGGCGAGCAGCTCCCGGTGGTAGGTGGGGTCGCCGAAGAGCAGCTCGGAGGACTTGGCCCGCTTGAAGTACAGGTGGGCCGGGTGCTCCCAGGTGAAGCCGATGCCGCCGTGGATCTGGATGTTCTCGGCGGCGGCGTGGAAGTAGGCCTCCGAGCAGTAGGCCTTGGCGAGGCACGCCACCTCGGGGAGCTCGTCGTTCAGCTCGGCGGCGCACCAGGCCGCGTAGTAGGCGGCCGACTTGGCCGACTCGACCTCGAGCAGCATGTCGGCGCACTTGTGCTTGATGGCCTGGAACGAGCCGATCGGCCGGCCGAACTGGACGCGGTCCTTGGCGTACTGGACCGACATCTCCAGCACCTTCTGGGCACCGCCGACCTGCTCGGCGGCCAGGGCGACCACGGCGAGGTCGAGCACCCGGCCGAGCACGTCGCCGCCCTTGCCCTGCTCGCCGAGGAGGGTGGCCGGCACGTTCGAGAACTCGAGCTTGGCCTGCTTGCGGGTCTGGTCCATGGTGGCCAGCGGCGTGCGGGTCAGGCCCTCGGCGTCGCCGGCGACCCGGAACAGCGAGATGTCGTCGCCGGTGCGGGCGGCCACCAGGATCAGGTTGGCCGTGTGGCCGTCGAGCACGAACATCTTCGTGCCGTCGATCCGCCAGGTGTCGCCGTCCTTGGTGGCGGTGGCCTCGATGCCCGAGAGGTCCCACTTGCCGTTGGGCTCGGTGAAGGCGAGCGTGGCGATCGTCTCGCCGGAGGCGATGCCCGGCAGCACCTCCTTCTTCGCCGCCTCGTCGCCCGAGTGGAGGATGGTGTTGGTGGCGAGGGCGACCGTCGAGAAGAACGGCGCCGCGAGCAGGACCCGCCCCATCTCCTCGAGGACGACCGTCAGCTCGACGTAGCCGAAGCCCTGGCCGCCGTACTCCTCGGGGATGATCAGCGACTGCAGGCCCAGCTCGTTGGCCATCTGGCTCCAGACGGCCGGGTCGTAGCCCTCGGTCGTCTCCATCAGCCGCCGCACCTCGGTCTCCGGCGACTTGGCCTCGAGGAACTGGCGGGTGATGCGGCGGAGCTCTTCCTGCTCCTCGGAGAATGCGAAGTTCACGGCGTGGTCCCTCCTGGGTGCCTGGCTGGCGCCTGCGAAGTGGGCCCGACGCTAGGGCGCCCACCGGACCGCCGCCAGGCGGGATGTGTACACGCGTGCTACGCTGCCGCCGGTGGACCGGGTCGGCATCCGCGAGCTGCGCAACAACGTGGCCGCCGTCGTCCGCCGGGCCGCGACCGGCGAGCGCATCGTCGTCACGGTCGACGGCGTCCCCACCGCCCAGCTCGGGCCGTTGGAGCCCGCGACGGGGCCCACGATCGACGACCTCGTCGCCGCCGGGCTGGCGGTGCCGCCCCGGCGCCACGACCGGCCGGCACCGCCGCCCCCGGAGGACGCCCCGGTCGACATCCGCCCGGGCAGCGTGCTCGACGAGCTGCGGGGCGGCTGACCCCCGGGGTGCGCCGGTGACGCTCTTCCTCGACACGTCCGCGCTGGTCCGCCGCTACGTCCAGGGCCCCGACCGCGAGCTGGTCCTCGACGCGATGGCGGCCGACCCGGTGTGGTGCGCGTCGGCCCTGTGCCGGGCCGAGACCCTGCTCGCCCTGCACCGCCTGGCCGTCACCCCGAGCCAGCACGCCCGCCTCTGGGGCCACCTGCGCGACGACTGGGACGCGTTCGTCGTCGTGCCGGTCGACGACCGGTGCCTCGCCCACGCGGTCGAGCTCGGCGCCACCTACGGGCTGCGCACCGTCGACGCCGTCCACCTGGCGGCCGCCGACCGCCTGCCCCGGCCGCTCACCTACGTCACCTACGACGGCCGGCAGATCCCGGCGGCCGCGGCGCTCGGCTTCGAGGTGCTCTCGCCGCTCGCCGGCTGACGGGTGGAGACGCCCGGGGTCCGGGCCGTGCGGCCCGGACCCCGGGGTTGCTCACGCCGCAGACCCCGGGGCGGCCGGTCCCGGGCTTCTCCCCAAGACCGGAACCGGCTCGCCGCTTTGTGAGGCGACGTGAGCCGTGGCGGTCGGCCCGTCGCACTCGCGGGGCTCTGCGGTGGGCATGAGCGGTTGCAGTTTCCCCATGAACGGCGTGTGCCACAAGACCCCAGATCACGTGAAATGTGTCACGTCGCGGTCGGTTGTGCTGCCACCACACAGCGTGTGCGGATGCGCGCTGTGTTCGCGTGGGCGACCGCGTCGCTCACCGGCGGCCGGGCGCGCCGGGGCCGGGCTCGGGGACGGGCGCCCAGCGGGGGTACGGCAGCCCAGCCAGGCGGTTCAGCCCGTACCCCTGGAGCACCATGAGCACGACGGCGACCATCAGCACGGCGAGCTGCCACGGCTCCCGCAGGATGCCCAGCGAGATGATGAGCGTCGTGGCCCCGGCGGGCGGGTGGGGGCGCTGGAGCCAGACCATGAACCCGCTGGTCAGCGCCAGCGACAGGGCCGCGGCGCCCACCCGCCGCCCGCTCACCCCCTCGACGATCGTCGCCGGGTTGTCGGTCAGGCCGAACACGACCAGCGACCCGTAACCGGCCAGCACGCCGATCAGGTGGCCCTCGACGGTGTTCCGGGGCGACGCGGCCGGCAGCAGCGGCGTGCTGAACAGCAGGAAGGCGGTCGGCCCGAGCGACGGGAACAGCGACGGCGTGTCGGTCGCCATGGCCAGCGCGGCGAGCAGCCCGATGCTCACCAGCCCGTTCACGAAGGCGAACGTGCCCATCACGGCGGTCCGCGGGTAGCGGTCGAGCAGCGCCGTGAGCCGCAGGCGCGCCGCCAGCCCGGCGACGAGGTCCGCCTGGCGGATCGGGCCCGCCCGGTCGGCACCCCCGGCGGCGTCCCGCCCGGCCCCCCGCCCCCGGCCGGCCCCGGCGTCGCGGCCCACCGACCCCGCCCCTACCGCCGCAGCAGCCGCTCGACGACGGCCACGCTGGCCGCGAGGAGCACCGACACCCCCGCCGCCGCCCACGCCAGCCCCGGGTCGTACCCGTGGAAGCCGTCGAGGGCGACCGTCAGCAGGAAGATCTGCAGCACGACGAGGACGAGCACGTAGACCCCGACGGCCGCCGCCGGGTCGACGCGCGCCCGCGGCCGCGGCTCAGCCATGCTCGACCCCCGTCGCCCACACGGTGCCGCCCCGCACCTCGAGGGTGATGCGCGGCAGCGGGCGCTCGGGCGGCCCGAAGAGGACCTCACCCGTCGCCGCCGAGAACCCGCCCTCGTGGCACGGGCAGACCAGCTCGTCGCCGGCCTCGGACAGGTAGACGACGCAGCCGAGGTGCGTGCACTTCTGGCTGTAGGCCGCCAGCTCGCCCGCCGGCGTCCGCAGCAGGATGGCCGGGTCGTCCGCGGTCGGGTAGCGGAACAGGAACGGCTCGCCGGGTCGCAGGTCGGCCTCGTCGACGACCGCGACCTCGCCGCCGTCGGGCTCGCCCCGGGCCGAGGTCAGCGCGGCCACGGCCACCGTGCCCACCGCGAAGGCGCCGGAGCCCAGCATGAGGAACCGCACGAACTCCCGCCGGGTCACCTCGTCCTCCCGGTCGGCCCGGTAGGGGAAGTCCCGGCGCCACACCGGCACCGCCCCGCCGGTCCCCCCGGCCTCGCCCACGCCGGGCGGCGGCCCGCCGGCGGTCACGACGCCTCCCCGAGGGCGAACGGGTCGTCGAGCCAGGACGCCGGCGCCCGTCCCGACAGCACGTCGAGCGGCCCGGGCTCCTCGCCCAGCACGACCTTGACCCGGGTGGTGACCGCCTGGTCGCCGAAGGCGAAGACGTCGCCGAGGGTGCCGACCCGGGTGGCGGCGAACTCCTCCGGCGTGCCGTACCAGAGGGCGTCGCTGGGGCACACCGAGGCGCACATCGGCTTCGAGCCCGCCGAGGTGCGGTCGAGGCAGAGGTCGCACTTCATCATGAGGTCGATCTCGCCCACGACCTTGGGCACGCCGAACGGGCAGGCGAGCACGCAGTTCGAGCAGGCGATGCACCGGGGCTTCAGCGCCGACTGGACGACGCCGTCCTCGTTCTGCTTGATGGCGTCCGCCGGGCACACCTCGGCGCAGGTCGGGTCGGTGCAGTGCATGCAGACGGTCGGCGCCGTCTGGCGCGACCCGAGCGGGCCGGCGTCGACCTCGTCGAGGTGGATCATCGACCGGCCCCGGTGGGTGCCGCACTCCTCGCACGCCTGCACGCAGGCCCGGCAGCCGATGCAACGGCTGTGGTCGATCACGAACACGGCGTCGTCGCTCACGTCGCCCTCCCTGCCACCCGCTCGAGCCGCACGGCGCAGACCTTGAACTCGGGGATCCTCGACTCGGGGTCGAGCGCGGGGTTGGTCAGCTGGTTGGCCGCCTTCCGCCCGCCCCAGTGGTACGGGACGAACACCGTGTCGGGGCGGATCGTCGCCGTGACCCGGGCGGGCAGCTCGATCGAGCCCCGGCGGCTGGTGACCCGCACGAGGTCGCCGTCCACGACGCCGAGGAACTCGGCCAGCCGGGGGTGCACCTCGCACAGGGGCTCGGGGTACTGGTCGACGAGCTGGCCGATGCGGCGGGTCTGCTCGCCCGACAGGTACTGGCTCACCACCCGGCCGGTCGTGAACCAGATGGGGAACTCCTCGTCGGTCTGCTCGGCCGGGGGGCGCCACGGCGTCGGCACGAACCGGGCCCGGCCCGACGGCGTGGGGAAGCGCAGGTCCTCGAACAGCCGGGGCGTGCCCGGGTGGTCCTCGTGGGGGCAGGGCCAGAAGACGCCGTCCTCGGCCTCGAGCCGCTCCCAGGTGATGCCGGCGTAGTCGGCGACGCCACCGGCCGACGCCCGCCGCAGCTCCTCGAACACCTCCCGGTTCGAGGTGTAGGGGAAGTACCGCTCGGCGCCCAGGCGCCGGCCGAGCTCGATCAGGATCTCGGTGTCGCGCCGGGCGTTGCCCGGCGGCGGGACGGCGGCGTTGATCTTCACCACCCGGCCCTCGGCCGTCGTCACGACGCCCTCGTCCTCCTCGTGCAGCGAGCCGGCCAGCACGACGTCCGCGTGGCGGGCCGTCTCCGACAGGAAGAAGTCGATGACCGTGAAGTGCTCGAGCCGCTCCAGGGCCGCCCGGGTGCGGGCGGTGTCGGGCAGGCTGACCACCGGGTTGAAGCAGATCGACAGCAGGCCCCGGATCTCGCCCCGCTCGATCGCCTCCAGGATCTCGTAGGCGGAGTGGCCGGGCGCCGGCAGCTCGTCGGGGTCGCAGCCCCACACGGCGGCCACCTCGGCCCGGTGCCGCGGATCGGCCAGGTCGCGCCCGCCGGGGAGCTGGTCGCACTTCTGGCCGTGCTCCCGGCCGCCCTGACCGTTGCCCTGACCGGTGATCATGTTCGGCCCGCAGCCCCGCCGGCCGATGCGACCGCAGGCGAGGGCCAGGTTGATGGCCGCCGACACGTTGACGACGCCCTTGCTCTGGTGCTCGAGCCCCCGGGCGTGGAGGAGCATCCCGGTGTCCGGCGCCGCCCACGCCTCGGCCGCCTCCTCGATGCGGGCGGCCGGGACGCCGGTGATCGCCGCCGCCCACGACGGCGACTGCGGCGCGACGGCCTCGGCGGCGGCCTCGAAGCCCTCGGTGTGCGCGGCGACGAAGTCGTGGTCGACGAGGTCGCGGGCGATGAGGTGGTGGAGCATGGCCGACAGCAGCGCCGAGTCGGTGCCGGGCCGGAGCCCGAGGAACAGGTCGGCCGTGCGGGCGATCGGCGTGACCCGGGGGTCGGCGACGATCAGGCGGGCGCCCCGGTCGCGCGCCCGCCAGATGTAGGAGGTGGTGATGGGGGCGCAGTCGGCGATGTTGGCGCCGATCACGAACACGACGTCCGCGTGCGGGATGTCGCTCCACGGGTTCGGCGCCCGATCGACGCCGAAGGCCTTCTTGTAGCCCACCCCCGCCGAGACCATGCAGAGCCGGCCGTTGTAGTCGATGTGCCGGGTGCCGAGGGCGAGCCGGGCCAGCTTGCCGAGCAGGTACGACTTCTCTGTCGTCAGGCTGGCGCCCCCGAGGACGGCGACGGCGTCGGGCCCGTGCTCGGCCTGGATCCGCCGGAGCTCGCGCACCGTGCGCCCGAGCGCCTCGTCCCACGACACCGGCTCGAACCCGGCCGGCGTGCGCACCAGCGGGTCGAGCAGCCGGTCGGGGTGGTTGTCCTGCAGGTAGCGCTTGACGCCCTTCGGGCAGAGCTTCCCCCGGTTGAAGGGGAAGTCGTAGCGGGGCTCGAAGCCGACGACCCGGTCGCCGGCGACCTTCAGCAGGATCCCGCACTGCTGCCCGCAGAAGCAGCAGTGCGTGCGCACCTCGCGGTCGATCGGGCCGTGGTGCTGCCAGCCGTCGGGCGGCGCGTCGTTGCGGTGGGGCCCGAACCGGGCGACCAGCTCCTCCTCGGGCAGCGGCGGGCGGGCCATCAGCCGAACCCCCCGACCCGCAGCGACTGGGCCCGGGCGACGAGCGCCCGCCGGCAGCGGGGGCAGAACCCCAGGTGGTCGCCCCCGCCGCGGGCCGGGTCGATGCGGTAGTCGAACCCCAGCTCCGGCAGCACCCGGCGGAGGTCGTCCACCTGGGTGGCGGGCGCGTACGGCTCGCCGCACCCCCGGCAGGTCGCCGCCTCCTCGTGGGCCCAGCGCTCCTTCGTGTAGGCGAGCCCGACGGTGCCCGGCCGCTGGAAGATGTGGAACAGCTTGCCGAAGGGGATGTAGAGCAGCCCGAGGATGACGGTGGCCGCGTGGACGTTGGTGAGGAACGTGTAGAAGCGGCCGTCCATCCACAGGCTCGACACGGTGAGCATGAGGCCGGTGACCGACACGGCGAACAGGCCGGCCAGTACGAGGAAGTCGCCGCTGCGCTCGACCGCCAGGGCACCCGGGTCGCGCAGGCGGCGCACGAGGAAGGTGAACACGCCGACGAGCACGAGCACCGCCGCCACGTCGAGCGCGTGGAACATCAGCCAGCCGGCCACGCTCCGGCTCTCGAACTCGACCGTGCCGAGACCGGCGACGAAGGCCCGGTAGCGGGCGTCGTCCTGGCCGACCGACTCGAAGTGCAGCCAGCCGAAGGTCAGCGGGAAGGTGACCAGGGCGGCGAGCACGCAGCCCCAGAACACGCACTGGTGGGCGATCCACCGGCTGAGGGACCGGGACCGGATGAACCCCTGCCCCACCAGGCGGGTCCAGAGCACGTCGGGCAGGCGGGCGAGGTTGCGCAACCGCCGCCCGCTCCCCCAGAAGGCCTGCCAGCCCCGTGCCCGCAGCGCCCGCGTCGGCGGCCGCTCGACCCAGACGACGTACCGGTAGGCGGTGCCGAAGACGGCGAGCAGGGTGCCCACGAGGTAGCCGGCGAGCGCCGCGTCGAACCACCGCAGGCCCTCGCTGCCCACGTAGACGAGGACGAGCAGCAGCACGACCAGCCCGCCGCCCACCAGCACCCCCCGCCGGTCGAGGCCCGCCAGCCAGGGGCGTCCGGCGGGGGCGGGACGGGGCTCGGGCTGGGCGGTCACGGCCATGGGGACGGCTCCCTCACGTGGCGACGCGTGCACCATATGTCAACGCGGCGCCCGCTGCCTCCGGTGCCGCCCCACCCCCGCGCGCGGCAGACTGGCCGCATGAGCGGCACGCTGTTCCGCGCCGGTGACGGCTACGAGATCCACAAGGTCGTCGTGGGGCCGCTGGACAACAACGTCTACGTCCTGCGGTGCACGCAGACGGGCGAGGCCGTCCTGCTCGACGCGGCCAACGAGCACGACCGGCTGCTCGACCTCTGCCGCCGCCTCGGCGTGCGGTCGGTGCTCGAGACCCACGGGCACTGGGACCACATCCAGGCCGTGCCCGAGCTGCGCGACGCCGGCTACGAGGTCCACGTCACCGCCGAGGACGCCGACATGCTGCCGTCCTACGACCAGATCCTCGAGGACGAGTCGGTGGTCCGGGTGGGCCGGCTGCGGCTGCGCACGATCCACACGCCCGGGCACACGCCGGGCTCGATGTGCTTCCTGATCGAGGGGGCGCCGGTCCTGTTCAGCGGGGACACGCTCTTCCCCGGTGGGCCGGGCGCCACGAAGTTCCCCGGCGGGGACTTCGCGGCGATCATCGACTCGATCGACCGGAAGCTGTTCACGCTCGCCCCCGAGACCGAGGTGCTGCCCGGCCACGGCGACCCGACGACGATCGGCACCGAGCGCCCGCACCTGCAGGAGTGGATCGACCGGGGCTGGTGACGACCCCGACCGACGGCGCCGGCGGGACCGGCGGGCTCAGGCGGGCACCGGCACCTGGGCGACGGCGGCCTGTCGGCGCTGCTGCCGCACCCGCAGGGCGAGGGCGACGCCGGCGGCCCCGACGGCGAGCAGCACCGGCCACCGCACGGGGCCCGGCGTGCCGAGCTCGAGCATGAGCGTGCGCACGTTCGTGACCAGCAGCAGCGTGCCGACGACGACGCCGAGCACCGAGGCGTCGGCGTGGCGCACGAGCCACGCCGCCACCGGCGCCGCCACCGACCCCCCGACCAGCAGCGCGACCACCAGCGGCAGCTCGACGCCCTGACCGCCGAGGCCGGCCAGGAAGCCGGCGCTCGCCGCCAGCGTGACGAGCAGCTCGGCGGCCGACACCGAGCCGATGACCAGGCGGGGCTCGACCCGCCCGGCGGCGAGGAGCGTCGGGGTGGCCACGGGGCCCCAGCCGCCCCCGCCGACGGCGTCGACGAAACCGGCGCCGAGGCCGAGCGGGGCCAGCAGCCGGCGGCGGAGGTCGCCCGGGTCGTGGCGCTCGCCGTGCAGGTCGCCCCGCACCGACCGCACGATCACGACGCCGCCCAGCGCCAGCAGCACGAGCGCGACCCCCGGCTTCAGCCAGGGGCCGGTGAGGGAGCTGAGGACCGTCGCCCCGGCGAAGGCCCCGATCGCCCCGGGGATGCCGATGCGGCGGACCAGCGGCCAGGACACGTTGCCGAACCGCCAGTGCGAGATGCCGGAGGTGAGGGTCGTGCCCACCTCGGCCAGGTGCACGCTCGCCGAGGCCACGGCCGGCGAGAAGCCGTTGGTGAGCAGGACGGTGCTGGTGGTGACCCCGAAGGCCATGCCGAGGGCGCCGTCGACGAGCTGCCCGAACAGCCCGGCCAAGGCGAAGACGAGCAGTCGCCGCACGTGCACCTCCTCGGGCGGCGTGGGGACCGACCTGGTCCACCATTCCCACCTGTCCGGTGGACAATACCGATGTTGTGGGGGACGGGCCAGGCCGCCGGGCGGGGCCCGGCGGCCGGCACCTCAGGAGCCGTCGCCAGGCAGCCCCGGGAGCTGCGGCGCCTCGGGCACGTCGATCCCGGGCCGCGTCACCGGTCCCTCGCCGGCGTCGGGCAGGTCGCCGTGCACCGGCCCCAGGAGCGACACCCGCCACTCGTCGTCCGGGCTGCTGCGGTGCACGATCAGGTTCGACCTCCGGACCTCGCCACCGCGATCGCGGTAGACGACCTCGACGAACGCCCCGGTCGGGCTCTCCGTGCCCTCCACGACCGACGTCGAGAGCAGTTCGGCCGGCGCGGAGTCACGCTCGAGGGCGTCGCCGTCGGCGAACCACCCGACGCAGTCCTCGTCGAAGGACGCCAGGTCGTCGTCCAGCATGTTCACGGTCTCGCGCAGCCCGTCGCAGTCGCCCTCGATGCGGGCCTCCACGAAGCGGGCGGCCACATCGGCCGGACCGTCGCCGTCGTCGCCGAACAGCGCCCGGTAGCCGGCGACGGCCAACCCCACGGCGACGACCGTGGCGACGACGAGCAGCACCCGGCGGCGCCTCGTCGTGGGTGCCGGGGCGTCGGGGAGCGGCACGGGCCCCGGCGGCGAGACGGGCCCGGGCGCGCCGGACGGCGGGCCGGCCGGTCCGCCCGGCGGCGGTCCCCCGACCGGGACGGCCCCGGGGGCCTGCGACGGTGGTCGGGTCACGAGAGCACCTCCTGGTATGCGAGACGGTGGACGCGGCTCGACGGGCGGCGTCGGGTGCCGGCACCGGCCGGCCGCCTGCACCGCCCGACGAGCGGGGCGAGAGGCTAGGTGCGCGACCGGGTCCGGCGGTCGCGCACCCGGCTCAGCCGAGGACGTCCTCGCAGTCGCCGCCCAGGCCGCCCTCCGGGACCCGGCCGCCGCACGTCTCGGCGTACGCCTCGAGCTCGCTGTTCAGGTCGGTCGAGTACCAGAGCTCGTCGCAGGCCCACATGTCGCCGTCGTGGCAGGCCCGGGCGTGGGCCTCGAGCGTCGGGTCGTCGTCGATCTGGGGGTCGTCGAGCGGCGGCGACGTCGGCGGGCCGGGATCGACCGCGACCTCGTCGTCGCCCGCGTCCCACGGATCGGTCGGGCTCGGCAGCTCCGGGTTCGGGTCGGGCAGCCGGTCGGCGGGATCGCCCCACCCGTCGTCGACGTCGTCGGAGACGTCGTCCGGCCCCTGCGGCTCGAAGAGCATGGCGTCGACCAGCCACCGGCCGTCCCGGCGGACGACGGCGAGGTCGACGGTGTCCGTGTCGCCCCCGCGGGTGCGGTACTCGACCGCCACCGTGGCGCGGTCCCCGGACTCCTCCTCGAGCTCCGTCGACAGCACCTCGACCGGCACGTCGTCGGCATCCCTCTCGACGAGGTCCACGAGCTGCGCGCACTGCTCGTCCCACTCGCGGGCCAGCTCGTCGGGCACGGTCATCGTCTCCCGCAGGGCGTCGCAGTCACCCTCGGCGAGGGCCTCGACGTACCGGACGGCGACCTCCTCGGGGCCGTCGCCGCGGCCGCCACCTCCGCCACCACTGCCGTCGTCGTCGTCACCGGACAGCAGCACGAACGCGCCGACGCCCACGACCGCCAGCACGAGGACGAGCACGACGACCAGCCCGGCCCTGCCACCGCCGGACCCACCCGGCGGCTGGCCGATCGGGCCCGGCTGGTACGGCCCCGGGGCGGCGGGGCCCGGCGGCGGCCCGGGCGGCACCGGGCCCGGCGCGCCCGGCCCGGCGGGCGGCACGGGTCCGGGCGGCGGCGCGCCCGGCGCGGGCGCCGGGCTGCCCTGCGGTGGGCCCCACCCGGGGGCGGGAGCGTCGGACGAGGGAGGTTGCTGGGACACGGGACCTCCTGCGCTGTCTCGGACCGGGTCAGTCGAAGGCCATCCCGTCGATCAGCCACCGGCCGTCGCGGCGGACCATGGGGATCGGGTCGGTGGTGCGCTCCTCCCCGCCGCGGGTGCGGAACTCCGCCACCGCCGTCGCCCGGTCGTCGCCGTCCTGCTCGACCTCCAGCGAGAGGACCTCGACCGGCACGTCCTCCCCGCTCTCGTGGAAGCCGCCCAGGACGAACTGCTCGCACTCCTCCTCGAGGGCGGCCGCCTCGACGTCGGGCAGCAGGAGCGTGTCGAGGATCGCGTCGCAGTCACCGTCGACCACGCCCTCGACGAACCGGGTGGCGACCGCCTCGGGGTCGTCGGCGCCGCCGCCGTCGCCACCGGTCAGCAGGACGACGGCGACGACGACCGCGGCCACCACGACCACGGCGGCGACGACGAGCGCGGCCCTGGTGCCCCGCGGTCGACCCGGCGGTGGCGCGGTCGGGCCCGCGTCCGGCGCGGGGCCGGGGAGCGGGGGCGTCTGCTGGGACACGGAGGCCTCCTGTCTCGTCTCGTCTCTCGTGCGCGTCGATCAGGGCCGCGACCCGCCGCCGTGGTCGGGTCGGGTGCGGGGCCGGGCACGCGGCCGCGCCCCGGCCCGCAGGTGCCTGCTCAGCCCTCGGTGCCCGACCCGCCGAGGTCCTGGAAGGCGGACGTGGCGTCGACCAGCCACCGGCCGTCGCGGCGCACGACGGGGATCGGGGAGGTCGTGTTCTCCTCGCCACTGCGGGTGCGGAAGTCCGCGACGACCGTCACCCGGCCCTCGCCCTCCTCCTCGACCTCCATCGAGAGGACCTCGGCCGGCACCGCGTCCTCCTCCTCCAGCTCGGGCAGCAGGTTCGCCTCGCACTCCTCGACGAGCATCGACCTGTCGCCGGGGAAGTCGTCGGGCACCAGCACGACGTCCATGAGCGCCTCGCAGTCGCCCTCGGCGAGGGCCTCGACCATGCGGGTCACGGCCTCCTCGGGGCTGTCCGGTCCCCCGCCGTCGTCGCCCGACAGCAGGAGGTACGCCCCGACGCCGACCACCGCCAGCACGGCGACGGCCACGACGACGAGCGCCGTCCTCCTGCCCCTCGGCGGGGCCGGCGGCACGGCGCCGCCGGGGCCGGGCGGGGGCGCGGGCGGACTGCCGTCCGGCTGGGAGCCGTTCGGGACCGGACCAGGGGGCGCGGGAGGCTGTCGGGACACGGATCCCTCCTGTCTCAACTCCTCGGTTCGCTGTCCGTCTCGGGATGCGGTCCGCCCGCC
>ERZ777003.1730-NODE-1730-length-30140-cov-4.637660_pt1 | contig 30140 bp, 25 predicted proteins | sample MGYA00374956_ERZ777003 | MGnify/ENA primary metagenome ERZ777003 (study PRJEB29302, sample SAMN06268252) | bioreactor metagenome | isolation source: Joint BioEnergy Institute, California, USA | place: USA:Joint BioEnergy Institute, California, USA | collected... | reverse complement strand
CAGCTGCACCGGTCGGGCGCTCGCACAGGGATCGCCATGGCCCCAAGGCGCCACTCCCAATCATGAAAAGCCCAACGAAGTGCGGGTCCTCGCTGCCTCACCCAACCCGGACGATCATAACTGGGGGCGTTTTCGGCGCGCGGGATGTACCTTCAATCGTAGCAATGCCAATAGCGGCGCGGGCGGCATTCCTCAGATTGTCCCGTACAGCGGCAATCCCGAAGTCGATGCTGCGTATCAGCGCGAGGGACTGGCACTAGTTGAGATTTTCGAAGTCAAGCCTGCAGGCGGCTACTTCAACGATTCATCGGGTCCGAATGCTTTTGCGACGCCGATCAAGTATTTCCAGAACAGCTACGATGGCACGATCGCCTTCGGCATTCGACTCTTGGACATGGAGCTACGCCGGGACTATGGCCGTGGCCTCAGTGTGCCTGCGATCATGGCGCACGAGTTTGCCCATATCTATCAATTTATGGATGGATCGCTTGCAGATGTGGCCACGCCGGTGCGAGAGCTTCACGCAGATTTTCTGGCAGGCTGGTACATGGCTCGGCGAAATATTTCCGAATCGCTGATGAAACCGGCACTCGATGCGTTCTTCGGCATGGGAGACTACCACTTCAATTCCCCTAATCATCACGGCACGCCGATGCAACGCTTGAGGTCACTCTTGGCTGGCTATGCTGATAGCGCAACCAGTATCGAAGAGGCGTTCCAAAGCGGTCTTGAACATGTGGCGAGCATCTTATGATTCATCGAATCGTCATTTTCACTGCAGCACTCTTGAGCACGATGCCGGCCTTTGCTGAGGATCAGTCTGCGTGCAGTGTCGTGGAATTGTGGCTTCGCGAAGGGACGTCGGGATTGCCGAGTATTCGCGCTCAAGGTGTTGATCAGGACGACTACACCACATGGAAGCTGCCTAATGCCCGTTATTGCACGTTGTCACCTTCTACGCGGGACCAGCCTACAGACCTAGGGTGCAGGTGGGATTTCAGCAAGTTCATGGATCGCGAGGAACTCAAAAGGCAAGCGATGACGCTTTACCGCGCACTTGCTCCCTGCTTCAAAGCGAGGTTCGAGCGCTTACAGTACGAACAGGTTCAGGAAGAGTATGGCTCAGGCAGCGTGGGAGCCCTCAGCGCTGATGGCAAGCACTTGTTTTCTTTGCGGGTGAGCACTCTAAGCGTGCCGGGACAACGACCCCACATCGACGTCGATTTCTCGGTGAATCTCATGAAGTAAGTCCGATAGGTCCCAACGTTTTGCTAACGCCTCCGTAGGGCAATCGCCTCTTCCTCGAGGTTCTCCGCGTCAGAGAGATGCGTCGGCTCGATGCGGTCTGGGCGCTCTGACACCGTTTCTATCAGTCATGTAGCCAACGGTTATCGCAAGCGAAAGTCGCGATTCGGCGGCAGCGCTTCGTTTGCTGTCGTCAACCCTGCAGTCGGCAGCCCGAGCAGCGCCATGTTGTCGCGGCCTTTGGCAGCGAGCGCGATGCCTTCGCAAGCACTAGCGCATCCAGGCATCGAAGAAATGGACATCGTCGAGCCGTACCCGCCCTTGGCAAGAAGCAGCGTGAGCGGTACCGCGATCGGCTCGGTTCCGGAGCCGGACGCGTGCGATCAGCAGGTCAGCAGGAAGTCGCGGATTGTGTCGGCCACGAGCTTGGGCTGTTCGATCACCAAGTAATGCCCGCAGTCGGGCAGTACCACGAGCTTGGCATCGGCAAAGCGGTCCTTGATTTGAGCGAAACCAACGCCGCTTGGAGCGGGATTGAAAGGCGTCATGTTGTCCTCGGCGCCGGCAATCAGCAGCACCTTCGCTTTGATCAGCGGAATGAGCTCGGTCAGGTCGGTTCTTTCGATGGCTTCTGTACCCGCGATGAACGCCTCCGGCGTGTTCTGCGAGAACGCTTTGCGCATGGCTTCGAGTTGCATCTGTGCCTCCGGTCTGTCGTAGAAGGCACGTGCAAAGCCGGCCACGGACGTGAGGTCAGCAACGGCGTCCATTCCGCTTTCTCGCGCAGCACGCTTCCAAGTCGCGCGCATCATGCGCGCAGCATTGTCGTAGCGTGCGAGGAAGCAGCTCAAGACCAGCCTGTCGACGAGGACAGGATGTCTGGCAGCAAGCGTGAGCGCGATCATTGCGCCGAAGGAAGTGCCGTGGATGTCGATCCGTTCGTAGCCCAACGCACGGATCAGGGCTGCGACCTGATCCGCTATCTCTTCCATGTTCTTTCCGAGCTTCCCGCGGCTCTCGCCATAGCCCGGCAAATCGAAATCGATCACCATAAAGTGCTCCGCCACGAACGGCGTGAGCTTCTCGAAATTTCGATGACCGAAAGCCGATCCGTGGATGTGCAACAGCGGAGTTCCTGAGCCCTGTTTGCGATACCAGATGGTTTCTCCGCTCGGGAGAGCCACGGTGGTCATGATGCCCGCTCCGTCAGTAACTGCATGAGCGGATGGATGCTCGCAGAACGCTCGAGACCCCAGGCTTCTTCCAAAATTCTTTCGGCACGAGCGCGCGTAATGAAACCGTCCGAGAACGTCAGAAAGAGTCGAGACAATTCCTCATCGGACAGCGGATTCCCCGGTGTGCCACGGAAGTTGTCGATGCGTGCGGTTTCGACGGATCCGTCGGTGAATTCCACGGTAAGGGTCGCGCCATTGAACGTTTCGAAGGATCGATCCGCGACCAGCTCGATACGAGAGCGCAGGTCCAGAATGCGCGGATCGGTGTAGGCACCCTCTTTCATCTCGTCGAGCGTGAACTTTTCACGTATCCACGCCGCGGCGGCACAATGCCGAAGATCGAATTTCGCGGTCAGCTCGCTGTTCGGTACGCCGAAACGTTCGCGACGCTCGTCGGCAATCTTGACGACCACGGCCGCCACGCCGAAGACCATACGTCGTACGGTACGACCGCGGGCACGCTGCCGAAGCTGGAAGATCAACTCGATAGGTGCGTGCGTGATCGTCTCAGTCGGCACGACCTTGTAGGTCTGTCCATGGATTCTCCATCGTCCCTGCCCCAACTCCGCCAGTACCGTTTCTATTTTCTCGGCAGGCTCATCGGAGTATGACGAGAGCATTCCCTTGTCGCCTTCGAACACGGTGCGGGGTGCATCCATGCCGAGCTTGGCGAGCTCGTAGGCGACGACACCATTGCGGGCAGCCATGGCCATGACATACGGCAACGCCATGTAGCCAGCCGACTGGTAAACGCCCATACCAGTGTTCATTGCGAGCCCGATCGCGTTGCGCATCTGCGTTTCGTCGAGTCCGTCGAGCAGCGAGCAAGCGACGGCACCCCCGATGGCACCCGTAAGGCCGCCTGGAATGAACCCGCGGTAATAGCCGGTCGGCATCAGAATCGAGGCGCACGCCAGCTCCGATTCGATGCCGAGCGCGAGCGCACTCAGCACATCCCGCCCGCTCCGCTCGGTCGTCTCCGCGACTGCGAGAACGGCCGGAAGCACCCCGGATACTGCGTGCATGAAGCACGGAATATATGTGTCGTTGAAGTCGAGAACTTCGCACAGCGCAGCATTCACGGCCGCGGCTTCGGCCTTCGATGTTCCGGTTCCGAGCCAAAGCACATGGGCATCGTTGCCGGCGCCGTTCCTCGTCGACCAGTCATGAAGAATGCGTACGGCTTCGTGATCCACTGCGCCGACCGAAGCCTTGAGCTGATTGATGAGTAATCGGTTCGCCTCGTGCAGGACGTCGTCCGGCACGCCCCGCGTCGCCCATTCGCGAGCGAAAGCTACGAGTCTTTCGGTGACGCTCAATGCGCTCATGGCGTCACTCCACGCGCAATAGGTCCGTACATCCACTCGAGCAGAGCCGGATTCTTCTGGTGTGTGGCATTCAACGATTCAATCGCTACGTGCGCTGCGTAGCCGCGCAGCCCGGCGATCGTAGGATGCCCCCCATAGTTGAATGTGTAGACCGCAGGCGCCGGATACGCATGGATGGCTGCGATCTCGCCTGCGAGCCCTGAATCGTCTGCGGTGATCAATGCATCTGCTACCGACTCGTGCTCGATGACCAAGTCGATCCACGCCTGATATTGCATTTCGGGCGGATGCGTCTTGATTGGATAGCCGGCAGCGCGTTCGGCCTCCATGTCCGGCCTTTCGAACAAACTCATGCGCAAGCGCAGCACGCCTGCGGTGCGCGACCAACGCTGTGCCACTTCACGCACCGTAGTCCGAAAGTTTTTCTCCTCGCCCCTGCTTCGCAGGAACACTTCAAACATGGGCCAGCGCGCTGGTCCTGCCGGCGCGCCGTTTCCCGTTTCGTCGACCAGCGTCCGACCGTTCTCGCCGAGAACTTTATATGTCGTACTCTTGTCGACGATCATCTCGATGTCGGCAAGGATCTGCGCCCTTTCCGCTGGACCGGGTGAGTTTCCGAAGGCCGCAAGTCCCGCCTCATCCCGGTAGCGAACATCGGAGAGCCACATGAGCTGCTCATCCGGTTTTCCGGCGAAGTCGATGCCCGGCAGGTTCCGGAATAAATCCGCACGGATCGGATCCAACGGATAGTGTCGGTATTCCCAGATGCCCGCGCGACGAGCGATCGCTGGACTATGTACATCACGCCAGTACGGCCTCACGTGCTCGAGACTCAGCTGCGGCTTCTTCCAACCGCACGTCACGCGGCACAACTCGGCCATGTTCTCGAACTCAATTTGGGTCGTCACTGCCAAATGCCCCAAAGACTCGTAGCCGCAGATCGCGGCGTTTCATGCTCTGAGCTTATCGTGACGGGTCGCGGCATCGCCGCGTGAATTACTCATAGAAGTCCACGAATCTGGAAAGTCGCGCAGGCTCAGGTAACCGTGGGTTGCGACTGAAAAATTTTCCCGGTAATCGAGAGATTCGTCGGTGACCCGAAACTGCGACGCGCTTCAAGCGAGCAGCGATGAAATTCGTCGAGCCGTGCTCTCGCAGCGATGTGTCAAGTCCGCGAACTTCTGTGCAAGACGCGGATCGTCGTGCCGTAACGTCCAACCCGTCCAGCCGCCGTCCTCTGATGCGAGATCGACTTTGCGGCGATAGGCAATTCGCTGATGTTGTCCGGATAGCTCCATTTCGAGATCTGCGCCCAGTGTTCCTTTCGGAAGCCGGTCGAGCTCGGGCGAATATGCGACCTCGATTCTCGAAGCAAGCACCAGTGTGTCGGGTTCGTCTCGCAGCGATACGTTCCAGTCATAACGCCGGCGCTCGAGTGCGCGTGCAACCACCCAACGCAGGCTCATCAAACGATCGTACAAGTGCTCGCTGCCGGTTCCTGGTTCGATGAGCCACAGAAGATGCTTTGGGACGCGGACGATGACTCGCTCGATCGATCGACTATCCTTCGGCGCAATGCGCAGCGCGGCTTCCAGCGGCGCCTGCGAGCCGAAGCATGCGGGAGATAGTTTCCACGCGAGCTGATCGAGCGTGCTACCGTCCCAGCTTTCGGGTTCGATGGACCGACAGTCCCCTCGCAAAAAGTCGATCAGGCCCGGAATCTCTCCATCTCCTTCCAGCGTGCACCGACCGGCGGCGCCCGTCCTGGCGAGCAGAGCCGCTTCGACCGCAGTCCGGGCGGCGTGCGCTGTGTGCAACGGTGCCAGCTCGCCGTGCGTGCGCATGCAGATCACCGGTGTTGCGCTCAGAAGCAATGCTGCATTTGAGACGGCCCGTGCGACTCCATGCTCGTCATACCCGAACGCTAGTGCTGCAGCGATCGCGCCTCCAATAGCTCCGGCCGACCCGTTCGCCGAGCTTCCGGCGAGAAACTGTCCGGGCGAGCACGCAAGCGCGATCCGATGACACGCTTCGTAACCGGCTGCAACGGCGCGAACAAGATTCACCCGATGCGGTTCGCAGTTCGCATACGCTGCCCAGGCTGCGCTAATGACAGGTGCGGACGGATGGAGGCCCACCGGCACGAATACGTCGTGGAGTTGCATCAGCGATCCGGCATTCGCCATCACGAGTGCAGCGCTTGGTACGTTGAATCGCTCCGCCAAGCCGAAGACCGGCGTCGCGCCTGGTGCTGCCAAGCTCAACGCCGGGCGCAGCTCGCTCAGCCTTACTCCAGCGACGACACAGCCGATGAAGTCGGAGATGGATACGCGTACGCGCCGAAGTTGCTCCTCGGATGGCCGGAATTCGATCGCCCATCGCCCTATGCGCAGGGCGAGATCGTCGTGGCGGTCCTTCATGGGCGCCACCGCGCGGAATCGCGTATTCCGAATAGCATCGCGATGCGCACAGCGGTTCCAAGGACGCGCTCGTCGCTGAAGCGCGGTCCGACGAGTGTCAGCCCTACGGGAAGGCCATCTTTCGTCCAGTAGCATGGAACGTTGATACATGGCACGTGCAGCAACGTCCACGGACCGTTGAATGCGAAGGATCCAGTATCGGCGAGGCCGACTGGAGCCTCGCCTACCGTACTTGGAGCGAGAATCGCGTCGAAATCGGCTGCAATCCGGTCGAAGATCGATCGACATTTTGCTGCGTGGTCATAAGCCGCGCGCAACGACTCGTATGTATACCCGTTGCGATTCTCGACTTGTTCTCGAAAACTTTCGTGGAGCAACTCATAGTGGGTTCGAAACTCCGCAAGGAACGAGCTGCGTGCCTCCGTGAGCATGATCAGTCGATGCTCGTCGACTAGAGCATCGAAATCAGAAGGCAATGTCAGTTCTTCCACATGCACGCCCGCGTCACGAAGCCGCTGCTCGGCCGCCGCCAGAGCCGCCTGCGTCGCTTGCTCTGTCGTTCCCCACGCGGTGGGCCGATACAATCCGATGCGCAGCTCGTGCGGCTCTGCAATCGAGTGTGCGGAACTGTCCGGATCGAATACTTGAAAGAGCAGCGCCAAATCCTCGGCGCTGCGAGCGAACCAGCCGATCGTGTCGAGCGACGGCGAGAATCGTCGGGCGCCTTCGTTGCTTACTCGATTCCAGGTCGGTTTCATTGCGAACACACCGCAATAGGAGGCGGGCCGGATGATCGAGCCACCCGTCTGAGTGCCGAGCGCGAGCGGCACGTGCAGATCGGCAACTGCGGCCGCGGATCCGCTCGATGAGCCGCCGGGTGTGCGCTTCAGATCGTGGGGATTGCGCGTCGGCGGTTTTCGTCCTGTCGCACCGAACTCCACTGTGGTCGTCTTTCCGAGAATGAGTGCGCCTGCGGCACGCAGTATCGTGACGCAGGCAGCATCCATCGTAGGGTGCGAATCGCGGTAGATAGGCGAGTTATATTGGGTCGGCATGTCCTTGGTGAGGATCACGTCCTTGATGCCGATCGGCAGCCCGTGCAGCGGACCGCGAACGAGCGTACGATCGAGCTCGCGTGCCTGTGCAAGGACGAGCTCGCGGTCGACGTGCGCCCATGCACGCACTGCACTGTCGCGTGCTTCGATACGTTCGAGGCATGCTTTCGCCAGCTCCGCCACGGAGAGTTCGCGCGACTGCAGACGCTCCTGCAGTTGGGAAGCGGTTAGATGCATTAGATCGTCTTGCATGCAAGAATTCCCCGTGCATTTGGGTTTTCACACGAGTCTTTTTTCATGACCGGCGCAGCATTGAGATCTCTCCTCTTCGTTCCCGGCGACAGCGAGCGCAAGCTCGCAAAGGCGGTTTCCACCGCGGCTGATGCGATCATCCTCGACCTGGAGGACTCCGTTGCCCACGAGCGGTTGCCCTTCGCCCGCGGGCTCGTCGCCGATTTCCTCCAATCGCACACCGGAAAGCCGCAACGCTGGGTCAGAGTGAATGCACTTGAGAGCGGTCAGTTGCTGGCCGATCTCGTGGCGATCGTACGATGCGTACCCGACGGGATCGTGCTGCCCAAGGTCTCTTGCCAAGATGAAGTGAAGCGAGTGCATCACTACCTGAGCGCGCTCGAGGCTCGTGAGGGCATCGAGCCGAACTCGATTGGCATCATCGTCATCGCCGGAGAAACGGCGACCGCCGTATTGCAGGGCTTCGCCGATCCGCCAATCGAGCCTCGAGTTCGCGGCATCACTTGGGGAGTCGAAGACCTTGCCTCGGCACTCGGAGCGCGAAGCAAGTATGAGGCGGACGGATCGCTCACATTTACGTTCCAACTCGCGCGCTCGCAGTGCTTGTTGGCCGCGGCGGCGGCATCGGCGAGCGCGATAGACGGCGTGTATGCCAAGCTCGGTGACACAGCTGGTCTCGAGCGGGAGGCGCGTGCAGCGTTTCGCGACGGTTTTCACGGCAAGCTTGCCATTCATCCGGATCAGGTGCCGGTGATCAATGCAGCGTTCACGCCGACGCCGGAGGAAATCGACCGTGCACGTGCCATTGTGCGTGCCTTCGAGACCTCGCAGGGAGCAGGCGTCGTCAATTTGAATGGACGAATGCTCGATCGTCCGCATCTCGCGCTCGCGCAACGTACGCTCGCTGCGGCATCCGCCTCGGGTGCGGCTGCCGGTGAAGATTCGAAGTAGCCGGCACGGCATCATCGATCAAACTACACCGTTCGCTCGCAGCTCTCCGATCGCGGCGGTGTCATAGCCCAATTCTGCGAGGATCTTTTCGGTGTGCTCACCGAGTGCAGGCACGCGATCCATTCGCGGTTCGATACCCAACGGCAAAGCGGGCGGTAACAATGCGGGTACGGGTCCGACCGGAGTCTCGACCTGCGTCCACCGACCCCGAGCAGCGAGCTGCGGATGCGACCACACCTCATGAATTTCGTTAAGGCGCGCGTTTGCAATCTGCGCCTCATCGAGTCTCGCAATGACCTCCGGAGCTGTGAGGCGTTCGAAGACATCGACGATGATCGAGCGCAGCTCCGCGCGTGCGGAAACCCGTTTCGAGTTCGACGCGAACCGCGCGTCGCGAGCGATATCCGGTCGTTGTAAGACGATCTTGCAGAAGGCTTCCCATTCCCGCTCGTTCTGCACGCCGAGCATAACGAGCTTGCCGTCGCCGGTCGGAAACGGTCCGTACGGGTAAATCGTCGCGTGCGAGGCACCCGTTCTCGGCGGGGGCGGCGCGCCGTCGAAGGCGTAGTACAGCGCGTAACTCATCCATTCGCTCATCGTTTCGAGCAGTGAGACGTCGATCCGCGATCCTTCCCCGGTACGACTGCGCTGGATCAGCGCGGCCAAGATACTGCTGTACGCGTACATGCCGGCCGAAATGTCGGCAATGGAAATGCCGGCCTTCGACGGTTCGTCAGGCGTTCCCGTAATGGAGAGAAACCCCGATTCGCTTTGGACGAGCAGGTCGTATGCCTTCTTGTCGCGATAGGGTCCGCTGTCGCCGTAGCCGGAGATGTCGCAAACGATCAGCTTCGGAAACTTCTCGTGAAGCGCCTCATAGGACAACCCGAGACGCGCAGCGGCACCGGGCGCGAGGTTTTGCACGAGCACGTCCGTACGCTCGAGAAGCGCGTTCAGGATGGGAATCGCCTGAGGCTTCTTGACATCGAGCGTGAGGCTTTCCTTGGAACGATTGGTCCACACGAAATGCGACGCTAGACCCCGCACTCGTTCGTCGTATGCCCGAGCGAAATCCCCAACTCCCGGTCGTTCGATCTTGATGACTCGAGCACCCAAGTCGGCAAGCTGTCGCGTGCAGAACGGCGCCGCAATGGCATGTTCGAGGGAGAGCACGGTGATGTCGGACAAGGGCCTCATGCCGACGGTCTCAGAAAGATCGCGGCAATCCGAGCACGTGCTCAGCGATGTAGGACAGTATCAAGTTCGTGGAAATCGGCGCAACTTGGTACAGGCGCGTCTCGCGAAACTTGCGCTCTACATCGTACTCGCTCGCGAAACCGAAGCCGCCATGAGTTTGTAGGCACACATTTGCAGCTTCCCACGCAGCCTTGGCGGCGAGGAGCTTGGCCATGTTGGCTTCCGCTCCGCAAGGCTTCCCTGCGTCGTACAGCTCGCATGCGCGATAGCGCATGAGATTGGCAGCTTCCACCTCGATGTACGCTTCGGCGATCGGGAACTGCACTCCTTGGTTTTGTCCGATCGGACGGTCGAACACGCGGCGTTCGCACGCATAGCGCGTCGCGCGCTCCACAAACCAGTATCCATCGCCTATGCATTCGGCAGCGATCAAGGCGCGTTCCGCGTTCAGTCCGTCGAAGATGTACTTGAAGCCCTTGCCCTCCTCGCCGATGAGATTCTCGGCCGGGATCTCGAGATTGTCGAAGAACAGCTCGTTGGTCTCATGGTTCACCATGTTCGGAATGGGTCGAACCGTGAGACCGTGACCTATCGCCTCGCGCAGATCGACGATGAAGATCGACAATCCCTCAGTCTTGCGTTTGACTTCCGTCAGCGGCGTCGTGCGTGCGAGCAGGAGCATGAGATCCGAGTGCTGCACGCGCGATATCCAAACTTTCTGCCCGTTGACGAAGTAGCGGTCGCCTTTGCGTACTGCGGTGGTCCGAATCTTCGTCGTATCGGCTCCTGCGACAGGTTCGGTCACGCCCATGGATTGAAGCCGAAGCTCACCGGAGGCGATCTTCGGCAAGTAGCGTTCCTTCTGCTCCTGCGAACCGTGACGCACGATCACGTTCATCACATACATCTGTCCGTGACATGCGCCGGAGTTGCCCCCAGATCTGTTGATCTCCTCCATGATGACAGAGGCTTCCGTAAGGCTCAGCCCCGAGCCGCCGTACTCTTGCGGAATCAGGGCGGCGAGCCAGCCGGCCTTCGTCAGAGCGTCGACGAATTCCTCGGGATACGCGCGTGCCGCGTCGATCCTGCGAAAATACTCGTCACCGAACTGCGCACACAATGCGCGCACACCGCTGCGGATTTCGTCGTAGTCGTTCGAGATCATGATAGTCTTTCACGTAGCGCGTTTCGGCCTCGACATCGACATTCGCGAGCGTGTCGTGTGCGAGCCAATGCAGATTTGATTGCTGAGAATCGCGGGCAAGCGCGATCATCCTTGCTTCGCGAAGCTTGGGCGCATATTACGTGTCGGAAATGAGCATCAGCCCATATACCGCTTGGATCGGACGCGAACGCACCAGACACGATGTTCTCGACCCCAGTGCCGCTACTCGCTTGTGGCGCACGTTCGATAGCGAAGCGACTGCTCGGGTCGGGGATCTGCTGCCGGAAGGTTGGCAGTGGCTGTATTTCTTGCCCGATGCGCGTCAATCCGAGCTCGGCCCCGACGGTCACGAAAAACGAGGCGGGTTCTTTCCGCCGATAGCGGCTCCCCGACGCATGTTCGCAGGCGGCAGTGCGCGTTATCACGGCAGACTCGTGCTCGGAGTCGAGGCAGCGCTCACCGAGCGAATCGGTGACGTCGCACTCAAGCAAGGGCGCTCTGGACCGCTCTGGTTCGTGCGCCTCGAGCGCCGCATCACTCAGAACGGCGAGCTCGTTGTCGAGGAGGAGCAGGACATTGTCTATCGCGAGCCTGCAGCCGCGCGCGGAGAGCCGCGCTCTGCGGGTCGCAAGGCGGAATTGTCCGCGGAATGGCGTCGTAACGTGCTGGCAACATCGACGCTGCTGATGCGGTTCTCCGCGCTGACCTTCAATACACATCGCATTCACTACGACCGCGACTACGCCCGTACCGAAGAGGGTTATCCGGGTCTGGTCGTTCATGGACCGCTGATCGCGCTATTGCTCCTAGAGGAAGCGCGCCAGCGCTGCGACGGGCGCGCGTTTGAGTCATTCACCTTCCGTTCGATGCAGCCTGTGTTCGAGGACGTTCCGTTCTGGCTGTGCGGCGTTCGCAACGGCGCCGCATTCAAGCTTTGGGCGGAACTCGAGGACGGCAGCATCGCAATGAGCGCTGAAGCAACGCTCGCACCCTAACATTTTAATTGCGGCTCTCGTCATCGCCTATGGTGCACCCGCTCGAGCCGCTTGGCGCCGCAAGTGCGGCGCCGGCGCTTGCTGCGCACCGACGCCGCACTCAGCCATCACATCCGATACCGAACTGTGAGACCGACCATCCGCCGAGGACCGTAGGCGCCCTCGTAGCGGACATTGTTGGACGGCGCGAGGAGGAAGAGCGAGTTCGACACATAGACTTCATCGAGCAGATTCTTCGCCCAGAGCTGTGCATTCCACGCTCCTGCCGACAGGCCAATGCGGGCGTTCACCAGCGTCCGCGGTTCGATCTCCGTCAGATTCATGTTTTCCACGAACTGCTTGGACTTGTATGAGACGTCGCCGCCGATACGCAGGCTGGAACCGCCGAACCAATTGAGGTTCCGTTCGTACAACAACCCCGCCGATGCGTGCACTTTCGACTGACGAGGCAACGAGTTGCCGCCGAGCGAACCGTCGCTCGGACAGGCAATGTTGTCGCAGATCAGGATAGGTTGGCTCGCCGCATCGCGCATCGTGAGATAGCGTGCGTCGCGCACACCGCTTGCAAATTTCGGATCGCCGTAGGAAGCAGCGAAATTCGCCGTCAAGGTGTCTGTCAGCAACACGATGCCCTCGATCTCCAGACCTGTGTTACGCGCCCGGCCGACGTTCTGGGTAATCGTGCCCAAGAACGCGGGGTTCGCCGACGTCGAGAGCATTTGCAGATCGCTCCAGTCGACGTGGAAGGCCGCAATGTTCAGTTGCGCCCGTCCCAGCTGGCTCTTCATCCCCACTTCGTACGTCCAGTTCGATTCCTGATCGAACGTACGTTCTTCGGGCATGATGCTTCCGCCGTTGAATCCGCCGCTCTTCACGCCCTTCGCCGCCGACACGTAGAAGTTGATCTGATCGGAGTAGTCCCACTTGAACACTGCTCGAGGAGTGAAGGAATAGAAGGTGTCCTTGAATACGAGATTCGGCGTGGTCGTGCGGTCGGTGGTCTCTTTGAATTCTTCCGTGTAGCGTCCTTCGAGCGAGAGGGTGAAATCCGGTCGCCACAGCGTACGATCGAACTGCGCGAAGACTGCCTTGGTTTCTACCTCGGTGAAATTGCTCTGGACCGGGATGAATCCTGGCGTTTCAGGATAAATAGGTGTCGTTCCAGACACGGGCTGAAAGCCGGTCAGAATGATTGCGTCGTCCTCGACCGTCGAGTAGAACGCGCCGATAGCGACTTGTGCTCCGAAGAGCTCGAAGTTGACGCGGCCCTCGTGAGAGTAGGCTGTGAGCTCTCCGATCGGTAGTCCGAGGAATTGAATTCCCGCCGGCGTATCGCCCGTAATGCCGTTAACGCTCGACTGCTCGAACGAGAACGCCTCGCTCGTCGCGCGACCGAACAGATACTTCACGGAAACATCGTCGGCGAGATCGAGCGTCAGCTCGGCCGCTGAAACATCCGATTCTGCGCTCAATCCCTGACTGCGCGGATCCACGATCGAGGTACGGTGCGGCAGCTCGCCGCAATAGAACTGTGCTACGCCGTTGACGATACTGCAGTTGTGGTCTCCGTGATTCCGAGACAGCCGGAATTGGCCTTGCGGCTCCGAAAGCTGATCGAAGCTGTAGTGAGTGAGCTCGGCTTTGAAGTTGTCCGTCAGTTGCAGGTCGAGCGCCACGAACCACGTGTCGTTGTCCCATCCGCCGAGGGTTCCGTCGGCTCCTGGGCTTACCCGCGCCGAAGCGTTCGGATGCGCGTTGCTCCAAGTGCCGTCGAATTCGCTATGCGAATAGCCGACGAGCAGCGCTACGCGGTTTCCGAGCGGTCCACCGATGCTGACGCCCGCCTCGAAGTACTCGTCCGTTCCGATGCCGAGCACCGCGTCCATCGAAAACTCCTTCGGTGCACGCCGAGGTACGTAGTTGACTGCGCCGGCAAAGGCGTTGCGGCCGTAGAGCGCGCTTTGGGGTCCGCGCACGACCTCCACTCGATCGATACCGAAGAAGCCCGCATCGACCATGTACGAGCGCGGTAGATAAACGCCCCCTAGGAACGTCGAGACGTTCTGCTCGAGATCCAGGATGTTCGTTTCGCTGAGCCCGCGGATCGTGGGCGCAGCGAAAGCTCCGTTCGCATAGTCTTCGTAATTGAAGCCTGCGGTGAACAACGCGACGTCATCGAGCGACCCGATATTGCGCCTCGACAGCTCCTCCGACGTGTACGCGGCGATCGACAGCGGGACGTCTTGTAGGCTTTCCTCTCGTTTGCGGGCGGTGACGGTGATTTCCTCGATGATCGGCTCATCGGCTGCCTGCAGCGGACTGCCAACCACCATCGTCAGTGCCGGAAGCACACCGGCCAGTTTCAGCGTCATCGAGTGCTTGTTCATGGGAATTTGTCTCCAGGACTTCTATGCGCTCGGTCGGCCGACCTCTCGGCAACAGACCTGTCTTATACACAATACATCCATGGAGAGCCATGTGCTTGCGGAGGCCTCATACGAGAATGAGTACTGAGCAAACCAGTAGTCGAAACAATACAGCTTGTGCGCTGCGGTCCTAGGGTGTCGACGCTGCATTGCGTAGCGGGCTGAGATGGAACTCGCTCCTAAGCGCGGGTGCGGCGAGGTCGATCGCGGCGACTTCAGGGGAATCCCGGATCCCCGGAATGAGGAACTCGAGCTTTCAACCAGGGGGCTACCCACCCTGGCTGTCACGTTTGTAACGATCGTGATGCGAAAAGACTGCGCCCCAGCAGCAGCCGTAGGATCGATGAAGTCTGGATGGAGAAATACTGGCTAGGCGCGCGCATCCTCTTGACGTCCACTCGGGGCCGTCATGCGATTTAGACCGTGACGCTGGCAACGTCGTAAGAGTACAAGACTTTCCCGCGTTGTTCGGTCTCGTGCTGCCACCGGCCCTCATCCACGCGGTGGTAGACGTCGACCGCAGTCCGCGACTGCAATTGTGTCCAGGTCGTGCGCTCCCGCCTTGCGTTTTCGTAACGTACCAGCGCCTCCAAGGGATCAGTCGAATCGTCGAGGGCCCGTGCGAGAATCGCCGCATCTTCCAATGCCATGGCAGCGCCCTGGGCCATGAGCGGCAGCATCGCGTGCGCAGCGTCGCCGAGCAGAGTGACCCGACCGTAGGTCCAGCGGGCAAGCGGATCGCGATCGTGCAACGCCCACTTGAACAGCGTGCCCGCCGGTGTAGCGCGCAACATAGTCATGACATCCTCATGCCAACCGGCGTATGTCTCGAGAACTTCCTGCATGTCGGCTGGTGTAGTCCAGCTCTCCGAGCGCCAGTTGGCTTGACGCGCGATAGCTACATAGTTCTTGAGGTGTCCGACCGTGTACTCGATGATGTGTCGCTCGGACCCGATCCACGACGTCGTCGAAGTGCTGCGCAGCCTCGGGGGCAGAGATTCGGTGGGCACCAACCCGCGCCAGGCCACGAGGCCGGTGTACCGAGGAGGCAAACTCAAGCCGAGCGCCAAACGCACGTTCGAACGAATACCGTCGGCACCGATGAGTAACTCTGCTCGCTCTCGAGTTCCATTGACGAAAACCGCCTCCACTCCGCGGTCGTCCTGCGTCAGAGAAGTAAACTCGTGATTCAGGCGAATGCATTGCGCATCGTTGGCGCGAACGACACGCGCCAATGCTCGGTGTAGATCCGCCCGATGGATGGTCAACATCGGTTTGCCGTACTTCTCCAAGTAGGCGGCGGACACGGAACGTTCGCCCATGATTTCGCCAGTGGCGTAATGTCGCGAGTACGAGCGTTCCGGCTCGACGGCAAACTCCATGACCGAGTCGAGCGCTCCGATATGTTCGAGGGCACGTACTGCATTCGGTGTCAGCATGATTCCCGCGCCCAGCTCACCAAGCTCCGGCGTGCGCTCGTAGACCGTCACCTTGTGACCGGATTTCTGCAGAGCTACGGCGGCAGCGAGCCCACCTAACCCGGCGCCGATGATCATGACATTGCAGCTCTTCATAGGACTGGCTCTTGTGTCTGGGCGATCCGTGCCAGGATTACGATGCATCCTGGATGTCGAGATGTATTCTCGATAATACAAGCACGAATAGAGAACCGCAGTCAATGACCTTCATGGAAACGGACAGGATCAGCGTCCTAATAGCCCGAGCAGAGCTCATAGGCTTCCATGCTCGTCCAATGGCGCTCGGTTGAAGTGTCAGTGCAGAACCGAGCGCACAAGCGCCAGGTGTCGACGAATAGCTCGTGTCGCAGGCGTTAGCGCGACTTCACAGGGCGCAGTGTCCCCGTTTCCTGATCGAGTACGAAGCGATAGGCAAACAGATCGACGCGGCTAAGGATGTGGTTGTACTCGATTGGCCTTCCGTCGGCGGCGTGGCTGACGCGCACCGCTTGCAAGAGCGGAGATCCAACCGGCACTTCCAGCAGGCCTGCCTCGTCAGGCGATGCGGCCACGGCGCTAATCGTGAGCTCCGACGATGCAGCGGCGATTCCGTGCTTCTTCAGAAGCTCGAGCATCGGGCGGTTCTTCACTTCTTTCTGAGAAATGTTCCGGGCGATATCGGCAGGCAGGTAGGTGTGCAACAGGTGAGAGACGTGCTGTTTGAGGGAGCTGAGGCGCGTCACTTTGAGCACTACGGCACCGAATCTCGCATCCGCTTCCAGCACCTGAGGTGGAGTCGGGACGTAAGCGAACTCGAGTAATTTCCCTTCGTGCAGGCGCGATGAAGCGGACACATAGTCGTAGTACGACATCTCGTGGCGGCGTTTCGGTGTCGCGATCCGAGGCACCGGAAACGTGCCCACGCCCGGGCGCCGATCGATCAGTCCTTCGTCCTGCAGACGCTTGAGTGTGCGGCGAATCGTTACGCGCGACACGCCGAACCGTTCGCTGAGCTGATGCTCGCCAGGAATCGGCTGAGCCGGCGGGAACGCTCCGCCCAGCAGTTGATTGCGCAAGGTGATGTAAACCTTGTGATGTAGCGGCAGTACGTCGTCTACCTCGCGCACGCTAGAGGATTGATCTGCCATTCGGCGCGTCATTGATTTCGATGCCATGCGAAGCTGTCCTTGATCCCTTGGCCCGTATTTCGTTCGCTACCGTTTGCCTTGGTCAGACGTTCGTTGGCATTGAGTTCTCCCCACCCGCGTTAGCGATCCCAATCGAACGTAGTCGGCGATCTTTGACCTCTAGGCATGCGCCGCCCGGAGCATCTGCGGTTGCAATGGTGAGTTTGGATATGTATTGTCGAGAAGACAACCATGAGTCTACGCATCTGTTTCCATGGGATCTTCTCGCAGCTGGATCCCGTGCCGGGTTCGACGAGCTGCGCTCCTGACACCTAGGTCCAAGGTTCCCAACGCACATGTCCGTCGAACAGGTCTCATCGAGCGCCATCTCGATTCCCAAGGCTACTGAGCGCGACGCGACACCATCGAGCACTCCGCTGCCGTTCACGCTCAAGGCAGGTTGGGCGGTCGGCGCTGCGGGCAGCGTGGCGATGATGATCGTCGTCAATGTGCTCCTCCTCTATTTCATGGTGAGCATTCTCGGAATCGACGCGGCGTATGCAGGCATCTTGCTGGCCGCCGTGCGAGTGCTCGATATGTTTCTCGATCCGATCATGGGAATCATCAGTGATCGGACCAAGTCGCGTTGGGGTCGACGACGTCCGTGGCTGTTGATCGGCGGAATCAGTTCGGGCGTCATGACTGCAGCGCTATTCATCGTGCCGCCTGCCGCGCCCGCGGCCACGGTGGCGTTCGTAATGGGTCTCATGCTGATTTTGTTCTATGCAGCATACACCATGTTCTCGGTACCGTATCTCGCCATACCCGCGGAAATGACGGACGACTACGACGAGCGAACCTCCATCATGTCGTATCGAACGGCTGCGAGCGGTGTCGCGGGGTTAGTGGGCGTCTCCGCAGCCCCCTCTCTGGTCGCATTCTTTGGCGGGGGCGTATCGGCCTACGGATGGATGAGCCTGATTCTTGGGGCGTTCGTCATGTCGACGATGTTGATCTCCTTCGCGGCAACCGCGAAGGCACGACAGACGAATGCGACGACCGTACAGCGGGGCCTACGTAGTCTCGAGGTTCTACGAGATCGCAGCTTCGCGGCACTGATCGCCGTTAAGTTCCTGGCGTTGCTCGGTATCTCGTGCAACGCCGCCGTGCAATTGTTTTTTCAGGTACATATCACTGGGCGTGGTGCTGCCGGCGTGGCGCTGGCGGGCGGGGCCCAACATGTCGCAACGCTCGTTGCGATTCCCGTGCTGCGGTGGTGCGCAAAGTATGTGGAGAAGCGCACGTTGCTTGCAGGCTCCCTGCTCGTGTTTGCGCTTGCCTGCCTCTCGTGGGCGCTTTCGGGTCCGCAAGAGAGCGATATCCTATTCATTACCCGCGGCGCGGCGCTTGGCGTGGGTTATGCGGGGATCGTACTGATGACGCTGGCCATGCTGCCCGACACGATCCATGACGACTACTCGCGCACTGGGCTGCGGCGCGAGGGCATCATGGCGGGCGTGTTCGCTGGCATCGAGAAGACGGCGTTCGCTACTGCTCCGCTCGTCGTCGGAATGGTGTTGTCTCTGTTCGGTTTCGCGAGCTCGCGCGAAGCCGACATCGTCCAGTCTACTCAGGCCATTCAAGGCGTGCAGATTGCGGCTTCGGTTCTTCCAGCGTTGTTTGTCGGGCTGGCAGTCCCGCTACTCCTCGCCTATCGCCTGACGCGACAACGCATCCAGGCTGCACATTGACGGAGGATGACATGACGATCCTGGTGATAGGCGGTACCGGAAACGTGGGCCGACCGACGGTGGCCTCGCTCAAGCAGGCGGGCGAAAACGTGCGCGTGTTCTCTCGCTCGAAAGAGAAGACGGCAGCATTGCCGGCCGGTGTGGAGATCGCGTTGGGAGATCTCGATTCCGGTAAGGGTCTCGATGAAGCATTCGCGGGCGTGAGCCGCCTGGTGCTCATCACGTCCCTAGGCGAAACGGAGGAAGCGCGGGGGCTCGCAGCAGTGAGGGCGGCTCAGAAAGCAGGTGTCCGGCGAATCGTGTTTCTGTCGGTGCAGGACGCCGACGCCGAACCCCCCATTCCTCATTTCCGTAGCAAGCTTGCAATCGAGAATGCGATTCGGGACAGCGGTGCGGACTTCGTCATCGTTCGACCGAACTCGTTCTTTCAGAACGACGAGTCGGTGGGCATGGCGATGCTTCAGTACGGCGTCTACCCGACACCGATCGGGTCGATCGGTCAGAACAGGATCGACGTGCGCGACATCGGCGAGGCCATCAGCCGCGCCGTACGTGGTGAATGGACTCTGGGCTCCGATTGTGCGCTCGACGGCCCCGAGGCGCTGAACGGGGAACAGATCGCAACCGTCTACAGCCGCTACCTCGGCAAGCAGATCCGCTATGGTGGGGATGATCTCGAGCAGTGGAGCTCGCGACTACGCGGCATCCTGCCTCCATGGACTCTGGATGCCATCACGAAGATGTTCGAGCGGATTCAGCGGTGCGGTATGCTCGCGGCGGAGGGCTCGATCGAGCGTACGAGAGAAGCGGTCGGTCGCCCCTTGCGAACCTTCGACGAGTACGCTCAGGAGCTTGCGGCGAGACTTTTCGCCAAGTGAGCAGGCCGTCAGACCACAAAGGACAAGCGGATTCGCTCGACGATCTGCCGGGCTTGAGGAGTGATCAGGCCGTTGTTGCGAAACACCATGCCTACATGAGTCTGCCCGGCAGGGGCTTCGCAGTTCAGAATGGTGAGCACGCCCGAGTCGAGATCGTCCCGCACGATGTCCGGGGGCAGGACCGTGAGTAAGCCGGTCTCCCTGACGAAGTGACGAATCATCGCGATAGATGTGGTCTTCAGTACTTGCACCGGCGGCGCAAATCCTCGCGAGGTGAAATACTCTGCGAAATTGTGCTGGAAACCGATCCCGGACAACGTGGCCCAGCGGGCTTGTGCCAAATCCTCCGGCGTTACCTCTTGTTTTCTCGCCAAGGGATTATCCGCGCGCGTCACGACGCGCGAGTGATGTTCGCGCAGCGTCTCGACTTTGATGTCCGAGCAAGGCCCGACGACGCCGAGCAGACCGAAGACGAAATCGAGCGCACCTGCTTTGAGCTGTGCAATGAGATCGAGAAATCCGCCCGTTACGACATTGACGCGCACGCCGGAATGCGCCTTGTATAGCTGAGCGAGAACTTGCGGGAAGAAGTAGTGGCCGTAGTTCTGCGTTACGCCCACGGCGACGTCGCCGATCTCCGCGGATTGCAGTGCACGCAACTCCGCCATCGAACGGTTGACTTCGTTCAAGATCAACCGCGCGCGATTGACGACGCTCATGCCGAAGATCGTCGGCTCGACGCCCTTCGGCTTTCGGATCAATAACTCTACTCCGAGACGCTCCTCGAGGCTCCGGATACTGCGACTCAAGCCGGACTGGGAGATGTTGCATTCCTCAGCGGCCTTGAGGAGGTTTCCGCAGTCGACCGCCGCCACCAAATGTCGAAGTTGCTGGATCTCCAAGGCTGCCGTCCTCCTCTACGACGTAAACCTGTCAAGCATGTAACGTCCGAACAAGAACGAGGACATGGCTGCGGTTGCAGCACCCGGTTAGCTTAGAAAGTCGGCCAACGCCTTCTTCAGTCTAAAGCGAGCCTTTTGAAAATGCGCAAAATCGCCGCCGCCGGGCAGGATCACGAAAGCTTTATCGTCTGTTGCGAGCTGTTCGAAGAAGTCGGCCCGGCTCAGGCCGCCTTGCATGTAAGGAGCTTTCGCGGCTTCCGCTCCATAAATGAGTAGCGTAGGAACCGTGATCTTCGAGGGATCAACCGGAGTGACCGGCTTGGCGTTCTCCAAGCGAATCCCGTTGGGCGATCGCGCTTCATGACGGGCTACGTGCTCGCCCAGCGCCTTGATCAGTGCGGGATCCGTGAACTGCGGCTCGAGCTTTTCTTCGTAATGTGCGGCCGTATTCGTCCACCATGGATCGGTCGGTGCGGGAAGAACAGGATTACCCCCACCTCGCGCAGGATCGTAGAGCACCAACTTGTCGATTTTCGCACCGTGATTCTCGGCGTAGCGGCCGGCGATGCGCCCTCCCCAAGAGAAACCGAGCAGATGGGGGCGCTTCCGGCCCTGTGAGGCGAGCCACTCGATCACGGCCGCGAGATCTTCCATCGCCGCTTCGGTCGTCACGGAGAATCCGTCGTCGGGAGGATCGGATGCGCCATAACCTCGAATGGCAAACGTTACCGGCGCGTACCCGCAATCCAGGAGCGCGTTCATCAGCGAATAGTCCTCGCCTCCCGGAAACTGGAAGTCGAAGATCGACTGACCGCTCAAGTTCGAGCCTTGCACCATCACGACAACCTTACGGTGCTGCTCCTCGAGTCCCTTGGTACGCACTGCTAGCCGACCGACCGGCCCTGGGATGAACAAGTCTTGGATCTGAGGCATGGCGCTCTCCGTCAGTGCTAGCGTAAATGTATTCTGTAGAATACCTCTACGAACTCTACTGATCTTCGCCGGCGATGTCGACGCCGCCTTACGAGAGCTGCCTTCCTCCGAGGTCTCGCCAGGGGCGCGATGGAAGCATTCCGTTGACAGATATAAATGTATCTTCGAGCATACCTCTAAGATTTCCGCCGTTGGGGTCTCGAAGATGGCTCAAAACATCCATGCCGTCAGAATGTTCATCCGGTTGTGCTCGGAGCGCTCGGTCAGCGACACGTTCTATCACGATGTGCTCGGTCTGCCGCTGCTGCTGCGTGTGGGCGATAAGGCAACGATTTGGTGGCTCGGCGAAGCCGTCGTGTTCGAAGCGATTTATGTGCAGGGCAAAGTTGTCGTTCCGGAGGACGATCCCCGGCAAGCAGCGTCATTGCCGATCATGCGGGTTGCTGATCTCGACGGATTACTGACGCGCCTTCGAGCCGCAGGTGCGCAGGTTACGCAACCCCAGCCATGCGCTGCCGGACGCGAAGCATTCGTACGCGATAGCGCCGGATACTGGATGGGGCTGCGGGAGCGAGCGCCGAATGCTTCCCTGCCGCAGGACATCGAAGCCCGTCGACGCGCTCGTCGGGGAGAGACCTTCAATCCGGGCTGCAAGTCCATGCCGCCGGACATCCAGGAGCTCGGTTGGATCGTGCGCCGCGTCGAGGATCTCGCCAGGATGCGGAGGTTCTATCAGGACGTGCTGGGTCTTGCGTTCATCGGTGAGGAGAATGGACGGCCACTGTTCGATTGCGGCGACAACGTCATTCTGGAGCTAGCCGCAGGCGGCCGCGCTTCCCCTCCCCCGAAAGACCGACTGCAAGGTTCGAGCATTCTGCTATTTCGTGTCACGGAAATCGCAAAGTTGCGCGCGTCTCTCGCGGAAGCCGACGCGCACATCGTCAATCAGAATGTCCCGCTGCACTGGGCGGATCTCATGTACTTCGCCGATCCGGAAGGCGGCTTGCTCGGTGCGGAACAAGGCTACCACCCTGGCACCTATGCGCCGGAAAAATTCGTGCTTCCGGAGGTGCTCGAGATCGAGCGACGCCGGTTAGAGGCGGCCGCCGCCGAACGTGAGCGATTGGCAGCGGCTACGGGGAATGCACGCTGACCTCGAGTTGACACGGCCAAAGAGGTCAAAGCGATGCGCGGTCCGCCCAGTGCGCGTGAGTGCCGCTGCAGATCTTGTGCGGTAGCGCGATCCGGCAGACAGGTCCGTCTTCGAAGCGCTTCGCATCGATCAGGATGCATTCCGACGTACCGGTGTTCTCGTCGGTCACGAAGCTGACGAGGTAACCGTCGTCTTCGTCCTTGGCGTCGATGCGCGGAGCAAACGGTGCTTCGCTCCCATATCGGCCGGGCTCCAAGTTGACCGTCCAGGACTTGCCGGTCTCGAGATCGTGTTTGACGAAGCCCGTCATCAAGAACCAGCCCGGCTTGGCGATCGTGCTATAGGCATAGCGGTTGCGAATGCCGGTGTACTGCTGGTTGATCGTCCCGAACTCGAGAATGCGATCGTCGAGCCGCTCCTCGACGGTCCGGCCGGTGCGCAAGTTGAAACGCCAACGATGCAGCTTCGAACGGAAGCTGTATTCGTCCAAATACGCCATCAAACGCGAATACTCCGGCGGCACGTCCGTGCGAGGCGGCGGGGTCGGATCTTCCTGGAAATAGCCATCCATGATGATTTCGTCGCCGACCTCGTAGGCATTCAGGAAATGCAGCACGTATGTGGGCTCGGCTTCGAACCAGCGAATCTCATCCGTTCGGCCATGGCGCGGGATCACGCAAAAACGAGACGGCAGCGCATGCATGCGGACCGCGTGAATGTTCTTTTTCAACAGTGCCTCGTCCCAGAACGCCGGCAGGTCGTTGAGAATCGAATACCGGCGAGTGATCGCCATGTCGTGCGGCAGGCGCGGACCCGGTAGCGGAATGGGCACGTAGTGAACGCGCTTGTGGTTGCGATCCACGACGCCGTAGTGCATGTACGGCGGGAATTTCGAGTAGTTGAAGAACATCAGCTCTTGGGAGTGCGGATCCACCTTCGGATGCGCAGACACACCTTCCAGAGGCCCCCAAGACGCGACGCCCAACGATTCGAGCGTTTGCGGATCGAGGCAGTAGGCCTCGCCGCATTGATAGAAAGTGGACAGAGCAACGCCCGCGTGCACCGTGACGTCAGTACTCGAAGAATCCTTGAGGGATCCATGCGCACCGAATCCGGGGCGTAGCGACGTACCCGGCGGATCCATCAGCCCGCCCCACAGCGACCTCCCCGCCTCCTGCTCCGCTTGCAGGCAGCGCGTGCGAACGAAGCGATTGCGATAGTTCGCGACCCCGCGCCGGAACTCGATCTGGTGAATCATTCCGTCGCCGTCGAACGGGTGATAGCGCCCGAGCGGCGCGTGAATTTGATTCTCGGTGTTGCGCAGGTAGACGCCGTCGATATCGGTCGGGACCTTGCCTTCGATCACGTCGAGATCGTACGCATTCACTTCCTCGTGCTGCGGCGTCCACGGGCCGCTCAAGTAAGGATGATCGCTGGCCCCCAACGTGGTCGTGAGCGGCGGGAGCTTCTCGATTCTCATGGAAATCCTGACGTGGGCCTTGGTGGCGGGGCGATCACGATTGTAGGAGTCATGAGTCTCACAATGCAAGTTGCGACTCCTGACTGTTCGAAGCGTTGTTACCCTGGCCTCCCGGGTGGTATCGTCCATTGCTTGCAATACAAGACTAACGGACCGCTTCCAGGGGTTTCGCCATGCTGCGCTGCTGCGTCGTCATCTGCCTGTCATTGTTGGTCGTTACCGCCCGTGCGGATACCCCGGAACAGAAACTCGCGACCGTCAAGCAAATGATCCAGGCCTGGAACGCGCAGGACTGGAACCGCGTGTACGATTTGTTCGCGCCCGACGGTGTTCTTCATAGCATGATGATCGAGCCGGTGGTCGGCCGCGAGGCCATCAAGCAGCGGCTCGGTGCGCTCGTTGCCGGGGTTTCTCGCATCGAGCTGCGCGTGCGTCACATCGGCGTCTTCGACGGTGTCGTCTTCGTCGAGCGCGTGGACGACTTTGTGTACCGCGGCAAGCACGGCACCGTCCCCGTCGTCGGCGTGATCGAGGTCGAGAACGGACTCGTCAAAGAGTGGCGCGAGTACTACGACCGGGCGCAACTGCTTGAGGCGATGGGTGTTACGGAGATCGAGTCAGCGCCGCAGCAATGAGCAGCGCGTCGGTACTAGGAACGCTTTTTCGCGCTGGCGGCGGTGGGAAACGAAATATCGTGCGGATCGATCACGCCGTGACAGTGATTGCAGGTCACGACCGGTTCGAGCTTCGCACCGCACTTCTTGTGCACGATGCGCATCGTTGGGCCATTCGTCTGCGGCAACCAGCGCTCGCCCCATTGCATCAGCATCAGTGCGTGCGGATACAAATCGCGTCCCTTCTGCGTCAGCCGATACTCGAAGCGCGGCGGCCGTTCGGAATAGCGCTCGCGTTGCAAGATCTCGTGCTCGACCAGCAGGTTGAGCCGGTGCGTGAGGATGTTCGTGGCGATCTCGAGCGTGCTCTGGATTTCATCGAAGCGTCGCAATCCCAGGAATGCGGCAGACAGCACGAGCGGTGTCCAACGATCGCCGAGAATGTCTGTGATGTGCAGGAGCGCCGCGTTGGCGCCGCGATGGCTCTCCGCATTGACCGTGGACAGTCGGCGTACCGCAAGCGCCGAGGCCTTCGCCCGTCGCATCGGTCGGGCACGCGACGTCGGCTTTTCGATCGTGAATGTCGTATCGCGCAGCTCGATCCGCTCGCCGCATTTCGCGCACGCCACCTCGGGCAGCATGGAGTGCTTGCACACTTTGTGGCGGAGCGACTTCGGGATCCCTGCCCCGTTCGGCACCCAGCGATGTTCCCATCGCCAGGTCACCAACGTCACTCCATACAACGCCAACCCCTTTTCGGTCAGCCGATACTCGAAGCGCGGCGGGGCATCGCTGTACTGCACGCGCTCCAGGATGCCGTTCTCCACGAGTCCGTTGAGGCGGCTCGTCAGCGTCGATCGTGCCGCTCCGTTCAACGTGCGGAACTGCTCGAAGCGGTGCGCCCCTTGGAAGGCATCGCGCAGGATCAACAGCGTCCAACGGTCGCCGAGGACGCTGAGCGCACGTGTGACTGGGCTGTTGGCGACGACTGCAGAGATCGAAGACATCGCGCGCAACTCTATGTGCGCAGTCGCTCGAAGGCAATGTCCGAATGATGCATCAGCCGGTGAATCCAACCCATGAATGACGAAATCCAATTCGACGGCCGTGTCGCAATTGTCACAGGGGCCGGCAAAGGACTGGGGCGTGCCTATGCGCTGTACCTCGCATCCCGGGGTGCGCGCGTGGTCGTCAACAACCGCCGGCGGTCCGGCGAGCCGTCGAGTGCGGATGCCGTCGTCGAGGAAATTCGGTCGGCTGGCGGCGAGGCGCTCGCGAACTACGACAGCGTCGAAGATCCGTCGGCGGGAGAGCGACTGGTGCAACAGGCGCTCGATGGCTGGGGACGTGTCGACATCCTGATCAACAACGCCGGAGTCGACCAGCACAGCACGTTTCACAAGCTGAGCCTCGACGAGTTCAAGCGCATCTTCGATATCAATTTCATGGGCTCGCTGTATGTCACGCATGCGGTGTACCGGCGCATGCGCGATGCGGGCTACGGTCGAATCATCGTGTCCACCTCGGCGGCGGGCTTGCATGGTTTGCACGGCCTGTCCGCCTATGCTGCCTCGAAGGCGGCGCTCATCGGATTCATGCGGACGCTGGCCGCGGAAGGGCGCTCTCGCAACGTGTTAGTGAATGCGATCGCGCCGTTTGCGGCGACACCGATGACGGCGCGCCAGGGCGTGGTCGATGAGCAGTTCCGTGAATCGATGCGCCCCGAATGGGTAGCGCCGATGGTGGCGTATTTGGTTAGCGAGCGGTCTCAACAGAACGGGCAAGTCATCGTCGCGGGTAAAGGCGGATTTCGTCGCGCTGCGATGGTTGAAGGCCCCGGCATCGCCTATTCGCGGACCGCAGAGCTCACGCCCGAGCAGCTCGAACGGGATATGGAGCGCATTCTGAGCATGGACGGTGCGCGCGAGTTCGCGGATGCACAGCAATCGTTCCAGGATTTCGTCCGCCGCTATCCGGGGATTCGATAAATGTCGCACGAGCCGCTCGCGGCGACGCCGCACGAAAGCACGGTTCAGGGCAGCAGCGTACAAGCTTCCGTATCGAGCGGCGCAGGGGACTGGCCGAGCCCCGTGCGTGCGTGGTGGACCGTGATCGTCTTGACGATCGCGTACATCGTTTCATTCGTCGACCGCACGGTGCTGAGCCTGCTGATCGAGCCGATCAAGGCCGATCTGAAGCTCAGCGATACCGAGATCGGATTGTTACAGGGCCTGGCTTTCGGCGTGTTCTATGCCGTGATGGGTTTGCCGCTGGGCTGGCTCGCCGATCGCATGTCGCGGCGAGGGCTCATCGCGGCCGGCGCGACGTTGTGGTGCATGGCGACGACAGCATGCGGACTCGCCTCCTCTTTCGTCCAGCTGTTCATCGCGCGCATCGCGGTCGGCGTCGGCGAAGCAGCCTTGTCTCCTGCCGCGATGTCGCTCATCAGCGATTCGTTTCCGAGGGAGCGACGTGCCTTACCCATCGGTGTATATGCAGCTTCGGCCGCTTTGGGCGCCGGACTCGCGTTGATCGCGGGCGGCGTGGTCATTCAAATGGTCGCGACTCAGGATGCGATTCATTTGCCGGTGGTCGGCGAGCTCGCACGCTGGCAAGCAGCATTCGTGCTGGTCGGTGCGGGCGGACTGCTGATCGTTCCGATGCTCGCTACGCTGGCGGAACCGGCGCGTCACGAGCTTGCGAAGACGCCGTCGGGACAGCGCATCGATCGTTTTATTCTCGAGAACGCGAATTTCATGGTGCGTCATTACGCTGCCGTGTCGGTCTATTCGGGAGTGATCTATGCGGTGCTGAGCTGGGTGCCCGCGCAGTTCATCCGGGTATACGGCTGGGGCGCCGGCGAAACAGGCATGCGTTACGGACTCGTGCTGCTCATTTTCGGCGGCGGCGGCACAGTGCTCGGTTCGTTTCTCGCGCAGTTCTTCGCGCGCCGTGTGCGTCATGCCGCGATTTGGGTGACGGCGTTGTCGATGTTCGGGGCGGGTGCCCTGCTCGCTCGTGCCGGCATCGCGACCGACGCATGGGAGGCGCTAACGTGGTATGCGCCTGCGCTCATGATCATGACCTTGCCCGGTGGTACTGCTATCCAGGTGATTCAGGAAGCAGTGCCGAATCAGCTGCGCGGACAGGCTTCCGCTGTCTACTACCTATTGAATAGTTTGGTCGGGCTGACGTTCGGTCCTTTGTCGGTCGGATTGCTAACCGACTACCTGTTCCAGGATCCGTTGCGGATCGGGTCGGCGCTCGCGCTCATTTCCGTGACGGTCCCGCCGATCACTGGCCTGCTCATCGTGTCGACGCGTGCTCCGTTCGCGCGGCTCACAGAAGGGAGCGCGCACACGCGGACGTACGCTTGAAGCGTGCTATCGCCCCGTACGGATCTCGGTTGCGCCGAGCTGCCGTGCAAAGCGTCGCGCAAGCGCTTCGGGCTCCCGGATCGTCGCGGCTCGCACTTCGATCGCCATCTGATCGGTGTCCACTTCTTCTGCGCCACGTCGGATGGCGGCCAGTCCTGCAGCCGCAATCGTTTCCGGTTTCTCCTTTGCGCCCTTCACATGGCTCGCCATGCGCGTGTCGACCGAGCCGACGAACAACGCAGTGACCGTTGTACCTTGCGGGGCAAGCTCAGCTCGTAGGCACGTCGACATCGCTCGAGCGGCGAACTTGGACGGGCTGTAGCCGCCCATGATCGGTACGGCCACCACTGCAGCGGCCGACAAGACGTTTGCGATCGCACTCGGACTGTTGCGCGCGAGCACGGGTGCGAATGCCCGACACATTGCCAACGGGCCGAAATAATTCACTTCCATCTCCGTGCGCGCAGCGCTGAGATCCGGCGCAGTCAACAAGGTCTGGCGAAGGAACACGCCAGCGTTGTTGACGAGAATCGACACGTCGGGACACGACTGAACTGCACGTTCGATCGATGATTGATCGGTGACGTCCAACTGGATCGCCTGCACGCGATCGGGCGCTTCAGCGACGAGATGAGCTGCAGCTTCCACTTGGCGTGTTCCGACATAGACGCGCTTCGCGCCCGCAGCGACGAATGCACGGACGAAGGCTTCGCCGATGCCGCGATTGCCGCCTGTGACCAACGCTACCGATCCAGCGATTTCCATCGTGCAAGCCCTCAATCGAAGCTGATGACATCAGAGCCCGGTGGATCCGCATACACGCGCTCGACGTCGGCGGTTCGACGCGTCAGCACCGCGTTGCGATTGACCGTGCCCTTATCCGAAAGCTCGTGTGCGGCCGCGAGCGGCGGCTCTTGCAGCAAAGCGAAACGCTGTACGCGTGTGCTCGCGCCGGGATAGCGTGCGTTGTGCGCGGCGAGCCGCTCGCGCAGCACGGCGAGTAGCGGCCCGAGACTGTCCGCGCGCAGGGGTTCTTTGGAGGAAATGCCGAACTCCCGTTCGATCACTGCCCGATTTGGCCAAGCGAGCACGGCGATGCTCGTGCGATTCTCGCCGCAGAGTACGAGCTCGTCGATGTAGGGCGCGAGAGCCTGCAGAAGTGTCGTGCGAAGTTCTCCCCCGCTCACCCATGTGCCGCTCCCGAGTTTGAATTCCTCCGCGAGGCGACCAGCGAAGGCAAGTCCTTTCTCCGGACGTTTCGGGTCGTGAAACACCGCAAGGTCCCCCATACGGTAGTAGCCTTCCTCGTCGCGACTCTCGGCAGTGCGCTTCGGATCGCGAAGATATCCGGGTGTGACGACCGGACCGGAGATGCGGACTTCGTAGCGCTTGTCGACCGGAACGAGCTTGACCTGAATGCCGGGCATGGGCACGCCGATGCCGACTTGGTCCGTCTCGAAATGAATCGCGAGGCACCCGGACGTCGTCTCTGTCGAACCGTAGGCCGATATCAGCATGACGCGTCGGCCGATGGTCTTGACGGCCAGACGTTGCAAGCGTTCGTATGTCGTCTGAGGCAGACCTGCTCCGCCGTAAAGCAAGACCTGAAGATTCTGGAAGAACGTGCGTCGAAGATCGTCGTCGGCTTCGAGCGCCTCAACGAGCAATTGGTAACCGAGCGGCACGTTCACGTAATAGCTGCTCGAGATCTCGCGAAGATTTCGCAACGACTCTTGCCACAGCGGTCCAGGAATCGGTTTGCCGTCATCGATGTACAGCGTGCCGCCGGCCGTCAGCGTGATCATCTTGCCGCACGCACCGGAGACGTGATTCCACGGCAGCCAGTCCATCGTCGTGCGGTGCCAGCCCGCCGCTTCGCCGATAGTCTGCAGCGCTTGTGTAATGTTCGCGGCGACGTTCGCGTAGGTTTGAATGACTGCCTTCGGTGCGCCGGTCGAACCGGAGGTCAGCATGTAGAAGGCATGATCGTCGCCGCGCAGTGAATCCAATCGTTCGCGTACCTTGTTCGTGACCCTGGTGGCGAGGACTTCTTCAAGCGCGACGACGCCGCGTACGCGAGCGTTGGCCGGTACCGAATCAGGCGTCGCTGTGACGAGCACGGCGTCGCCGAAATCCACTTGGTCGAGCGCGCGTGTAAACGGACGCGCATCTTCGATGAACACGACGCCAGGTCTCGCG